>JAAUXY010070999.1_pt1 | contig 12715 bp, 10 predicted proteins | sample 7278121 | NCBI WGS metagenome assembly JAAUXY01 (sample SAMN14350117, study PRJNA611818) | marine sediment metagenome | isolation source: surface marine sediment (1.8m) | place: French Polynesia: Moorea | collected 2018-08 | reverse complement strand
TTACATGTTGTTCTTTGCCTTTCGTGTCCGTGAAACGAAAGTCGACAAATTTGACCTCTTTCTCTTTGATGAGGCCGAGTACCTCTGCGGGCGTCATGGATAACTCCTCTTGATGAATTGCAGACAAAAAACGGCCGGGGCGTTATCCCGGGCTTGCCTGTTAGTTGCAGAAAGTGTGCCAAGTTGGGGCAATGCGTAAGGGTCTGATTCGGTTTGAGTTTTAGCTGAAACCATCGCAGGATACGCGCCGTTTTGGTGCAAGCACCGGATCAATTCGCACCATTATAGTGCAGCGACGGGCCCCGCGCACCCTTTTGGACATCGCGGTAATCGCGGTTCGGTGGGAGCGGCGTCTCGCCGCGAATTGTGGGAGGGCCGTCCCCGGCCCGATCGCGGCGAGACGCCGCTCCCACGACCGCTCCTACAGTCGTGCCAACGCGCCCCGCAATCGCTATACTTCGCGCCTTTGACGCCCCGCAATATCCCGATGACCTCCGCCGACGCACCTGAACAGTTGAGCTTTCAGGACCTGATCCTGCGCCTCCAGGAATACTGGGCGGCCCGCGGCTGCGTCATCATGCAGCCGTACGACATGGAGATGGGTGCCGGCACGTTCCACCCGGCGACGTTCCTGAGGGCCGTCGGCCCCGAACCGTGGAGTTCGGCGTACGTGCAGCCGAGCCGTCGGCCGACCGACGGCCGCTACGGCGACAATCCGTTCCGTTTGCAGCATTACTACCAGTACCAGGTCGTGCTGAAGCCGTCGCCCGACGACATCCAGGAGATGTACCTCGATTCGCTGCGCGCGATCGGCATCGATACGACGGTGCACGACATACGTTTCGTCGAGGACAATTGGGAGTCGCCGACGCTTGGTGCCTGGGGCCTCGGCTGGGAGGTCTGGCTGAACGGCATGGAAGTCACGCAATTCACCTACTTCCAGCAAGTGGGTGGCCTCGAGTGCCGGCCCGTGACCGGCGAGATTACCTATGGCCTCGAGCGGCTTGCTATGTACCTGCAAAACGTCGAGAGCATCTTCGACATCGTCTGGACCGACGGCCCGCTCGGCCGCATTACCTACGACGACGTCTACCATCAGAACGAATTCGAACAGTCGAAATACAACTTCGAAGAGGCCGACGTCGATGCGCTGTTCAACGCATTCGACCATGCTGAACACGAGAGCCGGCGGCTGATCGATCTGAATCTGGCATTGCCGGCCTACGAGCAGATGCTCACGGCCTCACACGTCTTCAACCTGCTCGATGCCCGCGGCGCAATCTCCGTTACCGAACGGCAACGATTCATCCTCCGCGTACGGACGATGTCGCGCTCGATTTGCGAAGCCTATTACGCGAGTCGCGAGGCGCTGGGTTTCCCGATGGTCGAATCGGTCGCAAAAGGAGGGTCGTCCTGATGAGCGACGATTTCCTGATCGAGGTCGGCACCGAGGAAATGCCGCCGAAGGCCCTGCGCTCCCTGATGGAAGCTTTCAGCGCCAACCTCGAGAGCGCCGTTGACGAAGCCCGGCTCGGGCACGGCGACGTGCACGCTTATGCGAGCCCCCGCCGCCTTGCGGTCCTCATCGAGGACCTCGCCGACGGCCAGGCCGACCGAACCGTGGTGCACAAAGGCCCGCCCGTTCACGTCGCGTTCGACGACGACGGCAAACCGACGCCGGCCGCAAGCGCATTTGCAAAGAAGTGCGGGGTCGAGATCGATGACCTGGGTCGCGAACAGACCGACAAGGGCGAGTGGCTCACCCACGAAGCGCTCGAAAAGGGTGCAAGCGCCGCAACGCTTTTGCCGGAACTCATCGATGCGGCGCTCGCGGCTTTGCCGATTCCGCGACGCATGCGCTGGGGCGACAGCGACGCGGAGTTCGTACGACCGGTGCACTGGATCGTGATGCTTCACGGCACGAAAATCGTCGACGCGCCCGTCATGGGCATTACTGCCGGCAACGTGTCCTGTGGACACCGCTTTCACACCGATAAGCCCGTGAAAATCGGCGAACCTGCTGACTATCTGCAATCGCTCGAGAACGACGGCTTTGTAATCGCCGACTTCGAGCGCCGGCGCGAACTGGTGCGAAACGGCGTCGACGACGCCGCAACAAAAGCGGGCGGCCATGTCGTCGAAGGCGAATCGCTGTACGACGAAGTAACGGCACTCGTCGAATGGCCCGTGCCCATGACAGGCAAGTTCGACGAGGCGTTCCTCGAGCTGCCGCGTGAAGTCGTCGTGTCGACGCTCACGGGACACCAGCGCTATTTTCCGGTTGCCGATGACAGCGGTCGGTTGCTTCCTCGCTTCATTACGGTCGCGAACCTCGAGAGCCGCGACCCGGACCAGGTACGCGAAGGCAACGAACGGGTAATCCGGCCGCGGCTCGCCGATGCGGCCTTTTTCTGGGACAGCGACCGGCGCACGCCGCTCGAGGCTCGCGCCGACAGCCTGCGCGATGTCGTTTACCAGCAAGGCCTGGGCAGCCTGCATGACAAGAGCGTCCGCGTCGCGGCGCTGGCCGGCTGGGTCGCCGGCGAGCTGGGCGATGACGACAAAACGGTACGACGGGCTGCGTCGATTGCGAAATGCGACCTCGTTACCGGGATGGTGGGCGAGTTTCCAGAGCTGCAGGGCACCATGGGCCGTTACTATGCGCTGTCGGACGGACAACCCGCGGCCGTTGCCGACGCGATCGGCGAACACTATGCGCCACGTTTCGCCGGCGATGCGCTGCCGGCATCGGGCTCCGGTCGCATCCTCGCGGTGGCCGACAAGCTCGATACGCTGGCTGGGGTGTTCTCGCTGGGCAAGAAACCGAGCGGCAATCGCGATCCGTTCGGGCTGCGGCGCGCCGCGCTCGGGGTCGTCAGGATTCTCGTCGAATGCGAGATCGACCTCGCGCTGCGCACCCTGATCAACGAGGCGGTCGCCCTGCAACCGAAAGGCAAGCTCGACGTAAGCGATGTCGCAAGCGATTTGCACACCTTCATTACGGAGCGACTTCGTCACTACTTCCTCGATCGGGACGCCGATCTGTCCACGGAGACGTTCGAAGCCGTGCGCGCGAGGAACCCCTCGTCGCTCGTCGATTTCGAGCTGCGTTTACATGCCGTGCAGGCATTTCTCGGGCTCGAGCAGGCCGCCAGCCTGGCCGCCGCGAACAAGCGCATCGCGAATATCCTCCGGCAGGCCGAGGTCGACGACGCTGGCGCCGTGAAGCCGAAGGTGCTGGCAGACGACGCCGAAAAGGCGCTGTTTGCCGCGCTTGGCGACGCGCGTGACGACGTTCGCCCGATGCTTGACGATCGCCGCTACGAAGAAGCTTTGACGCGCCTTGCCAGCCTTCGCGAACCCGTCGACACGTTCTTCGACGACGTGATGGTCATGGCGGACGACACCGCGTTGCGCAAGAATCGCCTCGCGTTGCTGGGTGAGCTCCGTGCACTGTTCCTCGACATCGCGGATATTTCCCGGCTGTCCATCGCCTGAGCATGAGCGGCTCCAGGCAGCGACTGCGGCTGGTTGTGCTCGATCGGGATGGCGTCATCAACCGTGACTCGAAAGACTTCGTGAAGACCCGCGACGAGTGGCAGCCGTTGCCTGGCAGTATCGCGGCTATCGGCGCATTGTCGAGGGCCGGGTTCACGGTAGCCGTGGCCAGCAACCAGTCGGGGCTCGCGCGCGGCCTTGTCGACCGAAACGCGCTTCGTGCGATGCACCGCAAGCTCCGACGCCTGGTTTCGGCAGAGGGCGGCGCGGTCGACCGCATCGTCGTGTGTCCGCACGGTCCGAGCGACGGCTGCTCCTGTCGAAAACCGGCGCCGGGCTTACTGCGGCGTCTCGGCCGGCATTACGGCATCGAAATGGCGAATGTCCCGGTTGTCGGCGATTCGCTGAGGGACCTGCAGGCCGCGGATGCGGCCGGCGCCCGACCGATTCTCGTACTCACGGGTAACGGCATCGAAACAAGCCGGTCGCTCGCGGGCAGCCTCGCCGGCGTCGAGGTGTACGACGACCTTGCCGACGCCGCAGCTGCGCTCATCGCGGAATCCGGCTGATGGTCTATATCCGCTCGCTGTTGTTCAACGTCTTCGGCTTTGCGACGGTCTGCGTTGCCGCGACGGTGGTGGTACTGACGTTCTGGGCGCCGTTTCGATTCCATTGGGCGATCACCGTCGGCTGGTGTCGCCTCGCGATGTGGGGCGCAAAGTTCTTCTGCGGCATCCGCATCGTCGTCGAGGGGCGCGAAAACCTGCCCGACGTGCCGAGCGTCCTGATGATCAAGCACACGTCGACGATGGAAACGCTCTGGCAGGTCACTGCGTTTCCGCGAACGACGTGGGTGCTGAAGCGAGAGATTACGTGGGCCCCGATCGTTGGCTGGGCCATCGGTCTCGCGCTGCGGCCGATCGCCATCGACCGGAGCGGCGGCGCGTCCGCCGTCAAACAGGTCATCCGCCAGGGCAGACAGAAACTGGCCGAGGGCAGATGGGTGACGATCTTCCCCGAAGGCACGCGCATGGCGCCGGGCGAAACGCGCCGCTACGGCGTTAGCGGCGCGGCGCTCGCTCGTGACGCAAAAGCACCCATCGTGCCGGTCGCACACAATGCCTGCGATCTCTGGACGCGACGCTCATTCGCCAAGTACCCGGGAACGGTTCGCTTTTGCATTGGTCCCAGCGTCGACGCGACGACGCAGAGCCCGAAGGAGACCAACGTCATCGTGCAGGACTGGATCGAATCGAAAATGCGCGAGATCAGCAAGGCCTACAAGAACAAACCAGACGGCTCCCCTGCGGCAGGCTGACGCGTCGACGCGGGCTACGCCTCGTCGGCTCGCGCCACGATGTAGTGGCTGGCTTTGGGCCCCGGTTGCCAGATTTCCTCGAAGTCGAAGCCCGAATCGCCGATCCACTGCAGGAACTCCGGCTCGCGGAACACGTTGACCCTTGGCAGCACACCCAGGACGCGGCCCAGTGGTGCGACCCAACCTAACCAGGCCGCGCTGTCGCCGATGCACTGCGTGTTCGAAATCAGCAGCCCGCCCGGCTTGAGCATGCGGTGCAGCTGGCGCAGCGTGCCCGGCACGTCAGCGACCAGGTGCAGGATGCTGTGCGCCAGGATCACGTCGTACTGGCCCGGGGTGGCGTCCAGGTCCTCAATGCTGGAAACCTCGAAACGCACATTCGTGACGCCGGCTGCCCGCGCTTTCTCCCGCGCGATGTCAATCATCCTGGCGGAGATGTCCGTGGCCAGGATGTGGCCCGCCCTCTGCGCGTGGTGCAGCGCCGTCGTGCCCGTGCCGCAACCGATCTCGAGCACGCGGTCGTCGGGTCGCAGGTAGCTGTTCGTCTTCGCGAGCTTTGTCTCGTACGCAGCCTGGTCGGGAACGGCCTTGCGTGCGTAGCGCTTCGCGATGCGGTCCCAGAAGCGCGCGTCTGCGTGTGGTTTGGTCATAATCAGGGTACTCATGGGTTCGACTCCTGGCCGGCGCCGCCGGCGTTGGTATTGTGTCCGATTGCGGCGGCATGTTATCCATACGTATACCTAATAGAAATTCCCGATTTTTCGATAATTGGTATGCAAATTTTATGAACTGGCAGGCGCTGAGCTTCGACTGGAACCACGTGCGGGCTTTTCTCGCCACGGCCGAGGAGGGCTCTCTCTCGGCCGCCGCGCGCGCGCTCGGCCTCACGCAACCGACACTGAGCCGGCAGGTTGCGGGCCTGGAGACAGACCTCGGCGTCACGCTCTTCGAGCGCGGGCACCGCTCGATGGACCTGACCGAGTCCGGACTCGAATTGCTCGAGCACGTGCGCGCGATGGGCGACGCGGCCACGCGCGTGTCGCTGGCGGCAACCGGCCGATCGGAGCTCATCGACGGCCACGTGAGCGTGACCATGACCGACGGGTTCGCGATGCGTCACTTGCCGGCAATTGTCGAGCGCGTCCGCGACAAGGCGCCGGGTATCGAGCTGAACATCATTCCGGCCAACGAATCGCTGGACCTGATTCGTCGCGAGGCCGATATCGCAATCCGGCACGCGCGCCCCGAGCACGGCGACCTGATCGCGAGGAAGATCGGCGGTACGACGGCGCACTTTTACGCGGCCAAACCGTATCTCGACCGCATGGGCAGGCCCGGGCAAGCCACCGACCTCGCGAATTACGACTTCATCGGCTTCGAGAGCCCGACCCGGCTCCTGGACCTGTTCAACGGCATCGGCATACCCGTGACACGCGATCACTTCAAGGTGTACAGCGCGAGCGGCACGGCGATCCTCGCACTCATGGAGTGGGGCCTCGGCGTTGGCGTAGTGCCGAGAGATATTGCCGAGACGCGCCCCGTCCTCGAAGAGGTGCTGCCGTCACTGCCACCATTCGACGTGCCCGTCTGGCTCATCACCCACCGCGAACTGCACACGAGCCGGCGCATCCGCCTCGTGTACGACACCATCGCCGAGTACGTCGGCGGTTACCAGATTTTGACCCGCTCTTCGGGTGGCAGGAACAGCTCGTCCGTTGCCGCGACGTCGAACGCCTCGTAGAACTCCGGAACGTTTCGCACCGCACCGTTGGCCCGGTACATTGCCGGCGAATGCGGTCTGGTGCCGATCTGCAAGCGCAGCGCCTCTTCACGGTACTTGTTGCGCCAGACCTGTCCATAGCCCAGGAACACTCGCTGTATTCCCGTGAAACCGTCGAGCACAGGCGGCTCTTCGCCCTCGAGCGACAGCTTGTAGGCCAGGAGCCCGATGCTGATGCCGCCGAGGTCGGCGATGTTCTCACCCAGCGTGAATTCACCATTGACGTTCAGGTCGTCGAACGGCGCAAACGCGCTGTACTGCGTAACGAGCCTGCTGGTCCGCTTCTCGAATTCCGCACGGTCCTCGTCGGTCCACCAGTCTCGCAATACGCCGTCGCCGTCAAAGCGGCTTCCCGAATCGTCGAACCCGTGCCCGATCTCGTGGCCAATGACAGCGCCGATTGCACCGTAGTTGACGGCATCATCCGCTTCGAGGTCGAAGAACGGCGGCTGCAGGATCGCGGCCGGGAATACGATCTCGTTGAGCGTCGGATCGTAGTAGGCATTGACAGTCTGCGGCGTCATGCCCCATTCGGTGCGATCGACCGGACCGCCCTGGCGATCGAGTGCGCGCTGGTGCTCGACGAGAGCGGCGCGCTCGAGGTTGCCGTACAGGTCGTTCGCGTCGATCTCGAGCTTGCTGTAGTCCTTCCATACATCCGGGTAACCAATCTTCGGCTTGAACTTCGACAACTTGTCGAGCGCCTGCACCCGGGTTTCTTCGGTCATCCATTCGAGATCCTTGATGCTGACTTCGTAGGCCCTGATCAGGTTGTCGACGAGTTCCAGCATGCGATCCTTGGCTTCCGGCGGGAAGTGCTCCTTGACGTACACCTTGCCGACGACTTCGCCCAACGTGCCGTTGACGACGTTCACGCCGCGGCGCCACAGCGGCCGCTGTTCCTCGGTCCCCGACAGCGTTTTGCCGAAGAACTCGAAGTTCTGCTTGTCGAGATCCTCGGTCAGCCGGCTCGCGGTCTGGTTGAGCGCGCTCCAGGTCAGGTACGTTTTCCAGGTATCGAGATCCGTGGACTGGATGATGTCGTCGAGCGCTTTCTGGTAGTCGGTCATGATGACGATGACGTTGTCGAGGTCGGGTGCGCCGAGCTCCTCGAAATAGTCGCTCCAGTTGAAGTTCGGCATCAGCTCACCGAGGTCGCTGACAGCCACCTTGTTGTAGTTGGCCGCCCAGTTGCGCGTGTCTTCTTTCTTCATCTGCTGCTCGGCCATTGTCGTTTCGAGCTGTATGATCGATTGCGCCGCCGCCGCGCCGTCCGGGAGGCCGGCGAGATCGAACATCTTTTCGATGTGCTCTACATACTTGTCGCGAATGTCCTGCGACGCGTCGTCGTCCGTGAAGTAGTACTCGCGATCCGGCAAGCCGAGGCCGCTCTGGAACATGTAGATGCCGTAGTACCGGGGGTCCCTCATGTCCGCAAACTGCGCAAGACCAAAAGGTGCATCGAGCCCGCGTCTGATCGCAGCGCCGAAGTACACGGCGAGGTCGTCGTAGTTCGCGATCGCAGCTATTCGATCGAGTTCAGGCTGCAACGGCTCTATGCCGCGTGCATTGCGCGTGTCCCAGTCCTTGTAAGACTTATAGAGATCTCCGACCTTCTGCTCGTCGGTGCCTTTCGCGAAATCGCCTGTCGCCGAACGCTCGATGATCGCCTTGACGTTTTCCTGCGCGACGTCGTTGAGCGACGAAAACACGCTGAACGACGGCTTGTCCGCAGGCAGTTCGGTCTTTTCTACCCATGCGCCGTTCACGAAGCTGAAAAAGTCGTCGCCGGGTCGCACGGACTTGTCCATGTTTTCCAGGACGATCCCCGAACGCAGCTGTGTCGGCTCGTCGACGACGGCTTCTCCGTCAGGCTTCTGGCTGCACGCAGCCACGAGCGTCAGCGCTGCAGCGCCAATCAGTAATTTTTTCATTGCTACTCCCTGTTAAAGCGTTGCGCCGGGCGCATCTCCCAGCGACTTGAGTTCTTCTGCCTGGCCTTCGTTGACCGGGTATATCTTGTCGATGCGACAGCCGCGAACCGTGTCGAACCGGGCGCGGATGACATGGGCTTCACGGCGGTAATCGGGTTTGACGGTGAACGTGTCGTTGAGCTCGCTGCAGCGGCGGGCGAATTTCACGAGGTATTGTTCCCGTCGGGTCTTCATGAGCACATAGTGCTCATTGAGGTATTCGTAGTGTATGTCCGTTCGATAACGGATCTCTTTGGCCTCCTGGAGTTCGCCGACTTCGACAAAGTCCTCGAAAGCTTGCAGGACAGGGTCGGGTTCGATCTCGGTCGCGCACGCGGCGAGTGCCAGGAGCGTTGCTGATGCGAGGGTGTTTTTGACGGCCATCGTTCTGCGCGGGCGTTTCATTGTGTGGCTCTTTTGACCCCGAATGACGGTTTAAGTTTTCGGAAGACGCTCATTCGCGTACAGGTTTTCGATAAACGCAACGGCCTTCGGATAGTCCTCGATCCAGCGCTCGATATCCCGTCGCATGCCGTCGGGCATTGACGCACGGTCGATGCGCTCGTTGTCGGCTTTGCCACCGCCGTATCCCTCCGGTTGCAGCCAGGCGCCGCTCAGCGCTGCAAACGCAATGTCCGTGTAGTTGATCGCGTCACCGCCGAGGATCGAGGGGCGGCCGTCGGCAAGGCGCATGTCAATGTCTTCCAGCAAGGCTTCGATGCGTTGCACCGACTTCTCGTAGTGTGCCTGGCTGACGCGAAACGACTTGCGAATCAGGAACGTCAGCAGCGGATAGCACGCCTTGGCGAACAGACGCTGCCAGCCCGGATTGGCCGGGTCTTCCGCACCCCAGGCCCTGAGCATGAGCTCGCGGTTGGCGGGCAAATGATAGTAAATCCAGACCTGCTGGCTGCGGCCGTAGCGATCCAGGTCTTTCTCGAGTGCGAGTCGCTCCGGTGTCGGCTCGAGAAACGCCGCGACATCGTTGTCCATGGCGTAGCGACCCCACAGGTAACGAAGAATCTCGGGGGAGTTGCCAATGGCGGATTCCACGGCGCCGCTGCGGAATCGCAATCGGGGCACCGTGCGGCCGGTCAGCCATACCAGCACAGTGCCTACGGCTTTCGACTCGGTGTAGTCGAGCTCCAGCCGATCCATGCACCAGCGCACTTTCTCCGAGAAATGGCTGATGCCGATCGTGTCGAGTACGAGTTCGGGCCTTCGCTCCGGAACAACCAGCCCGCTCAATGAAATCGCCCAGCGCCAGACGAGCATGAGCAGCACGAGCGCGATACTGCCGGTAATGGAGACGCCGAACGCCGCGACGATGATCGGCAGCAGCAGCAGAAATACGCCGTGAATGAACAAGCGCCGTCGAGTCATTGTCGCTGACCGTTAAATATCGAGATTTGCGACCGTCAGGGCGTTTCGCTCGATGAACTCGCGGCGCGGTTCGACCTGGTCACCCATGAGCGTCGTGAAGATCTCGTCCGCTTTCACGGCGTCCTCTATTTTGACCTGCATGAGGCGGCGGGTGTCCGGGTTCACCGTGGTATCCCAGAGCTGTTCGGGGTTCATTTCACCAAGGCCTTTGTAGCGCTGGATCGACTGGCCGCGGCGGGCTTCGCCCATCAGCCATTCGACGGCATCGGCGAACGTGTCTACACCCTGCTGACGCTCACCGCGCTTGACGTAGGCGCCTTCGCCGACGAGGTCATCGAGTTTGCCGGCAAGCGCCATGATGAGGCGGTACTCGTTCGTATCGAACAGTTCGCGCGGCAAATAGCGCGTCGTGCCGACGCCGTGCTGAACCCGGGTTATCGCGATACGTACGCCCTCCCCGTCCTCGTCTCCGCGCTCGAGCACAGCCGAATAGCTGCCGCCATTGCCGTTGCTCGCTCGGTCGCCACTCGACTTCGGCAGCCGCGCCGAGAGCTCTGTCGTCCAGTTGTCCAGCGCATCGAGGTCTTCCGCGATTGCCGGTGTCACCTCGGGCAGGTCCGCAACGACGCGCAGGACCGTTTCGTCGTAACGGGCACCGAGGCGCTCGAAGATTTTCTCGACAGCGATGAATTCCTTCGCCAGCGTCTCCAGGGCGACACCGGTAAGCGGCGGGGCTTCTGCGTTGACGTGCAGCGCTGCCTTGTCGAGCGCGGCGTTCAGCAGATAGTTGTCGAGCTCGTTGTCGTCCTTGACGTAGACCTCCTGCTTTCCGCGTTTGATCTTGTACAGCGGCGGTTGCGCGATGTAGACATGGCCGCGCTCGATCAGCTCCGGCATCTGCCGGTAGAAGAAGGTCAGCAGCAACGTCCGTATGTGCGAGCCGTCTACATCGGCGTCCGTCATGATGATGATCCGGTGATAGCGGAGCTTGTCCGGATCGAAATCCTCGCGGCCAATGCCCGTGCCCAACGCCGTGATCAGCGTGCCCACCTCCGCGGACGACAGCATCTTGTCGAAGCGCGCCTTTTCCACATTGAGAATCTTGCCCTTGAGCGGCAGGATTGCCTGCGTGCGCCTGTCGCGGCCCTGCTTCGCAGAGCCGCCGGCAGAATCGCCCTCGACGAGGAAGAGCTCCGACAGCGCCGGGTCTTTTTCCTGGCAGTCGGCAAGCTTGCCCGGCAGGCCGGCGACGTCGAGTGCACCCTTGCGCCGAGTCATTTCGCGGGCTTTTCTCGCCGCCTCGCGGGCCCGGGCGGCCTCGATGATCTTGCCGACGATGGCCTTGGCTTCGACCGGGTTCTCGAGAAGGTATTCCTCGAGCCGTCCGGCCATTGCCTGCTCGACGATACCTTTAATTTCAGATGAAACTAATTTGTCCTTGGTCTGGGATGAAAATTTGGGGTCCGGTACCTTCACGGACAAAACCGCGGTGAGGCCTTCGCGCGCATCATCCCCGGACGGCGCAAACTTGTCCTTGCGACTGCTGAGTTCTTTCTCGATGTAGGTATTGAGCGTGCGCGTCAGCGCGGTACGGAAGCCGGCCAGGTGGGTACCCCCGTCGCGCTGCGGAATGTTGTTCGTGTAGCAGAACATGTTCTCCTGGTAGCCATCGTTCCACTGCAGCGCCGCCTCGACTCCGACGTCGTCCTTGAGTGTCGAGAAGTGAAACACCGTGGTGTGTATCGGCGTCTTGTTGCGATTTAGGTGCTCCACGAATGCCTTGATACCGCCCTCGTACTCGAACACGTCCTCGCGTTCGTCGCGCTCGTCGACAAGACGGATGCGCACACCCGAGTTCAGGAACGACAGCTCGCGCAGCCGTCGGGCCAGGATGTCGTAGTGGAACTCGATGTTCGTGAACGTGCCGGCGCTCGGTTTGAAGCGGATCGTCGTGCCCGTCCGGTCAGTCTTGCCGACGACCTTGAGCGGCGCCTCCGGCTCGCCGTGTACGTATTCCTGCTGGTGGATCTCACCCTCGCGGTGGATCGTCAGCACGAGGTGCTCGGAAAGCGCGTTGACCACGGAGACACCGACGCCGTGAAGGCCACCCGATACCTTGTAGGAGTTGTCGTCGAACTTTCCGCCTGCGTGCAGGACCGTCATGATGACTTCGGCCGCCGAGCGCCCCTCTTCGGGGTGCATGTCGACCGGAATGCCACGGCCGTCGTCTCTGACGGTGACCGATTCATCGGCGTGAATCGTAACCGTGATGATGTCGCAATAACCGGCAAGGGCCTCGTCGATCGAGTTATCGACGACCTCGAAAACCATGTGGTGCAAACCGGTGCCATCGTCGGTGTCACCGATGTACATTCCCGGCCGTTTTCGCACGGCCTCGAGGCCCTTTAAGACCTTGATATTACTGGAAGTATATTCTCTCTCGTCCGTCATTCCGGGTTCCTTCGGGGCAACCGACGCATTGTACCAAAACGGCGCTCACGAAAGGACCCCGTAGCGCCTGTTGTTCGGTGCCCTCGACCGGGGAATTCTTCACCGGAATGGCTCACTTCGCTGCGCTTTATTTCCGGTGAAGAATTCCCCGCCCAAGGGCACCCTTTTGGATTTGTGGGTGCGGCGTCCTGTGGGAGCGGCGTCCCGCCGCGATCTGTTGTTCGGTGTGCCAATAGGAAGCTGTAGGAGCGGTCGTGAGACGCAATCCGCCCTCAGTCGAGACAGCGCCGCGGCGGTAGGTGCGGATTGATC
>JAAUXY010018310.1_pt1 | contig 12715 bp, 12 predicted proteins | sample 7278121 | NCBI WGS metagenome assembly JAAUXY01 (sample SAMN14350117, study PRJNA611818) | marine sediment metagenome | isolation source: surface marine sediment (1.8m) | place: French Polynesia: Moorea | collected 2018-08 | reverse complement strand
TGGATGAAGAAAGTTGCATCCTGGGCCGAGTCGTCGATTTTGAGGAGGTCAGACGAGCCCTGAGCAGCGAGAGACTGCGTCGGTGCGAGCAGGATGAGCGCGAGAGCTATAGCGAGGAAACGCATGGTATTGCCTCCAGGTCCGATCCCGCCCAGGCCTTCGCGAATCGAGTGCCTTTCCCTGAGGTTAGCACGCGAGACCGGCTTCGCCGACCGTATCGACGGTCTAGCACTCAGGAACGTTGACCGCGAGTCCGCCCTGCGAGGTTTCCTTGTAGCTGCGATTCATGTCGATGCCCGTTTGTCGCATCGTCTCGATGACCTGGTCGAGCGAAACCTTGTGGCTGCCGTCGCCGTGCGAGGCCAGCGTCGCAGCGTTGATCGCCTTGACGGCGCCCATCGCATTGCGCTCGATGCAGGGGATCTGAACCAGCCCGCCGATAGGATCGCAGGTCAATCCGAGGTTGTGCTCCATGCCGATTTCGGCCGCCTCTTCGACGAAGTCGTTGCAGCCGCCAAGCGCCGCGGCGAGCCCGCCCGCGGCCATCGAACATGCGACGCCGACTTCGCCCTGACAGCCCATCTCGGCACCTGAAATCGAGGCGTTGACCTTGTACAGGATGCCGATGGCGCCGGCGGTCAGCAGAAATGTATGTATGCCCTTCCGATTCGCCGACGGCACGAAGCGTGAGTAGTACATCAGCACTGCCGGAATAATCCCGGCGGCGCCATTGGTAGGCGACGTCACGACCCGGCCGCCTGAGGCGTTCTCTTCGTTCACGGCGATCGCGAAGGCATTGACCCACTCCATCGCATCCATCGGCGAGGGCTCGCCCCGCTCCTCGAGCGCGCGCTTGAGTTTCGCCGCCCGACGAACGACGGCCATGCTGCCCGGCAACACACCGTCCGCGCCGAGACCGCGCTCGACGCAGGCCTCCATGGCAGACCAGATCGCGTCCATCCGGGAATGGATCTTGTCATCCGAGCGCCATGTCCTTTCGTTCTCGAGAACGAGCTCGGCGATGGTCAGTTCGTTGTCGGCTGCAAGTTTCAGGAGCTCGTCAGCACTCGTGAAAGGAAACGGCGGTTCGCCCTCCTGCGCCGATGCTTCGGACTCATCGCCTTTGGCGATGAAGCCGCCGCCGAGTGAGTAGTACGTGTCGTTTGCGATCTCCTCGCCACCAGCCTTGCGTGCAATGAAGCGCATGCCGTTCGTGTGCCGCGGAAGCTCGTCGCCGTAGTCGAAGACGATGCTGGTCTCCGGATCGAAATCGATCTCCACGCTGCCGGCAAGCGTCAGTTTCGTGGTGCTTCGAACCTGTGCCAGCAAATCGTCGACGGCATCCGGATCGATCGTCTCGGGCTCGAGACCGCTCAGACCCAGGATCACCGCCGAATCCGTGCCGTGCCCTTTGCCGGTCCACGCCAGCGAGCCGTGCAGGCGAACTTCAATGGACTCGACCTCAGCCGCATCGACCGACTCCGCGAACGCGCGCGCCGCCTTCATCGGGCCGACGGTGTGCGAACTCGACGGACCGATACCGATCTTGAAGATATCGAAGATGCTGACCGCGGCCATGGAGAGCTATTCGGAACTCAGTGACAGAAGGCTAGCGTTACCGCCAACGGCCGCAATATTGTTGCTGACCGTGTACTCCGTCGCGAATCGCGGCAGATAGTGCGGGCCACCTGCCTTCGGGCCGGTGCCGGACAGTCCCGCACCGCCGAACGGCTGAACGCCCACGACAGCGCCGATCATGTTGCGGTTCACATAGATGTTGCCCGCACCGGACAGCTTCGAGAGCTTCTCGGCCCGAGCGTCGATGCGGCTGTGCAGCCCCATCGTCAGTCCGTAGCCGGTCGCGTTCACTGCGGCGATCATCTTCTCGAAATCCTTGCCCTTGAATCTGAGTACATGCAGCACGGGCCCGAACACCTCTCGCTCGAGCTGATCGATCGAGTCGATCTCGATCAGCGTCGGGGCGAAGAACGTCCCCTTCGACATCGCATCGGGCACGGCGGCCCTGTGCAGGACCTTAGCCTCGCTCTGCATGCGCTCGACGTGCGCCTCGAGGATACCGCGCGCCTCCTCGTCGATGGCGGGTCCGACATCCGTCGCCAGCAGAGCCGGATTGCCGATGACGAGTTCGTCCATGTGGCCTTTAAGCAATTCGATGACGCGGTCGGCGATGTCCTCCTGGACGCACAGCAGCCTGAGCGCCGAGCAGCGCTGGCCCGCGCTGTTGAATGCCGAGTACACCGAATCGACGACGACCTGCTCCGGCAGTGCGGAACTGTCGACGAACATCGCGTTCTGCCCGCCGGTCTCGGCGATCAGTGCCGCGATCGGCCCGTCCCGTTCGGCAAGCGAACGATTGATAATGCGTGCCGTCTCCGTCGAGCCCGTGAACGCGACGCCCGCGACACGAGGGTCGGAAACGGCCCGGCCGCCGATTGACGCGCCGTCGCCCGGTAGGAAATGCAGCACCTCGCCGGGCACGCCGGCTTCGAGCAAGAGCTCCGTCGCGCGGAACGCGACCAGCGGCGTCTGCTCCGCGGGCTTGGCGAGCACGGCATTACCCGCCGCCAGCGCGGCAGCCACCTGGCCCGTATAGATCGCCAGCGGGAAATTCCATGGGCTGATGCAGACGAATATGCCGCGTCCGCGAAGTGCGAGCGTGTTGCGCTCTCCGGTCGGTCCCGGCAGCCGCTCCGGCTCTGCGAACAGCTTCGCCGACTGCGCGCCGTAGTAGCGCAGAAAGTCGACGGCCTCGCGCAGCTCGGCGATCGCATCCTCGAGCGTCTTGCCCGCTTCCGCGATGCAGAGTCCCAGGAGCTCCGCCTGATTCTCCTCGAAGAGGTCCGCTGCCTTGTTCAGGATCGCCGCTCGCTCTCCCGCCGGCGTGGCGTTCCACGCGCCCTGACCCTGTTCCGCGGCGTCGAGCGCCGTGTCGACATGCTCAGGCTCTGCCTGCCGGCAGACGCCGACCACGTCGTCAGTGTTCGCCGGATTGACTGAATCCGACGCCGGTCCGTCCACGGGCTTGCCGGAGACGATGGGATGGGCGACGAAGTCTTTCGTCAATGCCGCCTGCATCGACTCGAACAGCGGCGCCGATATTGCGCGGTCCGCAATATTGATGCCCTTCGAGTTACGGCGCTCCGGCGCGTACATCTCCTCCGGCGAGCCGATCTGCGGGTGCGGCGTGAAGTCGGTTTCGCGCGAGAGCTCGATGGGATTGGCGACGATGTCGCCGACCTCGATCGACTCGTCGACGATGCGGTTGACGAACGAGGTGTTGGCCCCGTTCTCGAGCAAACGCCGGACGAGATACGGCAACAGATCCTCATGGCTGCCGACGGGCGCGTACACGCGGCACGGCCGGTCGAGCTTGTCGGGATCGATCACCTCGGCGTACAGCTCCTCGCCCATGCCGTGCAGCCTTTGGAATTCGTAATCGCGGCGCGACCCGGCGTAGTGGATGATGCTGGCGAGCGTGTGCGCATTGTGCGTCGCGAACTGCGGGTACAGCGCATTGCCGGCCTTGAGCGCCTGGCGTGCGCAAGCGAGATACGAGATGTCCGTATGCGCTTTGCGGGTGAACACCGGATAGCTCGTGAGTCCCTGCTCCTGCGCCCGCTTGATCTCGGTATCCCAGTACGCGCCTTTGACGAGCCGGACCGGGATACGCCGGCCGACGTCGCGCGCGAGTTCTTCGAGGAACGTGAATACCTCGCTCGCCCGGCGCATGTAGGTCTGCACCGCGAGGCCGAAGCCGTCGTAATCGTCGAAACGGGCCTGGCGCATGACGCCCGAGAAAATCTCCAGCGACAGTTCGAGGCGATCTGCCTCCTCGGCATCCATCGTCAGCGCGATGCTGTTGGCGCGGGCATGTTCGGCGAGTTCGACCATCTTCGGCACGAGTTCGCCGATGACGCGGTCGTGCTGCGTGAATTCGTAACGCGGGTGCAGCGCCGAGAGCTTCACGGAAATACTCGGCGCGGAGAAGATGTCGAGATTGTCGCTCGCCCTGCCGATCTGCTTGATCGCGTCGCGATAGGCGATGAAATAGCGCTCAGCGTCGTCGGCCGTCAGCGCGGCCTCGCCGAGCATGTCGAACGAGTACCGGTACTTGTCGTTACCGGGCTTCACAGCACGTGCCAGCGCCTCATCGATCGTCCGGCCCATGACGAACTGGTGGCCCATGATGCGCATAGCCTGCTTCATCGCGGCCCGAACTACGGGCTCGCCCGCCTTGCCCGCGAGCCGGGCGAGAACCTGCGCCGGGTTGCGCCTCGCTTCGTCCTCCACGGACAGGAGTTGGCCCGTCAGCATCAGCCCCCACGTCGAGGCATTGACGAACAGCGAGTCGCTTGTGCCCAGATGGTCTTTCCACTGAGCGGACGTGATCTTGTCGGCGATGAGCTTATCGGCGGTGGCCCCGTCCGGGATGCGAAGCAGCGCCTCGGCGATGCACATCAGCAGAATGCCCTCCTGAGAGGACAGATCGTACTGCTTGAGGAAGGCGTCCATACCGCCTTCCTTGCCGGAATTCCGGCGCACGGCACTGACCAGCCGCGCAGCCATCTCATGGATCGTGCGGCTGGCGCCCGCGCCGGGCTCGGCGCGCTCGGCGAGCGCGCGGACGAGCTTCTCTTCGTCGCTCAGATAGTGTTCGTTGATGCCCGGGATCGCGCTCGGCTGCGCGGACGGCTGCGCCGTGAACTGCGTCTTTTGCATTGTTTCTCCAACGCCCGTGTGACATCGAAACGGCGGGCGTACTGATATACTTTGCTGCCTTTGAAAGCCGAGGGCAATACCGTGCCAGCCAGTTTTCTTGCCGCACTCGCAGAGCAGACCGAGGACCTCAAATCGCAGGGCCTTTTCAAGACCGAACGCGTCATCACCGGCCCCCAGCAGGCGGATATCGTCGTCCGCTCCAACGGCGCCAGAAAGCACGTTCTCAACCTGTGCGCCAACAACTATCTGGGACTGGCGAATCATCCGGACGTGGTCGCAGCGGCGCACAAGGCGCTCGACGACTTCGGCTACGGCGTCGCATCGGTCCGCTTCATCTGCGGCACGCAGAGCATCCATAAGGACCTCGAAGACCGCATCAGCGCGTTTCTGGGGACCGAAGACACCATCCTCTACCCCTCCTGCTTCGACGCCAACGGCGGACTGTTCGAGACGCTGCTGGAGCCCGAGGACGCGGTGATCTCGGACGCCCTGAACCACGCCAGCATCATTGACGGGATACGGCTCTGCAAAGCGCAGCGGTTCCGCTACCAGCACAATGACATGGACGACCTCCGCGCCCAGCTCGAGGCGGCGAAAGACGCGAAGACGAAGCTGATCGTCACCGACGGCGTATTCTCGATGGACGGGACGATCGCCGATCTCGAGGCGATCTGCGCGCTCGCCGAGGAATACGACGCACTGACGATGATCGACGACTGCCACGCCACCGGCTTCCTCGGCGAGACCGGGCGCGGCACGCACGAATTCCGCGGCGTAATGGGCAAAATCGACATCATCACCGGCACGCTCGGCAAGGCCCTGGGCGGGGCCTCAGGCGGCTTCACGGCGGCGCGGAAGGAGATCGTCGGATGGCTCAGGCAGCGCTCGCGGCCCTACCTTTTCTCGAACTCCGTGGCGCCCGTGATCGCGGCGTCCTCGATCGCGGTTCTGGAGCTGCTCGAGCGCGACAGCGAGCTACGCGAACGGCTGGCCGCCAACGCAGTGCACTTCCGCGCGCAGATCACGGAGCGCGGCTTCGATCTGAAACCCGGCGAACACCCGATCATCCCTGTCATGCTCGGCGACGCGCAACTCGCGACGACGATGGCTGACAAGCTGCTCGAACGGGGCATCTACGTCATCGGCTTCTCGTATCCGGTCGTGCCGCAGGGACAGGCACGGATACGCACACAGATGTCGGCCGGCCTGACGACCGCGCATCTCGATCAGGCGATCGAGGCCTTCACGGACGTCGGTCGCGAACTGGGAGTTATCAACTGATGCGCGCACTGGTCAAAGCGAAAGCCGAACGCGGTATCTGGATGGAGGACATCCCCAAGCCGCAGATCGGACACAACGACGTCCTGATCAAGATCAACAAGACCGCGATCTGCGGCACGGACATCCATATCTTCAAATGGGACGACTGGGCGAGCAATACGATCCCGGTCCCCATGGCCGTCGGCCACGAGTTTTCCGGCGAGATCGTCGAGTGCGGCATCGAAGTGAAAGGCTTCGAGCCCGGCGACCGCGTTTCTGCTGAAGGCCATGTGACCTGCGGCGTCTGCCGCAACTGCCGTGCGGGCCGCCGTCATCTGTGCCGAAACGCCGTCGGTATCGGCGTCAACCGCCCCGGCGCGTTCGCCGAGTACATCTCGGTCCCGGCATTCAACGTGTTCAAACTGCCAGACGCGATCACGGACGACATGGCGGCGATCCTCGACCCGCTCGGCAACGCCACCCATACGGCGCTGTCGTTCGATCTGGTCGGCGAGGACGTGCTCATCACCGGCGCCGGCCCGATCGGCGTGATGGCGGTCGCAATTGCGCGCTACGCGGGTGCTCGTCACATCGTCATAACCGACGTCAACGACTATCGGCTGGGACTGGCCGAGAAGATGGGCGCCACTCGCGCCCTCAACGTCACGCGCGACTCCATCGACGACACGATGAAGGAGCTTGGGATGACCGAAGGCTTCGACGTCGGCATGGAGATGTCCGGCAATCCTCAGGCCTTCCGCGACCTCTTACGGACGATGCATCACGGCGGCCGCGTCGCGATTCTGGGTATTCCACCGGACGAGACGGTGATCGACTGGAACGAAGTTATCTTCAAGGGCCTGATTCTCAAAGGCATCTACGGCCGAGAGATGTTCGAGACCTGGTACAAGATGTCGAGCATGATCCAGAGCGGACTGAACATTCAGCCGATCATCACCCACCACTTCGACGTCGAGGAATTCCAGCCGGCGTTCGAGCTGATGGAGTCCGGTCAGACGGGCAAGGTCATACTGAACTGGGCGTAAGCGCCGGCCAGCACGCCCGTGCCGGGGGCGTCGTCCTCTATTCGAAACGCGTGGGCCGGTTGGGATCCAAACCCCGGCTCCGCTCGAGATCCGCGAGTAACTCAGCCTGTAGCTGCTGCATGCGGGGCATGAAGTCCTGCATCATCTGCTGTGTCACGCGCATCGTCTCCTCCATAGCCAGCGGCATACCGTCGAGCAGCGCCTGACCGGCCGGTGAAAGATAGAACTCGGTTATCGCCCGTAGCTCCTCCTCCGAGTACACGTTGACGTAGATGTCGACCATGTGCGGCTCCCACTTCTCCCACGTCATCTCTTCCTGCAGAGCCTCCATGGTTCTCTGCATGTGCCGCTCGAAGATCGGGCGCTCCGTTTCCGACAGGTCCATGTTGTCTGCCATCGACGCGAACATTGGCATCATCGTTTCATAGACCTGATCGACCGTCTGGTCCGAGCGCATTGCCTGCAGAAGTTCGACAGCCGCTTCGCGATGCGAATCGGCCTCGGCGAGTGCAATGATCGGAGCGAACAGCAAACACAGGACGAGCGTTAGCCTGGGCATCATCGATTTCCTCAACGAGTCTGATTTCCTATTTGTACCCGAGGCTCGCGAGGGACGCCAGCAGCGTCTCACCCCGTCAGGGCCGGCAACCTGAGCCGACGGTCCGGTCTCCGCCGGATCAGATAAATCGTCGCCCAAACCGCCCCTATAGCGGCGTAGATGGCCGCGATCCACCATTCGTTCTGAAAGTCCTGCAGCGTGTACTGACCGGAAGGGTCGTCCTGCAGGAAATTGCCGAGTGCAAAGAGCCACGCGACGAAGTTGTAGACGCCGTGACTGATGATTGGCACCCAAAGTGACTGGAACCGCAGGTACAGGATGCACATGCCAATCCCGAACAGGAACGCGCCCAGCACATCCGTATGCGCGATCCCGAACAGCAAGGACGAGAACAGGACTGCTTTCCCCAATCCGAACCTGTGCGCCCATCGGTGGAGGATCACGCCGCGGAAGGCGAGCTCCTCGAGGATCGGCGCAATCACGCAAAGCGAGATGACGTCCAGCAGATTGGGAATGAACGGGTAGATGCCGCTATCGAAATAGACGGGGACCGACAGATCGATCAACCGGTAGTCGACGAACTCGGGCGCCAGGAACGACAGCGGATAGAAGACGATGTAGACGGCCGGCATCGAGATGATGAAGAGAAATGCTGCCCAGAGGAGTCCGGACCGCAACCCGGGACCGTCGGCTGGAGGTCCGAGCGTTTCCGACGGCGGGAACCTCCAGAAATAGAAGGTCAGGGCCAGCGCGATGGCGAGCAAGCCCTGCATGTAATAGATCAGAGCGATATCCAGCCAGTACCATGGTGTGTCGGCCATCGCAATGAAGAGGATGTCAGCGCCCGGCAGCCAGACAATCGGGATCAGCCACGCAATGATCAAGTAGCGTACGCGGACACGCTCGACGGCGGTCCCGGGGCCTGCCTGCCCCTTATTGACAGAATCGGCTTCCGTCATCTACTCATCGCGCTCTTTCGACCACCCTACCCTGGCGAAACGTACTGAATCGCGAATCGCGCTCTCACGAAGTCGTCTCACAACCGGACATCAGGAATTCCGTTTGGAGGAGCGTCTCTTCGCCGTACGTCACATCGAACGTGTACGTACCGTTCCGCCGGAATCGATCTTCGAGTTCGAACGACCATGTGTAGACCCTCGGACGATAGGTCGCTCGGGTCGGCGGACGGGTAAAGCGCTCGAACCGCCAGCTGTCTGTATCGAGTTCCGGATGCGAGAGCGTCATTTCAATGTTTTTTCGCGGGTATGTGTTTCGCTCCGCCCACAGATACTTGAAGGTGATTCCGAATTCATCGACGACCGAGCAGTCCATTTCGACCGGACCGCTCGGGAGGTCAGGCTGAACGTAGCCGTTCTCGAACGGCATAGTGCCATCCAGGGCGAGCTCATTGTGTACCCGCGGCGGATACCGGTCCGCGCTGTCTATGGCGAATCGTACGAGCAGCTCTATGCCGGCATCCTGATCGGTGCTCGACTGGATCGCCTCACCAGTGCTGCCGGAGCATCCGGCAACCAAAGCTGTCGCGACGCTCAAGGCTGCCAGAGAATTGCCCCTAGTCGGTTTCCTGCTTCGATTCTTCTTCACGATCACTCCCTCCATGCGTCAACATGTCGTACGTGCTCTGCGCGATCTGATTCTCCGGAAACTCCTCGAGCACGCGCCGGCAAGCCTCTGACGCCGCTGCGAAATCCTTCTTCCGAGTATTCGCTGTGATGATGTTCATCAATGCCATTTCCCGATACGACCACAGCGATGACGACATCAGCGTAATCGAACGGTAGCGGTCAAGCCATTCGTGCCGGGAAAAGAATGCGTAGCTCTTTTTGAAGTGTTCGATCGCCGCGTCGTAGTCTTTGAGAGCAACCGCCTTCAGTCCCCGCCGATTGTCGCTCGCGATGAAATGGCGGGCTCCGAACGTGTACACCACGAAGACGCCACCGCCAATGATGAATGCCTCTATGAGATCGCGGACAGGAAGCAGGAATCTCGCCAGCAGGATGAGCAAAGTGGCCGCGACCAGCGGCGGCAGAATGCTCTTGAAGGAGATGTAGTTGATCATCGGTTGCGGCATTTGATCACTCGATGACGGTAGTCTCTTGTAGATTCGGAAAAACGTACTGCGTCGGGAAGAAGCGGTGAATAACTCGTCCGTTGAGTGCCTCTGCAGCGATCGGTCCGAATATCCGGCTATCCATACTGTTGTTGCGATTGTCGCCCATAACGTAGAAATACCCCTCCGGAATCTCGACGTCGAGGTATGTTCCATACGGCCGCGGCGGTGAGTTCCGGAAGTCGGCCCACGGCTCCTCCATCGCAACGCCGTCTCTCACAGCGATCCCGTCGACTACTCTGAATCGCTCACCCGGCAGACCGACGACTCGCTTGACGTATTTGGCCCCGTTTTCCGGATGCGTGAAGACAACGATATCGCCATAGCTCGGCACCGAATTTCGATAGGCCCACGTGTCTGCGAGAAAATGGTCGCCTTCCTGCAAGGTATCCGCCATGGAAGATGCGGGCGATCGAAACGTCTCCCAGCCAAGGATGAGGCCCCGGAACTCATAGATGACATTCAGGATGACAAGTAGAAGGACAGACAAACCGACGATGCTTCGCCATCGCCGACCTATGAAACCGGGCTCGTACGTCAGCCAAACCAGCCGAGCCGCGTAGGAAGCTATTCCGATCAAAACGGCAATCGCAGTCCCACCCGTCACAAGGTAACCAATTGGCGTCAGCACAATCCGCGACCAACCGAAAACGCCGAGGATCAGAAACGGCACAAAGGCTGCCAGAACAGCCAGTCTGAACCTTCCGCAGAACATGAAACCCAGGCCCGGGACGATGAATCCACCGACAAACGCGAGAAACGCAGGACCACCGCGTGCCGGTTGCTCCTCACCCTGCTCGCTGGCAGCTAAGGTGTCAGGCTGGTCCGACATTCACGTCGTCATAAGCACAAAAATGCACACAAGGATGAACCCGACCATCACCAGCGTCTCCATGTGCTCCAGCAACGATTCGATGCGCCCACGCCATTTCGGACTCAGGCTGCTGCCGGCAATTAGTCTGTCCTGATAATCCTCAAGTCCTTCAGGGATCGGACGGCCGGATATCACGGCGTAGTAGACACGCATCGCCGGAGTCCAGTAGAGCCACAAGAGAACCATGACGAGAAACACCGACGCGAATACAGTCCTTAGAACCTCGTTCATCTCGATCGAGCCCAGGACGCCGTAGCCGGTGACCGTCGCCCCGCAAAGGATGATGTTGTAGAGCGCAATGAACGGCCGACTGAGCCAACTGTTGGTGCTGATCGTGTACAGAACCACGAATGGCAACATGAAATGGAGCACCGCGATGTAGACCATGCCGCGCTCGACGCCGTGTGAGAGACCGGTGGCCGAGAGTGCCGTAAAGACCGCGTAAACGAGTGTTCCGATGATCGAGACTATCGAAAGGGCGCCAACCAGACGCAGTAGCGCGGGCGCATCCACATCCGGATGATGTTTGAATCGATGCGACCAGAACGGGATCTTGACGCCCGGACGCATCAAACCGCGGTGTGAGTCACTCACCTCGGGTCTCCCTGACGGATCGATAGGATGTACGGGCCGTGCTCCTGCATGCCAGCATAGCGTGTGTCAGTTCCGCTCCCGTGCGATCTCGAATCAAGTGGGTGTCGCGCTCCTCCAGTCATCGTGGATCTGCCGTTGCGCCCCTGGAACGGGGTCAATACTCGGCTCGATGACTTCTCATAATCCTACAGGGCCCCGCCCTTCCGATCAAGGTGAAGTTATTTGAAATCAATGAGTTACGACGAAGAGTGTTCAGTGCGAAAGGCAATCAGGAGAAGCCCCCGACCTTCGGCACGGCACGAACCGCGGGATCTACATTGAAGAAGTCGGCGGACTCGAAGCCGAACCAGCCTGCGATCAGATTGCTGGGAAAGGACTCACTCAAATTGCGGAAGTCGCGGACGTTGCCGTTGTAGAAGCGACGTGACGCCTGGATGCGGTCTTCGGTATTGACCAGTTCCCGCTGAAGGTCGAGAAAGTTCTTGTCGGCTTTCAGATCCGGATAGGCTTCCGCGACGGCGATGAGCTTCTGTAGCGCCCGGACCAGCTGAGTCTCGGTTCCCTCCTGATGCCGGACGCTGCCGCGATCCGCTAACGCCGTGTTCCGAAGATCGATGACCTGTTTGAGCGTTTCGCGTTCGTGCGCCGCGTAGCCCTTCACGGCCGCGACAAGATTGGGTATCAGGTCGTAGCGGCGATTCAGTTCGGTATCGATGTTCGCCCACGCATCGCGGATATGGTTTCGCAACGCGACAAGGCGATTGTACGTGGTGACGGCGTAGATAAGCGGCAGCAGTACGAGCGCAATTACAAATATGACGAAGAAATCCAAACCAGTCCTCTACTCACTAACCGTCAAATAGATAGTTCGGCATCCGTTCCCGAATCTTCACCAGCCGGTATAGCTGGTACTCGATGGCATCCGGGCTGATGCAGCGATTGAATCCCAGCGCCATGCACGGACCGTCGATCTCGAGGTTCTCGATCGGCGACGCCAGCAAATGCTCGATCATGCGGGCATTGCAGACATCGTAGGCGAACTTCTTGTCTTCGGAACGGACGACGTACTTCCTCGAGAACTCGTGCGATTCGAAATCGATGTCATCGAAGCCGATGCTCTGCGCGAACTTCGAGAATAAGCCTTCGGTCGCAATCCGCAGCTCTGGAAAGTGCTTTTCCAGGTGCAGCATGAAAAAGGAACACGATACGTTACGCTTGTTCTTTCCGGCTCCTACCGTGTAGTGAAAATCGAAGGACGTCGTTGGATGCCCCTGATACTCACCGGTAAGTATGTTCCGAGCGTTGCGACTGCGCCCCTGCGAGAGCTTGTCCAGGAACGCGTACCGTCGCGGCAAGTCACTGTCCTCCGCCCGGAATTGCAGACCGAGGCGTTTGGCCACTCTCTGGATGTGCTCGCGGCGCCATTTCTGAACGAAGTACGCGAGGACGGCAGCAACAATGATGACAATGATGATGACGAAGTCGAGCATGAGCTACTGGTCAGTCTGATC
>JAAUXY010009961.1_pt1 | contig 12716 bp, 15 predicted proteins | sample 7278121 | NCBI WGS metagenome assembly JAAUXY01 (sample SAMN14350117, study PRJNA611818) | marine sediment metagenome | isolation source: surface marine sediment (1.8m) | place: French Polynesia: Moorea | collected 2018-08 | reverse complement strand
GCCGTACCCTCGCCCAGCGTGCCGTTGATCTGTGCGGCCAGGCGGGTCGAGGTCGTGAAGTCGGGTGTATGCAGGTTCAGCATGATCGAGTCCTGCGTGAGGAACTCGTTGTAGACCTCACGCTCTACCGTCGCCCCGTTGGGGATGCGGCCTGAACTCGGAATGTTCACGGTGACGCTGGAACCGTCCGAGCCTTCCGCGCCGAAACCGCCGACGACCATGTTGCCCTGAGCGATAGCATAAACGTTGCCATCCGCGCCGCGCAGAGGCGCCATCAGAAGACTGCCGCCGCGGAGACTCTTGGCGTTGCCGATCGACGATACGGTGACGTCGACGCGCTGACCCGGCTTCGCAAACGGCGGCAGATCGGCGTGCACCGTTACCGCAGCGACGTTCTTGAGCTGCAGGTTCGTGCCTGGCGGGATCGTCACGCCGAACTGCGTCAGCATGTTGATGATGCTCTGCACCGTAAAGGGCGTCTGGGTGGTCTGGTCGCCGGTGCCGTTCAGGCCAACCACGAGTCCGTAGCCGACAAGCTGGTTGTCGCGCACGCCGGCAACACTGGCCAGATCTTTCACGCGGTCGGCCAGCGCCGGCTGGACGATCAGCGTCAGGGATAAGAGGACGAGCGCGAGTGTTTGACGAAGTTTCATAGCTGATCCTCTAGTAGGGATGCCACACCGAGTTGAAGAATCGCGACAGCCAGCCCATGCGGTTCGCGTCGGCCAGCGCACCCTTGGCGCTGTAGGCGAGCTGTGCATTGGCGATCCGTGTCGACGAGATCGTATTGTCGAGTGCAATGTCGTTCGGTCGGATCACGCCCGTGACCCGGATGAATTCGCGGCCCTGATTGATCGTCAGCCACTTCTCGCCCTGGATGACGAGGTTGCCGTTCGGCAGACGCTCGACGACCGTCACGGTGATGTCGCCCGTCAGGCTGTTGCTCTGACTCGTCGAGCCCGAACCGTCGAAGGTGTTCTCGCCTTCGAGGCTACCGCCGAAAATCGGGTCGCCGTTGTGGGTCATCGGCCGACCGAGAACGGTCGGATTCGCGATCGTCGCGGACGATTCCTTCGAGGTCGACGTCTGCGAGTTGTTGCTCGCCTGAGTCTGCTCGGTCAGCACGACCGTCAGGATGTCGCCGACGCGCGCGGCCCGAAGGTCCTCGAAGAGGCGCACTTCGGTGCCGGAGCGGTAGATCGTTCCGTCGGCGGCCGGTTCGTAGGCCGGCTGCGGCGGCATCGGACGATCGTAGAAGCCAGGATCTTCCTTGGGCAATACGGAGCAGCCCGAGGCGGCTGCAGCAAGTACGAGAATCAACAGTCGCTTAGTCATATCGATGTCCGCTACAGGTTGTTGTTGACGTACTGCATCATCTGATCGTTGGTCGAGATCGCCTTAGAGTTCATCTCATAGGCACGCTGGGTCTCGATCATGTTGACGAGTTCGGCGACGACGTTGACGTTAGAGCCTTCCAATGCACCCTGTGACAGGGAACCGAATCCCGTAGTACCCGGCGTGCCGGTCTGTGCGGTGCCGCTGGCCGCGGTCTCGATGTACAGGTTCTCACCGACCGACTGCAGGCCGGCCGGATTGATGAAGTCCACGGTCTCGAGCGTGCCGACCTGCGTCGGTGCCGATTGGCCCGGCTGCAGCACGGATACCGTGCCGTCCGTGCCGATCGTGATGCTCTGCGCATCGTTCGGAATCGTGATGCCGGGCTGGACCAGGTAGCCGTTCGCGGTGACCAACTCGCCTTCGGCACTCAGCTTGAACGAGCCGTCGCGCGTATACGCCAGATCGCCATTCGGCTTCAGGACCTGGAAGAACCCGCGGCCGTTGATCATCACGTCCATTGCATTGCCGGTCTGCAGGGTCGCGCCCTGCGTATGCATGCGCTCGGTCGCCACGACGCGTACGCCGGTGCCGAGCGACAGTCCGGTCGGCAGCTCCGTATCCTGCGAGCTCTGCCCGCCGGCCTGGCGCACGTTCTGGTACAGCAGGTCTTCGAATACCGCCCGTCCCTGCTTGAAGCCGGTCGTATTGACGTTGGCGAGGTTGTTCGAGACCACCGTCATGCGCATCTGCTGCGCATCCAGTCCGGTCTTCGCCACCCATAGTGCCTGATTCATTGTCTTACTCCTTTACCCTCAGCCGAGCCGCATGAGCTGTGCCGCAGCGTCGGCGTTCTCCTCGGATGTCTTGATGACGTTGACCTGCATCTCGTACTGACGCGCAAGTTCGATCATGTTGACGAGCGTGCTGGCTACGTTGACGTTGCTCTGTTCGAGCTGCCCCGACTGCACGGTGACGTTGCCGTCGGCCACAGCCGCGGTCCCGTCGCGCATCGCGAGCAGTCCGTCTGCTCGCCTCTCGAGATCGGCGTGAGCCGGGTTGACGAGCTTGATCCGATCGATCTCGCTCAGCGTGTCCGGCGTCTGGCCCTCGGGAATGATGGAGATCGTTCCGTCGGAGCCGATCTCGACTTTGGCGTTGGGCGGTAAGGCGACAGGCCCGCCGTTGCCGATGACGAGGTGCCCGGATGCCGTCTGCAGCAAGCCGGTTGTCGCATCGATGTCGAGGTTGCCGGCGCGCGTATACGCCTCACTGCCGTCCGGTGCCTGCACGGCGATGAAGCCGTCGCCCTGCACCGCGATATCGAGTTCGTCGCCGGTGTTCACCACCGGACCTTCGGTGAAGTCGATGCCCGGCGTGCCGACCACCGCGTTGACGCGGGAATCGACTCCCGGACCGTCGACAGGCACCGAGCTGAACGCATGCATTTCCGCTCGGAAGCCCGTCGTCGAGACGTTCGCGAGATTGTTGCTGTTGACGGCCTGCGCGTATTCGGTCTGGCGCGCGCCGGTCATTGCAATGTAGATCATCTCGTCCATGCGGATTCCCTATCTCAGCTCAGTCGGTCGTTACCGGATGTTGATGACGGTCTGCGTCACCGTGTCCGCGGTCGAGATCATCTGCGCGTTCGCCTGGAAGTTGCGCTGCGCCGTGATCATCTGCACGAGCTGCGCCGTCAGGTCCACGTTGGATGCTTCGAGCGCACCGGACTGGACGTTGCCGAAGGACGCGGTGCCGGCCTCGCCGAGCAGCGCACTACCGGACTGGAAGGACTCAGCCCAGGTCGTATCGCCGAGCTGCTGCAGACCCTGCGGGTTCACGAAGTTCGCGAGCGCGAGCTTGCCGAGCGACGTCGACTGTCCATTGGTGAAGCGTGCGAAAACGATGCCTTCCGCATCGACGCTGACGCCGGTCAGTCGACCCGTCGTGAAGCCGTCCTGCGACAGCGAGTTCACGCCGAATGCGTCACCGAACTGAGTCGCGGTGGCGAAGTCGAGCGAGACATTGATGTCAGCCGCGCCGGTACCCGGTGTGAACGGGTTCAGCGGCATCAGGCCGCCTGCGGGCGTGTTGAGCGTGCCGTCGGGATTGAAGACGATCGGAGTGGAGCCGCCGACTGCAGTGCCGTCGATCTCGACCTCGGTGTTCCAGGTGTTGGCTGCCGCGTCCTTGATGAAGTAGACGGTAGCCGTGTGCGCCGCGCCGAGAGAGTCGTACACCGTGACGGACGTCGTGTGGTTGAACGAGCTCGGGTCGGTCGCATCGAATACCGGGTTGACCGGAACCGGCGCGTTCGCCGGAAGGTTGATGCCGAACGACGCGCGGGTGGTCGCCGACGGCGGATTCGCACCCGTCGTCAGCTGCAGATCAACCGGCGTACCGGTGTTGAACAGGCCGGCTCCCGCGAACGGATAAGCCTGCAGGCGTGCACCTTGAGGATTGACGACGTAGCCCTGGTTGTCGACACCGAAGGCGCCCGCACGGGTATAGCTGCGAGCACCGTTGTCGTTCAGCACAAAGAAGCCCTCACCACCGATCGCGAGGTCCAATGCGTTGTCGGTGAAGTCGATATTGCCCTGCGTGAACTGCTGCGCGATCGACGCAAGTTTCACACCGGAACCCGACGCGGCCGAACTGATGCTCTGCGTGCCGACGGCAAAGACTTCCGCGAACTGCGTTCGGGACTTCTTGAAGCCGTTGGTGTTGACGTTGGCGATGTTGTTCGCCGTTACGCCGAGATCCGCTGAGGCGGCGTTAAGTCCGGAAAGTGCAATTGTGAATGGCATGGCCTTGTCTCCTTGCTGATCCTGTTAAGCGCCGCGCGCTCAAGTAATCCGTCTAAATGATCTGATAGATACCGTTGAGCGGGAGGCTGCCGCCGCCCGCGAGATTGAGTGTCATTCCGCCGCCGAACTGGCCAAGCGTGACCGACTCGACGTTAGCCCTCAGGTACGCCGGCACAGACTCGACGCTTTGGCCGCGGACGACGCGCGCCGAGATCTGATACTGGCCCGGCGCCATTACGTCACCGCTTGCATCTCGCCCGTCCCAGTCGAAGCGCACGGTGCCCGCACGCTGCTGACCGAGATCGATCGTGCGCAGCAGTTGCCCCGACTGATCGGTGATATCGATCTGTACGCTGCCCGCGGCTGCGCCCAATTCAACCGCACCGCCAAGCGGCGCGGCGCCGTCGAAGTAACCCGAGTCCGCCTGCGCGAGGACTGTCCTGCCAACCAGATTGGCTGCCTGCAACGCCTGCTCATCCCGCAGTGCCCCCGCGAGCGACGCGAACGACGAGTTCAGCGAATCGATGCCGTTGACCGTGCTGAACTGCGCCAGCTGACCAAGGAACTCACCGTTGTCCATCGGCTCGAACGGATCCTGATTCTTGAACTGGGTGATCATCAGCGTCAGGAAGTCTTCCTGTCCGAGATCGCCCTGATCCGGTTGTTGCTGCGGTCCGGCTATGCCGGCGGCCTGGAAATCGATCGGTGAAATCATCTGCGTGCCTCCTAGCGACCCATCTGCAGGGTCTGCGTCAGCAGATCCTTGGTCGTGTTGATGATCTCGACGTTGTTCTTGTACGAACGTGACGCCGAGATCATGTTGACCATCTCTTCGATCGCGTTGACGTTGGTCGCCCAGACAAAGCCCTCATCGTCCGCTTCCGGATGACCCGGCTGATAGACCTGTTGGATCGGGGCGTTGCTCTCGACGATGCCCTCCATCCGCACACCCGAAACGCCGGACTGGGCGTTCAGCGTGTCCTGGAAGGAAGCGAAAACCGGATGCTTCGCGCGATACACGTTTTCCGGATTGCCGCTGACGTTGCCGGCATTGGCGAGATTGCTGGAGGTGACGTTCATCCGGACCGACTGCGCGTTCATCGCGCTACCAGCCGTGTCGAAGACGTTGAACAAAGACATCATTCCCCTCCTTTGAGTGCGTAACGAATCGAACGGATCTGACTGTCGATGAAAGACAGGGCTGCGCGGTACTGCAGCGCGTTCTCGGCGAACTGCGCCTGCTCGACGTCCGTCTCAACGGTGTTGCCGTCGAGCGTCGGCTGAGTCGGGATGCGGTACGCGGCGTCCGCCTGCCAGACGTTGCCCTGCCCCCAGCTCTGGCGGTGCAGCTCGCTCGTCGTGGTCAGCGGCAGCGAACCGCTGCCCTGCGCCGAGCTGAGCGCTGCCCGGAAATCGATATCGCGCGCTTTGTAGCCGGGCGTGTCCGCGTTGGCGATATTGGCCGCCAGCACTTCGTTGCGCCGCGCCCGAACCATCAGCGCGTTTTCGTAGGTAGACAGTAAGTTCAGTTCCATCGTGATCGACGCTTCAGTGCGCCCTCGCGTGTTTTCCTGCAGTAGCCAATGCAATCGGCGTGCCAATTTTCGAATCCGAGCGCGGATGCGCCCTCGACGACGGCGCGAATGGAAGGTCTTGCCGGGTGCGGCAAAGGCTTGCCGCCGTTGCGGCAAATCCCTGCAAAAGACAGCTATTGCCTATAAAGAGAGCCATGGCATGGCACTTGCATAGTGACTTACCAGGAAGCGGTACTCGACGCGAATCGCGATTCGCACAGAACTGCCGCAAAGGCGGCGCAGCAAGCGCCGCGGCACACTGCCACGAGGTGAGAGATGATCGAAACTGTCGAATATTTGACGCGCCGGCGACGGGTCTTCCGCACGCGCGTCGGGCTTTTGGCGGTCATCGCCTGTCTGGGCACGTTGCTCGCCGTGGCACCCGTGCACGCAGACGAACAGCAGGTGTGGCACGACGTCGCCGACATCGCGCAGACCGCGGAGGCGTTCGTGTTGGACCGTGCGGCAGGCAGCAATGGACGGACCTCGGCAAAGGCCGCTGCGCTCGATCCCAGACTTCGGCTGGCCGCCTGCGACACCCCTTTGAGCGCCTCGTTGAGGCCGGGCGCCCGCGTCGGGCCGAGAACCGTCGTCTCAGTCGCCTGCGAAGGCGCGCGGCCGTGGCGAGTGTTCGTACCGGTGGAGGTCGCTGTCCGATCCCAGGTCTGGACCGCACGTCACCCGCTACCGCGCGGCCACCTGCTGACCGCGGAAGACCTCGTCGCCGACGAGCGCGACGTCTCGAGGATGAATTCGGGCTACGTGTCGGACGTCAACATGCTGATCGGCCAGCGGCTCAAGAGCTCCGTGCTCGCCGGCCGGGCACTGACACTGCAGCTGGTCGAGGCCGACAAGCTGATCCGGCGCGGCCAGAGCGTTACGCTGGCCGCGAACGCCGGCGGTGTCGAAATCCGCATGACCGGTACGGCCCTCATGGACGGCGCGATGGGTCAGCGGATCCGCGTCGAAAACGTCAATTCAGGCCGGGTCGTCGAGGGGATCGTCCGCTCGCGAGAGGTCGTCGAAGTGCTGGTGCCGAGCCGCTCGGGGTTAATTACGAGCAATCGGTAAATTTTTCACCGCTATCCCTAAAGTATCGGGGCTACACGCCGATACCCGGATAGCAACAATGATCGTTGAGGAAAACTTATGACAAACAAGATAGGTCCGGTGGATCCGAACATGATTGCAAAGGTAGGGAATAAAATTGACGAGTCGCGGCCGGCCGAAAGGACCTCGGCGAAAAGCCCGGCTGCCGAAAGCGCCGCTGCACGGCCCGAAGCCGCAGCAGCCGCCGATACGGTTAGTCTCACCAGCGGCGCACAGCTGCTCGAGCGCCTCGAGAAGTCACTCGAAGCGCTGCCGGCCGTGGACAGCCAGCGTGTGGATGAGATCCGCACCGCCATCGAGAACGGAGACTACGAGATCGATCCGCAGGCCATCGCCGACGCGATGCTGCGCATGGAACGGTCTTTCGGTGAGTAACGGCCATGACGCGCCCCTCGCCCTCTGAAGCTCGCGAGCGCATCGTCGCCGTCCTTGGCCAAAGCGTGTACCACGCGCTCGGCCTCAAGGAAGTCCTTATGGACGAGCGTTCGGCACTCGAGCTCGAAGACACGGACGCTTTAGAGCGGGCCGTGGACAGCAAGGGCCGCTGCATCGACAAACTGCAGGCACTCGAGAAGGACCGCGAGTCTCTGTGCGAGGCGTCCGGGTTCGTCTCCGGGCCGTCGCAGATGCAGGATATGACCGCCTGGTGCGACGAGAATTCGATCGTCGCGGACGGATGGTCACAGCTGATGGACGTCGCAGCCGAATGCAACCAGCTCAATCTCGCCAACGGCGCCGCCATCCGCCTGAGGCAACAGCACACCGAAGCCGGCCTTGCCGTACTACGCGGCAGCGAACAGCGACCGGCGACATACGCACGGACGGGCGACGGATCAGCCACGCGGCTGAACCGCTCACTCGCCGAAGTCTGACCCGCGAAACAGCCAAACGAAGGACCTAAGCCATGCTGATAGTCAGTCGAAAGGACGCAGAGTCGATCGAAATCAGACCCGGAGACGGGATCGATCCGGACATGACGCTTGCCGATCTGTTCGCCAGCGGCCCGATCGAGATCACGATTTTCTCGGCCACCGCGAATCGCGTGAAGATGGGCGTGCAGGCTCCCGACGAGCTCTGCATCTGGCGCAAGAAGGCCGCAGCGGCCTGACGCCAACCGAACGCGGCCCGTAAGAAGCGGGCCTTTTAAGGAATCACCGCGTGCATAAGGAATGTGCCGCCGCGGTATTGAGATCGAGGGATTCGATGCGACCTGCCGCAATTCTCACGATATCGCTGTCGTCGTTTTTGGCGTCCTGCGGTGGCGGCGGATCGGCAGAGGTTCCGGCACCGCCGGCCAACGTTCCGGTGACCCAGGCTGCCCCTTCGTTGCCCTCCGATCTCGATATCATCGCGAAGCTCTACGACCCGAACTACAGCGTTCCGGAAGGTTTCTTCGTCGACGAGCGCGCCGGCACCGCTCAGAGTTATACCGTCCACCACGTTCTCGATCCCTCCGGCGCATGGGAGCGCTGTTCGGACGACTTCGCACAGGCCGCCGCCTGGGAAGACGAAGACAACGCATCGCGGAGCGTTTCCGGCTACTACGTAGGTTCCGTCGAGAACGAGCGCTATTTCGAATTCGTCCGCGAATTGAGCTACGACGATGACGTCGGCAACGTCGGCGATCCGACCTCACCCGGATTCGCCCGCGTGTTCAAGTGCAGCCACTTAAGCCGCGAGAACGTCGACCGGTCTGCCCTCTCCGGCTATGCCGGCACCCTGAACGCCAGACCGATCGACGCGGACACCGTCGCCGGCTTCGCCGAGTACTTCTGGCAGTTCTCATTCTTCCCGCAGCGCCATCGCAAGGTGCTGGATACGTGGTCGAGCACCAGTGGCGACGAACACACCCTACTGCTCGGCTTCGCAAGCACTCAGGGCACGGGCCAGTGCGACCTGATCGAACTGGTCGAATGGACCTTCGCAGCCGATACGGCTACAGGCCGGGTCGACGGTGACTTCCGACTGGTCCGTAGCTTCCGCGCGGAGCTATCGGACGGCAGCCCGCGCCTCTGCGACTGAGAATTCTACGTATCGAAATCCTGAAGGCGCGGCTCTAACATGAAGCTTCGCCCCCGGCGCACCGTGGAGCGTGCGCCGGGCATCCGCCGAACGCGCGCGATGAACGGACTCTCTCGCCGCTCCGGTGAATTCCGTGTTGAGGGACATCCGATGACGACCACGCTAGCCCCCCTCCAGCGCTGGGTGGACAAGATCACTGCGCGTACGAAACCCGCCCGCATTCACTGGTGCACCGGTAGCGACGAGGAATACCAGAATCTGATCGACCTGATGATCGATGACGGCACGCTCTCGAAGCTCAATCAGGAGCACTTCCCGAACTGCTACCTCCACCTGTCCGACCCGAGCGACGTCGCGCGCGTCGAACATCTGACCTACGTGTGCACGAGGGACCGTGACGACGCGGGCCCGAACAACCATTGGATGGATCCGAAGGAGGCACACCGCAAGGTCGACGTGCTGTTCGACGGGGCGATGCGGGACCGCACGATGTACGTCATCCCCTACTGCATGGGCCCGATCGATTCGCCCGCATCGCGCTGCGGCGTGGAGATCACCGACAGTCCGTACGTCGTCGTCAACATGAAGCTGATGACCCGTATGGGCACCGCCGCTCTCGAGCGCATCGAGCGTGAAGGCAAGTTCGTCAAAGCACTCCACTCCCTGGGCGACCTGCACCCGGACAGACGTCTTATTCTGCACTTCCCGCATGAGCTCAAGATCAAGAGTATCGGCTCGGGCTACGGCGGTAACGCCCTGCTCGGCAAGAAGTGCCACGCGCTCAGGATCGCGAGCTGGCAGGCCCGGAAAGAAGGCTGGCTCGCCGAGCATATGCTGATCGTCGGCATCGAGAGCCCGGAGGGCGAAGTGCACTACGTCGCCTGCGCGCTGCCGTCCGCCTGCGGCAAGACGAATCTCGCCATGCTGATCCCGCCGGAGTCCATGCGCGGCTGGAAGATCCACACCCTGGGCGACGATATCGCCTGGATGCATTTCGACGAGAAAGGCGTGCTGCACGCGATCAACCCGGAATCCGGCTACTTCGGCGTGGTACCCGGCACGAACGTCAATACCAATCCCAACGCCTTCGAGATGATCCGCCACGACGCGATCTTCACCAATGTCGCCCGCACGGAAGACAACCGGCCGTGGTGGGAGAACAAGAATCGCGGCGAGCCCGCGTTCGACTGGCAGGGTCGCGAGTACGACCCCGAGGCCGGCCCGGCGGCGCACCCGAATTCGCGATTCACGGTCGCGGCAAGCAACAATCCGAGCTACTCGGAACTTGCGGAAGCACCCGAAGGTGTGCCGATCTCGGCGATCGTCTTCGGCGGACGGCGGAAGGAACTCGCGCCGCTCGTCTATGAGGCACTCGACTGGCAGCACGGCGTGCTGATAGGCGCCGGCGTCGCCTCGGAGACCACGGCAGCGAATATCGGCGAGGTCGGGGTAGTCCGCCGCGACCCAATGGCGATGAAGCCGTTCTGCGGCTACAACTTCGCCGACTACTGGTCGCACTGGCTGAGCTTCGAGGAGAAGAGCCCGAGGTTACCGCGGGTCTTCCACGTCAACTGGTTCCGCCAGGACGACGAGGGCCGCTTCCTGTGGCCGGGCTTCGGCGAGAACTTACGGGTACTTCGCTGGATCATCGATCGTTGCGAGGGCCGGGTTGGCGCGCACAGAACGCCTATCGGCTATCTTCCGGATCCCGGCGACATCGACACCACCGATCTCGACATCAGCGACCGTGACATGACCGAACTGACGTCGATCGACGCCGCGCAGTGGCAGGCGGAGATCGCATCGATCGGCGAGTATCTGGATAGCTACGGGGATCGCTTGCCGGCCGCACTGAAGGCCGAACAGCAGCGCATTACAAAGGAACTCAGCGAAGTTCTTGCCGAGGCGTCGTAAGCCCGGCTGGACTCACTCCACCGCTTTGTAATGTATCGACAGCGATGAGCCGGGTTCTTCCGCCCGGCCGAGCCCGATCGTGCCCTCGCCGCGCAACTCGGTCGAGTCGCGGCGCACGAACAGTTCCTCACCGAGCAGGTTCTGCAGGAAGGTGCCGTTGGTACTCTGGTCGATCAGAATGAATTTGCCGCGGCGCATCTCGACCTTCGCGTGGATACGAGAGATCAGGTTGCCCTTGATGACGAGATCGTTGTCGTCGGCGCGGCCGATCAGGACGCTCTTCTTCTGATCGTTCACTTCGTAGGTCTTGTCGCGGAAACTCAAGATCAGGCGCGATGCACCGCTGCCCTTCTTCTCCCACTCGATCGTGGGCAGCATGCTGGTCGCTTCCTCGGGATTCCAGAGGAGTTCGTACAGCGCAACCTCGTCGAGGCGGCCGCGCACCGTCGCAACGTCGATCTGGCGTGTCTGCTTCTGCAGTTCCGCGCCCATGCGCTGGACGGTATCTCCGGAGATCACGATCTGTCGCGCTTTGGCCTGCGAGGTCATCCGGTTCGCGGTGTGTACCGCGGCGCCGAAGATATCGTTCTGCTCCTGCACGACCGGGCCGAAGTGACAGCCTATCCGGATCGACACCGGCATACCGTCGTCCCGCTTCTTGTTGTCTTCGGAGATGCGCTTCTGCATCAGTACCGAGGCGCGCATCGCCTGGTCGACCGATGGGAACGTCGACATGACTTCGTCACCGATGGTCTTGATGACGGTGCCTTCGAACTGGTGGGTCGCGTCCTTCATGACGTCCAGGCAGACGGCTACGGTCTCACTGGCACGCGTGTCCCCGAACTTGTCGTACAGCTGGGTACTGCCGACTACGTCGGCAAATACAATTGCTACTTCAAGATCGCGGGCCATGTAGTTATTTTACAAGCTATTTTTCGACAACGATATACGCGATCCAGGCGAGATCGGCCTCCCCGCGATCATCGGGCGTGAATATCCCGTTGCCCTCGCCGTCTTCGTCCTCTCCTTCCCAGTAGACGGTGGCCTTGCTGAAGCCCGCTTCGAGCAGAAGGTCGCGCAATTCCGGCGCCGTCCACAGCCGCCACTGGTACGTGAACGCCTTCTTGATGCGCGAACCGTCCTTGAACCTGAAGTGGATGTTGCAGCGCATGTGCCGGGTGACGGGATGGAATTCGGCCTGATGCCAGATGTAGGTGAAGCCGTCGTGCTTGGTCTTCTCCTTGGTCTCTTCCTCCGCTTCCGGACCGCCGAAGATATCGAGGAACAGGATGCCGTCGTCCTTCAGCGCGTCGTAGCAGCTCCTGAAGTAATCGAGCATCACGGCACGCTCTTCGAAGATCCAGTAGCTGAAGTTGAACGCGGCCAGCAGATCGACCTTCGGCGTCTCGACGGTCAGCACGTCGGATTCCATCAGCCTGACGCGCGCCTGATCCTCTGAAGGCAGACGGCCGACGCGATTCGCGCGCCCCCACTCGAGCACGCTCGGATCGATGTCGACGCCGATCGCCTGGAACTCGGTGCCCTGCTTCACCCACTCGCAGGCGGCACTCGCTGTGCCGCAGAAGTCCTCACGAAACAGATAGCCGGTGCGGCCGCTCAGCTCGGTAAACGTGGTCTGAAGGAACTCGACCTCGTTCTCGACGTTCTGCACGGACTGTTCGTAGAGCTCGTGAATGTCGGCCGTCTCGGCCATCGTTGGTTTGCGGTTCTTCTCCGCAGATTTTGCACCCATGCTCCCCAGCGTCTCCGTTACGCATCAAAGGTCCAGCATTCTATTGTGCCTGCCTATTCGCGTCGAGTGCCGCGGGAGGGGGTGTCACGAGCTGCGTCGCATTAAAGCGACAGCTGTTCGCAATGATGAAGCTCGGCTTCTTCAGGCGGCGACCTGCATTGCACCCAGCGCCTCGAGCAATAAGTCCGGACCAACCCCCGG
>JAAUXY010017373.1_pt1 | contig 12718 bp, 10 predicted proteins | sample 7278121 | NCBI WGS metagenome assembly JAAUXY01 (sample SAMN14350117, study PRJNA611818) | marine sediment metagenome | isolation source: surface marine sediment (1.8m) | place: French Polynesia: Moorea | collected 2018-08 | reverse complement strand
CCCGAGGGGAGGCCAACGTTCCGTCGCACTCCCCTCGGGCAGTTTGGTGAAGGCCTAGGAGCCCAGCGCCTGCGTCAGCGTGGTCGCGTTGTGGCGCATCATATCGAGATAGGTGGGCGACCGCGCTCTGGCCGAAGAAGCCCCGGATCTCTGTAATTTCGTTCGCCACATGCCTGCCGAGTATGTCGGCGGAAGCGCCGAGCATGCTCGGGTCAGATCGTGCCGAATTCACCCGTTCGCACGAACGTCTGATCTCCGAGGTGAAGCGGTCTTAGCCAGCCAGTATGTCCGGTTCTGGTTAGTTTCCAGGCCCACTGGCGCAACGCATCTGGCGGCGTGTTAGTGCCAGTAGCGGACTCTCGCTCAAGCAGCTGCCTGCAAGAGCTTCAGTCCCAGCGATACGGCTCTACCTCGCCATTTGTAATCGAATACCCGACCTCCGCTAGTTCGGTGCTTGAGACGCCCGAGTTTAGGACGCCGGTCACCCAAATCGCCTCGAACAGGCCCTCGAATTCATAGGGCTGGTCCGTCGTGACGAAAACCAGCTGGTTCGGCGGTGGCGGCGGAACATGGATGCAGGCGCCGACGTAAGGCACCAGCAGCAGCGCAGTGACCCCGACGCCGGTAAAATCCAATGGCACGACAAAGCCCGGCAGGCGCACGGTCTTGCCATCGTACTTGGTCGTTACATCCGCGATCGAGCTCTGGTTTTGGGGCGTCGGGATCTGGCCATGCTCCACCACGCCGCTGGCGATCTCGGGCATCTGAAACTGGTCGCTCGTCTCGGGAACAAGATCGGACCAATCCAGCTCGATCGGCGCCTCGCCGGCCAAAAGCCCTCCGACCGACAGACCCGTGGACGCAAGCGACGCGCCTACGCCGATCAGAACCTGTCTGCGGTTCGCCCGAAAACCCATTGCATCCGCTCCACTACGTCTTGACGGTCATCCCATCGGCCAAGGACATCCGATAGGCGCGCAACGCCGGCGCGAGGCTGACGATCGCGCCCGCCGCAATGACCGCGAGCAGGAAATGCCCCTCTTCGATCGTTGGTGCTTCGATCGGAAGATATAGCCCGAACGCCGCGTCGACGTAAGGCCGGGCCACCCACAATCCCGTGTAGAGCATCGCCGTCCCGAGTGCGGCGCCGATCGCGGCCATCAGCGTCGCCTCCAGCATCAGCATCAAGAGGATGGTCGAAGGCCCGGCGCCGACCGCGCGCAGGATCGCCATCTCGCGCCTCCGCTCGTTGAGGCCGGAGAAGATCATCGCCGCCAGACCCAGGAGGGCGGTGGCGATCACCATGGCTGAGACGCCGATCAGCGCGGTCTCAGCGACGCCGACGATGTTCCAGAGTTCCCCCAGTGCCACGCCGGGCAGGATCGCCAGGAGGGGCTCTTCATCGTATTCGTTGATCGCGCGCTGGAGATTGAAGACCTTGAGCCGAGACTTGACGCCGATCATCGCCGCGGTGACCGCCTTCGGCGTCAGATCCATCTCGCGGACCTCTTCGGCCGAAACCGTCTGGCCCGGGATCTGCGCGCCCCCCTGCCAGTCCACATGGATCGCTTCGATCCCTTCGAGACTGACCATCACCGTGCGATCAACGGGCGTGCCGGTCTTCTCCAGAACGCCAGAGACGCGGAACGGCTTATCGTCATGTTCGGCGAAAGAGCCGAGCCCGTGCGCGACGATGATCGGATCGCCCACCTTATAATCGAGCTGCGCGGCGACATCCGATCCGAGAACGGCGTCGAAAAGGTCGCGGAACCGGTCCCCCTTCTCAAGCGTCAGCCCGCGGCCGCCGCGATACTTGTAGCGATCGAAATACTCGGCGGTCGTCCCCATCACGCGATAGCCGCGATGACTGTCGCCCAGTGAGATCGGCACGATCCAGTCGACCTCATCGCGCGCGGCGATGTCTTGATAGCTCTCCCAGCTGACGTTGTTGGTGGCGTTGCCGATGCGGAACACCGAGTAGAGCAACAGCTGCACGCCGCCGGAGCGCGCGCCGACGATCAGGTCGGTGTTCGAGCTCGTATCAGCAAAGCTCGCGCGCGCGCCGGTGCGCACTTTCTCGACGCCCAGGAACAGGCCCACCGAGAGCGCGATGGCGAAAATGGTCAGCGCGGCGGTGACGCGGCGACTGATCAGCGAGCGCAAGGCGATGCGAAACAGGATCACGCCGCCTCCTCCCGCTGGATGTTCACGACGGCGTCGAGATCGACCACCCGGTCAAAACGCCCACCGAGCCGCTCATCATGGCTGACCATCAGCAGCGTGCTCCCCGCCTCTTCGACCTGCGCGAAGAGAAGGTCCAGAAACGCCGCTTGCGCGCTCGCATCAAGCGACGAGGTAGGCTCATCCGCCACAATCAGCGACGGGCGCCCGATCAGCGCGCGCGCCACAGCGACGCGCTGCTGCTGACCGACGCTGAGGGCCGAGGCGGGCGCATTCTTGACAAGCGCCTCGGGCAATCTCAGCGCCGCAGCAAGGCTGAGCGCTTCTTTTCGCGGATCGTCGACGCGGCCCCGACGCTCCGGCGCGAAGCGGAGAGCGAGTAGGATGTTGTCGAGCGGAGTCGCGTAAGGAAGCAGGTTAAACTGCTGGAAAATCACGCCGATATTGTTGGCGCGAAACCGGTCCCGCGCGCTGCTCGAAAGCTTAGCGAGATCGGCCCCGCCGATCTCGACGGCGCCATGCCGGGGCGCGACGACGCCGCAAATAAGGCTGAGCAAAGTCGACTTGCCCGAACCGCTTTCGCCCAGCAGAAGCGCCCGCTCGCCTGCGCCGATGACGAAATTAGGCGCCTCCAGCCGAAATCCGTCGCCGCCCGGCCATTGGAAGGAAACGGCGTTCAGGCGAACGGCGATGTCATTGGGACCCTCGCTCACCTGATGGCCCGCGCGGCTTCAGATCAACCCGCCGAGATCCAGAACCGGATTGGCCCGCTTCACCTCGAAACCGTTGGTCCCCTTGTCAGAGATCATCTGCACCTTAAGCTCCTCGGCGTTCGGGAAGGTCTCGAAGTATCCGAATTCGATGCGATCGATTGCGCCGGGCTCGGCGCAGGTCAGCCGGTACTCGGCGTGGAATTCGGTATGGCTGGCCTCCTCATGCTCCTCGTGATGTGCGTCGGCGTGCTCTTCGTGGCTTTCGCTTTCGTCATGATGCTCGTCTTGGGCGTGCTCCTCGTGGTGCTCGTCCTCCTCGCCTTCCAGCTCGACCTCGGCCGCGACCAACGTGCATTTCGCGGCGTCCGGCAGGCGGAACAACTCCATCGGCTTCGCCAGCGTCGCGATGGCGGCGTCGATCTTGGCGCGGTCTTCGGCGCTTTCGGCCGGGTGCTCGAAACCGACGATATCGGCGCCGGGCGCCTCGAACTCCATCGCCACCTCGCCTCCTGCAAAGGCGATATTGAGCGCGCCGACGCCATGCTCATGGGCGCTGAGGTCGCGTTTTTCCTCCGCCTGGGCGTATGTCGCGCACACGCCTAACGCCGCAATCAGTGCAATAGCCCGCATCTCATGCTCCATTCATATGTTGAAGGGAATCGTCAGGTTGCCGCGATAGTAGCGCGGACCAGAGGTGTTACAATATATCATTCATCGACGTTCAGGAGCGCCGCGGCGGACCGACGACGAAGATCCTCGCAGTTGTCGATGCCAAGGGTCTTGCAATCCGCTTGTTGCGCGCAAGAAGCATGACAGCCAACTCGCCAGCGAACTTCTAATCGGGCCGCGCCGCAACAGAACACTGCTGGATGACAGAGCACACAACTGCGATGCGATCAGGCTATTACTTTGCGATTATGGGTCCACGATTTAATTCTGGGTGGGCGCGTCGCCCGGCTTTTGCTCCGGCGCCCGCTCCACGTCGACGGCCAGCGTGAGACCGTCGGCGCGCGGCATCATCAACAGGTCCCCGCGCAAGGCCCAGCGGTTGAAGTCGAAGTACAGCGGGATAATGGCCACATCGGCGATCGCCAGGCTGCTGGCCTGCTGCACGATCTCCTCACGCGCGTCCGAATCCAGCGTCCGTGCCGCCTCACCCAGCAACAGGTCCAGTTCACTGTTGGAATAAGCGCCGCGATTGCTGCGGCCGACGCCGCGTTCCGGATCGGGCGTTCCGAGCAGGTCGGTCAGCGCCTGGGCGGCCTGGCCGGACTCGATCTCTATGGTCGACAGGTACAGGCTGAACGCCTCGCGGTTGCGGCGCGCATAGAAGAGAGGGCGCGGCAGGATCCGGGCCTCGACCACCAGCCCGGCCTCCGACAGCGACGAAGCGACCTTGGCGGCGACCTCCGGCCCGCGCGGGAAACGGCCGTCGGGCGCGACCAAAATCGCGGAGAAGCCTTCACCGAAGCCGGCGTCCTGCAACAGAGCGCGCGCCGCCTCCAGGGAGCGGGAGGGCGCGGTCAGATCGGCGACGTAGCCGAACAGGCCGCCGGGCACGACCTGGCCGGCCGGCGAGGCCTGGCCCTCCAGCACCTCGCGGACGATGGACTGGCGGTCGACCGCCAAGGACAGCGCGCGGCGCACGCCAAGCTGCTTGAACGGGTTGACGCCGCCGGCGTTGGACACCTCGGGCGTCTTGTCGCGCTTGTGGTCGACCTGCAAATAGACCAGCCGGTTGGAGAATGTGGAGGACAATCGGACGCCCTCGACCGTCGACAGGGCGGTCGCCTCGCCCAGTTCCGGGGTTTCGGCAACATCGACCAGGCCGCTCTTCAGCGCCTCCAGACGCGCTTCGGCCGCGGCCAGCGGATAGAAGTCGACCGCGTCCCACTTCGGCTCGCCTCCCCAATAGTCCAGGTTGGCGGATAGTGACAGCTTCACTCCCGGCTCCCAGGAGACGAACTTGAACGGACCGGTGCCGACCAACCCGTCGCCACGGTCCAGTTGCAGTCGGGTCTTACCCTCAGCGGCCGCGCGCGAAATAATGGCGATGCGTGAAAGATGAAACGGCAACAGCGGCTGCGGCGCGCGGGTTACGATCTCGATCCTCAGCTGGTCTGTCGCTTCGATCCGCTCGATCTGCTCCAGATGAGGGGCAAAGGACAGCGGACTCTTCAGAATGTCGCGCGCCCGGTTCAGCGAGAACACCACATCGTCCGCGGTCAATCGCTGTCCGTTGTGAAACTGCAGCCCCCGGCGCAGGCGAAACGCCCAGCGGTAGTCATCCATCGCCTCCCAGGTCGCAGCCAGCCCGGGCTTCAAACGCGAGCGTTGGTCGGTCGCGGTCAACGCGTCAAACAGATGCCGCGCGATCTGCCGGCTGCGCGCGCGGTTCTCATAGTGCGGATCAAGCGACGCCGGGTCCGCCGCCAAGCCGATCCGCAGCACGGCTTCCGCGTCCGCGCCGTTGGCGACGGCCGGGCCAATCCAGGCGAGCGCGTGCCCGCCGAGCAGCGCCACCACAATCATCCATGCAAAAGGCCGACCCATCACCGACTGCGTACCGTCTGACCCGCCAAAAAGCGCAATAGCCGCATGTTCTTACCCATGCTAGCTTGTTCAATCGCACAAGGGCGCATGCTTTAACAAGATTGCTGCCCCGCCCGCCACGCACGCTCCGTTACGATGACGCAGTCAATTCGGCCAACGCGCGGCCCAGCCGGCAACGCGATGCGCAAGCTCGCCACCGCAATGCTGCTCGGCGCAAGCGGCGGTGCGCTGTTTGCTTGGGCCGACCTGCCGCTGGCCTGGATGTTAGGCGCCATGGCGGTCTGCACGGTGGCCGCGGTCGCGGGCGTGCCGCTTGGCGTGCCGGGCGGACTGCGCCAAATCAACGTGGCTGTGCTCGGGGTGATGCTGGGCAGCGCCTTTACGCCCGATTTGTTCGACCGGCTCGGCAGCTGGACGGTCAGCCTGGCCGGACTGATGTTCTATCTCTTGCTGACCGCGCCTGTGGTCATGTTCGTCTACCGGCGGCTGGGCGGATATGACGCACCCACCGCCTTCTTCTCGGCGATTCCCGGCGGCCTGTCGGAAATGATCCTGGTCGGGGATTCGTTCGGCGGCGATGCCAGACGCATCTCGCTCAGCCACGGCACGCGCATCTTGATCGTGGTTCTGGTGCTGCCGTTCTGGTTTCGCTTCGTGGAAGGCGTGCCCGCGGTGCCGTTCACCGAGGACATGTCGCTGTTCGGCATGGCGGCAGAGGATCTGGCCGTGCTCGGCGTGTGCGGTCTGCTCGGCTACGTGGCCGCGCGCGCGGTCCGGCTGCCGGCCCACGCGCTGACCGGACCGATGATCGTGAGCGCCGCCGCACACCTGGCCGGACTGACCGCCTCGCGTCCACCGCCCGAGCTGTTGGCGGTCGCACAGGTGGTGGTGGGCTCGGCGATCGGCGCGCGCTTCGCCGGGGTCAGCTTGACCGAGCTGCGGCGCACCGTGCTGCTGGCGATCGTGGCGACCGCCATCATGCTGACGATGACCGTCGCGATGAGCCTGGCGCTGCAGCCGATCGTCGGCGTGGATCTGGCCGGACTGGTGCTGGCCTATTCGCCCGGCGGGGTGGCGGAGATGACCTTGGTCGCACTCGGGCTCAGCATCGACGTGGCGTTCGTGTCCACCCACCACCTGGTGCGCATCTCGTTGCTGGTCGTGGTGGCCCCGCTGGTCTACCGGCTGCTGATTGCGCCACGCCTCAAAGACTAGCTGTTCAGGCAAATTTGCAGGTCAGGCCGCCGTCGACCACCAAATTGTGTCCGGTCACGTATTTGGCCTCGTCGGAGGCCAGGAACAGGCTCGCATAGGCCACGTCCCAGGCGTCGCCCATATGGCCCATCGGGCATTGCGCGTCGCGGATCTCGTACATCTTCTCCACGTCGCCGGCCGCGTACGTATCCTTCAGCGGCTCGACGATCATCGGGGTCTTCATCAAGCCCGGCAGGACGCTGTTGCAGCGAATGCCCTTGGCCGCGTACTCGATCGCGATCGATCGGGTGAAGCCGAGGATGCCGGCCTTGGTGGTGCTGTAGGTCAGGTAGTTGATGCCGGTCCAGCGGATGGCCGCGACCGACGCGATGTTGACGATCGCGCCCTTGCCCTGCCGTTCCATGATCGGAAGTACGTGCCGACAGGTCTGATAGAAGCTGGTCAGGTTGACATCGAACACGCGCTGCCAGGTCTGCGGATCGACCTCGGTCGCGCCGCCGACCCGTACAATTCCGACATTATTCTGCAGCACGTCGATGCGTCCGTATGCGTCCAGACACGCCTGAACAACCGCTTCGACCTGATCGCCGTCAGAAACGTCTGCCGTGTGCGCGGTCGCCCGGCCACCCTCGCCCTGGATGATGCCGGCGGTCTCCTCGGCCGCGTCGCCATTGATGTCAACGCAATAGGTCCTGGCACCTTCACGCGCGAACAGCACCGCGGCGGCCTTGCCGTTGCCCCAGCCCGGACCGACCGAGCCGGCCCCGATGACCAGCGCGACTTTATCCTGCAACCGTCCAGGCATGGCGCTTCCCCCTTTTGTCCTCTTGTTTTCCGATCAGGTGCCCGCCGACGCGGCAGCCAGCTTGCGCAGCTCGGTCTTCAGCACCTTGCCGTAATTGTTCTTGGGCAGGCTGTCCACGAATCGATAGTCCTTGGGCCGCTTGAACCTGGCGATATTGTCCAAGCAGTAGGCGTCGAGCGACTGCGGGCTGGGCGCGCTGTTCTCGAAGGGCACCACATAGGCCACCACCACCTCGCCCCAGTCACGATCCGGCACGCCGATGACCGACACTTCTGCCACGTCGGGGTGCCGGAGCAGCACCTCCTCGACCTCGCGCGGATAGATGTTCGAGCCGCCCGAAATAATCAGGTCCTTCGACCGATCCTTCAGGGTCAGAAACCCGTCCGCATCAAAGCTAGCCATGTCGCCGGTGTGCAGCCAGCCGTCACGCAGCGCCCTGGCGGTGCCCTCTTCGTTGTTGAGATAGCCGCGCATCACCGTGGGTCCGCGCACGCATACCTCGCCGACCTCGCCCGGCGGCAGTGTGCGTCCGTCGGGATCGCGCACCTCGACATCGACCATCGCATAGGGCAACCCGGCCGAACCCAGCCGCGCCTCATAGTTCGGGTGGTTGCGATCCGCGTGTAGTGCCCGGCTCAGCGTGGTGATGGTCATCGGGCTTTCGCCCTGCCCGTAGATTTGCGCGAGCTTGTCGCCGAGCACCGCGAGCGCGCGTTTGCAATCGGCCACATACATCGGCCCGCCGCCATAAACGATCAGCTTGAGGTTCCGGGTGTCGGCCGAGGCGGTCGCCGGGTGGTCGACCAGACGCTTCACCATGGTTGGGGCCGCGAACATGCCGAGCCCCGGATGATGTTCGATCAGCCGCAACACCTCCGGCGGATCGAACCTGCCGCTTTCGGGGATGACCTGCAGAGCACCGCGCAGCATATGCGGGACGATGTAGATGCCCGAACCGTGCGACATCGGGGCCGCATGCAGGATGCAGTCGGACGCCTCGACCGGATCCACGTCGGCCAGATAGGCATGTGCCGCCATCATCAGGTTGGCGTGGCTGAGGACCGCCCCTTTCGGTTGGCCGGTTGTGCCCGAGGTGTAAAACAACCAGGCCGGGTCATCGGCCTGGGTCCGCGCAATCTCGATGGCTTCGGCGGCGCGCGCCGCTCGATAGTCCGCCGAATTCACCGCGATCAGCGCCGGCCGATGCCCCAGCTCGGCCACCGCCTCGGCCACGGATTGCGCCAGATCCTCGGTGAAGAACACGGACGAGACCCGGGCGTGGTCGAAGATATAGGCCAGCTCCTTGGCGTGCAGCTTGGCGTTCACCGGAACCGCGCACAACCCGGCATGCCAGACGGCGAACAGCACCTCCAGGTAGGCCGGACAATTCTTCATGACCAGCGCCACGCGGTCGCCAGCCGCCGACCCCTGCCGGTCGCGCAGCCAGCCGGCGAGCGAAGCCGCGGCGCCGGCCAGGTCGCGATAGCTCGCCACCTGACTGCCGCCGAGCGCGACCGCGGCGCTCTCCGGACGAGCGGCCGCCGCCCGCGTCAGCAAGGCCGCCAAATTCATCGACTTCTGCGGATTGCCCCGCCCTCACTCGATCGACAACCGGGCAAGCAGTCTGACAAGCGGTCCGGCCGCCTGCAAGGCTCGTCGGGCGTCCCCTCCGGAAAGGGGCAAAATCGCTAAAATGCAAGCGTAACCATTGATTTACGGATGAATGACAAGCTGTCGAATGCCGACCTGAGGGTCGGAATTTATGGGTGGCAGAACGGGTTCGACCGGGGACGCAGGCAGGTTTTGGGTGCCGTCAATCGCTAATCTTGTAACCGGGTCCAGAAACAGGGCCGCAACGCTCGACACGGACCTACGTCTGGTCCTGCTTTCGGTCGAGCAGTGGCACGACGCTGTGGCGATCGCTTCGGCCGGACCACGCCCAGAGATTGTGTTCGTTAATCAAGCGCTCGTGCGCCTGTTCGGGCTGGATCAGTCGGATATTCTCGGTCTGCCGCTGAGCTTCCTCGGCGGGGTCTACGCATCGCCGGCCCAAATCAGCCTGCTCAATGAAGCCGTTGCAGACGGCGTGGAGTTCCACGCCGAGATCGAGTTTCAGTGTCAGGACGGTAGCGTCGCGCCGATCGACTGGCGAATTCAGCCGATCCGGAACGAAGCCGGCGAGCTGTCGCACTGGGTTTCGATCCAGCGCGAGCTTGGCGCACGGCAGGACGTGGCCATCTGCGATCGACTGGTCGCCGAGGTTAACCGCCTGCTGCTGGCCGGCGCGCCGCGCCCGGAAAGCTATCAGTACATTTGCGACATGCTGCGCGAGGAACTCAGCTGTGCGCGCGTGATGATGAGACTGGCCGCCGGCGGGCACGCAGCCCGCGACGAGGAGTACCAGTCCGGCATGACCGGCGGCGCCGATACCGCCTCGCCCAACCTGCTGATGCGCCAGATCGAGCGCACCGGCGAGATGATCGAGTGGACCGACGGCGGCGCGGCGGGCAGCGACTGGGCGATGGAACTGGCCGAGCAGGGCTACACCCAGGTGATCGCGATGCCGCTCGGCGATCGGCAAGGCGTCTGCCTGCTGTGCCGCACTGAGCAGGAAAGCGGAGACTGGCCCGGCCGCCAGCAGTTGTGGGACCTGGGCAAGCGGCTCGGACGCGCGGTCCAGGTGATCGAGACCTATGAATGGGACCGGCTGAAGGCCAAGGCGCTGTCGGCGGCCGCGAACGCGGTGTTCATCACCGACGAAACCGGCTGCATATGCTGGGCCAACGAGGCCTTCGAGCGGCTGAGCGGCTACCGGGCCAACGAGCTGATCGGCGAGACGCCGCAACTGTTCAAGTCCGGGGTGCACCCGGACAGCTATTTCGCGAGCATGTGGGAAACGCTGAGCCGCGGCGATGTTTGGCGCGACGAAGGCGTCAATCGCCGCAAGAACGGCACGCTGTACGTGATCGACCAGACCATCACGCCGGTGCGTGGCTCGGACGGCGAGACCACGTTCTATGTCGCGGTCAACGACGACATCACCGCGCGCAAGCAGGTGGAAAAGCGGGTCGAGCACCTGGCCAACCACGATGAGCTGACCGGGCTGCCCAACCGCTCGCTGTTCCGCGACCGCCTGACCCAGTCCATCGCCCGCACCCGGCGCAACAGCGAGCTGATGGCGCTGATGTTCATCGATCTGGACCGGTTCAAGGACGTCAACGACACGCTGGGCCATGACGCCGGTGACGCGCTGCTCAAGATGGTCGGTCAGCGCCTGACCAACAGCGTGCGCGAGACCGACACCGTGGCCCGCCTGGGCGGAGATGAATTCGCCGTCATCCAGACCGGACTGCATAACCTGGACGACGTCTCTATCCTGGCATCCCGGGTGATCAAGAATCTGGCCGAACCCTATGTGGTCTCAGGACACGACATCCATTCCAGCGCCAGCGTCGGCATCACTCTGTGCCCAGGCGACAGCTCCGACCCGGACGACTTGCTGAAGAACGCCGACATGGCGATGTACCGGGCCAAGTCGACCGGGCGGAACAGCTACGAGTTCTTCAGCCGGGAGATGAACCAGGCGATCCAGTCCAAGCTCAACCTGGAACGCGAGCTGCGCCGGGCGATCAGCGAGGAAGGTTTCGAGGTCCACTATCAGCCGCAGATCGATCTCACTACGGGGCAGATCATCGGGGCCGAGGCGCTGGTGCGCTGGCGGCATCGCGAACGCGGCCTGGTATCGCCGATGGAATTCATCCCGGTGGCCGAGGAAACCGGCTTGATCGTGCCGCTCGGCAACTGGGTTCTGAAACGGGCCTGCGCGGACGCGATGGACTGGCGCCAGCGCGGGCTGCCGGCGCTGCGCGTCGCGGTGAACGCTTCGCCTCAGCAGTTCCGTGACGAGAACCTGACCGCGATCGTCGAGGACTGCCTGACCGAGACCGGACTGCCGGCAAACGCGCTGGAGCTGGAGATCACCGAGAACGTGCTGATGCAGAACGCGCGGGCCGTCACGGTCAACATGGGGCGCCTGCACAAGCGCGGCGTCAGCATCGCGATCGACGACTTCGGCACCGGCTATTCCTCGCTCACCTATCTGAAGCGCTTCGTCGTGGACAAAATGAAGATCGACCGGGCGTTCGTGAACGAGATCGGGGTCGATCCCAACGATACCGCGATCGTGAAGGCGGTGATCAGCCTGGCCCGGAGCCTGGGCATCACGGTGATCGCCGAGGGCGTGGAAACCGAGGCGCAGGCCGAGTTCCTGAAGGAACAGGGCTGCCACCAGGCGCAGGGCTTCCACTACGGCCGACCGGTCCCGGCAGATCAGTTCATCGAGCACCTGGAAAATAGCTGCCGTTGAGCGCATGGTGGCCGGCATCTAATCTGGCCGCCCACCAAACCGGGAGCGTAGATCATCAACTTCTCTCCGCACCACGGCCGCCCGCCGGCCGGCACCGGCCGATCGGGTCCGCCGATGTTCAACGCGCCGACGCCGGTGATGGCGCTGGCCGGCATTTTGGCAGGCATCTGGCTGCTGCTGGCCTTGGCTCCGAACCGCATGGTGGGCGAGGTGTTGCTGAATTTCGCGGTGTTCGGCGCGCGCGAGGCGGAGTTCTCCCTGTGGAGTTTCGGCCGCTTCATCACCTATCAGTTTCTGCACCGCGATCTGGTGCACATGCTGATCAACGCGATGTTCCTGATCGCGTTCGGCACGCCGGTGATGCTGCGGCTCGGGCTGGGCCGGTTTCTCGCCTTCTACCTGCTGTGCGGGATCGCCGGGGCGGTCATCTACACGCTGCTCAACCAGGACTCCACGGTCCCGATGATCGGGGCGTCGGGCGCAATCTCCGGCCTGCTCGGCGGGGTGCTGCATTTCGGCTTCGGCAGCGGCCCGGCCGCCCAACACCGGGTGCGCAGCTTCGTGATGATCTGGGTCGGCATGAACCTGGTTCTGGCCCTGGTCGGACCGTTGTTGTTCGGCAACGGCGGCGGCCTCGCCTGGCAGGCGCATCTGGGCGGCTTCGTTGCCGGCTGGCTGCTGTTCGTGGCGTTCGACCGCCCCGGCGGCTGGCGTCCCAAAGGCCCGAAACGCAAGCGGCCGAAGCATCTGAACCTGGTGGAGTGAGAGGCGCCAAACGCAACCGGCGCCCGGGGATGTCCCGGACGCCGGTTCGTCTAACCAGGCTGCGCTGTTGCGCTGGGAACCCTCTTAGTCGTGGTAACCCGAGTGATGCCGCTGGTGGTG
>JAAUXY010149844.1_pt1 | contig 12728 bp, 14 predicted proteins | sample 7278121 | NCBI WGS metagenome assembly JAAUXY01 (sample SAMN14350117, study PRJNA611818) | marine sediment metagenome | isolation source: surface marine sediment (1.8m) | place: French Polynesia: Moorea | collected 2018-08 | reverse complement strand
GACGCCCTGGCCACGCTCGAGCGCCGTATTCAGGTGGTCCACGCCCTCGATCCGGGTGATCGACTCCAGGTGCCGGTCGCTGGCCCAGCGGCCGAGCCCCATTTCGATTAGCGACATTCCCAGTGCCTTGAAGTGTTCGCGCGCCAACGCGTCGCGCTCCTCGCGACCCAGGTTCGGAAAACACAGTTCGATGTTGCGACGAACGACCGCGCGGCGCGAGCCGGCCGCGGCATGCGCGAGTCGGCCCAGCAATCGCCCAACGGCGAGAGCGGCGCGGTGCGGCAGCATGATGATCAGGCGCAACAGGCCGAGGCCCAGCCAGGTTGGCCAGGTCTTCGGAGAGTAATAGTGGTAGACCGGTGTTCGCTCGTCAGCCATCTACTCTGACTGTCTTGCCTCGTCCTCTTCGCTGCTCAGTTGCGACGGTTCATCTGCCTGGATGCCGACGTGAAACGCCGCGTCGCCCGGCATGACTACCTGGTTCCGCGACATACCGATAATGCGCCCGGAATAGGGCGAGAGCAATTCCACCTGCACGTTGTTCATCGGATCCGTGATCGTGCCGAGCAGGTCGCCTTTGCGCACGGTGCTGCCGAGGCTGACGTTGGACAAGAGGATGCCGCCGTTGTTCGAGCGCACCCACGAGGAACTGTAATAGACCGGTTCGGGATCGCCGAACAGGCGGATCTTCTTGACCATGCCGAGCGTGGTCAGCAGCGTCTCGACGCCCTTCACCCCGCGTTTCACCTCGCTGAGCTCGAGCTCGAGAGGACCGCCGGCTTCGAGTGTGACGGCCGGGATGCCCGCGGCGGTTGCCGCGTAGCGCAGCATGCCAATCTCGGGCTCGCTGTGCAGCACGACCATCGAGCCGAATCCCTGCGTCAGGGCAACGACGTTGGGGTCGCGCAGATCGGCGCGGATTTGCGGCAGGTTGGCGCGAGACAGCGATCCCGTGTGCACGTCGATCAGCGCATCGCAATGCGGCATGACGTTGGTGAAGAACGAGTAGGCGATGCGCGCCGCCGCACTGCCCTCGGGGTTGCCCGGGAAGTAACGGTTCAGGTCGCGCCGATCCGGCAAGTAGCGCGAGCCGCGACGGAAGCCCTGGACGTTGACGATCGGCACGCCGATGACTGCGCCGGCGAGGCTCGACGGGTCGATATCGTGAACGACGCGCCGCACGATCTCGATGCCGTTGAGCTCATCCCCGTGCACGGCGGCCGTCAGGCAAAGCGTCGGGCCGGGTTGGGCGCCATTGATGACGAGCACGGGCGTGGAGACCGGCACGCCCTCGAACAACTCGGTCGCCGACCACGACAGCCGGCGCGCGGTGCCCGGCGCTACGTCGGCACCCAGCAGGCTCATCGTAAACGCGGTGGAGATCTCTGCGATGACATCGTCGCCGGGCTCGACGAGAACGTCGGGCACTTCGTTGTCCTCGAGCACGGCCTCGCCCGCCGCGACCGGCATGGCCGCGTGGAGTGCGAACAGGGCGGTTGCGAGCCAACCTTTCGCATTTTGCAGGGTCGTAACACTCATCGCTTGCACAACTCGCAGTAAGGCTGTTTAGAATACGCCAAAAGGACGCTTCTTTCTGTGAACTATTCAAAGATTTACGATTGAAACCTGAACTACTTCAAAAGACAAGGATGTGGCTGGCTGCGCTGCTGCTGTGCAGCATGGCCCAGGTGGCTCACGGCGACGAGGTATTCCCGCAGCCGGCCGAGTTGCAGCCCGACGTCGATTTCTGGACATCCATATTCACCGAGTACCCGACCACGCAGGGCGTGCTGCATGATAACCGCCGCCTGGGTGTCGTGTACGGCACCGTCGATGCAGGCGCGCAGATGTCGCGACGCGAGCGCAATCGGATCGTCGCCCGGCACCGCAAGGAGCTCCAGGCGGTCTTGCGGTCGCTCGCGAAGGGCAAACGCGACGGCCTGAGCGAGGAAGAGGCGCGCGTGCTGGCGCTTTGGCCGGACGACGTCAGCAACGATGAACTCGCGGCGGCTGCAAAGCGCATCCGCTACCAGCAGGGCCTGCGGGACCGCTTCCGCGAGGGACTCGTGCGGTCCGGCCGCTGGCGCACCTACATCGAGGAACAGTTTCGAGAGCTGGGCGTACCCGTGGCGTTGGCGGCGCTGCCGCACGTCGAGTCGTCCTACGACCCGAGTGCGCGTTCCCATGTCGGCGCTTCCGGGATCTGGCAGTTCACGCGCAGCACCGGGCGGCGTTTCATGCGCGTCGATCACGTCGTCGACGAGCGCAACGATCCGTTCGCTGCGTCGCGGGCGGCCGGGGAGCTGCTCGCGTACAACTACTCGCTGACCGGCAACTGGCCGATGGCCATCACGGCGTACAACCACGGACTCGCGGGCGCACGCCGCGCCATGCGCAAGCACGGCGACGAGAATTACGCAGACATCATGCGCAACTACAAAGGCCGGACCTTCGGCTTCGCGTCGCGGAATTTCTATGTTGCGTTTCTTGCTGCAAAGCACGTGGATCAGAATGCCGAAACGTATTTCCCGGGCCTCGTCAGGGACGACCCGGTCGATTATTCGACGGTGTCGCTGCCGGCTTACGTTGCCGCGTCGGATCTGTCGTCGGCGCTGGACGTTCGCGAATCGCAACTTGCGAAGTACAACCCGCCGCTGCAGGCGACGGTGTGGCAGGGCAGCAAGCACGTGCCAAACGGGTTCGAGCTGCGGCTGCCGGCGAGGCTCGTGAACGGCTCGATGGGCGACGTCATTGCCCGGCTCGGTGGCGACCTGCTGCACGACCAGCAGCTGCCCGATCTTTTTCATACCGTCGCTCGCGGCGACACGCTGTCGCAGATCGCGCAAACGTACAAGACGCGCGTATCGACGCTCGTGGCACTGAACAATCTCAACAGCAGCCACCGGATTCGAGCGGGCCAGCAGATCCGGCTGCCCGCGGCGGGACCGGCGCCGGTGACGACCCGGGAAACCGCCGTCGAGTCTGCGGTCGTCGCCAGCGTCAGCGAAGCGCCGATCGAGGAAGAGCAAATCGAGGAAGTCACACCCGGCGCCATGACAGGCGACGTTGCCGCGACGCTGGTTGGAGCGATCCAGACGGCACTGCTTTCGGATCCGAGCGACTACAGCGTTGCCGACGACAACACGATCGAAGTGCAGCCGCTCGAAACCCTCGGTCACTACGCGGACTGGCTGGGCATCCGCACGCAGCGGCTTCGCGACATCAACGGCCTCGCGTTTCGAACGCCCGTCGAACTCGGCCAGCGCATCAAGCTGGATCTCGGCGACAGCGACATCGCGACATTCGAGAGCCGGCGAGTGGCTTACCATCGCGACCAGCAGGACAGTTTCTTCCGCAGGAACGTGATTACCGGCGTCGAGGACCACGTGATACGCCGCGGCGAGTCCATATGGATTCTCGCGCTGCGCCGCTATGACGTGCCGATGTGGTTGTTCCGGCAGTACAACCCGGAAGTCGATCTCGATAGCGTGCGGCCGGGGACGACGGTCCGTTTCCCGGTCCTGAGCCGTGGCGACGTGTCCTGACCCGCACCGATGCTGATCTTCGTGCGACTGCTGCCGGTCCTGCTCGTCGTTACGGCCGCAGCATTCTGGTTCGCCGACGTCCAGGGCGGCGGGCCTTACCTGGCGCGCAACCTTATTCCGCTGCTGTTCATCGTCCTGCTGAGCTGGCTGACGCTGCGCCTCGGCGAAGGCAGCTGGATCGCGAAAGGTTGGCAACTGCCGCTCGGTATCATCGGTTTCTCGATTCCCGCGCTGGGCTTGTCGGCCTACCTGCACTACGCGTACTCGGTGAACCTCAACGACATGTTCAGCGATACCAGCAAGCCAACAGAGCTGTTCCGCTTCCTCCCGACCTACACGATGGTTGCGGGCGGTATCGGCTTTGCAATCGGCTGGATCGTCGGAAAGCGTGTCTGAGTCACTTTTTAACGCCACACAAGATTTGCTAGGCTTTCAGCGATGGATGACGACAGACCAACACTTCGATTCAAGGCGCTGCAGGTTGTACTCGCAGCCTGCGCCGCTTTATTCGCAACGACTGAGGCGGGTGTGTTCCCGACGGCGGACATGGTCATCGTCGAAAAGGGCGAGCGCAAGCTGTACTTGCTCGAAAACGGCAAGGCCTTTCGCACGTTCGACGTCGCCCTCGGCATCCAGCCGATCGGCGACAAGGTCAAGGAAGGCGACTTCCGTACACCCGAGGGCCGCTACCTGCTCGATGCCCGTAACCCCAACAGCGAATTCTTCCTGTCGATTCACGTGTCCTACCCGAACAGCGAGGACCGCCGCCAGGCAGCGGCGCTCGGCGTCGACCCGGGCGGCAGCATCATGATCCACGGTCAGCCGAACGTGCCGACCAAGTCCGAGGTGTATTACCGCACCCAGGACTGGACCAACGGCTGCATTGCCGTGTCGAATTCGGACATGATCGATATCTGGCTGATGACGGCCGCAAACACGCCCATCGATATCCGCCCTTGAAGCGCCCCGAATTCATCGATGCCGAGGTCTGGCCCGAGGGCAGCCTCGAGGTCCTGTCCCAGTTCGAGGTCGACCAGCTCAAGAGCAGCGGCGAGGACGGCCTGTACCCGCTGCTGCGTCGCTGCATGCTGGCTGTCCTCAATTCCGGCAACGATACCGACGATGCGCGCGCGATTCTCGAGGCTTACAAGGATTTCGACCTCGGCTTCATCCAGCACGATCGAGGGCTGAAGGTCTCTCTGCACGGCGCGCCGGCGGAGGCCTTCGTCGACGGCAAGATGATCCGTGGCACGCGCGAGCTGTTGTTTTCCGTGCTGCGGGACCTCGTGTACACGCAAAACGAGATTCTCGACAGCGGTCGATTCGACCTGACCACCTCGCTCGGCACGACGAACGCGGTATTTCACATCCTGAGGAACGCCAAGCTGATGGCATTGCCGGCCGGCGTGGACCTCGTTGTCTGCTGGGGCGGGCACGCAATCAGCCGGCACGAGTACGACTACACCAAATTGGTCGGGTACGAGCTCGGTCTGCGCGGCCTCAACGTCTGCACGGGCTGTGGGCCGGGTGCGATGAAGGGTCCGATGAAAGGCGCGACGATAGGGCATGCCAAGCAGCGCATCCGCGACGGCCGCTACGTCGGCATCACCGAGCCCGGCATCATCGCGGCCGAGTCGCCAAACCCGATCGTCAATTCGCTGGTCATCATGCCCGATATGGAAAAGCGGCTCGAGGCATTCGTTCGCGTCGGCCATGGCATCGTCGTGTTCCCGGGCGGCGTAGGAACGGCAGAGGAGATCCTGTACCTGCTCGGCGTTCTCCTGCATCCCCAGAACGACAGCCAGCCGATGCCGATGATAATGACCGGCCCTGCCTCGTCGGAATCATACTTCGGACAGATCGACGATTTCATCGGAGCCACGCTGGGCGACGAGGCGCGCGCCCGCTACCGGATCATCATCGACGACCCGCGAGAGGTTGCGCGCGAAGCGCGCCGCGGACTGGCAGCCGTGCACGCCTTCCGCAAGACTCACGGCGATGCCTATTACTTCAACTGGCGGCTGAGAGTCGAGAACTTGTTCCAGCAACGTTTCGTCGCAACGCACGAATCGATGCGCTCGCTCGAGATCAGCGAAGAGCTGCCGGTGCACGAGCTGGCAGCGAACTTGCGCCGCGTTTTCTCCGGAATCGTGTCCGGCAACGTGCGCGAGGACACCGCGACGCTGATTGACGAAAAAGGTCCCTTCGAGGTTCGCGGTTCGTCGCAAATCATGAACCTGCTCGACGAGCTGCTTGCCGCGTTCGTGACCCAGCAGCGCATGAAGATCGCCGGCGCCAACTACGTCCCCTGCTACCGCGTGACTGCCGGCTGACCCGCTGCCTTAAGTTAAAACGCGATTTAACTTATTGATGTATATGTAAAAAATGCCGTTCGGCACTGTGATGCAGTTCCTGTGAACCGGGGCTTTTTAACCATAGTATGTGGGCAACGGAATGAGTGGGGTGGTTCCAATGCCGGACAGCAAGAACCTCAAGTGGGCCGACAACTACGGTACGGATGCCGAAGTCGAGGAAAGAGCCGCTAATGCGCAGATGAGCAGCAGCGAGCCGGCCGCCAATGACGCCGATGGGTGGCAGCAATACCGACACTGGATCTCGAAGGCACCTGCGCCGAAGAGCCGGCGGTCGGGTATCGATCCGTCACTGTACACGTGGAAGGGCTATCGCAACTGGACCGACCAGGTGCGCCGCAACTGGACTCAGGACCCGGGCGACGACAGCAACTCCGACGACTGACAGCCGAACCCGATCAAGTTACGAAGAACGCCGGTACCAGCCGGCGTTTTTCGTTGTGAGCTGTGTCTGGTTTTTGCGCTTTGCCCGTGTGTCAGCGCGATCGGAAACACAAGCTGTGATGTGCCTCACGGAGCACCGAAGCGCTGCTCACTATAGTGACTTCCAGTGGTTTGGAAGGTTTGAACACGGAATGTCAAAGAAGCAGACGGAAACGGATTCCCCAGTTGTTTCTCTCAAGAACGACTCTGCCAGGCAGCGCTGGGAGCTGTTTCATCGGGCAATTGCTCACGCCAAGGAATCGAACAACGCGTCGCTCGGCGATGCCGAATCGCGCTCGGTCGACGCGAAGTCTTCGGGGCCGCTGCTGTCGATCGTACGCTGAGGGGGCCGCAACGAAAACCATGGAACGGTTGCTGCAATACTGGGATGACCTGGACGATCTGGTCTACGCCCTCGGACTCATCAGCGAACGGATTCGCAGCATCGCTTACGCACTGCTTTTCGTTCTCTCAGGATTCGTCCTGCTCGCAGGCGGCATCTTGCTGGCGCTGACCCATCCCCCGCTCGCGTCGGCGACGGCGATCCTGCTGCTCGTTGCACTGATCTACCACCTCGCGACCGCGCGTCACCCCTTGAAATAGACGGCCAAGGCCCTATCGTCTCTGCTTGCAACGCAGGAGACCAGGGCGTGACCGAAACGACCACCCGCGAGACCCGCGGCTTCCAGACCGAAGTCCGTCAGCTATTGCAGCTGATGATCCATTCCTTGTACAGCAACAAGGAGATCTTCCTTCGCGAACTCATCTCGAACGCGTCCGACGCGGCTGACAAGCTGCGTTTCGAGGCCCTCGCCCGGCCCGAGCTCATCAAGGACGATCCCGACCTCGCCATCCGCGTCGTGCTGGACAAGGAGAATCGCAGCCTGACGGTGTCGGACAACGGTATCGGCATGTCGCGCGACGAGCTCATCGAGAACCTCGGCACGATCGCCCGCTCCGGCACCGCGGAATTCCTCGAGCAAATGACCGGCGACCAGCAAAAGGACGCCCAGCTCATCGGTCAGTTCGGCGTGGGTTTCTATTCCGCATTCATTGTTGCCGAGCGCGTCGTCGTCGAGTCGCGCCGCGCGGGCCTCGAACCGGATCAGGGTGTGCGCTGGGAATCCGACGGACAGGGCGAATTCACGGTCGAGCCTCTCGAGCGCGCCGGGCGCGGCACCAGTGTGACCCTGCACCTGAAGAAGGACGAGGCGGAGTTTGCCGAGGCTTTCAGGATCGAAAGCCTCATTCGCAAGTACTCCGATCACATTGCATTCGCCGTGACGCTCGAATCGGCCGGCGACGAGCCGCGTGAAGTCAACTCGGCAACCGCACTCTGGACGCGCTCGCGCTCGGACCTCAACGACGAGGAATACAAGGAGTTTTACAAGCATCTGTCACACGACTTCGCGGACCCGCTGACGTGGAGCCATAATCGTGTCGAGGGCAAGCGCGAGTATACGAGCCTGCTTTACATCCCCGCCAATGCGCCGTTCGACCTCTGGAACCGCGATGCGCCGCGGGGTCTCAAGCTGTACGTGCAGCGTGTCTTCATCATGGACGATGCGGAGCAGTTCCTCCCGCTGTACCTGCGCTTCGTCAAGGGCGTCGTGGACTCGTCCGATCTGCCGCTGAACGTGTCCCGGGAACTGCTGCAGCAAAATCCCGAGCTGACGGCGATGCGCGGTGCGCTGACGCGCCGCGTGCTCGACATGCTGTCGAAACTGTCACGGGGCGAGGGCGATGAGTACCAGCAATTCTGGGACCAGTTCGGCCAGGTCCTCAAGGAAGGCGTCATCGAAGACCACGGCAACAAGGACAAGCTTGCGAAGCTGCTGCGTTTTGCGACGACTCACGGTGAAGGCAGCAAGCAGGACCAGTCGCTCGACGACTACCTCGAGCGGGCCTCCGAGGGACAGGACAAGATCTACTACATACTGGCCGAAAACCATGCGACGGCAATCGCCAGCCCACACCTCGAGCAACTCCGCGAGAGCGGCGCCGAAGTGTTGTTACTGACCGATCGCATCGATCCGTGGCTCGTCGATACGTTGACGGAGTACGAGGGCAAGACACTGGTCGACGTAGGCCGCGCCAACCTCGACCTGCCCGAGGGCGGCGGTGAGATGACGAAGGAATACCTCGACAAGGAACACCAGCCGCTCCTGAAGCGAATAAAGAAGGTCCTCGGCGAGCGTGTCGAAGCCGTCAGTGTCAGCCAGCGCCTCGTGGATTCCCCGGCTTGCGTCGTATCCAGTGACGAAGAGATCAGCCCTCAGGTACGTCGTATGCTCGAGGCGGCAGGTCAGGACGTACCCGAGTCGAAGCCGATCCTCGAAATCAACGTCTCGCACCCGCTGGTCAAAAGGCTGTCGGACGAGGGTGATACCATGCGCTTCGAAGCGCTCTCGAACATCGTGCTCGATCACGCACTGCTGGCCGAGGGCTCGCAGCTCGACAACCCGGCACAGTACGTACACCGTATGAACCGTCTGATACTGGACCTCGACGACAATGCAAAAACCGACTGACGACGACCTCAAGTCCCGGCTGACCGACGAGCAATACCAGGTCACGCAGAACAAGGGTACCGAGCGCGCATTTACAGGAAAATACGTCGACCACAAGGACGACGGCACCTATCGTTGCGTCTGTTGCGACGCCGAGTTGTTCAGTTCGGATACCAAGTACGACTCGGGCTCGGGATGGCCGAGCTTCTGGTTGCCGCTGGCTGGCGACGCCGTGCAAACGCACACCGATCGCAGTCATGGCATGATCCGCGAGGAGGTCGTGTGTGCGAACTGCGGTGCCCACCTCGGCCACGTATTCGAAGACGGCCCGCAACCGTCGGGACTGCGATACTGCATCAACTCCGCTTCCCTCGATTTCAAGGCAAAATGACATGACGCCAAAACTCCTGATCCCGGTTCTCGCATTCCTGCTCGTCGCCTGCGCGCCAAAGGAAGCGCCCCCCGCCGAAGCGACGGATGAATCGGACGGCGCTACAACGGAGCTTCAACCCCCGGCAACTACGCCGGAGAAGATGGAGCCGCCCCAGCCACCGTTCGATATCGCAGCGGGCCTGACGGCTAGAATCCTGAAAAGTGGCGAGGGCCGTACCGCCGCGTCCGGCGACATGGTTACGGTGCACTACACGGGCTGGTTGTTCGACGACACTCAGGCCGATAACCGCGGCTCAAAGTTCGACAGCTCGCTCGATCGCGGCCAGCCGTTTCAGTTTCCCCTGGGTGCCGGGCGCGTCATCCCGGGCTGGGACCTCGGCGTCGAGGGCATGTTCATCGGCGAGGTCCGCGAGCTGACGATCGCACCCGAGATGGGCTACGGTGACCGGGGCGCTGGCGACGTCATTCCGCCGGGCGCAACGCTCGTCTTCGAAGTCGAGTTGCTCGAGCTGATGGGTCCCGGAGACCTGGTTTCAGAGTGACGCCACGTCACGCTCGACGAGCGTGAACTCAATGCGGCGGTTCTGCACGCGGCCCCACGCGGTGTCGTTGGTTGCAATGGGGCGCGATGAGCCGGCGCCCGCCGTGACGAGCTGTGACCGGGGTACACCGCGGCTGACGAGGTAGTCTGCAACGGCGCTGGCGCGTGCGAGGCTGAGAGCGCGGTTGAGCGTCTCGTCGCCGGCGTTGTCCGTGTGACCCGTAATCGAGATAACGAGGTGATCGCAATCGAATGCGAACTCGACGTGACGGTCGAGTACGCCATAGTTTGCTGTGCGCAACTCGGCGCTCGCGCGATCGAACGAGACGGGGGACGCTTCGAGTTGCCGATACGCGCTGCGACAGGCGTCGGCGTCGGCCGCGGGTACGTCGATCGTGCTCGTGCGCAGAACGACCCCGGGCGGCAGGGCGGCTTCGAGCCCGCGGAGGCTGGCGTTCCAGTTGGCCCTGTCCGAAACCACGGCACGGATACGAACGGTTTCGTCAACGAATGACACGTTTGCGGTCGCGGTTTCGCTGACCGCAGCCAGCAGGGCCAGTGTGGCCTGCTGCCAGGTATCGTCGCTGGTTACCATCGGCCTGAACGATACGTCCGACGCTCCGAACGATCGTTCTATCACCCCCTGCAAATCGGCCTCGTGACCCGGCGATGCCGTGTGGCCTTCGATATGCAACACGCCGCCGAGATAGCTGATGTCGAATGCTGCCGGGTCGATGGCCGAGTAGCTCGGTGTGCGGTCGATAGCAATGCCATCGCCGGACTCGATCATGGCCGAATACAGCACGCCGCTGCCGAGCAACGACAACGTAACGAAATACCGGGACCAGGATGGCAGGCGCATACGCTAGAGTGTAACTGCTCAGCTGGCCGACTTCGCGTCGTGCAGTGAGCGAGCCTGGCCCATCCAGTCTTCGCGGTAAATGCGCGAGCGTAAACCCTTGATTCGCTTGGCGACGCGATCAATGTCGTACTCGGTCATGTCGGCAAGTTGCGCGAACCTGAAGATGCCCATCTCGTTGAGCGTCTTCTCGATGGCCGGGCCGACGCCCTTGATGAGCTTGAGGTCGTCGCGGAGGCTCGCGAACGCGCCCTCGTCGGCGTCGATTCGATTGCCGTTGAGGCCTTCATGATCGCCACCGGGTAGCGGGTCGTTGGACGCGTCGCGACCGTCTGTCAGCGTATCGGGATCGCAGACTGGCTCGACGCGCGTCTGCGTCGGGTCGGGCTGGGTCGATGCGCGCGCATCGGCCTCGGCTTCGAGCTCGAGAACCCGTGCGCGGGTGTCGGCCACGACGGTCTCGAGACGCTGCACTTCCTCGTTGCGCTCATTGAATCGCTCGATGAGCGGCGGCACGCGATTCTGCCAGTTCTCGAGCTCCCGCGAGAGCTTTGCGATGACGGCGTCTTTCTCGGCGATCGTGGCGTCGATTTCCTCGGCCTGCGATGAGCGGTTTTCAGCCTCCGATCGCAGCCGATCGCGCTCGGTCACCGTTCGTTCCAGGCTCGTTCGAATATCCTTGATCTCGCGCTGCAGTTTGTCGCGGCGATCGAATGCCTCTTTGAGCGATTCGGCCAGCTCCTTGCTGCGGTTCTTTGCGTCCTTGCCGGACGCCTGCAACTGGTTGACCTGCGTCATCAGGTTACGGTTTTGTTCCGCAAGCCGCGAGTGCTCCGAGGTTTTCGCCGTCAGCTGCTCCTGCCAACCGTGGCTGATCGCTGTTTTTTCGGCATTCGCCCGGCTGCTGCGACCCCACCAGCCGACGACGATGCCGAGCAGTGCGGCAACCGTGATGACGGCGTAGTGAATGGCGGTCAGTTCAAGCATCCGACGGTCCCGTGTCCATCCCCTTAGAATGCCACGCCCGCGCGCCCCGTATCGGCGACGACTTCACGAATTTGTTGTGCAGCTCGCCCAAATTCTGCCTGCGTTATGGTCAATCGTCAGGAAAATTTCAGTAATAATAGCGGCTTGTATCGGCTCATGACAAAGGACCCGTGCATGGCTCTGGCGCCCGCCACCGAGAAAACGAGCATTGATGGGCCCGCGGGGCGCCTCGAGGCGATCTTCGAGTTCCCCGCGGCGTCGACGATTGTGGGGTCCGTGGTCGTTTGCCACCCACATCCGCAACATGGCGGCACCATGCACAACAAGGTCGCGCATACGCTCGCGCGGGCTTTTCTGCGGCTGGGATTTGCCGCAGTTCGTTTCAATTTTCGCGGTACCGAGAATTCGGAAGGCAGCTACGACAACGGCATCGGTGAGCTCGACGATGCACTGGCAGCCATCGACTGGATGCGGCAGCGAGTACCCGATGAGCCGCTATGGCTGGCAGGTTTCTCGTTCGGCGCGGCGATTTCGATTCGTGCCGCCGTGCAGGCGCCGGTCGACGGACTGATCAGCGTTGCACCCGCGGTCTACCGTTTCGCGTCGGGCCTGGACGATCAGCCGCGCTGCCCGTGGCTGATCCTGCAAGGCGACGAGGATGAACTCGTCGGGGTCGACGAGACCATTGAATGGGTCAATAGCCTCGCGCCCGGTCCGGAGCTGCACGTCTTCGAGGGTGCGGAGCACTTCTTTCACGGGCGCCTGGTCGATCTGCGCAATGCCGTGCAGGACTTCGTAACGAACACGCAATAAAAAGCCGGGGCGTGATGCCCCGGCTCTTGTAAGGAAACCAGTCCTTGACCGTTCAGACCATGTCCTTCAGGCCTTTCAGGGCCGTAACCTTGACGACCTTGGTGGCAGGCTTGGCTTTGAACATCATCTCTTCGCCCGTGAACGGGTTGACACCCTTGCGAGCTTTGCGAGCCGGTTTCTTCACGACGCGCATTTTCAACAGTCCGGGAACGGAAAACATGCCCGGGCCGCCACGACCGCCAAGGTTCTTCTTGATCTGACCATTGAGCGAATCGAATACTGCTG
>JAAUXY010023941.1_pt1 | contig 12728 bp, 10 predicted proteins | sample 7278121 | NCBI WGS metagenome assembly JAAUXY01 (sample SAMN14350117, study PRJNA611818) | marine sediment metagenome | isolation source: surface marine sediment (1.8m) | place: French Polynesia: Moorea | collected 2018-08 | reverse complement strand
TGGACCCGCCCGCGGCATCGACGCCGTCGGACACGTGCTTCATCCAGCTCTGGGCCTTCGGAGCGTCGACGTCACCGTCGATGATCACCATCAGTTCGTAGGCACGCATGCTGCGTGTTCTCCTCCCTCCGGATCCCGGGGGACCGGCCGAAGCCGGCGCCGGGAGCCCCTTGCGGGGCAGGGCTTGCAATGACCGCAACACCCTACCGGCCCGCCGGCGATCGCGGTCCGGGCGACGCGAGCCGGCCACGGTGGCGCCCACCATCGGCCGAGCGCGCATGTCAGGCAGCGCGGTCCGGGCGACGCGAGCCGGCCACGGTGGCGCCCACCATCGGCCGACCGCTTCACGTCAGGCGGCGTCGGCGAGGACGCACTCGTCGGCTTCGGTCCCGGCGACGACGGCCGCCGACGACCCGGGGGTGATCCCGAGCTCGTCGAGCCCGCCCTCGAACACCTCGATCGCCAGGAGGAACGGAGCCCGCGCCCGGTACCGCTCGCAGTCGACGGAGTCCTCCGCCCGACACGGGGTCATGTCCGCAGCGGACACGAACGTGCCGTCGGCGCCGAACCAGGCGATCGAGAGCGGCGTCGGCGTGCCGAACATGAAGAAGGCGCCGTCGACCGCCGACTCGTAGCGGAAGACCATGCCGACCGGTTCGCCGAGGTCGGTGACGCCCATCAACCCCCGGCCTCGCTCGACGCCGTCGTCGGCCAGCCACATGCAGAACTCGCAGACCTCGCCGTCGACCTTGGTGATGCGGACGGTCGCCGTCGTGAACCCCTCCGGCTGCACCCCGGCCGGCGGTTCGGTCGACGACGCCTCGGTCGTGTCCGGCGCAGGCGACGCGACCGTCGTCGGATCGGGGTTCTCGACCGGCGCGACGGTGGTGGCGGGCGCCGACGAGTCGCCGCCGTCCGCGCAGGCCGCGGTCACGCCGAGGAGCACGACGGTGAGGACGGTCGCGGAGCGGCTCGCCATCGGGAGGTCGCGTCAGCTGCGCCCGCCGACCGGGAGCACCCGGAGGAGGTGGTGCCAGCGGCACTCGACGCAGGCTTCCACCACGTACGCGTTGAGCTCGGCGGGGCGGGCGTTGAGCGCCTGCATCTCCTTGGCCGTCGAGACGCACTTGCCCTGCGGCGACAGCCCCGCGCCGAAGACGTACGTGACCAGGCGGAGGTCCGATTCCTCGCAGATCGGGCACGTCGACGACGTCTGCGTGCCCACGTTGCGAGCGGCGCGGATCAGCTCCGGATGTGCGTCGCACACGTGCTCGAGCGGGACCCGCCCGCGGCGGACCTCGCTGATCAGCATGCGGCGCGCCAGCCGGTGGTCGATGATGCCGCGCGCGCCGTCGGTACCACGGAGGGCACCGACCGAGAAGCTCATGGTCGGGAAGGGTAGTGGCACGACCGGCCCGACGCGGCGCCGCCCGTGCTGTTCGGCGGGCCGGTGGGCGCGGGGACCCGGGGGCGTCCGGCCGGGTCGGCCGAGCGATCCCCGCCCACCGGTCGTCCAGCGGCCACACTTGAGCCGTGGCCGCCAACATCACCTACGGATCCGGCATCCCGGGCGACGCCGAGCTCAGGCTGTGCGGGGACGTCAGCGACGCCAAACGAGCCGTCGAGCTCGGTGTGTCGGATTGGTTCAACTCGCTCGTGTTCGCCGCCGAAGGCGCCAAGGCGATCGCCGTCGACCCCGATCCCGATCGCATCGGCGACCTGCGCCGGCGGGCCCACGACCAGGAGGTGACCGTCCAGTGCATCGAGGCCGACCTCGCCGATCTCGGCGAGATCACCTCCGGCACCGTGTCCGTCGTCGTCGCCGCCCAGACGATCAACGGCGTCGAGGACCTCGGCCGGCTCCTCCGGCAGGTCCACCGCATCCTGATCCCGAGCATGCCGTTCGTCATCTCGGTGCCGCACCCGTACGACGCCGTCGAGCCGGACCACCCGTACGGCAGCGGCGAGCGCACCGTCTCGTCCTGGTTCACGGCCCTCGGTCGGGCCAACTTCCGCGTCGACCAGCTCCACGAGCTCGGCGTCGGGCCCGAACGAGCGGCGCCGAGCACGCTCATCCTGCGCGCCCGCAAAGAAGGCAGCTGACGAGCCGACCGGGCCTCGGCGGCACCCGCGGCTACACGCGACTGCGTTCTCGTTCGGTGATCTGGGCGGTGCGGGGCCGGCCGAAGAGGTAGCCCTGCCCGCGGTCGCAGCCGAGGTCGCGGAGCTGGCTGAGCTGTAGCGGGGTCTCGACGCCCTCGGCCACGACCGCCAGCCCGAGCGAGTGACCGAGACGGACGACCGCCTCGACGATCGACGTGTCCGCGGTCTCGAGGCCGAGGCCGACCACGAACGAGCGGTCGATCTTGATCGCCTCGACCGGGAAGCGCTTGAGGTACGTGAGCGACGAGTAGCCCGTGCCGAAGTCGTCGACGGCCAGGTGCAGCCCGAGCCCTCGGAGCTCACGCAACGCCCGGGCGGCCACCTTCGAGTCGTGCATCAGCGAGGTCTCGGTGATCTCCAGCCACAACGAGTCGGCGTCGACGCCCGACTCGGCCAGCGCCTCGGAGACGACGTCGCGGAATCGCTCGTCGACGAGCTGTTTCGTGCTGACGTTGACCGACACCGAGCACTCGGCGAACGGGAGGCCGGTCGCCCGCCACCGGGCGAGCTGGGCGAGGGCGTCGCGCAGGACCCGCGCGCCGAGCTCGGCCATCAACCCGGATGACTCGATCGTCGGCACGAACTGGCTCGGCACGAGCAAGCCCCGTTCGGGGTGGAGCCACCGCACGAGCACCTCGAAGCTCACGACGTGGCCGGTGTCCAGGTCGACGATCGGCTGGAAGTAGGGGACGATCTCGCCCCGCTCGAGGGCCCTGCGCAGATCGGCGTTGGTCTCGAACGCCTGGACCGAAGCCGCCCGGGTCTCGTGGGTGAAGGCCTCGACACGGTCCCGACCCGCCGACTTGGCGCGGTACATCGCGGCGTCGGCGTCGCGCAGCAGGTCGTCGGCGGTCAGGCCCCGCTCGGCGTTGACGGCGAACCCGATGCTCGCCGTGACGACGAGCTCCCGGCCGTCGACCTCGACCGGCGTCTGCGCCGTCGTGCGCAGCCGGTCGGCGACGGTCGACGGGTCGATCGACGAGCCGTCGACCCCGTTGACGAACACGACGAACTCGTCGCCGCCGAAGCGGGCGAGCACGTCGCCCTCGCGCATCACGGCCCGGAAGCGATGTGCGACCTGGCGCAGCAACTCGTCGCCGGCGCGGTGGCCGAGGCTGTCGTTGACGACCTTGAAGTTGTCGAGGTCGATGAACAGCACGGCGATCTCGCCGGGTCCGGCCGAGGTCAGCAGCCGGTCGAGCTGCGTCACGAGGGCGGCGCGGTTGGGCAGCTCGGTGAGGTCGTCGTGGGTGGCCGCGTAGCTGAGCTGCTCGACCACCTGGCGCTGCTCGGTGACGTCCTCGATGTGCGTGATCGCCAGCGACACCCCCTCGTCCTCGGTCAGCGAGACGCGGGTCCGCGCCCACACGTACTCGCCGTCCCGGCGGCGATAGCGCTGCTCGAGGTAGAGCGTCTCGGTGATCCCGAGCTCGAACCGGGCCCGCTCGGTGACGCCGGCGCGCAGATCGTCGGGATGGGTCAGCCGCCGGATGCTGCTGCCGATCATCGTCGGGATCGGCCGGTCGAGCATGTCGGCCAGCGACTGGTTGGCGTCGACGATCCGCCCGTCGTCGGTGCGCACGAGTGCCATGCCGGTCGGAGCCGAGTGGAACGCCTGCTGGAATCGGCGCCGGGCCTGTTCGAGTGCCACCGAGCTGCGCTCCCGGTCGGTCACGTCGCGCAGCAGCACGACACCGCCGCCCCCCGGGGACGGCCGGTGCATCGAGGCCTCGACGAGGTGCAGCGCGCCCGACTTGTCGATCAGCTCGAACACGACGACGTCGACACCTGCGTCGGGGACCTCGTCGTGCGGGTTGAACCGCTCCCAGCGGTCCTCGATCGAGACCTGGTCGTCGGCGGCGATCATCCCGAGGAACCTGCGCCCTGCGAGGTCGCCGACCGACCGCCCGGTCAGCTCCGCCGCCTTCCGGTTGGCCGACACGATCACCCCGTCGGCGTCGAGGCCCATGACGGCGTCGGGGAGGTCGTCGAGCAGCCGGCGGACCGTCGTGCGTTCAGCGGTCAATTCGAGGGTCGTCGCCTCGAGCTCCCGGGCATCCCGGCGCGCCAGCCGCCACAGCACGACGGCGATGATCGTCAGCAGGGCGAAGACCGCACCAAGCGCGGCGACGGCGAGCGTCGCGGGGTCCTCCACCGCCGAAACCATGCCCAGACGGTACGGCGCACCGGCCCGCCGAACGGGGATGCTCGGCCTGGATCTTCGTCACTGCGAGCGCTGCTGCCACCACTCGTCCAGGCGGCGACGCACCGCGTCCTCCCCGATCAGACCCTCCTCGAGGCGGATCTCCATCAGGAACTTCATCGCCTCGCCGACGACCCGGCCGGGCTCGACCCCGAGATGCTCCATGACCTGGTTGCCGTCGAGCTCGGGCCGCAGCGCCGCCAGCTCCTCGGCGGCGGCCAGCTCCTCGATGCGGTCCTCCAGCTCGTCCATCCGGCGCGACAGCCGAGCGGCCTTCTTGGCGTTGCGCGTCGTGCAGTCGCAGCGGGTGAGCACGTTCAGCTCGGGCAGCAGGTCACCGGCGTCGCGGACGTAGCGGCGGACCGCCGAATCGGACCAGCCCATCGCGTACGTGTGGAACCGCAGGTGCAGCGCGACCAGCTCGGTGATCGCAGCGCGGTCCTCGTTGGAGTAGCGGAGCGCTGCGAGCCGCTTGTTGGTCATCCGTGCGCCGACCGCGTCGTGGTGGTGGAAGGTCGTGCCCTTGCCGGGCTGGTAGCCCCGCGTGCGGGGCTTGCCGACGTCGTGGAACAACGCAGCCAGGCGCGTGATGCGGAAGTCATAGGTCGGTCGCTCGCCGGACCGAACGCGCGGATCCTCGTCGGGCGGCCGGACGTTCTCGACGACGGCCAGCGTGTGGGTCAGGACGTCCTTGTGGCGGTGGATCGGGTCGTGTTCGAGGCGCATCGCCGGGAGCTCGGGGAGGAAGTGGTCGGCGAGGCCGGTGTCGATCAGGAACCACAAGCCGTCGCTCGGGTGGTCGACGACCATCAGCTTGTCGAGCTCGTCGCGGATCCGCTCCGCCGACACGATCTCCAGCCGGGACGCCATCTCGCCGACCGCGCTGACGAGCCGCTCGGTCGGGGCGAGGCCATGACCTGCGATGAAGCGGGCTGCGCGCAACATCCGCAGCGGATCGTCGCCGAAGCTGATGTCCGGGCCGATCGGCGTCCGCAGTCGGCGTTCGACGAGGAGGTCGACGGCACCGTCGAACGGGTCGACCAGCTCGGGCTCGGCGCCGCCGGGTGCGAGCTCGAGCGCCATCGCGTTGACGGTGAAGTCGCGGCGTGAGAGGTCGGCCTCGATGTCGTCACCGAACACGACGTGCGGCTTGCGGGAATCGTCGGCGTACATCTCGGTGCGGAACGTGGTGATCTCGTAGTTCCGCGCCCGGCCGGCCTCGGCGTCGACCTTCTGGGCACCGATCGTGCCGAACCGCTCACCCTGGTTCCAGATCGCATCGGCCCACCCGGTGAGGCAGGACTTGATCTCGGGCGGCCGGGCGTCGGTCGTGAGGTCGAGGTCGTGATCGCTGCGGCCGGGTGCGGCGAGCAGGTCGCGCACGGTGCCCCCGACCAGGAAGAGCCGGTGACCGGCGGCGTGGAACCGTGCCGCCAGCGGCGCCAGCTCGCGCAGCACCGGATCGAAACGCTCGGGGACCACGCCGCCAGGCTAGGACGGAGCAACCCGATCGCCGCGGGCCGAACGTCTGTGGTCACGGCACTAGCGTTCCCCCGGTGAGCGACACCTCGGTCGGACCGATCGTGCGGGCCCGGCTCCACCCGCGCCCCGGCGACCCGGGCGCCGCCCAGCTCTCCCTGCTCGACCACCACATGGTGCCCGGCGCCGCCCACGTCGGTGGCTGGGTGGCCGAGGCCCGCCGCCGCGACTTCGGCTCCCTGCGAACGAGCGCCCTGTTCCCGCAGTCTGCCCGCCCGTACCTCGACCAGGGGTTCGCACCGGTCGATCGCCTGGCCCTGCTCGAACGCGACCTGCGGGAGGCCCGGCCCGGCCGGCGGCGGGCGGCGACGCGCCGGATGCGCAATCGCGATCTCGAGGCCGCGGCGACCGTCGACCGGCGGGCGTTCGGCGACGGCTGGGGCAACGACGCCGAGTCCCTCCTCGAGATCCGCCGCGCCACGCCGCACCACCGGTCGCGGGTGATCGGCGCGGGAGCCGTCGACGGGTTCGCGATCAGCGGCCGGGCCGGCACGACGGGTTACCTCCAGCGTCTCGCGGTCGACCCCGACCGGCAGGGTGCGGGGCTGGGCCGGCTCCTCGTCCACGACGCGATCGACTGGATGATCCGCCACCGGGTGGCGACCGCGCTCGTCAACACGGGCGTCGACAACGACCGGGCGCTGGAGCTGTACGCGTCGGAGGGGTTCCAGGTTCGACCCGACGAGCTCGTCGTGCTGGAGCTCGCGCTCGGCTGATGCGGGGAGCGACCGACGTCGGCCGGCGGCCGATCGCCGTACTGGTGTTGGCCGTGATGGCGGTGGGCGCCGCGCTGCACGCAGCGGGCGGGACGTCGGCATCGGGCGGCGAGGCGGTCCGCCGGCAGGACGCCGGTGTGACCCTCGAGTTGCTCGACCAGGACTTCGCCATCGACGCGGACGGGCCGATGCGATTCCGGTACCTGCTCGGCGGCGATCTCGCGGGAGCGATCGAGCTGGCGCCCGTTCCCACGACCACCGTCCCGCCGACGACGGTTCCCGAGACGGAACCGGAGGACCCGGACGCCGAAGTGGAGGCACCTCCCGAACTGCGGTTGCGGGTCGTCAACTACGAGCCGCTGACGGTCAACGACGATCCTCGCCTCTACGTGGGGAGCGGGGCGCGGACGTCGGCGCTGGCGACGGCGATCGACGGCGTGTTCGTGCCGATCGACCGGGCCACGGTCCAGTTCGAAGAGGACGGATCGGTCCTCTTCGACATCAGGGTCGGGACGGACAGCGGCGAGAGCGTGGAGGAGCTGGTCGACTTCGACCGGCCCGGCCTGTACCCGATCGTGACGTCGCTGATCGTCGGGACCGGCGAGGAGGCGCGGGTCGTCGCCAGCCACGGCACGATCGTGCAACGTCTCGCCGGACCCGGCGAGTTCCAGCCGCCGAGAAGCGCGATCGACCTCGCCCTGGCGACGGCGATCGACGAGATCGGCCCCGAGGTGTCCGACGCCGAGCTCGAGGCAGCACGCGCCGAGCTCGACCAGGCGTTCGTGCTGACCGCCGGCGTCGCCAGCCCGGTCACCCTGTCGGTCCCGCCGGTCGTCATCGTCGACGCGTCGTCGGACGACGCGGCCGGTGTCGCCGCCGCCCTCGCCGACGACGAGCTGGTGTCGGTCCCGGCTGCCCCGTTGAACATCTCGGCCGCGGCCGCCGCCGACGCGCTCGACGAGTTCACCCGGCAACTCCAGCTCGGCGAGGACCTCCTGACCTCGGCGGTGCCGACGACACCGGTGCGTCGCGCCGTCTGGATCGCCACCGAGCCGCTGAGTGCCGCCGGTGCCCAGGAGGTGCGCCGTCTGGGGTACCGCTACGTGATCATGACCTCGACGATGTACCGGACGACGATCGGCGTCGAGCTGCCCGCCACCGACCTCTTCGTGAACATCGCCCTGCCCGACGGCGGTGAGCTCCCGCTGCTGGTGGTCGACGACCTCGGCGCGGCGCTGACGACCGAGGCCACCGACGAGGCGCTCGCCGAGGACAGCGCCGTCGAGTGGGCAGTGCACACGATGGCCGCGCTGATCCTCGACCGTGCGGCGACCGACGACCCGGGCCTCGATCGCAGCCGCGTGCTGGCCGCGCCCGACCTGACCGCGCCCGACCCGCGGCTGATCGCGGCACTCGAACGGCTCGTGCCCACGACGCCGAGCCTGCGCTTCGCTCCCGCCGGCGCCCTCACCGGCGTGACCGACGTGCAGCGGGACGCCGACGGGGAGGTGACCGTCGAGCTCCCCGACCAGGTCGGGCCGAACCTGGCCGATCGTGTCGCCCAGCTCGACACCGCCGCCGTGGCGATGGTCAGTGCGGGGTCGATGCTGCCGCCCGACGATCCTCGCCCCGCCGAGTGGTCGGCGCGCCTGTCGGCGCTCGTCTCGACCGGGTACACCGACGCCGAAGTGGACCGCGAGGTCGACGCCCTCCTCGACGAGGCCCAACGGCTGAGGGAGAGCGTCGTCCCGCCCGAGCCCTTCACGTTCACGCTGACCGGTCCCTCGAGCGAGATCGACCTGCGCTTCACCAACACCTCCGACGAGCCCCTCACGGTCCTCGTCCGGCTCTCCTCGCCGAAGCTGTCGTTCCCCGACGGCGAGCAGCTCGTCGAGCTCGCACCCAACGAGCAGACCGAGGTCAAGGTTCCGGTGCGGGCCCGCGCCAACGGGACCTCGGGTGTACGTGTCACGATGCTGACACCCGCCGGCGAGGAACTGGGCGAACCGGTCGTGTTGACGTCGCGGGTGACCGCCCTCACCGGGCTCGGCCAGCTGCTGACCGCAGGGTTCGTCCTCGTGCTGGTGACGTGGTGGTTCAGCCATTGGCGCAAGCGACGCCGCGAGGCGCTCTCCGACGAGACCGCCACGGTCGCGGCGCGGCATCCGAGCAGCGGGAACCACGAACCCGTCGCCTGACGTCGGGGCCGTCCGCCGGCCGGCGGACGCTCCAGCCAGTAGGCTTCGTGACCCGTGACCCAAACCGTACGCATCGTCACCGACAGCTCCTGCGACCTCCCGGCCCAGATCGCCGACGAGCTCGGCATCTCCATCGTGCCGCTCAGCATCCGCTTCGGCGACGAGGAGCTCATCGACCGGGAGGAGCTCACCACCGCCGAGTTCTGGACGAGGTGCGCCAGCTCGCCAACCCTCCCCGAGACCGCAGCGCCCGCTCCGGGCCAGTTCGAGACCGCCTACCGCAAGCTCGCCGACGAGGGCGCCACCGGCATCGTCGTGCTGTGTCTGTCGGCCGCGCTGTCGGCGACGATCCAGAGCGCCGAGCTGGCCGCCAAGTCGGTGGAGGAGGTCGACGTGCGGGTCATCGACACACGGACGCTGACGATCGGCCTCGGGACGATCGCCATCGCCTGCGCCCGCGCCGCCCGCGACGGTGGCGGCGTCGACGAGGTCGAGCAGCTCGGCCGCGAGCTCGCCGATCGCACCCGCGTGTTCGGTGCGCTCGACACGCTGGAGAACCTGAAGAAGGGCGGGCGCATCGGCAACGCCAAGGCGATGCTGGCCACTGCGCTGTCGATCAAGCCGATCATCGAGGTCACCGGCGGCCAGGTCGAGGAAGCCGGCAAGCAGCGGACGCGGTCCAAGGCGCTGGCCTTCCTCGTCGAGAAGGTCCGCAGCTACGACGGGCGGATGGAGAACCTCGCCGTGATGCACGCCGACTGCAGCGACGTCGACGTGTTCGTCGACATGCTCCGCCCGATCTACCCCGGCGAGATCGTCGTCGGCGAGATCGGCCCGGTCATCGGCACCCACGGCGGCCGCGGCACGATCGGTGTCGCGTTCCACGAAACCACCTAGCGGGCGCTCCAAGGCTCGCTGCGCTCGCCGTCGCCCTTCTCAGGGCGCTCTGCTCGACCGTACGTTCGATCCCAGACGCTCGGCTTGAGTTCGCCAGCCATTGCCAGGTCTCGGTAGTGGGGCCCCAGTAGCGTTTGGGGCCGACGATGTCCGCCGCCGCACCTCCCCCCGCCTCGACCGTCATCGCCGGACGCTACGAGCTGCAGCGACGCCTCGCGCAGGGCGGCATGGCCGAGGTGTGGCTGGCGATCGACCTGACCCTCGACCGCAAGGTTGCGGTCAAATGGCTGAAACCCACCCTCGCGAACGACGAGATCGTCGCCGAACGGTTCCGGCGCGAGGCGATCGCGGCTGCGAGCCTCGACCATCACAACATCGTTGCAGTCCACGACGTGTTCGAGCAGGACGGCCGCCAGGCGGTGGTCATGCAGCTCGTCGACGGCAAGAGCCTGCGCCAGCTGCTCGACACCCAGAAGCGGTTGAGCCCCGAGTTGACCTGTCACATCGGATCGTCGGTCGCGGTCGCGCTCGATCATGCCCATGAGGCCGGGTTCGTCCACCGCGACGTCAAGCCGGCGAACATCATGATCACCCCCGACGGACGCGTGCTCCTCACCGACTTCGGGATCGCCAAGGGCCTCCACGGTGCCGAGGAGGACCTGACCAGCGACAACATCATGATGGGGACCGCCAAGTACCTGTCCCCCGAGCAGGTCCGCGGCCGCAAGCTCGACGGCCGGGCGGACCTCTACTCGCTCGGGCTGGTCCTGTACGAATGTCTCGCCGGCCGCGTCCCGTTCCTCGGCGAGACCGACGCCGACACGGCCCTCGCCCGCCTCCAGCGCGATCCGACCGACCTGGCGAGCCTGCGGGCGACGCTCCCGACCGGGCTGGTCGTGGTCATCCACCAGCTCCTCGCCCGCAACCCCTCCCATCGCCCGGCGACCGGAGCCGACCTGGCGGCGACGCTGAAGGAGGCCGGCAACGAAGGGGCGCCTCCGATCGATGCCACGCCGTACGAGCGCTCGCCGGTCGCCCCGTTCTCGGCCGGCCGGCTCCGGCGGGCTCCGTCGGACTTCCGGGGCCGCGCCACCGATCGGCACCGTGCGACCAGGTCCCGGGACCGTGCCGAGCAGCCGCCGGAGCGGCCGGCGGAGCCGTCCACAGAAGCGGAGCAGCCGGTCGACCGCTCGACGCCCGGTCCGGGCATCCCGGGCGAGCCGGCGCACGTCGGCGTCACCGGCGCCGTGCCGCCGCTCGACGAGCCGCCGCCGCGCGACCCGACCCCGAACGCCGGCATCCAGCGCGGCGCGCCGGCACGGGGGCTCGAGCAGAGCTGGCGCTCGTCGACGACCGTCGTCGCCGGGTTGCTGGTCGCGGGGATCGCAGTCGCTGCCGTGTTGGGGTTGACGTTGCGGTTCGGCGGCGACGACCCGGTCGCGACCACGACGATCCTGCCGGACGAAGCGGTGACCGCCGAGTCGGTCGCGCCGGAACCGGCTCCCGAGACCGCTGCGCCGGAGGTCGCCGTCGAGCCGCCGACCCCGACGGTCCCCGCACCGGCCCGGATCTCCACGATCACCGCCTTCGACCCCGACGGCGACTCGACCGAGAACGACGACCAGGTGGTGCTGGCCACCGCCGACGGCGATCCCGCGACGAACTGGCGCACGCTCTGCTACTCGTCGCAGTTCATGGGCGGCAAGCGCGGTGTCGGTCTGGTCGTCAGCCTCGACTCGCCGGCACAGCAGCAGCTCTCGGTCGACGTCGGCCATGGGCCGTACCAGGTGCAGTTCTTCGCGACCGACTCCGAGAGCGTTCCCCCGACGATCGACGCCTGGGGCTCACCGATCGGCGACCTCGCCTTCGCCAACTCACCCGGCACCGTCGTGTCGGAGCTGCCGAGCACCCCGGCCCGGCACCTGCTCGTCCTGGTGAGCGAACTCGGCCCAGACAGCGGCTGTACCGACGCCAACCCCTTCCGCGGCCAACTCGGCGAGATCCAACTGGTCGGCTGAGCGGCGTCGCACGGCGTCGGGTCCCGCGGGTCGGTCCGGGTGCGACGCTTCTCCGTCCGAGCCGGATGGTGGCGGTCGCGCGAGCCGGTCGTTCATTACGCTCGCTGGCATCGCTGCGCAACTCGAGGACGCTGACCTGGTCGCGGCCGCCCAGGCCGGCGATCGAGCCGCGCTCGATCAGCTCCTGCGGCGGCACTACGACCGGATCTACGCGGTCTGCCGACGGGTGGCCGGCGGCACCCGCGACGCCGACGACGCCTGCCAGGAGGCATTGATCAAGATCACCCGCAGCCTGCCCCGGTTCGACGGCCGCTCGTCGTTCTCCACGTGGGCGTACCGGATCGCCACGAACGCCAGCCTCGACGAGCTGCGCAAGCGCAAGCGGCGTCCGATGCTCCAGGTGGTCGACGACGAGGGGGCGCCGACCGAACCGGTCGACCCGATGGCCGACCAGCGGGTCGGCGCCGTCGCGGACCGCCTGGTGATCGACGCGGCGCTCGCCGAGCTCCCCGACGACTTCCGTGCCGCAGTGGTGCTGCGCGACGTCGCCGACCTGGACTACGTCGAGATCGCCGAGGCGCTCGACGTCCCGGTCGGCACCGTCAAGTCGCGCATCGCCCGCGGCCGCTCGATGGTCGCGAAACGGCTCCGCTTCGACGACACTGACCTCCCCGGCACCGACCCGGCCGGCGGGAACCGCACCGGCCACGCAGAACGTCCAACAGATCTGACATGAACGACGACCTGAGCGACCTGGCGAGCGCGTACCTCGACGACGCGGTGACGCCGGACGAGCGCGCCACGGTCGAGGCGAGCCCGGACCTGCTCGCCGAGGTGGAGCAACTCCGGCTCGTCCGCGGGCTGCTCGCCGACGTCGAGCCCCCGCCGATCTCGACCCGCGAGGAGCAGCTCGCCGGTGCGCTCGCGGCGTGGGATCGCCTACCCGACGTGGAGCGGATTGCGGCGGTTCGCGACTCGACACCGGCCGGGGTCG
>JAAUXY010174602.1_pt1 | contig 12731 bp, 10 predicted proteins | sample 7278121 | NCBI WGS metagenome assembly JAAUXY01 (sample SAMN14350117, study PRJNA611818) | marine sediment metagenome | isolation source: surface marine sediment (1.8m) | place: French Polynesia: Moorea | collected 2018-08 | reverse complement strand
TCTACCAGATCAGCCGCGGCGAGGCATACCACCAGGTGCGCCAGCAGAACGCCGACTGGACTGGAGCGCCACCGCCGGCGGACACCGGCCCGAGCCTGACACTCGTGCCGCCCGATGACGACGATCTCGGCCTGCCGTACGACGACGATGCTGCCGTCGACCCGGTCATCGACGAGCCGATGTCGCGCGAAGAAGAAATCGAAGCCGAGATCGCCAGGATCGAAGCGCAGGACGTGCCCGACCAGCAGGCGCTCATTGATATTCGAAACGACCAGCTGGCCGAGCTGCGACGCGAGCTCGCCGGAATTCGCGGCGAAACCTATGTGCCGCCAGTCGAGGACACGGCGGTCGCGGACGAAGACGCCGTCTTCATCGACGAGGCCGACGACGAAGCCGTCGCCGACGATCTCGACAGCCTGTTCCCGGACGACGAAACCGCCGACGAAGATACGACCGCTGTCGACGACGCCGTCGCCGATGCTGATGACGAAGCCGTCGCCGACGCGGAACCCGAGCCCGATGCGCGGGCGCGGCCAGAGCCCGAGCAAAGCCTTGTCGACAAAATCCTGGGTTACGTTACCGGAATCTACGGCATCATTGCCGGTGCCGTTATCGTGGTTGCAGGCATCCTGTTCTGGTTCCTGCGCCGGGGTCGCGGCGAGGGCGACGACGCGGGTCCGTGGGAGTCGCTGGACGACGAGGAAGAGATTGCTGCGGGAGCGCTGTCCGCGACAGAAACGCTCGCGGCGCCGAAACGCGACGACGACGGCATGGTCGTGGTGGAGCAGGAATCTGCGATCCGCTCGCTCGACGACACGATGGATGCACCGGTCGAGTTACAGGATGCAACCGGCGATACGGGCGAGTTCGGCTCGCTCGAAGACACCTTCAGCAGCGAAACCGCAGTCAACCTCGACCAGCAGGACCCGCTTGCCGAAGCCGATTTCCACATGGCCTACGGTCTTTATGACCAGGCCGCCGATCTCGTCAACGGGGCGCTCGAAGCGGACCCCGGCGACAAGGATCTGCTCGCCAAGCTCTGCGAAATCTACTTCGTGTGGGGCAATCGCGATGCGTTCATCGATGCGGCCGGCCGCCTGAAGACCGCTGTTGGCAGCCAGGACAACGCCGACTGGGACAAGGTCGTCATCATGGGTCAGCAGATTGCCGCCGACGACGCGCTGTTCGCCGGCGCGAGCGCCGCGGCGGCAACCAAGGCTGTCGACCTCTCGTTCGACGGCGGCATGGAAGGCGACGCTGCGCTCGATATCGATTTCGGCGGCGACGACGCCGGCGACGACGTTATCGACCTCGGCGCCGAAGAGCCCGCCGCCGGCGATGACGACGGCGTTGACTTCCTGTTCGGCGAAACCGCTTCGGAAGAAGCCGGTGAGATCGACCTGAGCCTCGACGCGACCGCGGAAACGCCGACCATCGAATCGCCGATGGTTGACGAGGATTCGACGGCCGAGGTGCCGACTGCGGAAATCACGAAGACCGTGGAAATGCCGTCGCCCGAGACGACGGTCGAAACGCCGACGATCGAGCAGCAAATGGCGGATCTCGGCGGGACGTCCGAACTGCCGTCGTTCGACGAGGACGCCATGACCGGCGAACTGCCGGCCGGGGCCGAGGCAACAGCGGAAATCAACCTCGACGACCTCGGTCTCGACGTCGCCGACCTCGAGGCCACGGGCACTAATGAAATACTCGAGGACGTCTCCGATATCACGGGACGGAATCCGGAAATCGACCCGAACGAAACGGGTGTTCGCGCGGCACTCGATCCGTCGGAAACGGCGCTCGGTGAAAAGCTCGACATGGACGACGCGCTTGCCTCGACCGGCGAAATGCGACTCGCGCCCGACGAGACCGGTGCCAGCCCGTCGCTGACGACCGAGGATACCGACGTGGGTCTCGAAGACCTGCTCGATGCGACGGGAATGACGCAGGTCATCAGCGAGGACATGGCCGTCGAGACGGCGGCTGACGTCGATAAGCTGCTCGGTGATGACGAGGCCACCATGATGGCCAGTCTGGACGACGACGAGGCAACGGCGGCTGCGCCGATCGCCGACGACGACGCAACGACGATGGCGCCGAGTTTCAGCGCTGACAGCGACGAGGATTTCGATTTCGCGAAAACCGAGGCGCTGCCGCCCGAAGCCTTTACGGGCAATGACAATCTCGACGAGACCAGTGAAGTTCCCGCAGTTGCGGAAACCGATGTCGACCTCGATCTCGACGACCTGACCGCGGCATTGCAGGTGAGTCAGGCGGGCGACACGGTGGACATGCCGCGCGATGACGCGACAGTCGAGCAGCCTCGACCGAATATTTCGGAAGAAGCGCCGACCATCGCGCTTGCCCCTGACGACATGAGCGACGACCTCAACGAGGCTCGCACGATGACCGAGGTTGGTACCAAGCTCGACCTGGCACGTGCATACGTCGACATGGGCGATCCGGCAGGTGCCCGCAGCATCCTCGAGGAGGTTCTCGACGAGGGCGACGAGGGCCAGCGCCAGCAGGCGCAGCAACTGCTCGACTCACTGCCGTCCTGATACGCATCGCGGCAGGCATCGAGTACGACGGTACGGCGTACAATGGCTGGCAACGCCAGCGCACCGGAATAGGCGTCCAGCAGCGGCTGGAAGAAGCCATCACGCGCGTCGCCGACGAGTCCGTCGAGGTTGTCTGTGCGGGTCGCACCGACACCGGCGTACACGCGTCGGGCCAGGTCGGACATTTCGACACGAGTGCTGAACGCAGCAACCGCGGCTGGCTGCTCGGCATCAACAGCAACCTGCCCGACGACATCAACGTGTCCTGGGCCCGGCCTGTCGACCCGGCGTTTCATGCGCGGTTCTCTGCAACCGCCCGAAGCTATCGCTACGTCATCCTCAATCGCCTGGTGCGCTCCGCATTGGCGCGCAACAGGGCCTGGTGGGTGCATCGGGACCTCGACGTGAGTCGCATGCACGAGGCAGCCCAGATGCTGGTTGGTGAACACGATTTTTCGGCGTTCCGCGCAGCCGGTTGCCAGGCGTCCAGGCCGGTACGCGAGATTACGGCCATTCGCGTCAGCCGAGATGGTGACTGGGTCACGCTAGAGATCACGGCAAATGCTTTTCTGCAGCACATGGTGCGCAACATCACCGGGACGCTGGCAGCGATCGGTTGCGGTGACCTCGAGGTATCGGCGATCGTCGATATTCTCGAAAGCCGCGATCGCACCGAGGGCGGTGTCGCAGCGCCGCCGCACGGGCTGACGCTCGTGTCGGTCGAATACCCCGACGAATTCGGCCTGCCCGTGCAGGAGCGGTCGTAAGACCCAATCCGCCCTCGATCCAGACAGAAACCTGGAGGTCGTTGCGGATTGATATTTAGTGGCTCAGCTTGTCAGTGTGCCAGGCCAATCGCAGTTTCGCTGCGCTCAACAGCTCCTACACGTACTGCTGGCCTGTAGGAGCGGTCGTAAGGCCGCGAAAGAAATAGAATTTAGCAGTACACACGATTACCATACCCACCATGTCCTGGCTCGAAAAACTCATGCCTTCACGCATCAGCACCGAGGAGCGCAAGCGCTCGGTGCCGGAAGGTGTGTGGATCAAGTGCCCCAAGTGCGACGCGCAGTTGTATCGCCAGGAGCTCGAACGAAATCTGCAAGTCTGTCCGAAGTGCGGCCACCACATGCGCATTGGCGCGAGGCGCCGTCTCGAGACTTTTCTCGATGCTGACTCGGTGCAGGAACTGTTCGACGGTCTCGAGCCCGAGGATCCGCTCAAGTTTCGCGACAGCAAGCGCTACAGAGACCGCATTTCCCAGGCCCAGAAGCAGACGGGTGAGAAGGACGCGCTTGTTGCGGCAACCGGAACGCTGCTGGGGCGCCCCGTCGTCGTTTGTGCGTTCGAGTTTTCGTTTATGGGCGGCTCGATGGGGTCCGTGGTCGGCGAGCGATTTGCACGCGCTGCCAATTACGCCTCGGAGAACAACATGCCGCTGATCGCGTTTTCGGCGAGCGGCGGTGCGCGTATGCAGGAAGCACTGTTCTCGCTGCTGCAGATGGCGAAAACGTCGGCAGCGCTTGCCAGGCTGGGCGACCAGGGCATTCCGTTCGTATCCGTTCTTACCGATCCGACCACTGGCGGCGTTTCCGCAAGCCTCGCCATGCTCGGCGATGTCAACGTGGCCGAACCGAACGCGCTGATCGGCTTTGCGGGTCCCCGCGTCATCGAGCAAACGGTGCGACAGACGCTGCCGGAGGGATTCCAGCGCAGCGAGTTCCTGCTGGAGCACGGCGCGGTCGACATGATCATCGACCGGCGCGAGATGCGCGAACAGATCGCCGGACTGCTGGCGAAATTCGAGCGTCGCCCAGCGCCGATCGCCTGCAAGTAAGCCCGCGCGTGAATTCCGGCGTCGCGACCCTGTCCGAGTGGCTGGCGCGCCTCGAGACGTTTTCGCCGCACGACATCGACCTGGGGCTCGACCGCGTGTCGGTCGTGCTGGACGCGTTGCAGCTCCGACACCGTACGCGCGTCTTTCACATCGGTGGTACCAACGGCAAGGGATCGAGTGTGGCAATGCTGCAGGCGCTGCTGCTCGAGGCCGGATCGACGGTCGGGGCGTATACGTCGCCGCACGTCATCGACTACAACGAACGCATCCTCGTTAACGGCGTACCCGCCGGCGACGAATTGATCGTCGCCGCGCTCGAACGCGTCGAGGCAGCGCGAAACGGTACACCGCTAACCTACTTCGAGTTTGGCACGCTCGCCGCACTGGTCGCGTTCGCCGAGCAGAAAGTCGACAACGTGATTCTCGAGGTCGGCATGGGAGGGCGCCTCGATGCTGTCAATGCTGTCGAGCCCGACGTTGGCTTGATTACAAACGTCACGCTCGATCACTGCGATTGGCTCGGCAGCGACATCGAGACGATCGCCGCCGAGAAGGCCGGTATCATGCGGCCTGGCAAGACGATCGTCTTCGCATCGAAGATAGTCCCGGAGACCATCGTGACCTGTGCCGCCGATATCGAGGCAGATTTGCTGCTTGCCGGCCGCGACTACGACTGGGATATCGGCGCGAGTGGGCAATGGGAATGGCGAGGGCGGCACCGCAAGCTGCGCGATCTGGCGGCCCCGTCTCTGGCCGGCGAGTTCCAGATCGGCAACGCGGCCGGCGTGCTCGCACTCGTCGAGGCGGCAGGGCTCGACGAATTGCTCAACGACGTCGTCGTCAATCGCGCGCTGACGGGCCTGGCGCTCGCGGGCCGCATGCAGCAAATCGACAACGACCGCCACTATCTGCTGGACGTCGCGCACAACCCTGCGGCTGCGCACGTTCTGGCGGAGACGATGGCGACGGGTCGCGCCGGAGGCAAGACCGTAGCCGTAATCGGTTTGCTCGACGACAAGGACGCGGACGGCATCGTGACGTTGCTCAGCAGCGTTGTCGACCGCTGGATAGCGGTTGGCGCAGACAATCCGCGGGGTGTGCCGCCTGAGGAGCTCGGCAGGGTCATCGCGAATATTACGAATACCGGGTGCCTCGTGGCGGACTCACTGTTCGAGGCCCTGCACTTCGCACGGGAAATCACCGACCAGGACGACCGCATCCTGGTGACCGGTTCGTTCTATGTCGTCGGCCCGGCGCTGCAGATGCTGCTGTAGAAGCGCTCTGTAGGAGCGGTCGTAAGACCGCGATGAGGGTATAATCGTGAGGGCTTGGGCAAAGCATCCCGCACAAAAAAATGGATCGAACTCTGAAAGAACGCATTATCGGCGCGATCGTGCTCGTGGTATTCGTCGTGCTCGTGGTACCGATATTTCTCGACGGCCCGCCCGGCGAGGGTGAAATCGTCACCGAAACCGTAAAACTCCCGGGTCAGTCGGAGCAAAAAATGCAGACCCGGGTTCTCGAGCGCAACCGCTCGACCCCGGAGCCCAAAGAGGAGAGTAGTAGCGGTCGTGAGACCGCGAATGAACCCACGCCAGAGCCAATCGCAGCCGGTAGGAGCGGTCGTGAGACCGCGAATGAACCTGCGCCGAAGCCAATCGCAGAGAGTGGGAGCGGTCGTGAGACCGCGAATGAAGATGGTCGTGAGACCGCGAATGACGATGGTCCTGAGACCGTGGTCGAACAGGCACCCGCGCCCGAAGAAATCTCTACCACCGGCTTGTGGGCCGTGCAACTCGGCGCTTTCTCAGACCAGGCGAAAGCCGACAAACTGGCTGCCGACCTCAGGCAACAGGGGTTTGCTGCGTTCCTGACGAAGGTCAGCACCGACAAAGGCCAGCTGCACCGTGTGCGAATTGGCCCACAAGCGGATCGCACTGCAGCCGAGGCCGTCGCGAAAAAGCTGGAGTCGAGCGGACATACGAGCCGGGTTGTGCCGCACCCGTGACCGAGCTTCTGCTAGAATCCGCTCCAGTTCCCTCCGCCGCGCCTGATCGATCCATTTGATGCCTGTCATCGACATCATCATCGCCGTCGCAATCCTGATATCCGTCGTCGTCGGAATCATGCGCGGATTCGTCAAGGAAGCCATCTCGCTTGCCTCGCTGCTGATCGCGATCTGGGCGGCGCTGTACTTCGGGCCGAAAGTCGGTGACGTCTCGCAAAGCTGGCTGAGCTCCGAGGAATTGCAGATGTGGTTCGGACGCATTCTCGTCTTTGCGATCATCCTCTCCATTGGCGGCCTTCTCGGCTGGGGTATCGCAAAGCTCGTTCGCCTGTCGGTCATTAGCGGTGTGGACCGCTTCATGGGTTCGTTGTTCGGCGCACTGCGGGGCATCCTGCTGGTCGCCGTCGCGATCATCGGCGGCCAGTTCGCGGGTTTCGACAACGACGAATGGTGGCTGAACTCGCGGCTGATACCGCACCTGGGGCAGGTGTCGGAGTGGATCAAGATCATGGCGCCGAAAGGGTATGACCTGCTCATTCCCGATAATGAGGCAGAAGAACTTCCGGTCGAACTGCCGACCGAGCTACTCGTCCCGGGCAGTGCCGGATAATCACGGAGAGATGCATGTGTGGTGTCGTCGGAATAGTCAGTAGCAGCCCGGTCGGGCAGGGCATTTACGATGCGCTGACCGTGATGCAGCACCGCGGCCAGGATGCTGCGGGCATGATGACGTGGGGTGACGACGGCCTTTGTCAGCGCCGCAGCAACGGGCTGGTGCGTGACGTGTTCCGGCAGCGTCACATGTCGCGCCTGACCGGCAACGTTGGCGTGGGTCACGTGCGTTATCCGACGGCAGGCGGAGCGCGAGCCTCCGAGGCGCAGCCGTTCTACGTCAATTCGCCGTACGGTATCTGCCTTGCGCACAACGGCAATCTGACCAATCACGATGAACTCACGGATCTGCTTATCCGCGAGGATCGCCGCCACCTGAACACGGGCTCTGACTCCGAGGTGCTCCTCAACGTTTTCGCGCACGAGCTTCACGAGCGCGCCGACGGCAGGCCGACGCCGGAGGCGGTGTTCGATGCCGTGGAGGCCGTTCACCGTCGCTGCAAAGGCGGATACGCGATCGTCGCCATGATCATCGGCTTCGGCATCGTTGCGTTCCGCGACCCTAACGGCATCAGGCCGCTGGTGCTCGGCGAGCGCAAGAACGGCAATGGCAGCGACTACATGGTTGCGTCAGAGAGCGTCGCGATTGACGTCTTGCAGTTCAAGCGCCTGCGCGATGTCGGTCCGGGAGAGGCCGTATACATCGAGAACGACTGCAAGCTCCACAACCGACCGTATGCCGGCGAGACGAAACACACGCCGTGCATCTTCGAGTACGTCTATTTCGCACGGCCTGACTCGATCCTCGACAACATCTCCGTGTACAAAGCGCGGCTGCGTATGGGCGAGGAGCTGGCGGGCAAAATCGTTCGGGATTTTCCGGAGCACGATATCGACGTCGTGATACCCATCCCGGACACGAGCCGCACGTCAGCGCTGCAGGTGGCCTACCACCTCGGCGTCAAGTACCGCGAAGGATTCATCAAGAACCGCTACATCGGCCGTACCTTCATCATGCCGGGCCAGGCCGAACGCAAGAAATCGGTGCGCCGCAAGCTGAATGCGATCGACCTGGAATTCCGCGGCAAAAACGTGCTGCTCGTGGACGACTCGATCGTGCGCGGCACGACGTCGCGGCAGATCATTCGCATGGCGCGCGAGGCGGGCGCCGAAAAGGTCTATTTCGCGTCGGCGGCCCCGCCGGTGTGCTGTCCGAACGTCTACGGAATCGACATGCCGGCGGCCTCGGAGCTGATCGCCAACGGCCGCTCCACCGAGCAAGTCGAGGAGCTGATCGGCGCCGACAAGCTCATCTACCAGGACCTGTACGGCCTGATCCGCTCGGTGCGTCACGACAAGACGCCGATTACCGAGTTCGACACGTCGTGTTTCTCCGGCGAATACGTCACCGGGGACGTCACCGACGAGTACCTCGTCGAGCTCGAGCGGCGTCGCAACGATGCCGCGAAAGAAGCCGACAAGAAGAAACACAAGAAAATCCGGGCGGCCTGAGATTGGTCTGTAGGAGCGGTTGAGCGCAGCGAAACCGCGATCCGGTTCTGGCTCGGATCGCGGTCTTACGACCGCTCCTACAGGATTCTGCCAACCGTGCCCTTGTAGGAGCGGTCGTAAGACCGCGATAATCCTGAGGTTATGAGCATCAAGGTCATGATCATCGACGGCCAGGCGGAGTTCCGCAGCCTGTTGATGCATCACCTGACAACACACTGGCCGGACGCGATTATCTCCGCGTACGACCCCATTGAAGCCGGCCACCTGCCCGACGAATTCTCCGGGGCCGGCAACGACATCGTGTTACTCGGCGATTTCCTGGGCGATCGCGACGGCCTCGACGTGCTCAAGCGCTTTGTCAATCGCTCCGGATTTCCGCCGGTTGCCTACTTTGCGCGTTCGAAAGAACGGGCCAAAGCCAAGGAGATCGGTGCCGACTGCTTTTTCCCACGCGAGGAAGTCGAGCACGACGCGCTGATCGTCAGGGTCGGCGAAGTGCTCGCAAGTCGCCAGCGTGTCGCATCGACGGGCTCGCTGTTCGTGGGCGACCAGGCGATCGGCGTACACCCGCTGATCCGCGGTTACCGGATGATTCGGAAGCTCGGGAGCTCCAGGCACTCGGCCGTGTATCTCGCGGAGAAGACCTCGGCAGGCATGAACGTCGTTCTCAAGGTGCTGCAGCAGGTGCCCGACGTGTCCGACGCGCTCGGCACGTTCGACCGCTTTCTGCAGGAATACGAACTCATCGCCGACATCGAGCATCCCAACGTCGTCAAGATTTACGATCTCGGTGTCGGCGATTCCCACGCGCATATCGCGATGGAGTACCTGGACGGGGGCGACCTCAAGCAGGAGATTGCGAAGGGCATCAAGGAAGTCGAAGCAGTCAAATACCTGCGCCAGATCGCCGGTGCATTGGCAACCATCCACGAGGTTGGCGTGCTTCACCGGGACCTGAAACCCGGCAACATCATGCTGCGAAGCGATGCTTCGCTGGCACTGATCGACTTCGGGCTCGCCAAGCGCATGCGCCTGGAAATGGAAATGACCGACAGCGGCGAGATCTTCGGTACGCCGTACTACATGAGCCCGGAGCAAGGGCACGCGCTTGGCGTGGATCACCGCAGCGACATCTACTCGCTCGGCATCATCTTCTACGAGATGCTGACCGGAATGAAACCGTTCGTCGCGGACACGGCGATGGGCATCATTATCCAGCACGCGCAGGCCGATATTCCGCTGCTGGCGCCGCGCTTCGCGAAATACCAGGCGTTGCTCAACATGATGCTGGCGAAGGCGCCCGAGAATCGACTGCAATCGGCGTCGGAGGTCGACGAATGGCTGTAGCAGAAGGCACGCCGGCGCCGATCGCCGAATTTCTCGATACCCCCACCCCGGACGAGTGGGTGGAGGCCGCCTGCGAGCACTTGCCCGAGCTGATGCTCGACCACGCCAACTGCGAGCTAAAGGCGGCATCGACCGCGCTCGGCTTCCTTTACCGATACCCCGATCGCACGGCGCTGGCGCAGCGCATGTCGCGACTCGCCCGCGAAGAGCTCAGGCACTTCGAACAGGTTCGCTCGATCATGGAGGACCTGGACATCCCGTTCGAACGGCTGACGGCCTCGCGATACGCGGGCGGGCTCCGGGACGCTGTCCGCGATGACGAGCCGTACAAATTGCTCGACCTGCTCCTGGTTGGCGCGCTGATCGAGGCGCGATCCTGCGAGCGGTTTGCGAAGATAGCACCGAAGCTTCCCGAACGCCTGAGCCGTTTCTACAGCGGTCTGCTGGCGTCGGAAGCGCGTCACTTCGAGCACTACGTCGCGTTCGCCAGGAGCGAATGCGGAGTGAGCGAGAGCGAAATCGACGAGCGTCTAGCCGAACTCAAAGCGATCGAAGCGAAGCTCGTGACCGAACCGGATCCGCAGTTCCGGTTTCATTCGGGCGTGCCAATCTGATCACTGATCGCGGTCTTACGACCGCTCCTACAACACGCTATTGGCACATGCTGGAGCTGTTGAGCGCAGCGAAACTGCGATCGTGGGAGCGGCGTCCCGCCGCGATTCTGCAATGGTGGCAGCGGCGTCCCGCGGCGACTGTAGGAGCAGTCGTAAGACCGCGATCAGCCGCGAGGAAGAACCTCCAACCTCGGCCCGTCCTCATCCCAGCGAACGACACTCCCTTGCTCATACCAGTCGCCGAGCACGATCCGCGTCGCAATCCGGTCGCCCAGATCCACGTCGTGAATCTTCGGCCGGTGCGTGTGCCCGTGCAGCAGGACGTCGACATCGCCCTCGCGGATGGCTGCTCTGATCGCATCGTCGTTCACGTCCATGATGTCCAGATCGACTGCCTCGCCGTGCGCCGCACTCTGTTCGCGGGCATGCCCCGCAACGGCGATGCGCTCTTCGAGCGGCTTGGCGAGCATCATCGCCTGCCACTCGGGATTGCGCGTCATCGACCGGACCTTCTGATACTCGACGTCATCGGTGCAGTAGGCGTCTCCGTGGCTTAGCAGAACGGCGGTGCCATAGAGATCGACAGGGCAGGGGTCTGCGAGGATGGTGGCGCCGGTTTCCGACGCGAACTCCTCGCCGATCATGAAATCGCGATTGCCGTGCATAAGGTAAAGAGGTACGCCAGAGTCCGCGAGCGCTCGCATCGCTTTCTTGCACGCGGCGTAATGAGGATCCGGATCGTCGTCGCCCACCCAGTACTCGAACAGGTCGCCGAGGATATACAGCGCCTCGGCACGACGTGCCTCGCCTTCGAGAAACTCGAAGAACTGGCCGCCGATGTCGGGGCGCCCGCCCTCGAGGTGCAGGTCCGAGATGAACAGCGTGGTCATCAGTCGTAGGTAATCCTGGACATCTTCTTGATGACAATGGGAACAACCGGCATCGGCGCGCCGCCCGGCCCGTTGGGCAAAGACTTCGCGTTGACGATCGTGTCGACGACGTCCATGCCTTCGAAGACGAGCCCGAACACGGCGTAACCCCAGCGGCCGCGAACAGGGTCCTTGGTCGGATCGAGTTTGGGATTGTCGACAACGTTGATGAAGAACTGCGAGCCGGCAGAGTGAGGGTCGCCCGTCCGGGCCATCGCAATCGTGCCGCGAACGTTGCTGAGTTTGTTGCCGGATTCGTTCGGGATGGTTGCGTCAGGCTCCTTGTTCTTCATGTCGGGCGTATAACCGCCGCCCTGCGCCATGAAGCCGGGAATCACGCGGTGAAATACCGTGCCATCGTAGAAGCCGCTATCGACCAGCTTGAGAAAGTTCGCGACGGTGAGCGGCGCCTCCCGGCCGTCCAGTTCCAGCTTGAAATTGCCCTCTGTCGTCTCGACGAGTATGTGCGGATGCGCCGGCACCTTGTCCGCCGCCATCGCGACCGAGCAGCAGAGCGCCAGTGCGAGCGAAATCAGTCCATTTTTCATGTCGATAAGCCCAATCGAAGTTTAGCCAGTCGGGGACCTTACCAGACGGATAGCGTCTGTAGGAGCGGTCGTGAGACCGCGAAGGGTGCATTGACTGCCGGAAACCTCGTCCGTATCATCCAACCCCCGCGAAATCAGGCACATGCCCGATGTCGCGCGGCAGAATATCTGGCATCGGGGCATGGCGCAGTCTGGTAGCGCATCTGCTTTGGGAGCAGAGGGTCGGCGGTTCGAATCCGTCTGCCCCGACCAGTCAGATAGGCTGAGAATGTGCAAGTTTGGCGCCCGTAGCTCAACTGGATAGAGCATCGGCCTTTGAGTGAGGAGCCCGATCCGGGAAACGGAACCGGCTCGGTGGACCGCACTGTAACGGGGAAACCTTACCAGGTAATGCTGATGGCAATCCCGTGGAAACTGGCGGACTGCTCGACAGTTCAATGGGATCCGTAGAGACTATACGTGCGGCGCCTGAGATGGCGAAGAGATAGTCCAGACCACAAACCTGTGAGAGCAGGGCCGCGAAAGCGGTAGCTGGTAAGCTAAGCCGAGGGTTGCAGGTTCGAGTCCTGCCGGGCGCGCCAGGTTTTCTTGCATTGGCGAGAGTGCGAAGAAGGGTGGGCAAGAAACTTACCTTTGGTCGACACGCCGGGATGACTGGCTGGCCATTCGGGTGTATCAACACATCCTGGTTTGGCAGAATAGCGAAAAGTAGTGGTGGGCGTAGCTCAGTTGGTAGAGCCCCGGGTTGTGATCCCGGTCG
>JAAUXY010039662.1_pt1 | contig 12738 bp, 12 predicted proteins | sample 7278121 | NCBI WGS metagenome assembly JAAUXY01 (sample SAMN14350117, study PRJNA611818) | marine sediment metagenome | isolation source: surface marine sediment (1.8m) | place: French Polynesia: Moorea | collected 2018-08 | reverse complement strand
GAACTCGAAGATATCCTTGCTGATCGTTGCGCCGAGTTCGACGACGCGGTCACGGTCCCGCTCGATGTCCTGCGTGAAGAACACGACCAGCACGCCTGTTGCTGGCGCGGGCTCGGCGGCGAAGCGGAAGCCGCCGTCGAGGCGACCGTCGTTGAAGCTCATGTATTCCGGGCCCCAGTCCTGGAAGCTCCAGCCGAACAGCGCGCCGAAAAACTCACGGCTCTTGCCGAGGTCCGTCGACGGAATCTCGATGTAGTCGATCTGGTTCTCAGCGCGCATATCTATCTCCCCGGCCCCTTCCCTGCTATGGGCTGCGTAGCTTCAGTATGGGCCGCTCCGCATCAATGCGCACGGTACCAAAATCGCCGACGATTTCGTACGGACCATCGTTCATTCGCTTCAGCCCGATGATTGCCCCGTTGCCGAAGCCCGCAATCGCCTCCGCCGTTCTTGAATTCGTGTCGCTGCCGTTCAGGCGCACTGACTCGCAGAACGGAAACTCGATCGTTGCGGGACGAATGCAGACTTTCTCCGCCGGCCGCGGCTCCTCGTAGAACGGATGCTCGGGCGTCAGCAGCAGGTCGACATCGATCAGCAACGCGTCGCGGTCGAAACCCCATGACAGGACGAACGACTTCGAGAGGTCGACGCCCGCAAATTCGCGGAGTTTGCGCCAGTCAACGGAGTTGTCGCTCATTCGCCACTCCGCTCGGGTTGCTCGCGGTTCTCGGTCCCTTGATTGATTGCTTTCAGGAAGCCCTTCTTGTCGGCCGGCGATACCATGATGACCTTGCGTTTGCCGTAGCGGATCTTCAGACGGTCCAGCGACAGGGCCGGCGATGACAGGGGGTTCCGCGTCGGCTCGACGGATTCGATATCGGCGATCGGCACGCGCCACCGGAAGGGCCCGCACACGACTTTCAGCGTATCCCGCTGCACCTCGTAGTAGGTGAATCGCAGCGTTGATCCAATCAGCCCGAACAGCAGCAGCGTGCTCGCGGCGATGACCAGCAGTCCCCCCGTGCTCGCGCCCTCGAAGATCACGGCGCCGAACGCGACGGCTTGCACCAGCAAGGCCAGCAGCAGAACGACCAGGATCCATCTATCGATCTTCGACGGGAATCGCTTCGCGGTCATTGGCTTATCCGAAGGTCGTACCGACCCAACCACCAATCAGGTGAGACAATACTACTACGACGACGGCAATCAGCAGGTGCTCGGCGATGACCGGCAGCGGGCGCTCGCCCTGCGACTTGGCGAGGAAGTAGCTCAGGACCGTGATGACGAACATGCCCCAGGCCACCGAGGCGATGACCGCTTCGGCGAGCGGCAGCAGCAGCAGCGGAATCGCGAAACTCGAGGCGAATATGAACTTGGTGGCGAAGGTCATGATCGTCGCGGACCATACGTGCTGCGAATCGGTCTCCGGGTTCGCTTCCTCAGCCAAATGAATGCCCAGGGCATCCGACATCGCGTCGGCGACCGCGATCACGAGTATTCCGCCAAGCACGGCTGCCAGCGATTCCGTACCGGCGTGTAGCCCGGTCAGCAGCCCGATCGTCGTGATCACGCCCGAGGTCGCGCCGAAGAACAGGCCGGTCCGAATGCCCGCTTCATTGAGAATGCCCATCAGCTCGGCCACTCGATGGCGTAAAGCAGCACGTCGTGGTCCTCGCCGGGCATCCGCATACGCTCCACGAATTGCAGGCCGAGCTTATCGATCAGGCCGATAGAGGCCTCATTCTCCGGCGAAACGATGGCCGTCACGCGGTTCAGCTGCAGAACACCCTGCGCATGCTCCAGCACGGCGACGGCAGCTTCGTAGGCGTAGCCCTGGCGACAGAATTCGGGCAGCAGACCGAAACCGATATCGGGGTCGGCGAGATGCTCGCGCTTGAACAGTCCGCAGACGCCCATTGGCCGATCCTCGTCACGCGTCGCGACGCGGTACGGTCCGTAGCCAAAATCCGCGTAGAGTTTGAGTGCGCCCTCGCGCAGCGCCGTCCGCGCCTGATCGAGGCTGCGAACCCCACGATCGCCGACGAAGCGGACGAACGCCGGATCGTTCCAGACGCCGAGCATCAGCTCGGCATCGTCCTCGGTCAGCCAGCGAAGGTCCAGGCGCTCTGTTGCAAGAGTACGGCTCGCGTTCATGCCGGCATGATACAGGCAATTAGCCGAGTGGCCGGATCCCCACGGCGCGGCGGATTTCGTCCAGATAGGGGACCGATATTTCGCGCGCGCGTTCGGCGCCCTTCCTGAGCTCTGCCTCGACGATCGCGGGATCGGCGATCAGCCGTTCGTACTCGTCGCGGGCCGGCTTGATGTGTTCGTTGATGTACTCGAACAGCACCTGCTTCATCTCGCCCCAGGCGATGCCTTCCGCGTAGCGTTCGGCAATCGCCGCGGTCTCTTCGTCGGTCGCAAAAGCCCGGTAGATGTCGAACAGGGTGCTATCGTCCGTGTCTTTCGGTTCGCCGGGCTCGAGGCTGTTGGTCTTGATCTTCATGATCAGCTTGCGCAGCCGCTTCTCGGGCTCGAATACCGGGATCGTGTTGTTGTAGCTCTTCGACATCTTGCGGCCGTCGAGGCCGGACAGGACTGCCGTAGTGTCGTCGATGACGGGTTCGGGCAGTACGAGCACGTCGCCATAGTGATGATTGAAGCGCTGCGCCATGTCGCGCGCCATTTCGACGTGCTGTTTCTGGTCGCGGCCGACCGGGACCCGGTTCGCCTTGAACATCAGGATGTCGGCGGCCATCAGGATCGGGTAGCTGTACAGCGCCATCGTGACGCCTTTGTCCGGATCCTTGTTGCCGCTGTCGAGATTGGCCTGCACCGACGCCTTGTAGGAATGCGCGCGGTTCATGAGCCCCTTGGCTGCCACGCTCGTCAGTATCCACATCAGCTGGGGGATCTCGGGAATGTCGGACTGCCGGTAGAACACGGCGTGGTCGGTATCGAGCCCGAGCGACATCCACGCTGCCGCGATCTCCAGCGTCGACCGCGCGATCTTGTCCGGGTCCTCGTTCTTCGCGAGCGCGTGATAGTCCGCCAGGAAGTAGTAGTTCTTCTTGGCGGGGTCCTTGCTCGCCGCAATGCCGGGGCGGATCGCGCCTACGTAGTTGCCGATGTGCGGCGTACCAGTCGTCGTGATCCCGGTCAGGTAAATATCTTCGCTCATCAGTAACCCGCGGCTTGCCCGTCTTTCCTTACTTCGGAGGCGCCGTAGTAGACCCCTTCCTTCTCATCCCACAGGATCGCCTGGTAACCGCCGAAGCTGCCGTTGCTGGTGCCGATGGTGTGGCCCAGGGCCTCGAGCGCCTCGCGGGTCTCCTTCGAGAAGCCGCGCTCGAGATTGACGACACCGCCGTCAGTCATCGTCGTGCCGGTTGGCTGCGACGAGCCGGTGTGGTTGACGCGCGCCGCGTCGCCGGCTTCCTGCAGGTTCATGCCGAAGTCGACCATGTTGACGATGATCTGTGCGTGTCCCTGCGGCTGCATCGACCCGCCCATCAGGCCGAAGCTCATGTACGGCTTGCCGTCCTTCATGACGAAAGCCGGAATGATCGTGTGGAAGGGCCGCTTGCCGGGCTCGACGACGTTGGCGTGATTCTCGTCGAGCGCGAACAGCTCGGCGCGGTCCTGCAGCACGAAGCCGAGTTCGCCCGGGGTCATGCCCGAACCCATGCCGCGGTAATTGCTCTGGATCAGCGACACCATGTTGCCGTCCTTGTCGGCTACGGTCAGGTAGATCGTGTCGCCTTCCTCGAGTTCGCCGGCCGGGTAGCTCTTCGCCGCCTTGTCCGGCGAGATGAGTTCGCGCCGTTCCGCCGCGTACTCCTTGGAGATCAGCTGCTTCACGGGCACGTCGGCGAAGTCCATGTCGACGTAGAATTTTGCCCGGTCTTCGAAGGCCAGTTTCTTGGCCTCGATGAGGATGTGCAGGTACTCGGCGCTGTCGAAGCCCATCGACGCAATATCGTAGGCTTCGAGAATGTTGAGGATCTGCAGCGCGGCGATGCCCTGGCCGTTCGGCGGCAGCTCGTAGACGTCGTAGCCGCGGTAGTTGGTCGACACCGGCGTTATCCACTCGGACTCGTGTTTCGCAAGATCGTCGTAGCGTAGCAGGCCACCCTGCTCCACCATGTACGCATCGATACGCTTCGCGATTTCGCCCTTGTAGAACACGTCGCGGCCGCCGTCAGCGATCATCTGGTAGGTGTTCGCCAGCCGTGGATTCTTGAAGACCTCGCCCTTCTGCGGCGTACGGCCGCGCGGCATAAACGTTTCCGCGAAGCCCGGGTACTGGCTGATCCGGCGCTCATTGCCGGCGAAGTAATAGGCGATTGTCTCCGATACCGGGAAGCCCTCGCGGGCATATTGGATCGCCGGCGCGAGGATCTCGGTCATCGGCAGCTTGCCGTAGCGCTCGTGCAGCTCGAACCAGCCATCCACGGCGCCGGGCACACTGACCGGCAGCGGGCCGAACGACGGGATCTTGTCGAGCCCCTGTTCGCGAAAGTACTCGAGCGTCATGAGCTCGGGCGCACGGCCGGATGCGTTGAGGCCGGTCAGCTCCCCGGCATCGGCGTCCCAGACGATGGCGAACAGGTCGCCGCCAATGCCGCAGCCCGTCGGTTCCATGAGGCCCAGCGCCGCGTTCGCGGCGATCGCCGCATCGACGGCGGAACCGCCGGCCTTGAGGATATCGAGGGCCACCTGGGTCGCGAGCGGCTGGCTCGTTGCCGCCATACCCTGCGCCGCAATGACCTCGGAACGCGAGGCGTGCAGTTTCCCCGACACGCGGTCATAGCCTGGTAGTTCGTCAGCCATAGCAACGCCTCCGCATAGCAGCACCGCCAGCCCGGCGACCGCTGAAATCGTGTGTTTCATGGGAAATCCCCTGACCGAGAAGGGCGTCAATGATGCCTAGTTTGGAGACCTTTTGGAACACGGGCGGCACGCTACTCGCCGCACTCGCGGGCGCCCGGTATGATGCTCGCATGACGGCTGACTACTCTGACAGGAACCCCGAACTCGGTTCCCTCTACGCCGCGCACCTGGCCGAAGTCATGGCGCGCCACGACGACGCGCTCGAGAAATCCGGCGCCGCGCACCTGGTTGTTTTCTCCGGCTGCCCGACGTACGCGTTTCTCGACGACAATACCTACCCGTTTCGCGCCAACCCGCATTTCGTGAGCTGGGCGCCGCTGACGGCGCTGCCGCTGTCGTACATCGTGTACACGCCGGGCGAGACGCCGGTACTCGTCTACTACCAGCCGAAGGACTACTGGCATGTCGTGCCCGGCGCGCCGAGTGGCTACTGGACGAACTCGTTCGATATCCGCGTCGTGCACGAGAGTGAAGCGGCGGCGGAACACCTCCCGGCCGAGCGCGACAAGTGCATCCTTGTCGGCGAGATCCACGACGACGCTCACGCATTCGGCATCGAGCGGGTCAATCCGTCGACAACGATGAACCTGCTGCACTACGCGCGCGGCCAGAAGACTCCCTACGAACTCGCGTGCATGCGGCTCGCATCGCGCCGCGGCGTGAGCGGCCATCGTGCCGCCGAGGGCGCCTTCCGCGACGGCGCTTCGGAGTTCGCTATCCACCAGGCGTATTGCCAGGCGGTCAGTCACGCCGACAACGAACTGCCCTACAACAACATCATCGCGCTCAATGAACACGGCGCCGTGCTGCACTACACCGATCTCGAGCGGCAGGCCCCGGACGAGTCACGCTCATTCCTTATAGACGCGGGTGCCCAGGTACACGGCTATGCCTGCGATATCACGCGTACCTACAGCAAGGAGGACGGGCGCTTCGCGGATCTCGTCCAGCGTATGGACGTCCTGCAGCAGGCAATCACTGACGATATACGCGCCGGCGTCGACTACAGGGACCTGCAGATCAAGACGCACGCGTTGATTGGCGAGGTCCTGGTCGAGACCGAGCTTGCGTCGGGGAGCGCGGAAAGCCTGATCGGCTCGGGCGTGACGTCGGCGTTCTTCCCGCACGGACTCGGTCACCTGCTCGGCATCCAGGTGCACGATGTCGGCGGCTTCATGGAGAACGAGTCGGGCACGACGATCGATCCGCCGAGCGGTCACCCGTTCCTTAGACTCACGCGCGAACTGCTCGAGGACATGGTGCTCACGGTCGAGCCTGGCCTGTACGTGATCGACATGTTGCTCGACAACCTGCGCGGCACCGCCGCAGAGCACCAGGTCAACTGGGACACAGTGGCGTGGCTCAGGCCCTACGGCGGAGTCCGCATCGAGGACAACGTCCGGGTACTCGCCGACGGTGTCGAAAACTTCACCCGCGACGCCTTTGCCCTGTAGCGGAGCGCGCCGCCGGCGCGCCGCACCATTCGCGTGCGCGCGGCGCCGGGACCGCTATTCAGCGCCGGGAAAATACCTCATGAAATCAAAAAGATAGAGCCCCGCCAGGTCGTCGGCCTGTAAGCCTCCGCTGGTACGCTTTGTGCATCGACAAGGGCACAAATGGCGACCACCAACCGAAATATCTCGCTGCGCGAATTACGGGCGTTCTGCGCGGCTGCGGAGAACGAGAGCTTCCGCGTGGCCGCGGACCAGCTGTTCCTTACGGCGTCGGCCGTGAGTCACCAGATCAAGAACCTCGAAAACGAACTCGGCAAAAAGCTGTTCGAGCGTGGCAACCGGTCGATAAGTCTGACGGCCGACGGCGAAATGCTGTACGCCGATATCTACCCGTTGATTCAGCAGTTCGACGAGGTTGCGCAGCGGCACCGCACCAGCGAGCATCGCGCGAGCCTGCGAATCTCGGTACAGCCGTTCTTTGCCAGTGAGCTGTTCGTACCCAGGCTGCCGCGTTTTCGCACGCAGCATCCGGACATCGACATCACGGTAGACACGAGTGACGAGTCGAGCGAAAAGCACCCGGCCAGTGCCGATGTCTCCATACGGGTCTTCAAATCACCGCCGTCCAAGCTCGAGCACGACCGCCTGTTCCCGCTGCGCCTCGCCCCCGCCGGCTCGCCCGAGTTTTATGACGGCATCAAGGTGGTTGGTAATCGAATTGTCAGCGACTTTCCACTGATCATTCACGAATCGAGGCCGCGAGCCTGGCGCGAATGGCAGCGCGCGTCGGGCCTAAGCCTGCCTCGTGATCCCGCAACCATGCGTCTCGATTCGATGATCGCCGTCGCACGCGCCGCGGAGCGCGGCCTCGGCGCGGCGCTCATACCCGTTCAGTTGAGCGAGTCCTGGTTTCAGTCGTCGAGCCTCGTGCACCTGTTCGACACCGAGCTCACGACCGACGATGCGTACTACATCGTTTATGACCAGGCGCAAAAAAATCTGGACACGGTGCAACGATTTCGCACATGGGCATTACAGGAATTCGGGACTGCTGCATGAAAAGTTTTCACGTCGCGCGCAAGATTTTTTCGTTTGTCGTTGCCCGGTCGCATGGCTACCTTTTGCGCCGTGTCGGGGATTAGCCGGCACGCTCTTTTCGCTTAGGGAGTTTTGTCATGAAAAAGTTCGACAACATAAAGTCAGGCTCTTGGGCGCCACGCTCCTGGTTGTCGCGCTCACTGACGATCACGGCAGCAGCGCTACTGGCAACGACGGCAGTCGCGCACGAAGAGTCGCCGAAGTACACGATGACGATCATCAAGAACGTAAGCTATAGCCAGAAAGTCGCCCGCGGCGACTACGACGAGGCAATCGAGAAACTCACGGCCAGAAAGTACCGCGGCCGCGAAACCTACGCTTCGAAGACGAATCTCTGTGTGGCCTATACTAAGTCGGGCGATCTCGACAACGCACAGGTCGCCTGCAACGCGGCACTCGATCAAATCCGTGCCCGCAAGGATCGTTCGCTGAAGGTCGGCTTCCTCCCGGAGTACACGGCGTCCGGCTACCGCGCATACCTCGCGCTCGCGCTGTCAAACCGCGGCGTACTGCACGCAGTGAATGGCGACGAGGAACAGGCCCGGAGTGACTTCATGGAGGCACTCGAACTCGAAGCAGGCCTGTCCGCGCCGCGCATCAACCTCGCGAGGCTGGACGACACCAAGCTCGACTGATCTGCGCAAGGTCACTACCCAACCGGAATATCACCAGTGACCTTTGAGGGCGGCCTGCCACCCCCCCGGCGGGCCGCCCTTATTTTTAGGCGCTTTTGATTTGCGCGCGGGAATGGTTATGCTCCGCGCATGATCTTCAAAGACAGAGCCGTCATCATCACCGGCGCCTCCGCAGGTGTCGGGGCTGAAGCTGCCAGGCAGTTCGCGCAGGCGGGCGCAAAACTCATGCTTGTCGCCCGCGGCAAGAAGAACCTCGAGGCGATCGCCGAAGAATTGCGCGACAAGACGCACGTCGAGATCTTCGCGATGGACGTCGCCGACAGCGAAGCCTGTATCAACGTCGTCAAAAAGGCGAACTTCGAATTCGGCCGCGTCGACGTGCTCGTCAACAATGCCGGTCTGCACGCGCGTGGTAACTTCCTCGACGTGGACTCCGCGGACCTCGCCGCAATGGTCGACGTGAACCTGCGCGGCCCGGTCGTACTGTCGCGGGCGGCGCTGCCGTTCATGATCGAAAATGGTTCGGGTGCGATCGTCAACGTTGCATCGCTTGCCGGCCGAACGCCCGTACCAGGCGCAGCGACCTACTCGGCCACGAAGTTCGCTTTGCGCGCGCTGACCTATGCGCTGGCCGACGAGCTGCACGATACGCCGATCAAGGTGGCCGCGGTATCACCGGGACCGATCAACACCGGTTTCATCATGAGCGAAATCGACAGCGTCGGCGACCTGACCTTCTCGCAGCCGATGAGCACGGCCGAAGAGGTCGCGCAGGCGATTCTCGATCTTTGCGGCAATACCCAGGTCGAGCAGTCGATGCCGGCGTTCAGCGGCTACCTGACAACCCTGACCTACCTGTTCCCGTGGCTCGGGCGCGCGGTACGGCCGATGCTGCTGCGCAAAGGCCAGCGTGCCAAAAAGGAATGGAAAGCGCGGCTCAGGGCCGAAGCGGACAAAGCCGCGGACTAGAGGCCGATGTAGCCCTTGATACGCCGCCAGATGGACGACTCCCAGCCGTGGACCTCGAGTTTCTGGGTCGTGCCGAGATCGACACTGGGAATTTCTGTGGACACTGCCTCGGGTTCGTTGGCGGCGACGTCCTCGGGACGGAGCTCCATCTCGCCGTGGCGCTGCTCGACCGGGGTCGTCAGGCCGTCGACAGCGAGGCTCAGATAGGGCAACACCTCGTCATCGACGATGTCGTCCATGAATACCGCGTCAGGGTCGAAGGCGTCCTTCGACAGGATGACGCAGTCGTCAAATGCCGGGTCTTTACTGATCGGCCTGGTCCTCGGGACAAGTCACGGCGTCCACTTTAGGCGAGTCCACTGGCAGACACTGTGAGGCGACTCACACCTCGCGAAAAATATCGGCCTTTTGGGATATTTTTCAATCGCTTAGCGTCGATTCGGCGCGAGATTATGTCAACCAGTTTACGGACGGCCGAGCGCGAATAAAGTATCGAATCAGTTGTAACCTTTTATTTCCGGGACGGTATCGAACCGATATATGCAGTAAAATGCCGGGCTCGCTGATCGTCTATGACAAGGCCTGACCTGATGAAGCCGAACCGTCCCCTGCTCGCCACGACCCTGCTCGCGGCGTTTTTCATTTCTGCCTGCGAAAAAGAACCCGAGTCCAGCGGACGCGGGGGCTGGGGCGGCGGAGCCACGCGCGTCGTGACGGCGCCGGTCGAGCTGCAGCCGCTGGTCGACGAGATCCAGGCACTGGGTACGGCCCGCGCCAACGAATCCGTCGAGATCCAGCCGCGCGTCTCCAGCCTCGTTGAGACGATCACCTTCGAGGAGGGCCAGATCGTGGAAGCCGGTGACCTGCTGGTGAGCCTCGAGGATAGCGAAATCGTCGCAGGCCTGGCCGTCGCAGAGGCAAACCTCTCCGAGAGCCGGAGCCTGTATAACCGTAGCCAGTCGCTGGCCTCGACGCAGGCGATTTCGGCCTCCAATCTCGAGCAGCTGCTCGCCGCCGTGAAGGTCAACGAGGCGCAGGTGCAGGCCGCGAAAGCGCGCCTCGACAACACCCGCGTGCGGGCGCCGTTCTCGGGCCGCGTCGGCCTTCGTCGCGTCAGCCCGGGCAGCTTCGTGAATTCCCAGACCGTCATTACGACGCTTGACGACGTCAGCGTCATCAAGCTCGACTTCTCAGTGCCCGAGACTTTCGTCACCGTTGTCCAGGAAGACATGGCGATCATCGCGCGCAGCGTCGTGTACCCGGACCGCGTGTTCGAGGGCACGGTCGCCAGCGTCGACACCCGCCTCGACCCCGTGTCGCGCGCGGTGCGCGTTCGCGCCATCATCCCCAACGACGACGGCACCCTGAAGCCGGGCATGTTCATGACGGTCGACCTGCAGCGTGACCGCGGCGAGGTGCTGGTCGCACCGGAACAGGCTATTGTCCCGGAAGGCACGGAGCAGTTCGTATTCGTCGTCGAGGAAGGCGTCGTGCAGAAGCGATCCGTGGCACTCGGCCGGCGTATTCCCGGCTTCGTCGTGATCGACGACGGGCTGGCCGCCGGCGAAACCGTCATCACCGAGGGCACGGGCAAGGTTCGTCCGGGTTCGCAGGTGGAAAGCATCAACTCGGCAACGGCAATCCAGCCGTCCGAGCGCCCCGCTACCGAGGGCTAATGCCATGTTGATCTCTGACGTGTCGGTTCGGCGGCCGGTATTCGCCGCCGTTATCTCGCTGATCCTGGTCATCGTCGGCCTCCTGTCGATGCAGAGCATGTCGATCCGCGAGTACCCGGACATCCAGCGGCCGATCGTATCGATCAGCACGAACTACCGTGGCGCAGCCTCCGACATCGTCGAGCGGCGCGTCACGCAGATCATCGAGGACCAGATCGCCGGCATCTCGGGCATCACGAAAATCAGGTCGCGCAGCTACGACGAGCGCTCGCAGATCACGATCGAGTTTTCGCGTGACAGGATCGTCGATGCGGCGGCGAATGACGTGCGCGACCGCGTGTCGCGCGTGCTGAACAACCTGCCGGACGAGGCGGACCCGCCCGAGGTCACCAAGCAGGACAGCTCGGCCGCGACCACGATGTGGATAAACGTGTCGAGCGAAACGCGCTCGCTCATGGAAGTCTCCGACTACGCGGATCGCTACCTCGTTGACGCGCTGTCGGTCGTTGACGGCGTCGCGCAGATTCGCGGCAGTGGCAGCCGTCGGCCCGCGATGCGTGTCTGGGTCGACCCCAAGGCGCTGGCAGCACGCGGCCTCACCGTGACCGACATCGAGGACGCTCTGCGCCGGGAGAACGTGCAGATCCCGTCCGGACGTCTCGAGTCCAGCACGCGCGAGTTCACGCTGCGTACCGACACCGGTTTCCGGTCGATCGACGACTTCAAGCAGCTCGTTCTACAGCGCGGAAGTGACGACTATCTCGTGCGCCTCGGCGAGGTCGCCGACATCGAACTCGCGCCCGAAAACGTGCGCAGTTTCTCGCGCACCGACGGCGTGCCCGGCATGAGCCTCGGCATCGTCCCCCAGGCGCAGGCGAACATCCTGCAGGTCAACGCGGACGTCGCGAAACGCATTGAAGAGCTGCAGTCGACAATTCCGTCCGACATCAACCTGAACATCAACATGGACAACGCGCTGTTCATTCGCGCGTCCATAAAGGAAGTCGCCAAGGCGCTCGGCCTGGCCCTGTTACTCGTGCTGGTCGTCATCTACGCGTTCATCGGTACGATCCGCGCCACGATCATCCCGGCCGTGACAATCCCGATTTCGATTATCTCGGCATTCATCGTCATGGCCGCGCTCGGCTTCTCGCTCAACACGCTGACGCTGCTCGGCTTCGTGCTCGCGATCGGTCTCGTTGTCGACGACGCCATCGTCGTGCTCGAGAATATCGCCCGACGAATCGAGGGCGGCGAACCCACGCTGCTTGCCGCAACCAACGGCAGCCGCGAGATCGGCTTCGCGGTCATCGCGACGACCCTGGTCCTGATCGCGGTGATCATGCCAGTCTCGTTCATGCCTGGGAATATCGGCCTCGTCTTCGGCGAATTCGGCATCTCGCTGGCCGCCGCCGTGGCGTTCTCGAGCCTCATCGCGCTGACGCTGGTGCCGATGCTGACCACCAAGCTGTTCGGCGACAACCGCCTGCACCGCGGCCGGGTGACGCATTTCGTCGACGGCATTTTCCGCAAGCTGTCCCGATTCTACGAGAGCGTGCTGCGGCAGACCGTCCGCCACCCGGTGAAGGTCATCGTCGCGGCCATCGTTGTTTTCGCCAGCAGCCTGATGCTCGTCGGCAAGCTGCCCGTCGAGTACATGCCGCGCGAGGATCGCGGTATGGCGATGGTCACCCTGGTGGGCCCCGACGGCGCAAGCCTCGACTACACGCTGAACTATGTGAAGGAAGCGGAGCGCATCGTCCTCGCCGACCAGGAGAAGGGCGATGTACTGCGCGCGCTCGGCCGATCCGGAAGCTGGGGCGGCGGCGCCGACGTAAACCGCGGCATGGTGTTTGCGCCGCTTGCCGTCTGGTCAGAACGCGAGCGCACTGCCGCCGAGATCGTTGCCAGCTGGAACCGTCAGCTCCGCGAACTGCCGGGTGTACGTGCTTTTGCATTTGCTCCCGGGGCCTGGAGCCTCGACCAGAGCATCCGCCCGCTTGCTCTTGT
>JAAUXY010089282.1_pt1 | contig 12741 bp, 6 predicted proteins | sample 7278121 | NCBI WGS metagenome assembly JAAUXY01 (sample SAMN14350117, study PRJNA611818) | marine sediment metagenome | isolation source: surface marine sediment (1.8m) | place: French Polynesia: Moorea | collected 2018-08 | reverse complement strand
CCGAGGACCGCGCCACGTGGATCGATTTTTCGACCCAGATATATGAAACCCTATCAAGAATCTACTATCGGGCCGGCGACCCACAACCGGCGACAATCGGCGGTTATGGTTCCACTGTAGTTGGTACGATGTTCGGCTCCTATCAGGAAGCCGAGTTCAGAAAGGCGTTTCCGGATGTCAGTGTCCGCAGTTTCGCCTCCACCCAGGAACTCATCGATGCGCTGTTGCAAAAAGAAATAAAAGCGTTCCTCCAGGAAGAACCGCTTACCGAGGCTGCAATTGATCGATTGGGATTGCGCGGCGATATCAGCGCACGTTCCGAGCGCCTTTTTCCCAGCACCATCCATGCCGGCGTGCTTAAAGGTAATCCGGATCTAGTTGAGCTGATCAATAGTGGTTTTGCCGCTATTTCAAAAGAAAAATTAGCCGTACTGGAAAAGCGCTGGCTAAGTGATTCATCGGTTCATTTTTTTGAATCAGAAGACAAACCAATTGCCCTCAACCCGGAGGAGGAATCATGGCTGGACGATCGTCCGGCAATTAAGCTGGCGGTGACCAACTTTTTACCCCCCATCGATATCGTTGATAGTAAAGGTCAGTACAGCGGCTTCAATGCCGATTTGATTCAACTGCTGAATAAAAAGCTCGGCACTCAAATCATACCTGTTTTTTTCAACGAATGGGGAGAACTGGTTAATTCTGCCATTTCAGGCCAAGTACAGGGAGCGCTTAGCTTTTCCAAAACCCCGGATCGTGAAGCGCACATGCTTTTTACCCAACCATACGCCTACGACCCTATTATTACCGTGGTTCGTGAAAATGATGAGCGTATAAAGCAACCCGAGGATATCAAGTCAAAACGGGTCTCGGTCGTCAAAGGCTTGGCCATTATCGAGCAGGTCAGTGAAAACGTGGGTGAATCCGGTGAGGTGCTTACCTTTGATAATGATCTTGAGGCACTCAAAGCACTGGCTGCGGGCGAGGTGGACGCCCATATATCGGCTCTGATCATGTTCGGCAATTCTCAGAAAAAACAATTTGTACCCAAATTACGTGTGGCCGCCAGTCAAAATTTTGAAGGCGGAACCCTGCGGATTGCGATTCATAAAAACAATCCTTTACTCTTTTCGATTATTCGGAAGGGTCTAAATTCAATCTCGCGTACCGAACTGGCCGAATTGCGCGAACGGTGGTTATCTCCCAATATCCAGACCCGCAAAGGTAAAAAAATTGCTTTAAATCAGACAGAAGCGGCCTGGCTGGCGAGCCACCGTGCAATCCGACTGGGCATCGATCCCTCTTGGGCACCGGTCGAGTTTATTGACCCAAAAGGGAAATTTAGTGGTTTCAGCTCGGGATATGTTGAGGCCGTCGCCGATCGGCTTCAGGTCGAAATGGAACCGGTTCAGGGGCTCACCTGGTCGCAGGTTATTGAAAAGGCAAAAGCCGGAGAAATCGACGTTCTGCCGGCGGTAACCCGCACGCAGGACCGTGAGACCTATTTAATTTTCTCGAAACCGTATATATCACTTCCCATCATTATCGCCGTCCATAAAGATTTACCATACGTCAACAGCTTGAACGATCTTGCCGGATACAATGTCGGCGTGGTCCAAGATTACGCTACCGGGGAGATTCTAAAAACAGACTATCCGAATTTAAAACTGACAACAGTTTCAACATTGGAAGCGGGTCTGCAACAATTAGAGGACGGTCAGCTGGATGCATTTGTAGATACATTGGCCGCGATTACCCATGAGATGACGCGATCAAATCTATTGAATATTAAGATATCAGCGCCAACTGAGTATAAATTCGAGCTTGCTTTCGGTGTTCGGCAGGACTGGCCGGAGCTGGTCGGTATCTTGAACAAAGTCATCAATGATATGAGTGATAAAGAACAAATGTTGATCAGAAATACCTGGATGGCGCCGATGGAGGTCAAGTATGGAATCGATCTAAAGCGCATCCTCATGTGGGCGATTCCCATCGGCGCTTTCAGTGTGCTGATTATTCTGTTCGTTGTCAGTTGGAATCGGCGTCTTAGCAATGAAATTTCTAAACGACAAAAAGTGGAAGACGAACTTAGAACGAGTCAACAGACATTAAAAATAGCTCTGGAAGCTTCAAATACGGGTGTGTGGATGTTTAAACCAAAATCCAGCGAATCATCCCAAAATTATACAGAATACATTAGCGAGCAGTGGTTCAAACAAGTTGGCTATGCGCCTGATGAATTTGATGCAGACCAAGATCCTTTTGCAATTTTACTTCATCCCGATGATAAAGCGGCTACCTTTAAGGCACTTGAAGATCATGTAAAAGGAGAAACAAAAACCTATGAGAAAGAGTTTCGGCTTAAATCAAAAGATGGTACCTGGAAATGGATTCTTTCAAAAGGTCAGATAACAAAAAGAGACCGTGATGGGAGAGGTACAAAAATGACCGGCGTCCATCTTGACATAACCGAGCGCAAGAAGATGGAAGAAGAAACGAATCGTCTGCTGGCTGAAACACAACAACGCAACACAGAATTGTCTATTATAAACCGTGTAGGGCAGGAGCTGACCGAGGCGCTGGATTTACAAGATATCATCGAGCTTGCCGGTAAAACGCTGGGTGAAGCGCTTGAAGCGCATTCGCTTTACATTGCACTGTATGACAAGCAGACCGATCAAATTTGTTTTCCCTACTACAAAACGGGCAAAAACCTGATAGAACAGCCGACGATGAAACTCGGCAAGGGCTTGACGTCACTAATCCTTAATTCGGCACAGCCTTTGGTTTGCGGGACTTTACAGCAACAGAAGGAGAAAGGAGCTGTCATTGTCACGGCCGAGTGTGAAACGTATGTCGGTGTCCCCATTTTGGCCGAAAAAGAGACCATCGGTGTCCTCAGTGTGCAACATCCCGACCCTAACCGATACACCCAGGATGATGTGCGTCTGGTGAGCACCATCGCCGCCAATCTGGGAATCGCGCTTGACAATGCCAGACTCTTTTCAGAGACACAGGCCGCAAAGGAAGCCGCGGAAGACGCCACCAAAGCCAAAAGTGAATTTTTAGCCAACATGAGCCATGAAATCCGCACCCCCATGAACGCCGTCATCGGGATGTCGCATTTGGCTCTGAAAACCGATCTGACCGCCAAACAACACGACTACATTAAAAAGGTTGATATTGCCGCCAAGTCTCTTTTGGGAATTATAAACGATATCCTGGATTTTTCCAAAATCGAGGCCGGCAAAATGGACATGGAAGCGGTGGATTTTCAATTGGAGGATACCCTCAACAACATTTCAACCCTGGTGGGCATAAAAACCCAGGAAAAGGGACTGGAACTACTTTTTAAAACGGACCCATCCGTGCCGGCCGCCCTGGTCGGTGATCCCCTGCGGCTGGGGCAAATTCTCGTTAATTTATCAAATAATGCCGTAAAATTTACAGACTCCGGTGAGATTGTTGTTTCCACCGAATTGGTCAAAAAAGACAAAAGTCAGGTGACCTTAAAATTTTCGGTCCAAGATACCGGCATCGGCATGACCGCTGAGCAAGCAGCCAAACTGTTTCAACCGTTTATGCAGGCCGATTCCTCCACCACCCGCAAATATGGCGGTACCGGCTTAGGACTGACGATCAGCAAGCGGCTGGCAGAGATGATGGGCGGAAAAATCCGGGTGGAAAGCGAGCAGGGCCGGGGCAGCACTTTCAGTTTTACGGCTAACTTCGGCTTGGGAAAAGAAAAAGCCAAGAAACAATATAAGCCGGCATCCGAACTGCGCGGCATGAAGGTTTTGGTGGTGGATGACAGCGCCACTTCAAGGAGCATATTTCAGGAAATGCTGAAATCATTTTCATTTGAGGTGTCACTCGCAGCCTCCGGAGAAGAGGGCATTACAGAACTTGAAGCCGCCGATAAGGATAACCCATTTGAGCTGGTGATCATGGACTGGAAGATGCCGGGCATGGATGGTATCGAGGCTTCCAAACATATTAAGAATCTTACGAGTTTGAGTAAAATTCCAGCCATCGTTTTAGTGACCGCCTATGGCCGGGAAGAGATCATGCAGCAAGCAGAGGAGGTCGGCCTTGAGGGTTTTTTGTTTAAACCGGTCAATCCTGCGATGCTTTTTGAGGTAATATTGCAGGCGTTTGGTGAAGCGGTGCCCGCAACGTCACGGGCTGCAAAACGTCATGAACAAGAAGTCGAGGCTTTGAAACACATTCAAGGTGCGCAGGTGCTGTTGGTTGAAGATAATGAAATCAACCAGCAGGTGGCCAGGGAGATTCTCGAGGGCGCCGGTCTGAGTGTGACCCTGGCCACCAATGGCCAGGAAGCCGTCGATGCCGTAGAAGAAAACGATTATGACGTTGTGCTCATGGATGTGCAGATGCCGGTGATGGATGGGTATACCGCCACGCGCAAAATACGCGAGTGGGAAGGTGGAATGCTGAAGGCTGAAGGCGGAATGGAGAATGAAGATAAGGATCCAATTCCGATAATTGCCATGACGGCGCACGCCATGGCCGGTGATGAAGATAAAAGCTTGCAGGCCGGCATGAACGGCCATGTGGCCAAACCCATTGATCCCAACGAGCTGTTTTCAACTCTGCAGAAATGGATAAAGCCGCGTAAGAAACGAGTCCAAGACCGACAACCTAAAGTTCCTGCTGAGCAATCCGAGTCGGAAAAGGCGGTCCCGGAAGAAGATGAACTTCCGGAATTTTTGTCGGGATTTGATCTGACAGATGGATTAAAGCGATTGCAAGGAAACAAAAAGCTGTATCGAAAGCTGCTTTTAAGTTTTGCTGCGGACTACACCACGGTAGCAAATGAAATTCGGCAGGCGCTTGATGCCCTGGATTTTGATCAAACCCACAGTCTGGTGCACAATCTCAAAGGACTGGCCGGCAACCTTGCGGCCACGGACCTGCAGGCTGCCGCGGTGAATCTGGAAAAGCTTGTTAAAGGCATTCCCCAAAAAGCCCCAGCACCCGAACGGCTGAACTTGAGACTTTCGGAGCTTGAAAATGCTCTCAATCAAGCCTTGAAATCGGCTCAAAGCCTCGGTTCGTTCGCTGAAGAAAATATCGGCAAACTATCTGCTGAAGAGCTTGCAGATATTCCAACCGCACTATCTCATGATATTGCCAAGCGTATCCGCACTGCGGCTGAAATGGGTGATGTTACGGCGTTAAATGCCATCGCAGAGGAAATTAAGGATCAATCAGATGACTGCATACCGCTGAGCAAACGGATCATTCAAATGGCGGAAGACTTTGATCTGGATGGCATTCAAAAATTAGCGGATACATTAGATGCAAGCTAATTATCCAGATATTTGGATTGCGCAACGCAAAGTAAAAATTAGGTGAATGATGGGTTTCGGGTGTGAGGTGTCAGACCCCTGTTTTCTGTTCTCTGTCATATGCTTGCTGACACCTGAACACTGCTTGCCACGCCGTAGCTTTTCAAGCGAAGGCGGGACACCTGCTTGTCCTCCGTCCTGTCCCGTCGAAGCTTTAGCGAAGTCGGAAGCCTTTACGGCGAAGGAGGGAAACCATAGATGCCGTGCTGTTTAAAGAATTTAACTGGACTAAAATATACCACACGACTTTTGTAACATTTCTAAGGGACACAACACTTATCTGCTTCCACCTATGATGGCCCTGATAACCTTATACCCTTCTTTTTCCATGGCAGCAGCCACTTTATCCTGAAGCGCTTTACCCGGTGTCAGGGCATTCATATAGCCTCCCCGGCCGCCGCCGGTCACCTTGGCCCCCAGAGCACCGAGTTCAATGGCCATATTGCACAGATAAATCAGCGTTTCATGGGAAAGATCCATTTCAATCAATATCTGGTGGTTGGCGCTCATGATCCGGCCCACTTTGGCCAGGTCGTAATCTTCCAACGCCTTTTTCATTTCAAATGCCTGATCGCTGACAGCTTGCAGCCGCTTTTTGAACACATCGGGCTCCTTTTCCTGCTGGCTCTCTACATGGGCATCCAGTTTGGAGGTGTCGGCGGTCACCCCGCTGTTGCCCAAGACCACCTCAACCGGCTCTTTTAGATTGATGTGCTGCCAGGTCTTTTCTCCGTTTTGGATGTGATAGAGGATCAACCCGCCGAACGTCGAAGCCGTATTGTCAACTCCGCTGGGGATACCGTGATAGGCAAATTCACCCTCCCAGCCGACCTGATTAATGTCCTCAATGGAAAAATTCAGATTGAATTCATTGTTCAACGCCCGGGCCAATGATACACAGCTGGCCGCACTGGCACCGACGCCGCTGCCGGCCAGCAGCGATCCGCCATATGTGATTTTAATGGGGTTCTTTTGAACATCGACCTTCATGACCTCCAGAATTCGGTTGATGGAGTCAACCTGCTGGTCTTTTTTCTTGTTTTTGTATCCCGGGACTTCTGTGCGATTGTCTTCCAATGTCCACCCCTGTCCTTCATCCAATCGTTCGACGACACACTCGGTTTCAAACGGGATGGATGAGACAATCGCGGGAACTTCCCGCAACACAAATGCATCTCCAATCAATATCGTCTTGCCAAACGCCGATCCTGTGCCCATTTCAATCTCCTTGTAATTTGGCTATTTTATTTAAAAGTGTTTACAGGGCCGTAGATTATGTTCGAGAGTCCCGCTTGCTAGCGGGACTTCGCATCTGATCTCTTTCATTTTAGGTGCTCAGCAAGGCGCGAGAATCAATCGCTAAATTCAAATCGGCTTGTTGAACTCCTTTGAACCACATAAAATTAGATGTGAAATCCCGCCAATTTTGACGGGACAACGCAGCTATCGGGCCTAATATGGGGCTATGAAACCGCTTTTAGGATTGATTCCATTTCCCGGATTAGCGCCTCCTCTTTACCGATGGCCACGGTGGTGGCCGCTGTCAGGCTATGGCAGGCGTCCGAGAATCCGCCGAGCTTGCCGGTTGCTTCGGGCAATAAAATATTGAGCCCCATTTTTTTATGGGCCCGGATGTCTGCTTCTATCTGAGCGGAGACCCGCATGGAGATCTTGACTTCGTTGAATTCAATGGGGCCGAAACCCGGAATTTCGTTGGGGATGATCTGAAACCCGGCCAGGTAGCGTTGCGGATCGGTATCTTTGGAATTTTTGATGGCATCACAGAACACACCGATCATTTTAACACCCATAGGCGCAAAGCGCTTCCTGACGTGAAACCACTGGATATGGGTCGTTTTTTGCAGCCCCTCAGACTGAATTTTTGAAATTTCACTCTCAAAGGCTTTATTCTGGATAGCCTGCAACTTTTGCAGCATCCGGTCGGATTCAATGGAAGTACCTTCTAAGCAGACCTTGATACCCATGTCCGGTCCGTTTTGATAATAGCCGGCAGCTCCTAAAGTATCCAGATAGGCGCCGAATTCATCACAGGCAACGGGTCCACCGGCAGTATTTAAATAGTAACGCTCTCCATTATCCTGTTTGCGAATTTCCAGTTTTCCTAGTGCCTCCGCGTCGGTGGCAGCATCTCGATTTTCACCGGCCAGACAACCATCCACAAAAAATTCATCGCCCACCGCACCGATGGTGGCGATAGGGGCCAGGTCGCCATTGGATGCATCCAGCACCTTTGCAAACAGATAACAGGTGGTGGAACCGGAAATATCGCGGTCACCCTTAAGCCCGAAAAGATCCGGATCCAGGTTGTGCACCATGGGGTCGGTGGACGCTTCGGCCACGTGATGGTCCAAAATCAAGGTGAGGTTCCGGCTGCGGTTTAGATCCGACAGCATAGGGGCAATGCGGCCGGCAAAATCTGCAAATATAATTAAGGCGCCGGTTTGGTCATAGACTTTGTGCAGCAACTTCGGATAGGGTTTTTCCAGGCAGGAGCGCTGAACCTTAAAACCGGCCCGTGTAAATGCCTTTGTGAGAATAGCGCCCGAAGTGAGGCCATCGGAATCATTATGATGAAATATCTGGACTACCTTTTGCGGCCACCGTTTGACTTCCTCAACGGCGTTTTCCATGGCAGTAAGCAGTTCTTCTTTCATTTCATTCATCCTTCCCTAACAAAAGCTCAATCATAATATACTTTGTATAGATTGGAAACAAAAAGGTGTAAAATTTCCTTTATCGTTGTATAGTAAAAGTTTCAATCGACGCGGTATCGTTTTTTAACTTGATAATTCCCTGTAGCATTTATCTCAAAAACACATCAGGGATGGACACATGACGCCAATCGGAAAAATGCCCAAAGCCGTCAAAAAAAATATTCGTTATGTTCTGGCGGATATCGACGACACCCTGACGCTCGGCGGCCGATTGCCGGCCGTTGTGTTTACGGCGATGGAGCGGGTACAAAAGGCCGGCCTTCGCATGATCCCCATTACGGGGCGGCCGGCGGGCTGGTGTGACCACATCGCCCGCATGTGGCCGGTGGACGGGATCGTCGGTGAAAACGGCGCTTTTTATTTTTATTACGATGACCGGCAAAGCAAGATGCACCGGCGTTATTTCAGGTCAGAAGAGCAGCGCAGCGCCGATCGCGACAAACTGGCAAGCCTCAAACCGGAGATCCTGAAAAAAATTTCCGGCTGCCGGGTAGCTGCCGATCAAGCCTATCGGGAGACTGATCTGGCGATTGATTATTGTGAGGATGTCGCACCACTTTCCATGGCGGACGTCGATCGCATTGTTGCGCTTTTTGAGGCTGCCGGCGCCCGGGCTAAAATTAGCTCGATTCATGTCAACGGCTGGTTCGGTGAGTATGATAAACTCACGATGACACGGATGCTGTTTGCAGAAGTGTTTAAAGACGATCTGGAAGCCGTCAAAGAAGACGTGATCTTTATCGGAGATTCCCCCAATGATGTGCCCATGTTCAGGTTCTTCCCGCATTCGGTGGGTGTCGCCAATATATTACATTTCAAAGAAAACATTACACATAACCCGTTCTATGTAACCCGACAGAATGGCGGTTACGGGTTTGCCGAAATGGTGGAGTCGATTCTGGCAAAATGAATATTCTATCCAAAAATGAGTGTTTGCAGCTGATGTGTGACATGCAGATGCCCGAGCACATCGTGGCCCACTCCATACAGGTGTGCCGGGTTGCCGTATGTCTGGCCGACCATCTCAATTCAAAGGAGAAACATCTGGACGGGCAACTGGTGCAGGCGGCGGCCTTGCTGCATGATATCACCAAGAGCCGCAGTTTTGAAACTGCGGAAAACCATGCCCTCACCGGAGGGCAAAAATTAACTGATCTGGGGTATCCGAAGATCGGCCATCTCGTGCGGCAGCATGTCCGGCTGGATGATTATTCCGATTTGAACACCCTTTCAGAAGCAGTGATTATCAATTATGCCGATAAGCGGGTACTGCACGACCGCATTGTAACATTGGATGAGCGCATGCGTTATATTCAGAAAAGATACGGCACTGAGCCTCAGCATCAGCACCGTATTCAATTGTTGTGGGACAAAACTCAGGTGCTTGAAAAGCAGATGTTTACCTATCTACCTTTTGCTCCCGATGATCTCAGCCATCACCTTGCCGCATTTGAGCTCTCCAGCGAAATTGCAAACTACCGCAAGGTCTGTCCCCAACCCTCCGGCAGCTGCGGCTAAAATCATGACCGGCACAGCATTTCTACTGGTTCTAATCGCTGCTTTTCTGCACGCTTTCTGGAACACCCTCACCAAAAAAAGCTGCAACAAAATTGTCTTTATCTGGTGGTCTATTCTCTTTGCGGTTGTTTTATATTGTCCCATGTTTTGGTATTTTTTTCCCGGCGTTCAGATTTCTGCCACAGGTTGGATCTGCATTGTCGCCACGGGTATTTTGCATACCTTCTATTTCTTCTTTGTCGGCAGTTCATATAAACATGGAGATCTTTCAGTCGTATATCCGCTCGCTAGGGGATTTGGGCCTTTTTGGGTGCCTGTCCTGGCAGTTGTTTTTTTACGCGAACAGCTCAGCCTGCTGGGGGTGATCGGTATTGCTTTAGTTGTTGTCGGTATTTATGTCGTTCATTTAAAGTCCTTTTCCGTTAAAACCTTTTTTGAGCCCTTCTCGGCGATTCGTAGCCGGGCCTCGAGCTGGGCACTGCTGACGGGTTGCACGATTGCCGCATACTCGCTGGTGGACAAGGTGGGCATCCAATCTGTCCGGCCACCGGTGTATATCTATTTTATGTTTTTGATTCCCCTGCTATTGTTGACGCCCTATGTGCTTATTAAAGAACAGGCGGTATTAAAAAAAGAATGGCAACTCAATAAAAGACCCATTATGGTTGTCGGTTCTTTGGTCGTCTTTACCTACTTGTTGGTACTTTTCGCCATGCAAAGCAGCAATGTCAGCTATGTGGTGGCGGCCCGGGAGTTGAGCATTGTTTTTTCGGCCTTGTTCGGTATCTTATGGCTGGGAGAAGGTCATCGGCAACCGCGATTGATCGGGGCGATCATGATTGCGGCGGGGGTCGCATTCATCGGTCTAAGCCGCTAAACCTTTGCCCTCCGCTACTTCATGATTAACGGTGATGTTGCTCAAATAATTGTTTTTTATAGGCCAGGTGTCTATTCAACCATACGGATTCAGGACCTTCGCTGAAAAACGATGATTTGATTGATTTAGTAAAATGAATAGTTAGGATATATAGACCCAATTTTTAAGAGGCAATTAACATGAAAACGAGAAAAACAATGCTGGCGTATTCGATTGGCTGGAATCTGTTTCTAATCGCCTTTGGTGGTGTCATATTGTCCATCGGTATAAAATCCGTTGCCATTCCGAATGGATTCATTTCTGGTGGATTTTCCGGCCTCAGTCTGCTCATTTACTATATCTTCGGGGGCCTGTCACCGGGGATCTGGTATTGTGTGTTGAACATACCGCTGTTCATCACCGGCTGGTTGATTCTCAGCCGACGGTTTTTCTTTTACAGCCTCTTTGGAATGCTGGTGGTTACCTTTGCCATTGATCTGATTCCCTTTGTTATTCCCATCAAAGACCGACTATTAGCGGCCCTGGCCGGCGGTACCTTCATCGGTGCGGGGGCCGGTATTTATCTGCACTCGTTCGGGTCGGTCGGCGGCAGTGATATCATTGCCATTATCCTCAATCAGAAATTCAATATTCGCATTGGCCGGTTTTTCTTTTATTTTAATCTGGTGCTATTCAGTCTCAGTCTCGGATTTTTAGATCTGGACCTTATTCTGTACTCACTGCTTTTGACGTTCATCATAGCCCAGGTGATGGATTATTTTCTGAGCATGTTTAATCAGCGTAAGATGGTGATCATTATTTCGGACGAGTCCGATAAGATTGCCAAAGGAATAATGGATAAAATTCAGCGCGGTGTCACTTTTTTATACGGGCGTGGTGCTTATACCGGAAACCGAAAAAAAGTACTGTTGACGGTCGTTAATAATTATCAGCTCAAGCGCCTTGAAGAAGCGGTCTTCAAGATCGATTCAGATGCCTTTTTCATTACGGATAGCACATTCAACGTGATCGGAAGGGGTTTTTCCCGCCGCAAGGTCTATTAGAAGAGATATTAATACCTGAATCTTGCATGAAAATTAAAGCGAATTTTGAGATTACATTTTCACTGCTTTCCATCATAATTTTCTGAACGACGGAATTGCGGTATAAGTGCTTGTAGAAAAAAACGTTTGAATACCGGAACGTTTTTTTTACAACCACTATAAAGACAGCGCGTTAGATAAATTATAGAAGAGCAGTAAAATACATGTTGGGTAAAAAGGATGAAAATCATTTTATCGCATTAATTTTCACCCTTTGGGCGAGCCGGAGGCTTCCATCTGCTGCGTTATTCAGGGCGAAGCATAGTTCACTATAGCTTCGCCCTGAAGTGCCTTGCATATGAAAGCCTCCGACTCGTGCAAAATTCAGGTAACATAACAAAAAATCTTGCATAAACTTACCGGGTCGGCGGCCCGGACCTTGCCTCTATTATCCGCATTTTTTGATTTATTACTTTGACTTATCATTAAATTCCTATAAAATTAAGGAAGTTATTAATAGAATTATGCGCCTAAATACAAGACATAAGAAGCTTTTGAGTGTCGGTTGATATTAAGTCTAATAACTCCTCTTGATTTTAATTCGGAATAGGCCGGAATTGTGGAAGCGCTTATTGCGATAATTTTAGCTGTTGCCGGTTTTTTCGTTGGGTGGAATATCGGTGCCAACGATGCGGCCAACTGTATCGGTACCACCGTCGGTGCACGCATTATTTCCTTCCGAAGAGCGGCCATACTCATGGCAATCTTTGTTATCCTGGGCGGTGTTTTTCAGGGCCACAGCGTAATGAAAACCGTCGGAAAAGGTATCGTGATCACCAGTTCCGATGCTTATACAAAGCTCAATAATGAATCCGCCCCGCAGGAGTTTGAGGATTTTTTTCCCGATGAGAAACTGCCGGATCTGGCTATCTTTGTGGCGCTTCTGTCAGCCGGTCTTTTTGTATCACTGGCGACTTTTTTCAGTATTCCGGTATCCACCTCCCAGGCTATCGTTGGTGGTGTTGCGGGAACGGGAGTGGGAATCGTAGGACTTCAGGCTAGCTATTTTAAACTTGGGGTCCTAGCTAAAATTCTTGCATGCTGGGTCATCAGCCCCATTCTGACCATGATTTTGGCATTTGGTATCTATTCGGCTCTCGGCTATGCCCTGAAAGGCACAAAAACAACATACTTTTGGAACAGGATCCTGGCCCTTCTGG
>JAAUXY010173082.1_pt1 | contig 12745 bp, 4 predicted proteins | sample 7278121 | NCBI WGS metagenome assembly JAAUXY01 (sample SAMN14350117, study PRJNA611818) | marine sediment metagenome | isolation source: surface marine sediment (1.8m) | place: French Polynesia: Moorea | collected 2018-08 | reverse complement strand
GTCAGAGCTTGCCCTGTCGATGGTTCTAGCTCAAATGCTGGGAGCATAGCGCCTCGGCAAGCTGCTGGCATTTCCATCGCCCCGGGCGACGCCGAGCAGCTAACATGCTGGGAGCGCAGGCGTCCCGCCTGCCCGCAGTCCAAAGGACTGCGCCTCAGCACGCCGCCGGCATTCCAACACCCCGGGCGACGCCGAGCAGCTAACATGCTGGGAGCGCAGGCGTCCCGCCTGCCCGCAGTCCGAAGGACTGCGCCCCGACAAGCCGCCGGCGTCTCCGCCGTCCAGGGCGACGCTGAGCAGCCTTGCTGGAACCTGTAACGATTGAAGACGTCGCGTGACGGTAGAAGAGGGACTCTCTGGCACCCGTGTGATCGGGGGATTTCAGAGAAACCTCGTTTCGCTGGGCTGACCCGTTTCGAGGCTGGTTAACGCCTAAGAGAATGAAGGCATGTGCCTCATCATCTCCCGGCAATTTCGAGCTCGAGACAAGATGCTCAGCTGTCCGTCTTTGCCCAGGGATCTCCGCGATCGCGAAAATCCACGACCTCTGAGGACCTTCCATCGTGAACATGCCTTCCGTTCTTTGCCGCCTCGCTCTCCTGATGCTCCTGGTCGTGCCGATGTTTCCGGCGCAAGCTGTCGCCGAACCGACGGCGACCGCCGTCGAAACGGAGTCCAGCCAGCAGATGCACGAGCATCTGCAGACCCTCGACCGGCGACTGCGCGGGCAATTGCTCGGTATCGCCAAAGGTCGCTCAGGCGTCACCGCGGAGGACGTCGAGCGTCTCCAGCGTCATTTGCGCTCCCTGGAGCTCCGGCTCCGGACTTGGGAAGACGGCGCGGAGCTGGTCTCCCGGGTGCGCGCACTCCAGCCGTTGGTCGACAATCTCGAACGAGCGGTCGAAAATCCGGAGGCGGCGAAACGTACCGATCCGCGCCGGGCGCTGAAGGTGGAATGGCCAGCGCCCGCGGATCGACAGCTCAAGGGCACCCCGGCCAATGACGACTGCGCCGACGCCACCCCGATCGGCGACGGCACCTACTTCGGCGACACGTCGACCGCCACGGCGGACGGCGAAAGCTGCTTCGAGGGCTCCCCGGACGTCTGGTTCGCTTACACCGCGCCCAGGACGGGGCGGGTCGTCGTCGACACCTTCGGCTCGGGATTCGACACCGTGCTGTCCATCCATACCGACTGCCCCGGGACGATCGCCAACGAGATCGCCTGCAACGACAACATCTTCGGGCTCCAGTCGGCGATCAGCTTCGACGCCCAGTCCGGTGGGATCTATCGGATCCGCGTCGCGGGGGCGTTCGGTGCGGTGGGCCCGTTCACCCTCACCGTCGGCCCCGGCGGCACGATCGCCGGCACCGTGATCGACGACGTCACCGGCGAGCCGGTGGCCGGCGTCGATCTCGAGGCCTGGGACGCCGAAGGAGGCTTCGCCGGCAGCGCCTCGACCGGTGCGGACGGCAGCTACGAGATTCCGGGGCTCGTGACCGGCAATCATTTCGTCTTTACCCGCTTCGCCCGGGATTACCTGCAGGAGATCTACGACGACGTGCCCTGTAGCTTCACCTATGGTTGTGAGCCCTTTGAAGGAACGCCGATCGCCGTGGTCGCCGGACAAACCACCGGCGGCATCGATTTCGCGCTCAATCGCGGCGGCTCGATCTCCGGGACCGTGACCGATAGAGCGACCGGCAGCCCGCCGGAAAATCTCATCGTGATGATCGAGGTCTTCAGTGGCAGCAACCGGGTGGGCACCACCAACGCCGATTCGACGGGGGACTACTTCTTGGGGGGCCTGACTGTCGGCACCTACTCAGTCGTCGCCCGCGGCATGGAGTTTCGCGACGAGCTCTACGACGATGTCGCCTGCCCCGGAGGTCTCTTCGTTGGCTGCGAGCCGGAGGACGGCACGCCGGTCGAGGTGAGCTTCGATACCACCACCGGCGGTATCGATTTCGCGCTCGATCGCCTGGGGAGCATCTCTGGAACCGTGTCCGACTCGAGCACGGGCTCTCCGATCTCCTTCGCCAACGTCGAGGTCTTCAGTGAGAGCGGCTCCGTGGTCACTTTTGGGTTCGCTGACTCGGCGGGCTTTTATCAAGTTGGAGGACTGGCCCCCGGCAACTATTTCGTGGTCTCGTTCACCATCGAATACTTCGATGAGCTCTTCGACAACCTGCCGTGTGAGACCGGATGCGACCCGACGACCGGCATGCCGGTCCCGGTGGACCTCAACTCGACGACACCGAACATCGATTTTGCACTCGAACGCCTGGGAGCGATTACCGGGACGGTCACCCATGCCGTCACCGGTGAGCCGATCCCGGATCTCGACGTCGCCGTCTACCAAGACGGGGTCAGCCTCGTCGGCTTTGGTACGACCAGCGTCACCGGGACCTTTTTCGCCGGCCAGTTGCTTCCCACCGCCCACACCGCGGCGGCCCAGAGTTTCGAGTTTGCCGACGAGCTCTATGACGAGATACCTTGCGAAGGTTTTTGTGATCCGGCTGAGGGCACGCCGATCGCCGTGAGTCTCAATACCGTCACCAGCGACATCGACTTCACCCTCGACCGCAAAGGCGTGATCTCCGGTCGCGTCACCCACGCGGTCACCGGCGAGCCGGTGGGTGGCGTCTTCGTCAAGATCTACGACGCGAATGGCGTCGAGGTCAGCGGAGGCTTCTCGGGGAGCGGCACGGGCGAGTACGTCGCCCCGGGTCTGGATCCCGGCGTTCATTTCGCCGTCGCCAATGGTCTCACCTTCTTCATCGATGAGCTCTACGATGAAATGCCGTGCGCGGACGGCTGCGATCCGACCTCGGGTACGCCGATCGCGGTGAGCCTCAACGCCGTCACCGGCGGCGTCGATTTCACGGTCGATGAGAAAGGCTCGATCTCCGGCCGCGTGCTCCACGCCGGGCAGCCGGTGCCAGACGCCGTGGTGAACATCTACGATGCTGCCGGCGGGCTCCGGGCGACTCTCGTCACCGGCTCCGACGGCAGCCACATATTCCACAGCCTGCTCCCCGGAACCTACTTCGCCGCCGTCGAGCACTTCGAATTCAACGATGAACTCTACGACAATCTGCCGTGTCTGGACGGCTGCGATCCGACCCTCGGCACGCCGATCCTGGTCAATGCCAACTCGAGCGTCCAGGGCATCGACTTCGATCTGGGATATTGCACGCCGACCGCCACAAGTCTCTGCCTCACCGGCGACCGCTTCCGGGTCGAAGCCATCTGGGAGGACTTCGAAAACGAGATGGGGCCGGCGTTCGCCGACGGTCTGACCTCCGACGCCGGCACCTTCTGGTTCTTCAACCCGAACAACATCGAGATGGTGGTCAAGATCCTGGACATCTGCGATCTGCCCGAGAACCGTTTCTGGGTCTTTGCCGCCGGCTTGACCAACGTCGGCGTCGAGCTTCGGGTGACCGACGAGCTCACCGGCGAGGTCGTGAGCTACTCCAATCCCCTGGGCGTCCCCTACGAGCCGGTGCTCGACACCCAGGCCTTCGCCACCTGTGACGCCGGATTCCGGCGCGCCGACTCAGCAATCGTTGCGCCGTCGGTTGTCGAGAGCCCGGGGCTGCCAGCGAAGGGCGAATGCCAACCTGGCGCCACCAGCCTGTGTTTGGGCGGCGACCGGTTCCAGGCCGAGGTGACCTGGCGGGCGCCCAACGGCGACGGAGGGCCGGCGCGCGCCGTGCCCCTGACCGACGAGACGGGCTACTTCTACTTCGGCGGCGCGGACAACGTCGAGGTGGTGGTCAAGGTGCTCGATGCCTGCGCCTTGCCATCCCGGAAATTCTGGGTGTTCGGCGCCGGGCTGACCAACTTCGAGGTCACCCTGACGGTCACCGACACGGTGTCCGACGTCGTTCGGGTGTATACCAACGATCAGGCCACCAATTTCGAGGCGATCACCGATACCAGTGCCTTCGATACTTGTGATGATGGTTAATTAGCCAACTGCTGGAAGCGCAGTCCTTCGGACTGCGTGCAGGCAGGATGCCTGCGCTCCCAGCGCCCAGGGCGACGTCGAGCGGCCTTGCTTTTCCGGCGCTACAGTGCCGCTGCTAGCGTCAGCGTTCGCCCTGCCGATGGCTTTAGCTCGAATGCTGGGAGCGAGGGCGACGCCGAGCAGCTCACATGCTGGGAGCGCAGGCGTCTCGCCTGCCCAGGCGCAGTCCGAAGGACTGCGCTCCGGCAAGATGTTGGCATTTCCAGCGTCCAGGGCGACATCGAGCAGCTAAACGCTGGGAGCATAACGTCTCGCCTGCCCGCAGTCCGAAGGACTGCGCAACGGCAAGCTGCCTGCGGCCCAGCGCCCGGGCAGTCAGAAGGTCTTTGCCGTTTCAGGAGGTTCTCGAAGCGGTCGCAGTATGTTATGGTGACATGAAGGTTCGTTGGACTAACTCTCTGAGGGGCATCATGTACACCGTTTCTTTCTGGCATCGAGTCACTATTCTGCTGATCCTGTCCACGGCGGTGTCGTTACCGACCTTCGCCGGCACCCTCGAAGGCACGGTGACCGATGGGGTCACTGGCGAACCCGTGCAGGGGGCCCGGGTCGAGCTCTATCGAACCGACTTCATCTTGTATCGATCCACGGGTGCCGATTTCGACGGTCACTTCTCCTTCGAGGATCTACCCACAAACGACTACATCATCCTGACGATAGGTGCCGGCTACATCCCCGAGGCCTATGACGATGTCCTTTGCCACCCCCAGCGGGGTTGCCCCATCGGCTCCGAGATCACCAGGATCCCGGTCACCGCCGGCTCCACCACCAGCGGTATCGACATCGAGATTCATCGAGGAGCCAGGATCAGCGGCCGGATCACCGATGCGGTGACCGGCGAGCCGCTGTCGCTCAGCGTTCCGATCTACGAACCCGAATCGCGTTTCCTGGGGTCGCCTTTCAGCTCACAGACCGGCGAGTACTCGTCGGGGCTGATACCGGCCGGTACCTATTACGTCAGAACCGATAGCCTGACCTATCAAAACGAGCTTTACGACGATATCGCCTGCCCATTTCGGGCCAGCTGCGATTGGTTGGACGGCACGCCGATCGAGCTCGACTGGGGAGAGTCCGCCACCGGTATCGACCTGGCCCTCGACCGGCACGGCGCGATCGGCGGCACCGTCACCCAGCGGACCACCGGCGAGCCGATCAGCGGGGCCAGCATCCATATTCGGAAAGACACCGGCAATCAGTCCTTCTACACGAGCACCGACCCGGACGGCACCTATCTGATGGAAGGGTTGCGGCCCGGCAACTACACGGTGCAGGTGGAGTCCTTCGGCTATCAGGGCGAGCTTTACGACGACATTCCCTGCGATGGCTGCGATCCCAGCACGGGCACGCCGATCGCGGTCGCTCTCAACACCGTCACCGGCGAGATCGACTTCGAGCTTGAGCGCCTGGGGTCGATCTCCGGGCGAGCCACCCAGTCGATCACCGGTGAGCCTCTGCAATTCGTCGACGTCGAGATCTACGACGCCAGCGGTGCCTTGGTCGGCATGGGCGAGACCGACACCTCGGGCGATTATCTCGTCCAGGGCCTGCAGCCCGGCCAGCATTTCGCCGTCGCCACCGGCGCCCTCTACCTCGACGAGCTCTATGACGGCCTGCCGTGCGAGGGCGGTTGCGATCCCACCGCCGGCATGCCGATCGCGACCAGCCTCAACGCCGTCACCACCGGCATCGACTTCACTCTCGACCAGTTGGGCTCGATCGGCGGCGCCGTGTTCAATGACCGCCGGGTGGTCCGGGACGCCCGGATCGTGATCTACGACAGCGACGGCGTGTTCCAGCGAGACGCCTTCACCAACCACATCGGCAGATACGTCGTCGACACTCTGCCCGCCGGGACCTACTTCGCGGTCCTCGAGCATGATCGGTTCGTCGACGAGCTTTACGACAACTTCTCGTGCGAAGGGGGCTGCGATCCGACGACGGGTACGCCGATCGAGGTCAACATCAACTCGGCGACCCAACACGTCGACTTCCATATCGGATATTGCACACCGACGGCCACCAGCCTGTGTCTCACCGGCGACCGTTTCCGGGTCGAGGCGCGGTGGGAGGACTTCGCGGGCGAGACGGGACAGGCTCTCGTCAACGGCCTGACCACCGACGCCGGTACCTTCTGGTTCTTCAGCCCGGACAACGTCGAGCTGGTGGTCAAGGTCCTGGACGTCTGCATTCTCCCCGAGCACCGCTTCTGGGTCTTCGCCGCCGGGCTGACCAACGTCGGCGTCGAGCTCGAGGTCACCGACCTGCTCACCGGTGAGGTCGTCACCTACTCCAATCCCCTGGGGACCACCTACAAGACGGTGATCGACACCCAGGCCTTCGACACCTGCGACGCCGGTTCGACAGCAGCCGACGCCGGATCGGCGGCAAGCCCCGAGCCGCTGCTCGAAGTGGCGCCTCAGAAATTGCTGTCGGCCGATCCGTCGCCCGCGGCAGCTCCGACCCAGGGTGATTGTGTGCAGACCGACACCAAGCTGTGCCTCAACGACGGCCGGTTCCTGGCCGAGGTGGACTGGGCGGCGCCCAACGGCGTCGGCGGTACGGCGCGCACCAGGCCTTTGACCAACGAGTCGGGTTACTTTTATTTCGGTGACGCTCAGAACGTCGAGATCGTGGTGAAGGTGCTCGACGCCTGCGGCCTGCCGTCGTTTGAGAACTACTGGGTGTTCGGCGCCGGCTTGACCAACTTCGAGGTCACCCTGCGGGTCACCGACACCGAGTCCGGGGAGGTCCAGGTGTACTCCAATCCCCAGGGCCGGACCTTCGAGACCATCACCGATCTCGGCAACTTCATGACCTGCCCCTAGCGGGTCAGGGCCCCTCTCTCCCCAGGGGGAGAGGGGCAGTCAATGACGTTGCAGAGAAGCAAGGGCCGTGCTGGGAGCGCCGGCATCCTGCCGGCTTCGATGCGCTGAAGGATCAGGCAAGCGAAGAAGACACGATAACATCGTGCCATATCGGCATTATTGATGCCAATATGGCTTCGCCTATTAATTATATCGCGTCCAATTTCGTCTTGCAATGCACATTTTGTCTGCCGTCTCGTTGGCAGGCAATGTCCTGTGACGTTTAAATCCACCTCAAAGCTTGGCGGCTAAGTCCTGACGACAGTTGACTTGTCGATCAGGTGCCGGAGCCGTGGCCGAAATTCTCGCAATAGTAGCGATAGTTGGCATCGCCATTGCAAATATCTATGGCATCGCCAATCCCCACCAGCTGAATCGTGAGCTTCGCCGCTCACCGAACTCGCCGGCATGCCAAACCGGCGGGCGGATCACGAAGAAAGGAGGCCTTATCGAGAAGAAGCAAGAACAGCGCCGAGTTCCGAGAGCCGCTGGGGGAGCGGCAGAATCCAGAAGAAGAGGAGAATGAGAATGAGAACTACAAAAGCATCAGCCCTATTGAAGGGCGCAAAGGACATCCGGGTCGCGCTCACCGCGTCCGGCCCGAACGTCGTCGATCGATTGGGGCTGAAATACCCGCCGCCGGAGGTCGACGGCCAGCCGCTAGTCGACTACGGCCGGCAGGTCCAGCACCTGATTCATGAGCTGGAAGTGGCGGAGGCCAGCGTGGTCGCCGCCGAGGATGCTCATATGAAGGAGGAGGTGCGCTTGTCCCGCGTGCGCACCGAGCGGGATCAGAAGGCTGATCGGAGTTACGAGAAGCTGCTGGCTGCCCGCCAGGGTTTCGATGGCCTTCAGGGAGCCAAGGGTGGATTCGAGGCGATTTTCGTTTCGGGTTCTTCGCCGCGGCTTCCGAGAAAGCTGTTGGAGCAGATGTCACAGAGCGTCACGCTGCTCGATGATCCGGCGGTGGAGCCGCGTGATCTGAAAGTTGCCGGTTTCAAGGTGGACTATTCCGAGGTAGCCGCCGATCTCGAGTCCGACAAGCTCGAGCTCAGTGTTGCCATCGATCGGCTCGACGAGCAGATCAAGCATACCGAGATCACGATGTTGGCTCGTCAGGCTGCGCTCGATGAGCTGAGGAGCACGGTGATCTGGGCGGGTCGGAGCGCCGAGGGACTGTTCGAGCGCGCCGGCGAGCACGAGCTCGCCAAGCGCATTCGAGCCTCGACCCGTCGTCCGCTACGGCCGTCTGAGGAGAAGGCTGCCGCCAAGCGGGTGGTCGACGAATCGGCGGGGGAGGAATCATTGCCCACCGAGGAGTCGTCTGGCGGCGCCTTGTCGAGCAGTGAGTCGGCTGCTGAGTCGGTCTCGGGCTCGAACGAGCCGTCGACCTCCGAGTCCTGACATAACGGCAGAGCGGCGCGCGGATAGCGCAACGCACGGCCAGTGCGGTCTCCGGCTTGCCGGTGGCCGCACTGGCCTTTTCTTTTGGCTGGACTTCAGCAGTCTGCATCGACAGTCGCCGCCACCGGATGGTCTTAGCGGCCGAAAATCAGGCGAATGTCGGCCGACATCTCGGTTGTTTTGGTCACGACAAGGCAGATGTCGGCCGACATCTCAGTTGTTTTGGTCACGACAACGCGAATGTCGGCCGACATCTGGGATATTTTGGCCACGACAAGGCAAATGTCGGCCGACATCTGGGATATTTTGGCCACGACAAGGCAAATGTCGGCCGACATCTGGGATATTTTGGCCACGACAAGGCAAATGTCGGCCGACATCTGGGATGTTTTTGCCACGACAAGGCAAATGTCGGCCGACATCTCGGATGTTTTGGCCACGACAACGCGAATGTCGGTCGACAATCGGCACCGGATTCTGGTCCCCTCTCCCCACGGGGGAGAGGGTTAGGGAGAGGGGGCTCCCTGGCTCAGTCTTCAGCCGTGGGTTCCGGAGCTTGTTCAAAGCGCGGCGCCAACCGCCGTGTGTAAGGGTGATCTGGGCCGAGCTGCTTGAGGAATACACCATAGGCGTGAGCCAGTAGTTCGCCCCCGGCCTTGGCTTCGTCGAGTTCCAGCAGGAGGGAGCCGAGCACCGTCTCGGTAATGGCCGTCGAGTAGTGCTCACGGGTTCCATAGACCTTCTGCTCGATCTCGAGCACCCGTTCGAGCCTCTCTCTGGCGCCCTGGAGGTCTCCCTGGTCCTGAAGCACTCCAGCGAGCGAGTGCATCGACGCCGCGACGTCCGGGTGCTCCTCCGTGCCCAAGACCGCCGCCTTGATCTCGAGCGCACGTTCGAGCTTCTCTCTGGCGCCCTGGAGGTCTCCCTGGTCCTTCAGCACTCCTGCCAGGTTGTTGAGTGACGTCGCGACGGAAGGGTGCTCCTCCGTGCCCAAGACCGCGGCAAAGATCTCGAGCGCTCGTTCGAGCTTCTCTCTGGCGCCCTGGAGGTCTCCCTGGTCCATCAGCACTCCAGCGAGCTCGTGCATCGACGCCGCGACGGAAGGGTGCTCCTCCGTGCCCAAGACCGCCGCATAGATCTCGAGCGCTCGTTCGAGCTTCTCTCTGGCGCCCTGGAGGTCTCCCTGGGCCTGAAGCACTCCTGCGAGATTGTGGAGTGACGCCGCGACGCCGCTAGTTTCTTCTCCCTGGCTGGCTATCTTCGCCTCGACAGCCCGCTCGAGATGCGAAGAAGCTTCAGCGAGATTGCCGCGGGCCTGGCAGAAGGCACCCAGCTCTCCGAGAACGAAACCTCGTTGGTCCGATGCCACCAGCTCCAATGCTTCCCTGAGCTGGGCTTCGCCCGCTCGAGGAAAGGATCCGGCGAATAAGCGCATCTGTATGTCATACGCCAGCGCCATGCCTCGCTGGTGGCCAGATGGTTCAGCCTTGAGTACACGCTCAATCCAGACCAACGCCTCTCGGTAACGGCCTACACGCCACAACCGGTTGGCGAGATTCTCAGCGATCGGCCAGGCCCCATCGCCGTCTCCTGCAGCGCAGAGATGCTCCACCGCCCGCTGAGCCGACGACACCTTGCGCTTTTCCTCGAACTCCGCCTGGAACCAAAGCCCCACCCGGCGATGTGCCTCAACGACATCACCCTCCCACAACCCAGCAACCATCTCGCTCACCAGCCGATGCGGCGCCCACCACGCCTCACCCGCCATCTGAAACGGACTCAGCAAGCCAGCATCGACCAGTCCACGCCCTGTGCCCTCCGCATCCTCCAACTCACGAACCACCTCCCAAGGCGCGGGCGCGCTCAGCACCGTGCAGCGCCCCAAGTGATCGCGCGCCTCCGCCCCCAAAGCCTGCCAAACCCGAGGCAACAGCAGATCCGCCTCCAGCCGGTCCCCGACCTTATCCAGGATCGGCTCCAGCACCTTCTCCCGCCAGTCGCCAGCAAAACGCCCACCGCTCGGCACCAGCCGCTTCTCCGCCTCGCGGGCCAGCACCTCGAGATACTCGACGGTGCGCGGATGCCCGTCGACCTTCTCCGCCAGCCAGGCGAGGTCCGCCTGCGGCAGCCGACGCAGGGTCTCCGTCCACCGCATCAGGCGGACGATCTCCCAACGGCTCATCGGCGTCAGCGGCAGCACTCCACCATCTGGCGTCCCCTCCGGCCGATAACGCGACGAGGCGATCACTCCCAGAGGCCCGTCATCCACCGAATAGGCCACCAGAGCAGCCCAGAAATCGCGCAACTCCTCATCACGCCAGCGGCCAAGATCAGCTCCCGCCTCGGGCTCGTGCTGAAGACTCTCGGCATCATCGAGGTAGACGATCAGCCCACCCTCCCGCGCCGCCAACAACCGCACCGCCGCCGCCAACGCGGCGCCGGTCAGGCCGTCGCGCTGCAAAGCCGCCAGCTCCGCTGACCAATCATCGTCATCGCGCGCTGCCTGCACCTCCTGCCACAACGCCGCCAGCGGCTCAGGCTGGGCGCCCGCCCACCGGCCGTCGAGCGCCAGCACCCGGCAGTCCACGGCGAGGATGCGCAGCAACTCGGCGCACAACGCGGTCTTGCCCAACCCGCCGAGCCCCTCGACCACCAGCACCCGGATCCCGTCACGCCAGCGGCGAACCGCCTCACCGCGCGGCTGACGTCGACCGATGAAGCCGAATCGCAGCTGCTGCACACCTTCAATCCCCTCGACCCGCTCCGTGCCGCCCTTCTGATCCAGGCGCTCAAAAATACGCTTGCGCGGCGCATCGGTACTCGGCGAAAGCGCCTGCGACGGCGGCGCCGGCAACGCCGTTGGCAAGTCGGCACCCCGGTGGTAGAGCGCCAGCTGCGCCCAACCCAGGGGATAGACGGCCACCGGCCGCCCATTGCTCTCCCTCAGCGGCTCAGAAGCCCGACCGCGCGCCCGGCGCAAGGCCGCTCGAGCCGTGGCGCCGCCGGCCAGGGCGGCGTAGAAAGCCGCCGCCGTGCGCGTCGCCTGGGCGTCACCCACCGGCCCGAAGTAGGCCACTACCTGGGTAAAGCCCCCGCGGTGCAGCGACGCCGCCGTCGACGGCGCCGTCGCCTCCACCGCCGCCACCTCCACCATCCGCTCACCGTCCCGCGTCTCCCGACTCGCGATCCCGCCCGGCGACGCCGAATCTCCGGATGCCAACCCAACCGTCGTCCCGTGACAAGCGGAGAGGTAAATCATCGGCGGCAACGGCCCAGCGTCGCGCAGCTCGCGCACCAGTAGCTCGACGCCCACCGGCCGTTTGAGGGCCGCGTCATCTTCGAAGATCAGCTCACCAGGACGGCCGTGACCGGCGAAATGCACCACCGGCGGCTGGTGTGCCTCCACCGCCCGCACCAGGTCGTCGAGGGTGCCCAGATCGGTGACCGCCAGCCGCTGCTCGTCGCCCGAGCCCAGGGCTCGCCACAGGCGATACATCTCGCCCTCGTGATCGAGCTCGACGGCGTCGACCGGCGACGCCACCGTGGCGACGATGCCGAGCGCCCGCGGCTCCGGAAGCCCCGGCAGCTCCTCGACTACTGCCTCGCGCACCAGGTCCAGGCTGTGGTCCTCCACCGGAAAGCTGCCGTCGACCCGCAGCAGCTCCCACGGCAAAGCCAGCCAACGATCCGCCCGCCGCGCGTCGTCGCCGTCGGCAGCTACCCGCAAACACAGCAGCGCTGGCTGGCCGGCGCTGCCGGCGTGCACCGCGGCCCGCAGCGTCTCGAGCGCCGCCTCGGGCATGAGCGCCGCGGTCAGGCGCTCGCCCACCAATCTCGCGTGCTCCTGCAGCGCCGCGTGGGCACCGGCCGCCGCCGGCGCCAGCGCGCCGCTCTCGTCGGTCTGTAGTGGCTTCGTCCCCAGCCCGCGCAGCTGTTCGATGGCGGCGATCAGGGAGTCGTCGGCGAAGAGATCCTCGACCTCCCAGGCGTCGCCGTCGTCGAGCCGGGCGCTGACCCCCGACGACGCCACCTCCAGCCGCAGCTCGAGCCGCGATGGCTCCGCCACCGGGCGTGCCACCTCTATCCACAGGCGGTCCAGCTCGTCATGATTCTTGAGGATCAGCGGCCTGATGTTGCCGCGACGCAATGCGTCCCTGGTGGCCAGGGCGTCGTCCCACGCTGCCCGGGTCATCAATGACCGCCAGGGCTTGAGATTTCGGGCCTCTTCCCCGTCAAGGCCCGTCAGCCAGTCAAGAATTCGCGGGTCCTGGAGCGAACAGCCGACGAACAGCACCGGACTCTGCTTGATCAGCACTTCGAACTGCTGGACGAGAAAAGAGTAACGCCGGTCGAAGTCGGCGTAGGCCTTACCGGAGAGCACCGCGTTGTGCCAATCGTCGCGCGATCCGTGGAGCTTGATCAGACGCACCTCGGCCAGCG
>JAAUXY010140441.1_pt1 | contig 12750 bp, 7 predicted proteins | sample 7278121 | NCBI WGS metagenome assembly JAAUXY01 (sample SAMN14350117, study PRJNA611818) | marine sediment metagenome | isolation source: surface marine sediment (1.8m) | place: French Polynesia: Moorea | collected 2018-08 | reverse complement strand
TGGGCATTAGCTTTTTTAGAGGCTAATGCCCAAAAAAGCCAGGGAAAAATGCTAAAGTTAACAAATCGTAGATTTGGATCTACTAGAAGAGGATTGAGGGGTAAAGAAAAAAGAATATTGAGACATCTCCGAAGAACAAGGAGAGAATTAGGAAAGGATGGATGGACGCGTCAAGAAATAAGAGCATGGAAGAGAGCAATTCGGAGGGCAAGAAATGTACTCCGAAGAGGTGGATTTACGCGTGTAGAAAAAAGAGCATTGAGAAGAGAAATCCGAAGGGGAAGGAGTGAGTTCCGAAGGGCAAAATACCGCTTGCGGAAGTCAAGCCGCCTGAGGAGACTTGCCCAGAAAAATACCACTACAGTAGTTCTTGCTAATAATACGGTAAATATTGATTTTAGCAATGTTAATATCAACATCAGTGACATCAACGTATCTAACGGTAAAGTGAATATTACTTTAAACTTTAACATTGGTAGTAATAACATTTTCACTACAAGCGTAGGAACAATAACATGAGGCGTTGTAAAATTGTAGAAGGCTCCAAGCATCCTACACCTACAATTTAATTGAAAATACGCATTTTCATTTTAGTTATACCACGCAGCCGGCGATGGGGAACATACTAGAGCATGTAAATTTGGTGGTAGGATTCTGTGTGCTAACCTGAGCCGGCGCATCTTTATACGGCATTAAATCAACGAGTAAACAAAAAAGGCAGGCGGAAAGATACGTTGAATGCAAATCGTATTGATTTGCGTGGTAAGATATTTAACACGTATAAAAATTTAAGCCTTGAATAATACCCATCCAGCACGGTGTGAAAATTATAATAATCAGGCGGCGCAGGATCGGGGATCAAGCATACAAAAATATACCTGTCACCTAAGTACACTTTTATATTAGATTCGTAGAATTGTACATAACTTGAAATTTATGCACAAAACATAATTAATATACACGCTGACAGCCAGATTATTCTTCTCAAAGGGGTTGAACTATTGTCGTAGGAGCAAAAGCGGACATGGCAGACAGTCAAGAAACTAAATCACAGGTTCGTAATCCACTGATCGCGCTAAAGAGCAAATTCACCTCAAGAGACCCCGAGTTTGATGACTATATCGATGAGGGCCATATTGATCTACGCCATTATTGGTATGTGATCACTAGATACAAATGGGGAATTCTCTCGATAGTGTTCGCAGTGAGCTTGTTCACCACGGTGATGGCTTATTCCATGCAACCTATTTATCAGTCTTCAGCTATTCTGATGATCGGCGGTAATGAATCCATTATGGATTCCAACGCGGATGGTAATTCGGGTCGGCTATGGCAGGAAAAATTCTTTGGCACCCAGTACGCGCTGCTCAAGTCTAGAGAGATCGCGGTGGCAGCTCTGGATCGCCTAAAGCTTGATGAGAAACCATGGTTTGACCCCTTTAAATCCGAAGGAAAATTTACCTTAGACTGGAGTAAATGGATCCCGACCTCATGGGCCGAACCGGATATGGTAGACATGGACGGTTCTCAGGGTGTCACAGAATCAGATCCTGACGCAAAATTGATTCGCTGGTTGCAGAATAATCTCAAAGTTGAGCCCGAACGGGATACCGCAATGGTGAGAGTTAGCTTTGAAAGTTATGACCCTAAAATGGCAGCACTCGTGGCAAACGCGGTAGTTGGGGCCTATATTGATACTCATAAGGCACAGCGCATTGAATCGACACAACAGGCCTCAGATTGGTTAAAAGAGCAACTGGAAAAGTCCCAAGAAAACATTGTTGAATCGATCAGCTCTCTGCAGAAGTACCGAGAGGATGCAGGCTTGATCGAGGTGGAAGGTATGCAAAACGTCTACACCGAACAACTTAGAATTTTAGCAGGCGAGCTTGGGAATGCTCACCGAGTACGCACAGAGGCGGAGAATATATATCAGCGGGCGTTGCGTCTAAAAGCTATGGGACAGATGGATTCCTTACCTATCGTCATGAACAATCCATGGATACAGCGCTTAAGGGAACAGGAGCAGGACTTAGAGCGAGAAATGAGACTGGATTCTGCACGATATCAGGGAGCTTATCCCGGTTTAGATGATGCCCAAGAAAATTTACGAACTGTGCGAGCTCAGATCAATGTTGCATTGGATCAGGTTGTCGATGGACTTAAAAGCGAATACGAGGTGGCAGTAGAGAATGTACGGCAGCTACAGGCCGAGTTGGGTAAACTCGAAGAAAAAGTTCAGGATCAGACTCGGAAAGAGTTTCATGCAGATGCTCTGGAAAAGGTGGTGTTGACAAACCGTCAATCCTACGATGCGTTCTTAACCAAGCTTATGGAAACGAGTACCATGGGCGCAGACACAGTTTCAACGATTGCCCGGATCGTAGATCCTGCCGTACCGGTATACGACCCCGTTAAGCCTAAAAAACTCCGCATGATTCTGATTGCAGGAATGTTATCTTTATTGGCCAGTATGGGTCTAGCCTTCTTGTTGGACAAGTGGGATAGTAATTTCAAGACGCGTGAAGATGTAGAGGAGCAGCTAAGTCTTCCCGTACTCGGGGAACTCACTCTGTTAGAAGGGGCCAGCGGAGACGGCAAGGATTCAGATCCCGGTATGTCTTTTTTGGAGGATCCCAGGTCTGTCTTTGCGGAGAGTATCCGAACTATTCGCACGGGCGTTTCGTTATCGGGTCTTGACAGCTCGGCTCAGATCATCGTCGTGACATCGACCATGAGTGGTGAAGGAAAGTCAACCGTTGCGATGAATCTTGCGATCTCTTTGGGTCAACTCGGAAATGTGCTCTTAATAGATGCCGATATGCGTCGTCCTTCACTCGCTAAGCGATACGGACTAGATACGAAATCTTCGGGATTAGCGGATCTTGTTACGGGCGCTACCAAAGTCGCAGATTCAATTCGACGTATTCCTGGCGACATCCATTTTCTTCCTGCCGGCAGTTACCTGCCACCAGATCCTCAGAAGATTCTGTCTTCAGATCGATTCTCCGTGGTGCTGCGAAAGGTAGGAGAATTCTACGATACGGTTGTTATAGACTCGGCACCGATCGAGATGGTTAGCGATGCCCAGATCTTAGCCAAGCTGGCAAGTGGCGTGGTTTATGTTGTCAAGGCTGATGATACCCATCGCCAAGCGGTGCGACAGGGTATTAATAGCCTGCTTTATGCAGAGGCACCTGTTCTTGGCATCGTGCTAAATCAGATTGACCCTAAAAAAGTTAAGTCTTACGGTAAGTATAAATACGGCTACTATCGCTATTCCCATTACTCTAAATATGGATATGGCGAAGGGGCATAACGCTAAGGTAAAGCTGCAACGCGACAAAACTCACCTTCTTAGGTAATTTCCCTTTATGGTGTAATTTCGTGGCAATCTTTCCTACAAGACTGCCACATGTGGGCGATAATGAAAACGAATGCGATGATCGATTTACACTGCCATATGCTGCCGAAGATAGACGATGGGCCTAAAATGTTTGCCGAGGCGTTGCAAACGGCACGTATGGCGGTTGCGAACGGCATCACCCACTCACAGTTGCACCCCATATCCATCTAGGTCATTATGACAATGAGCACAAGACAATTCCTTCTGGATACAAACGCTTCAAACAATCACTCCAACGAGAGGGGATTACGCTGAAAATCGATATAGCGGCAGAAGTTAGGATAGGTCCGGAAGCAATTCGTATGATACAACGAGGTCGTATCCCATGGCTGGGTTACCTCGATGGGCGCCGAATTCTTCTCCTTGAAATTACGCACAACCAAATCCCTATTGGCAGTGATAAGCTCGTCAAATGGTGCCTAATGCGAAACATTCGCCCGCTGATTGCACATCCAGAGCGCCACAAGTACGTCATAAGTGATATTAACAAGATTAAACCATTTATCGAGATGGGGTGCCTCTTACAGTTTATAGCCGGATCGCTCACTGCCAACTTCGGCCCACAGGCTAAAAAAGAGCGCGCCAAATATTTAGAACTTGGTTGGGTTTACTTGCTCGCCACCGAGATGCACAACACGACTGTGAGAGTTCCTTACCTTGAACCGGGTCGTGCTGTGGCCCCAGCGATTATCGGGGAAAACGACTCCTGGAAACTTGTTCGAGACCATGCTGAACAACTGTTGGTTCGAGATATACCCCGTACACAAAAAGCTGGTGAAACTGCGTAATCCACAATGATTAGACGCCTGGTTATCATTCCTGCAATAACACTGATAATTTTAGCTGGTATTGCGGCAGCATTGGCCGTAGCCGATGTTTATTATGATCGCGGCGCTGCAATCTTGGATGCGTTGATCTCACAACAAGAGGAAGAGTTCGCGAAGATAATTGAGGAAGAGCTGGCCGATGCACCAGAGGAAGAGCTGAATAGTGCACTAGACGGAGAGGCAGAGGTACAAAAGGATGAATATGGAGAATCTGCAGCGATTGGAATATCCTCTTGGATCTTGGAACAAGCTTCTCGCGCACTATGGGTGGCTCATCGATTGGATCCATGGAATCCCGAGATATTTAGAAACCTGGGCCTCCTGTACGAACTGAAGATCTTTGAAAACACAGGTTATGAGCGTTTAGAGGCCGCTAATCTAAATCGAGCCTTGAACTATTACCGCCAGTCTATTGCGCAACGCCCGGCCTGGCCATTTGTGTGGAAACATATCGCGACGCTTAAGGTGAAACAAGACCAACTCGATAAGGAGTTTGCGCTGGCCCTGGAAAGAGCAACCACACTCGGGCCTTGGGAATGGTTGGTTCAAGTGGAGATTGTAGACGCAGGACTCGCGTTTTGGGATAAGTTGCCAGAGGCTCAGCGGGAGATTGTTACGGCAACGATAAAAAGAGGTCTTAAGACTGACTTCGAGATATTTGCTGAAACTGCAGAAGATATGGGTTTAATAGAATCTGCCGAAGAATATCTGGCGTTGGATTCGCAATCCCCGCTTAAATAATAACGCTCTGAATGCCTCCCGTGTCCCGTAAACCAGGAAGGTTACGCAGACCCGCGGTGGGCTAGATAACGTCGGCTGCGTTTTATTCATTAATAAATTTTTCAAAAGATGATTAAAGCTCGAAGAAGGAAAGCGGCGCGTTCGCCTGTATTGTTCGTTTTATTTCTGATTCTACTCCTGTGGTTACCCATTCCTTACGGCAGCAACCATACTATTTTTTGGGCCTTTTTGGAGATTTGGGTTTATATCGTATTTGCCGTCTGGTTAATTAACTATGCCAGAGGCCGCGTAAAACCTACCACCGCTTTCCTGAAGACGAAACCTATACTAGTTTTACTGGGCCTGTGGCTTGCGTACGGTTTAATACAAATGGTCCCGCTCCCACACAACGTCGTAGCGCTATTATCACCGAATGCTGCCCAACTGTATGCAAAAGCGTACCTGGGGCCAGACTTTGCTGGAGTGCCATTGATACCCGGATCAGCGGATACCAATAACGAAACAACAACGGTTGACGACGAAAAAGCGTCACAAGCTCTGCCCCCTGACTCCCAACTCCTTTCCTCCCAGCATGAAACTAACATGTCAGATGTAAGGTATCATCCGCTAACGATAGACATTAGCGCATCATTGGTAGAATGGTTAAAAAGCCTTGCTTATGTCCTCTTGTTCGTTTTAACGCTGCTATTAGTGGATTCTCACAAGCGATTACGGATCCTTGCCACTGTGCTGATCATAAGCGGGCTGGTGCAAGCGGTTTATGGGAGCCTGATACTCACACAAACAGGAGAAACGGTTGCAACAGGTACTTTCCTTAATCGCAACCATTATGCAGCTTATTTGGTATTGTGCCTTTCTGTAGGTATCGGTCTACTCATCGCATCGATGGAAGGGTTCGGCGAACGTTCTGTAACCTGGCAAAGTCGAGTACGTAATCTAGCTGAGGTGATCATGAGCCCTAAAGCGCCTCTTAGAATATTCCTTGCCATTATGGTGATTGGTGTTGTGCTGACACATTCACGTATGGGCAATGTGTCATTCTTTGCAAGTATGATGATTGCCGGCGTACTGGCACTTATTCTGTATAAAAAGTCGCCTCGACCCACTGTTATTTTGATCACCAGCTTGATTATTTTCGATATTGTGATCATTGGCAGTTACGTAGGAATTGAACAGGTAAGAGAGCGGCTCGAGCAAACCACCCTAGAAAGCGCAGCGAGAGATGACGTAGACAGGTATACCTTTGAGATGATCAAAGACTACCCCATCGTGGGAGCGGGGGCAGGGAGTTTTTATGGGGTCTTTCCGCAGTACCGCGGAGTCGATGCGAAGCGTGGTCATTGGCATCGAGCTCACAATGATTATTTTGAGATGTTATCAGAATTCGGGTTTTTAGGTACTGCGCTGTTGGGAACTGTCGTAGCGCTCTCGCTCGGAAGCGCTCTAGTAGCGCAGAGAAAGCGTAATAGTCCTCTTATGCGAGGCATAGGTTTTGCTGCAACTATGGGTATTACGGCAATGCTGATCCATGCCACGGTTGAGTTTAACTTGCACATACCTGCCTATGCGAGCACGTTTATGGTACTCCTGGCGATGGCTTGGCTTGTGCGGTACATAGATTCTAGCAGTCCATCGGACCAAGGCGATCGGGACGAGCGAAACCCCATTTGAGTTATTAACTTCCAATCCAGAATTACATAATGAAAAACTGGTATGCTATTCACACTAAACCCAGGCAGGAGATGATTGCCGAGAGCAATCTGCAACGCCAATCATTCCACACTTATTTGCCCATGATCAAGCAATTCCGCCGGCGTCGAGGCAAGTGGAAAAACGTCGTCGAACCACTTTTCTCCCGTTATCTCTTCGTGCGCCTTAACTTGGGCGCAGACGACATCTCCACTATTCGATCTACGCGAGGTGTGTCGTGCCTAGTACGGTTCGGCAACGAGCCGGCAACGGTGCCGGATGACTTTGTTGACGCACTGCTGAAAATAGCAGATGCACAAACAGGTATACATATACCGCAACAGCCATTGTTCAAGGAGGGCGATGAAATTACCGTCGTGGAAGGTCCTTTTGCAGGGTTAAGAGGAATCTTTCAGGCACCCACAGGCCAACAACGCGCCATCATCCTGCTTGACATACTCGGCCAATCCCAGAGGATAAACCTCCATCGTGATCTCATATGGCCAGCAAACCACAGTTCTCTAATGGGCGTTTAGAAGCTAAACTTTTAAATTCGGGTTCTTAGGCACTGCACATATAGCCGTTGCAAATGGATTGCCGGCGCCTATAGCACGTTGCTTTCGCGCAGTGGCGTTATTTGGATACACGAAAACCATAGCTCTGGCTGTAACTTAAGATCCAGGTTCGCATTAGTTCACGATCTGAATTGCCGCATAGCAGTTGTAAATCACGCTTCAATTTATGTATTATCTGAACATATTTACCCTTCAGCCACTACAAGAAGCTTGATATGGCAGACGTTTTCCAAGAAACATAGTAAATACTGCTACTTACGCTGTAGATGAAGTCCATCATGGCTTGCGAAAGTCTTGGAAAGTGCCTGCGATTCTTGGGTGCATAGTTACAATGCACTATTGTAAGCTCAGATGAGGTTAAGCTATTACTAAATTGATATTTAAGGAAAACAGGGAAATTGAGCGTGAATGTGAGAATAAACGCACCTTATCAAAGATATCTTTACCTTGATAGGCTAGGTTGATCTGCTATTCTCTCTCAATAATCCTTTAAGCAACAGCGTTAGGTCTGCTAGATCGCCTTGAGGCCGGAAAGTCTCTAAATTGAAAATACCGCCTTGGTGAGTGTTATGCCGTATTCTGTGGTCAGGACGTTTTAGTTGCTGTTTTGTGTTTTGAGGATGACTTGTTGGTGATCGTGGGATTTCGCAATTTGCCACGCTCCTATCGACCTAGGTTACGCTTTATTATCAAGATCTTGGCTAGTTTGCTGAGGACGGTTTGAGGGCGTGGTGCTGGATGAACTTGGCACATTGGTGTATAAACGCGGTGTGTTAAGAACGAACTACTTGTCTGTTCCTTCCTAAGAGACTTTTCCCGGCGTCTAGAACGCTGTCAATGCTATTTACACTTTATAGTAACGTTGACGACTTATTAGAGTGTTAGCTTTGGTGGCATTAGACGGATGTAACCCAGTTGTTGGCTGAAGTGAATTGCATTGGATTTATATGCCTATAATGGTTTAGAGGGACTGCCGGTATGTATGAGTCATTTTATGGATTTCAACAGAAACCGTTTTCACAACTACCTGATTCTAAGTTTTTTTTCATTGGGAAAAAGCACCGAAAAACGCTTACAAAATTAGTTTTTGGTGTGAGAAATCAGGTTGGTATAACGCTTGTTACCGGCGACGTCGGTTGTGGCAAGACTACGTTGATCAGGTATTTAAAAAACCAACTCGAGAACCAGATTACTGTAGGCGTACTAAATAATACTCAGTACGCCTTTGGAAACTTAATGCAATGGATACTGCAAGTGTTTAACGTTAAGGTTAGCGATACTGGTGATGTTCATCTGCACCGCGCCTTTTTGGAGTTTGTGAAAGGGGAATTCGCAAAGCAGCGAAATGTACTGCTGATTGTCGACGAAGCGCAGAATCTATCGGTACAAGATCTCGAAGAATTACGTTTACTTACTAATGTGAGTATCGATGATCGGATGTTTCAAGTGGTTTTGGTGGGACAGTTGAAGCTGCGAGAATTGCTGCGTCATCCGGAGGTGGGGTACCTCACGCAGCGTATCGCTGTAGAGTATCGGCTAAGTCCGTTGGACCTTGATCAAACCGAAGAATACATTCGCTACCGTCTTAAATTAGCAGGTGGCGATCCAGAGATTTTCGACTTTCAAGCCTGTGATCTTATTTACGCCTATAGTAGAGGTATCCCTAGGCTGATCAATTCAATATGTGATGCTGCACTGATGTACGGTTATGATAAGCAGCAAAATAAAATTGATGGCGCGTTAATGATGGAAGTAGTTTCAGAGGAGGATGCATCTAAGATGCATGAGAGTGGTATGTTGCTGCCAATTGCTTTGGAACGTGACACTGCTGATAAGGAAGCGATGTTACTTCCAAACGCTTCATCTAATCAGGTTCATTATGGGAATATAACAGTTATAAAAGATGGAGACATAATCGATAATTTTATAATAAATGGAACTTGTATGACCATCGGTCGGGGTCAGGATAATGACATCTACCTTCCAGATGAGAAGATAAGTCGGCATCATGCTAGGATTATAAGGAACTCGGGCGGTTATTATCTAGAAGATTTAACTAGTACGAATGGTACTTATGTCAATGCTCAGAGAGTAATAGGGTATACTCTACAAGATGGAGATGTTGTTAACATTGGAAAATTTAGTCTCTGTTACAGTAGTAGCGAGGCGTACGAGGAGAGTAGTAGTAAGACCAATTTTGACGAGGTCGCTGAGGCGAGTCCTTCCTTTACACAAATACATAGTAATCAAGCCTATGATCTGGATAATCAAGCCAATGATCTAGAGTTTGATTTAGAGGATGAGTCGTCCGCAATGTTTCAAGAAGAAACTCCAATTAAAGTTAGCGAGAAAAAACAAGCGCTAGGACAATCCGCCCTAATGTTATCGGATAAGAAAAGCGACTTATTGTCGGATAAGAAACGCGACTTATTGTCGGATAAGAAGCGCGACTTAGATGATGTACTCGAAACCTTATCCGATTATTTAGATGATAAATAAAACGACTTTAGCAGGTTATTGAAACTCCGAAAAAATTGCCTAGACTTATGCATGCATAAGTCCCCTAGTGGGACCTGATCATAAATCAGGTCCCATGCTAATGTGGATTCTAAAAGGTGTACCCGGTTTGTCCAGTGCGAGGGCCAAATCAAGTCGAATCGGACCTATCGGTGAGTGCCAGCGAAGGCCTACACCTGTTCCGGTTTTTATATCAATTTCCTTAAATTCAAAATCCCTCGTTAGCGTGCCGTCAAATGCATTACCAGAATCGATGAATGCGGCTATACCCCATTTTTCCGTTATAAGGTGGTCTATTTCGAGACTCCCCACCAACAGATTTCGGCCGCCAACAACCTCCCCCTCGGAGTTTGTGGGGCCCAGAGATTTGAAGGCATAGCCTCGCACACTATTGTCGCCTCCGGCAAAAAAGCGTAGAGAGGGAGGCACAACACTGAATTCATTTTCCAAGATGGTTGCGCCAAGATCGGCACGGGTGATTAGACGAGTACGCCAAGGCAGTTTAAAAATCTTTTTACCACTTAGACTGAACTGAATTAGACTCAAATCGGAGAGCAGACCAGCCAGACTGCCCCGCGTTTCCAGGAATAAACGATACCCTTCACGAGTGAATAACGGGTTGTCGGCCACTACTTTTGCCCAATTCAGCCCAGGCGTCACTACTGTTGAAGTATTTTCCTCTCCGCCCACGCTAAAATCTTCGATGAAAGATTCCAAGAATCGTTTTTCCAACCACCCAAATGGTCGGTTATGCGTGAGGCTAATCCCTAGTTTTAGTGTATCGCTACTCGACGTCTTAGTGTCCTCACGCTTAAAACCGCCATCGAAACTCAAGAATTCCGAACTTGGGTCGTCCAGCGGCATTTCAAATCCTGCTGTCACCTCCGACTTGACCTTTGATATCGATAACTTGGATTTGAACCTATAGCCTTGCTGGTTGATCCGTTTATCCTCATAGCCTAAGCGCAAGCGTGGTCCCCCTGTGTCGGTGGCGAATCCCAATCCTATACTGTATTTATGAGGTTTGCTCGGCGTGAGGGTGATCGTAATGGGGATTTTGCCGTCTTTAGCTCGGTCGAACTGCGGCCGCACCTGGACTAGCCCGAAATACCGGCTGCTGGTGAGAGCGCGGTAAGTTTCTGTTATCTCCTTATTATCATATAGCTCGCCCTCCTTGTAAGTGATTAAGCCATGTACAATCGACGTTTCGACCACATTTTGTTCTATTTCGGTGTTGCCAAATTTAAACCTTATTCCTGAGTCATAATGCAAATAGATATCCGCTGCCCCCTCACTGGGATTGACTCGTAATTCATGCTTGATAAACCGTCCATCGATATAGCCGCGTTCAGCAGCAAAATTCTCGATAGCACGCTTGAGATCCTCATAACGATCATGGCGCAATGAATCACCGGGTCTGATGGACTGTTTTTTCAGCAATTCGTCGAATTTAGGATCGGTTTTAGCTTCACCTTCGAATTTGAGCTCAACAACTCTCAGCTTGACTCGCTGGCCGGGTTTGACGTTAAACCTTGCGTGCCAGCAATCATCATTTATCTCAAGATGTTTTCTGATCTTTGCATTGTAGTAACCAAAAGCCTGTAATGCCTGATTTATTTCCTCATCGGCTTGCGCGAATTGTGCCCGGATACGCCAAGCTGGGGCGTCGCATATTTCATTGGCAATCGAGAGATGCGCTAGTATATTGTTTTTCGCGTCCCCCTTGACTCCTTCAATGTCAATCTTTGAAGCCGCAAGTGTGAAATGGGGAAAACTCAGCAAGATCAACAGCCATAGGTGATTACTGAAGAAAGGCCGTTTCGTGTTCATTCATTGATTCTGTCTTCATGATCGTTGATTGATGAAGCGTCATGGAGGTCAGATGTCTAATGCACGCATCGAATAGTTGTCAAAGGGTATCTTCATAAGAAGCTGTTTAAAATGTCTCAGGTGAATACAAGATAAAGAAAAATCGCCGAGAAAGCACAGTTTACCTAGGAGTAACTGAGCATTCTAAGGCAATTTTAACGCCATATAGTGTTAGCTGCGGGATTTGCAAATAGCTTCTGAGATGGTCCAATATTCAATCGGTTCATTTTGACTGCATCAAAAGCTCTATTGCCTTGTTTCAGACTCATCTTGGGATTGGAGAATACTGAGTAGGCTCAATTGCTTTACATTGAAAGTTCTGTTTGCTGGTGGTACTTTTAGACGTTGTTTAAACATTGATAACTACCCAATGGGGTAGGGTAGAGGCTTTACAAGACACGCTTAAAATACCTGCAGCGCTACGCGGTTGTGCCTCGCTTGCCGAGCTAGGGCTCACCCGTCAGCGCAATGCAATCCTGTAGGGTGTGAAGGCGCAGGTAGGCGTCGGTGGCCAGCCCGTTCGCCGGGTAGATAGTTCCGCTGGACTATCTGCTTTATCCAGTTCACCCATTCACCCATGTAAGGTCGACGGCGGTTATCCTAGTCTTCGAGGGTCTTGTAAAGCATCTACCATACGCGACCTTCTCGCGATAGCTGAGTAGTCATCATTATTATTCAGGTGGTACACTGCGATGTTAAAAATTGAATCGAAATTCTCATTTACCCCTAAGTAAGCTTTCCTTTCTCAACGATTTTTCCTTATCCTTTACTTACCTGAATCATTTTAAGACAAGCTTATCAGTCAATTAGGTACCTACATAGCCATCAAACTGCTTATTCATATTGTTAAAGGATTTTGGCTATTGTGAAATCTGAACATCCATCCCGTTTTATCAGTCAACTGACTAAAGAGACGCTAGCTCTCGTTCTGGCCGGTGGGCGCGGTTCACGGCTAGGGCCGTTGACGATGTGGCGGGCTAAAGCCGCAGTGCCCTTCGGAGGCAAATTTCGTATTATCGATTTTCCTTTGTCGAACTGTGTCAATTCCGGAATTCGCAAGATCGGCGTTTTGACTCAATACATGGCCCATTCTCTTATCAGGCATATTCAGCAGGGGTGGGGATTT
>JAAUXY010131892.1_pt1 | contig 12755 bp, 10 predicted proteins | sample 7278121 | NCBI WGS metagenome assembly JAAUXY01 (sample SAMN14350117, study PRJNA611818) | marine sediment metagenome | isolation source: surface marine sediment (1.8m) | place: French Polynesia: Moorea | collected 2018-08 | reverse complement strand
TGATCGGCCGGGACGATGGCCGATCAGATACGTACGATGAATTGTTAAGCTGCAATGACGTCGAGGACATGGCCCATTGGCTGCGCCAGTGCAGGATGCTCCACCGCGATGCCGACAAGGGCTACGTCATGACCCATGCCGGCCTGCCTCACATCTGGAGTATCGAGCAGGCTGAGATGCTCGCGAAAGAGGTGGAGACTGTGCTGGCCGGCGACCATCCGTATCTTTCCTACCACGACTTTTTCGTCGACATGTACGGCAACGAGCCCGCGCGTTGGGATGAAGACCTCATCGGCATGCCGCGATACAGATCTATAACAAATTATCTAACACGAATGCGGCTGATTGATGAAAGTGGTTCGCTGGACTTCGACCACAAGGGTGCCCTCAGCGAGGCACCGGCAGGCTGGCGCCCCTGGTTCGAGCTCGTGGACAGTACCGTTTATCCCGAAAAAGTGCTCTTTGGTCACTGGGCGGCGCTCGATGGAGAGACCCGGAACGAGCACGTCATTGGCCTCGACACGGGCTGCGTGTGGGGCCGGGAGCTTACCGCGTTGCATCTGGAAACAGGTGAGAAGACAGCCGTGAAAGCCTTGTCACAGTAGGCTTTCCGGCGAATTGACCAGCGTCCTGTCGGTCGATTTGCGTCTGACAAACGAACAAATCCATCTAATTTCGGGCGATCCGCGTGTCTAAGTTGTCAGGTACGCAATACGAACTACGCTTAAGTTACGAGGAAAGAGATGCACTCCTCTGCAGTTCGTAAATGCGAAGCGCGTCACAGTAGGACAAACGCTGTCTGCTACGGTGAAGCCCAGTGCAGTACCCGCGTGGATTGCCAGCAGCATCAGCAACCCACGCCCGTAAACCCAACCTGGGCGATCTCAGGTATACCGGCTTAGCGGGCAGGACCGATGTAAAGCGCCGCTAGGCCAAGCGAAGGAGAGTTTGGCTATGGGCGTATTTGAACACTTCCAGGAGCGCTACGACGCGGTTCAGCAGGAAGAAATGTCTCTCGACGACTATCTGGTTCTGTGTCGAGAAAATCCCAAAGTGTTTGCAACTGCCGCCGAGCGCCTGCTCATGGCCATTGGCGAGCCTGAGTTTGTGGACACATCGAAAGATCCGCGGCTCTCGCGTATCTTTTCCAACAAGATCATCAAGCGGTACCCCGCGTTCGACGAGTTTTATGGCATGGAGGACTCGATCGAGCAGATCGTCTCGTTCTTCCGCCACGCGGCGCAGGGTCTCGAAGAGCGTAAGCAGATTCTTTATCTGCTCGGACCGGTTGGCGGCGGTAAGTCGTCTCTGGCTGAGAAGCTGAAGTCGCTCATGCAGCGCGAGCCCTTCTATGCGCTCAAAGGCTCGCCGGTCAACGAAAGCCCGCTGGGGCTGTTCGATCCTGCCGAGGACGGCCGCATCCTCGAAGAGGAGTACAGCATTCCCCGCCGGTATCTCAACGGCATCATGTCGCCGTGGGCTGCCAAGCGCCTGAAGGAGTTCGGCGGCGACATCTCCCAGTTCCGAGTCGTGAAGCTTTATCCGTCCACGCTCGATCAGATTGCGGTGGCCAAAACCGAGCCGGGTGATGAGAACAACCAGGACATCTCCGCCCTGGTCGGCAAGGTCGACATCCGCAGGCTCGAGGATTTCGCCCAGAACGATCCCGACGCGTACAGCTTCTCCGGTGGACTCTGTAAGGCCAACCAGGGCCTCCTCGAGTTCGTCGAGATGTTCAAGGCGCCCATTAAGGTGCTGCATCCTCTCCTGACAGCAACGCAGGAAGCCAATTTCAACGGTACGGAAGCCATTGGCGCCATCCCCTTCGACGGCGTGGTGCTTGCGCACTCCAACGAATCGGAGTGGCAGAACTTCCGCAACAACAAGAACAACGAAGCGTTCATCGACCGCGTCTACATCGTGAAGGTGCCGTATTGCCTGCGCGTGTCGGAAGAGATGAAGATCTACGAGAAGCTCGTTGCCGAGAGTTCTCTACGTGAAGCACCCTGTGCGCCGGATACGCTCAAGATGCTGGCGCAGTTTTCCGTGCTCTCGCGTCTCCAGGAGCCCGAGAACTCCAACGTCTTTTCCAAGATGAAGGTGTATGACGGTCAGAACCTGAAGGACACCGACCCGAAAGCGAAGACCATGCAGGAGTATCGCGACACGGCTGGTGTCGACGAGGGCATGGATGGTCTTTCCACTCGATTTGCCTTCAAGATCCTGTCGCGCGTATTCAACTTCGACCCCACCGAGGTGGCGGCCAATCCGGTGCACCTCATGTACGTGCTGGAGCAGCAGATTGAGCGCGAGAACTACCCGCAGGAAGTGCGGGACAAGTATCTCGGCTACATCAAGGAGTACCTGTCCTCCAAGTACGTCGACTTCATCGGCAAGGAAATACAGACGGCCTATCTCGAGTCCTACTCCGAGTACGGTCAGAACATCTTCGATCGCTATGTCACCTACGCGGACTTCTGGATCCAGGATCAGGAATACCGCGATCCGGAGACAGGCGACATCCTCGACCGTGCGTCTCTCAACGAAGAGCTCGAGAAGATCGAGAAGCCGGCGGGTATCAGCAATCCGAAGGATTTCCGCAACGAGATCGTCAACTTTGTGCTGCGCGCCCGCGCCAACAACAACGGCGACAACCCGTCGTGGCAGAGCTACGAGAAGCTGCGCACGGTGATCGAGAAGAAGATGTTCTCGAACACCGAAGATCTCCTGCCGGTCATCTCGTTCAACACCAAGGCGAGCACCGAGGAGCAGAAGAAGCACGACGACTTCGTCGCGCGCATGGTCGAACGCGGCTATACCGAGAAGCAGGTACGCCTGCTGTCGGAGTGGTACATGCGGGTACGGAAATCGCAGTAAAAGAAACCTGCGACGTACCCTTAATAACCACAGGCCAACGCCATGTCTTATTTGATAGACCGCCGCGAGAACGCCAAGCACAAAAACATGGTGAATCGCCGGCGGTTCATGGACCGCTATAAGAAGCACATCAAACGTGCGGTGGAAAAGGCGGTTGACGATCGCAGCATCACCGACATGGAGCGCGGTGAAGAGGTTTCGATTCCCGCCGGCGATGTGTCCGAACCCGTTTTCCACCACGGCAGCGGTGGTGAGCGCACCGTTGTGCATCCGGGCAACCGCGAGTTCGTGGCCGGTGATCGCGTGCCGCGTCCCCAGGGCGGTCAGGGCGGCGGCGCCGGTGAGGGTGAAGCGTCCGATCAGGGTGAAGGTGAGGACGATTTTGTCTTCCAGCTCACCTCGGATGAGTTCATGGAGGTTCTCTTCGAAGACCTCGAGCTTCCCAACATGAGCAAGCGCCACCTGAAAGGCACCTCGAGCTTCAAATATGAGCATGCGGGCTACAGCGCAGACGGCACGCCGGCAAAGCTGTCGGTGCAGCGCACCATGCGCGCTTCGAAGATGCGCCACATTGCGCTGAATTCGCGCCGCAAGCGCGAACGCCAGGCGCTGCAGGAAGCGCTCCTGGCGGCACAGCACGCGGGCGACGAAATCACGCTTCGCCGCATCGGCAAAGCGCTCGAAGAGCTGGAAAAGGGTATCAAGAAGGTCGCGTTTCTCGACGACACGGACCTGCGTTACAACCTGCACGTGCAGAAGCCGGTGCCCACTTCCCAGGCGGTCATGTTCTGCCTGATGGACGTGTCCGGCTCGATGGACCAGTCCATCAAGGACATGGCCAAGCGGTTTTATCTGCTGCTTTATCTCTTCCTGAAGCGCCACTACGAGCGCACCGAGATTGTCTTCATCCGTCACCACACCGTGGCCAAAGAGGTGGATGAGCAGGAGTTCTTCTACTCCAAGGAAACCGGCGGCACGGTGGTGTCGAGCGCCCTCAAGCTCATGCAGGAGGTGATCGAGGACCGCTACTCGCCGGACGAGTGGAACATCTACGGCGCCCAGGCGTCGGACGGTGACAACTGGAACGACGACTCGCCGATCTGCTCGAAGATTCTCACCGAATCGATCCTGCCCCAGGTGCAGTACTTCGCCTATGTGGAAATCACCAAGCGCAACCACCAGGCGCTGTGGGAGGAGTACACGAAGCTCGAATCGGCGCATCCGGACGTATTTGCCCAGCAGCACATCCGTTCCGTGGGCGATATTTTCCCGGTGTTCCGTCAGCTCTTTGCCAAGAGGAGTGCCGCATAATGAGTGCACTGCCGAAAAGCGACCGCAAGCCAATATCCACCGGCAGCGAGTGGACCTTCGATCTGATAGAAACCTACGATCGGGAAATCGGCGCCATTGCCGACGAGTACGGGCTCGATACCTACGCCAATCAGATTGAGATCATCCGCTCCGAGCAGATGCTCGACGCGTACGCCTCGGTGGGCATGCCGATAGGCTACAACCACTGGTCTTTCGGCAAACACTTCGTCGAGGCGGAGCAGAACTACCAGCGCGGCTACATGGGGCTGGCCTACGAGATTGTGATCAACTCCGATCCGTGTATTGCGTATCTGATGGAAGAAAACACGATGACCATGCAGGCGCTGGTCATTGCGCACGCCTGCTACGGGCACAATTCGTTTTTCAAAGGCAACTATCTCTTCCGCACCTGGACCGACGCGACGTCGATCATCGATTATCTCGTGTTCGCCAAGCAGTACATCAGCCGCTGCGAGGAGCGCCACGGGGTGCAGGCGGTGGAAGACGTGCTCGATTCCTGCCACGCGCTCATGAACTATGGCGTCGACCGCTACAAGCGGCCGTACCCCATCAGCGCCGAGGAGGAACGGCGCCTGCAGCGCGAACGCGAGGAGTACATCCAGCGCAACCTCAACGATCTCTGGCGGACGCTGCCCAAGGCGCGGGAGATCGACCAGGAGTCGGAAGAACGTTTCCCCGCGGAGCCGCAGGAAAACCTCCTGTACTTCATAGAAAAGAACGCGCCGCTTCTCGAGCCGTGGCAGCGCGAGATCGTGCGCATCGTGCGCAAGCTTGCGCAGTACTTCTATCCGCAGCGTCAGACCCAGGTGATGAACGAAGGCTGGGCGAGCTTCTGGCACTACACGCTCTTGAACACGCTCTATGACCGTGGCCTCGTCACCGACGGATTCATGATGGAGTTTCTGACTTCCCACACCGGTGTCCTGACTCAGCTGCCCTTCGACCACCCGGGTTACAACGGCATCAACCCATATGCGCTCGGCTTTGCCATCTACAGCGATCTGCGCCGCATGTGCGAAAACCCGACGGAAGAGGACAAGCAGTGGTTCCCGGACATTGCCGGAGGCAACTGGCTCGAGGTGCTGCACGTTGCAATGCGCGATTTCAAAGACGAAAGCTTCGTGCTGCAGTTCCTTTCGCCGCAGGTCATGCGGGACATGAAGCTCTTCGGCGTGGTCGACAACGACAAAGAGGACACTTATCTCATCAGCGCGATTCACGACGATGGCGGCTACCGCGAGGTACGTGATCTCCTTTCCAGCCAGTACAACATGGGTGACAAGGAGCCGAACATTCAGGTGGTCAGCGTCGATCTGCGCGGTGACAGGAGCCTCACGCTCCAACACAACCAGTTTGCGCGCAAACCCATGGGCGCGAGCACCGAAGAGGTGCTCAAGCACGTCTACCGGTTGTGGAAGTTTCCGGTGCACCTGCAATCCCAGTGGGAAGGTGAGGTGAAGCAGTCCTTCAGCGTGCCGCAGCCGGCGAGCGAGTAGTTCTTGCCGGGAGCCATCTCCCACGCATACCCTGTTGCGCGTGAGCGCACGAGCCATCAATGATCTGAACACATTCCTCGTCGGCGGTGCCGTGCGCGATGCGCTGCTCGGCCGCGAGGTGGGTGACCGCGACTGGGTGGTCATCGGCGGCAGCGTCGAAGAGATGCTGGCGCTCGGCTTTACCCAGGTGGGGCGCGACTTTCCTGTTTTCCTGCATCCCACAAACGGCGAGGAATACGCCCTGGCGCGCACGGAGCGGAAACAGGGTTCCGGGCACACTGGTTTCACCGTGCACGCAGATGCGGACGTCACGCTCGAGGAAGATCTCAAACGCCGCGATCTGACCATCAACGCCATAGCACAAGCGCCCGATGGGGAGTTGATTGATCCCTATGGCGGTGTCGCCGACCTTGGTGCCAGACAGCTGCGCCACGTGTCGGAAGCATTCAGTGAAGATCCACTGCGGGTTTTGAGAGTGGCGCGCCTCGCGGCGGAGCTGCCGGGGTTTGTGGTGGTGGATGACACACGAGCGCTGATGCGCGCCATGTGTGAGGCTGATGCGCTGGCGGAGCTTTCCGCCGAGCGGGTCTGGCAGGAGCTCGTCAGAGCGCTGGGGGCGCCCGAGCCCGATCGTTTCTTTGCCGTGCTGGAAGACTGCGGCGGCGTGCGGCCGTGGTTTGTAGAGCTGGCCGATCGCGACTGGCATTTCTGTGCCGGGGATGCGTTTCATCGCTTTGCCAGTCTGCCTCTTGGCGAAGCAACTCTCGAAGCGTTGAGCGCACGGGTAAAAGTGCCGAAGCATTACCATGAAGCCGCCCGCGACTGGCACCGCTGGGGAGACATCGTTGCTAACGCGGACGCGGCATCCACGGCAGCGCTCGTGGAGGCGTTGGAAACGCTGCGGGCCATGCACGACACGCACCGGTTGGAATTTGTGCTCGAGCACGCGTCGCTGACTTCCGGCGTCGATCAGCACTGGTTGCTTGCAGCGGTGCGCGGGCTTGCGGAAGTCAAACCCGGTGAAGCCGTGGCGCCCGGTCCTGCCTACGGCGAAGCCCAGCGCGCAGCGCGCATCGAGTGGCTGGAGAGCGCCCGCGCGGGCCTTCAACGACAGCGGTAGATGGTTACGCCAACGCTCTCGGCGTCGTGCAACGCATCGGGTTTAGCCACCGTCACCGTCACACCGCTGACGCGGTTATCCTCGAGGGCAAGATTGGCAATGTCTGTAACGAGACTTTCGACCAGGAGGTGTTTCGCCTCCAGCACCAAGCCTCTGACCTCAGCTGCCAGCGCCGCGTAGTCCACGGTATCGGCAAGCGCGCGGCTGTCCGCGGCCGCGCGGACATCGGTTTCGAGCTCCAGGTTGACCACTATTTTCTGCGGGGTGGTGCGCTCCTCCGGCAGCACGCCGAGAATCGCTTCGATCTCGAGATTCCGGATGAAAACGCGGTCAGGCACGTTTGAGCGGCGGCAGCTCGAACATGGGCCAGCGCGGCCGCGGATTGATGCTGAGCGGCGCCGTCTGGCCGGCTTCGAGCCTGAGCGCGCCGGCATAGGCGATCATGGCGCCGTTGTCCGTGCAGAGCGCCAGCGGTGCATAGTGCACGTTTGCCCTGAGGTCGCTCTCGAGCTTTTTGCGCAGCGCCGTGTTGGCGCTCACGCCACCGGCCAGCACGAGATCCGCGGCGCCAGTCTGCTCCATGGCGCGGCGGCATTTGATGAAGAGCGTATCGACCACGGCGGCCTCAAAGGCGGCTGCAATGTCGCAGATGTCCTGCTCGGCAAGGGGGCTGTGTGCGCTCACGGTGTTGAGCGTAAAGGTCTTCAGCCCGCTGAAGCTGAAATCGAGACCGGGCCGGTCGGTCATCGGGCGCGGGAAGTCGAAACGGGCGCCGTTGCCCTGCTCGGCTTTGCGCGCAATCTGCGGGCCGCCGGGATAGCCGAGATCCATCATCTTTGCCGCTTTGTCGAACGCCTCACCGGCGGCGTCATCGAGGGACTCGCCGAGGAGCTCGTAGTCGCCAAACGCGTTGACCAGCACCAGCTGCGTGTGTCCCCCGGATACCAGGAGCGCCACGAACGGCAGCTCCGGCGCTTCGCCCTCGGCGAGCAGGGGGGCAAGCAAATGCGCTTCCATGTGATGGACCTCGATGGCCGGCACGTCCAGCGCCCAGGCCAGCGTGCGCCCGAACGTGGCGCCCACCAGCAGCGCTCCCATGAGCCCGGGACCCGCGGTATAGGCAATGGCATCCAGATCGTCCAGGCTGATACCGGCATCGGTAAGGACCTTGTCGGTCAGCGGTTTGATTTTGCGCACGTGATCGCGCGAGGCGAGCTCGGGCACCACGCCGCCATAGTCGGCGTGCAGATCCACCTGGCTGTGCAGCGCTTCAGCCCGGATACCGGCTGCGCTGTCGTAGATGGCCAGGCCCGTTTCGTCGCAGGAAGTTTCTATACCGAGTACCAGCATGGCGCGCATTTTAAGGGGGGGTCAGAGTCAAGTGCCAGAGTAATTCTACTCTGGCACTTGACTCTGACCCCACCGATCGCTCGTTTGCGCCAGGCCGCAGGTGAGCTAGCCTTGAGTAGACGGATCCTGCGCCAATGTGTAGAATTCGCGCCCTATTTTTGAACTCAAGGCCAAAATGCCGCACGTCAAAGTCAGAGAAAACGAGCCGTTCGATGTCGCCCTGCGCCGCTTCAAGCGGTCTTGTGAGAAAGCGGGCGTCCTGTCTGAAGTACGTCGTCGTGAGTTCTACGAAAAGCCCACCGCCATGCGCAAGCGCAAGGCCGCCGCAGCGGTCAAGCGTCACATGAAGAAGTTGCAGCGCGAAGCCCGTAAGTACGAACGCGCGTTCTAGCAGCGCCTGGAGCGCCCTGCTCCGCAACTGTCCCATGTCTGAACTCAAAGACGTCATCGCCGAGGCGACCAAGGACGCCATGAAGGCGCGCGAAAAAGAGCGCCTGGCCGTGCTGCGCATGATCAACGCCGACATCAAGCGCGTTGAAGTTGATGAGCGCCGAGACCTCTCCGACGCCGACGTCAGCGGAATTCTGACCAAAATGGTCAAGCAGCGTCAGGATGCCCTCTCCCAGTTCGAAAAAGCCGAGCGTGCCGACCTTGCCGCCCAGGAAGCGTTCGAGATTGAAGTCATCCAGGCATTTCTGCCCGAGCAGATGGGCGCCGACGAGCTGGCCGCGCTGGTCGACAAAATCATTGCCGAAACCGGCGCCGCCGGCATGCAGGACATGGGCAAGGTCATGGGCGCACTGAAGGCCGCAGCCGAAGGGCAGGCCGACATGGGACAGGCCAGCGCGCTGGTAAAAGCAAAGCTGGCCTGATACGTCAGCATCGTGTCTGCGCCCCGCTCAATCATTCCCGTCATTCTCGCAGGCGGCATTGGCAGCCGGCTCTGGCCGGTGTCTCGATCTTATCTGCCAAAGCAGTTTCACAAGCTCCTGGGGCCAAGGTCTTTTCTGCAGGACACGCTGGTCCGCGCGGGCAAAATCACGAGCTCTGAACCCATCATCGTCTGCAACGACGAGCACCGTTTTCTGGTGGCCGAGCAGTGCCGCGAGGTGGGCGTCGGCTGGGATCAGCTCATTCTCGAGCCGGAAGGCCGCGACAGCGCCCCCGCCATTGCGCTGGCGGCCTGGTACGCCCTCAGCCGATATCCGGATGCGATACTGCTGGTGCTGTCCTCCGACCATCTGGTACGTGACGTCGATGCGTTTACGGCAGCCGTCAAAGAGGCTGCCGCGGGGGCTGCAGAAGGCAGTCTGGTCACGTTCGGCGTGACGCCGGATCGCGCGGAGACCGCATACGGTTACATTGAGGTGGCGGACATTGCCGGCGGCCTGCAGCCGGTCCTGTCTTTCGTCGAAAAGCCCGATCTCGAGACCGCGGGTCGATATCTCGAAAGCGGGCAGCATCTCTGGAACAGCGGTATGTTCGTGCTTGGGGCTTCCACGTACGTCGAGGAGCTCAAGCAGCACAACCCCGCAATGGCGCAGGCAACCGAGCAGGCCATGGCAGACGCCGCCGAGGATCTGGATTTTCTGCGTCCGGGTGCATCTTTTCTCGACTCACCCGCCGATTCGGTCGACTACGCCGTCATGGAGAAGACTGCTCATGCGCAGGTTGTACCCGTGAATTTCGGCTGGAACGACATTGGCTCCTGGGCCGCAATCTGGGATGAGTCCGGTCGCGACGACGAGGGCAATCACATCGAAGGGGACGTGGTTGCCGTAGACACCACAAATTCGTTCGTCAAAGCGGGCAGCCGACTCATCGGCACAATTGGCGTTGAGAATCTTGTCATCGTCGAAACTTCGGATGCCGTCATGGTTGCGGATCGCGATCGCGTGCAGGATGTGAAAAAGATCGTCAACGAGCTCGAGGCCACCGAGCGCAGCGAACACCTGTATCACCGCGAAGTATTCCGGCCGTGGGGGAGCTACGAAGGCATTGCCGAAGGTGAGCGCTACCAGGTCAAGTGCATCAAGGTGCAACCCGGCGCCAGCCTCAGCCTGCAGCTGCACAATCATCGCTCGGAACACTGGGTGGTTGTGCGCGGCACGGCGCGAGTGACGCTCGAAGACGAAGAGTTCACGCTGGGCGAGAATGAGAGCACGTACATTCCCCGCGGCTGTAAACACCGGCTGCACAACCCCGGCAAGATGGTGCTGGTGCTCGTCGAGGTTCAGGTTGGCCCGTATCTGGGTGAGGACGACATCGAGCGGTTCGATGACGTTTATGGGCGTTAGCGCGGCCGCGCGTACGCAACCTCGCAACCGACATCTGCCGGGCTTGTGGTAGGCTGGCATCCCAGCTCAAGGAACTTCAGCACCTCCAGTGGCCGGCCGCATTCCCCAATCTTTCATCAACGACCTGCTGTCGCGCGTGGACATCGTCGATGTCATCGACAGCCGCATGACGTTGAAGAAGACCGGCAAAAACTACTCGGGTCTGTGTCCGTTTCACGACGAGAAGACCCCGTCCTTCACGGTCAGCCCGGACAAGCAGTTTTATCACTGCTTCGGCTGTCAGGAGAGCGGCACGGCGCTGACCTTCATCATGAATTTCGAGCGCGTGGAGTTTGTCGAGGCGGTGGAGATGCTGGCGGCGAGCCTCGGTCTCGAAGTGCCCCGCGAGCAGACCGGCCGCCCCCAGCCGAAAGTCGACGCGGACCTCTACGATGTGCTGCGCGAGGCGGAGCGCTTCTATCGTCGCTCGCTGCGTGGCGCCGACGCGGCCATCGATTATCTGAAATCCAGGGGCTTGACCGGGGAAGTGGCGCGGGATTTTGGCATTGGCTACGCCCCCCCGGGCTGGCAGAACCTGAGCGAGCAACTCAAAAACGTGGCGTCGACCAAGCTCCTGGCGGCGGGTCTGCAGATCAAGAGCGAGAAAGGCAGGGTTTATGACCGCTTCCGCGACCGCATCATGTTCCCGATCCGCGACTCCCGCGGACGCGTCATCGGCTTCGGTGGCCGCACGCTCAAGAGCGAAGACGGTCCGAAATACCTGAATTCTCCGGAGACGGAGGTTTTCCACAAAGGCTCGGAGCTGTATGGGCTCTATGAAGCGCGACGGGCGCTGCGCCGTATCGACCGCCTGCTGGTGGTGGAGGGCTACATGGACGTGGTTGCGCTGGCCCAGCATGGCGTTGCCAACGCGGTTGCAACGCTGGGTACGGCAAGTGGTGAAGCGCATTTTCACAAGCTCTATCGCTATACGGACGAGGTGATCTGCTGCTTTGACGGCGACAGCGCCGGGCGCCAGGCAGGCTGGAAAGCGCTGGAAAACGCGTTGCCCACGCTGAACGAGCACCGCCAGCTGAAGCTCGTGTTCCTGCCCGAAGGCGAAGACCCGGACTCGCTCATCCGCGCGCGCGGCAAGGCGGGCTTCGACGCGCTGGTGGCCGAGGCGACCCCGGGACTGGAGTTTCTCTTTACCCGGCTTTCGCAGGGTCTGGATCTCGATACGGTCGATGGACGCGCTAGGCTGGCGGGACTGATTGCACCTTACGTGGACAAAGTCCCGGAAGGGGTGCTCAAGACGCTCCTGCAGCAGAAGGTTGCCGAAGTCACCGGGCTGGGCCGTCGCGCCCAACCCAATCCCTCACAACGGGTAAGAAAAACCAGTTCCAGCAAGGTTTCCAGACTTAGTGAACGCTTACTGACCTACCTTGTGAAAGCTCCTGAAATGTGGCCGGAAGTGGACGCCGAGGCGCGCGAGAAGCTGCTGCAGGCGGCGGACGAAATGGGTTTACTGGGTGCGGTCATGAGCTATCTGGAGGCCAATTCCGAAGCGGACACGGAAGAAATGCTGGTGCACTGGTCCGACAACGAGGCCGGCCGGGTGATTCTCGATGCAGCCCAGAAGTCCCTGGAGATCGATCGGCAGGGTATGCGCGCGGAGTTTCTCGACGGTGTGGCGCGGCTGCTGGAGCACCTACGGTCCGCCGATCGTCGCCGGATTCTCGCCCAGCTGCGGGAATCGGCGGATGTGGAAGACCTGCGTAAGTACTGGCAGCTGCACGGGCTTGGCAAAGACCTCACCTGAGGCGGCTGCTCTGGTCGTTTTCGACTATTCTTTACACTTGAACGACTCTGGATCATCCCCATATTCGACGCTATAATGGCTCGTTTGCCTCAGGGGGAAAGGCCCGGAATTTGAACGGGCAATGCTTGCATGCAGCTGATTAAGAGGCAAAGTCAATAAAACTGACGTAATGTCGGTGAACCAAAGCCGCCCAGATACGTTCTTACGTGTATGAGACCAAATAAGGGTCAGGCATAGAAGTATCGGGATGAAGAGCGCCCCGCGCGTGTGCGTCAGGGGTGAACAGTCATCACTTCCGACTCGAGGTACCATGAGCAATCAAATCTCGACAGAACAACAGCAGTCACGCTTGAAAGAGCTCATTGCTAAAGGCAAAGAGCAAGGGTTTTTGACCTACGGTGAGGTCAACGACCACCTGCCGGACGACATTTCAGATCCGGAGCAGATCGAAGATATCATCCGCATGATCAACGACATGGGTA
>JAAUXY010013828.1_pt1 | contig 12763 bp, 10 predicted proteins | sample 7278121 | NCBI WGS metagenome assembly JAAUXY01 (sample SAMN14350117, study PRJNA611818) | marine sediment metagenome | isolation source: surface marine sediment (1.8m) | place: French Polynesia: Moorea | collected 2018-08 | reverse complement strand
GGCTGCCCCCCGCCCATGCCCTACATGTAAAGGCCCTGTCGGATTAGCGGAGACAAATTCAACCTGGACCCTATGGCCTTCTCCAACCGTGCTTCGGCCATAGCGATCCCCTTCTTGTAAAATGGTGCCGATAACCGAAAGACTGGCTTCATCTTTGAGATAGAAATTTATAAATCCCGGTCCAGCGATTTCGACCCTCTCTATATCAGGTTCAACAGGTAGCTGCTCGATGATGGCTTGAGCGAGGTCACGTGTCGGCAGGCCAGTTGCCTTGGCCAGCAACAGGGCTATATTCGAGGTTAAGTCGCCATACGATTTATTTTTGGTCCGACTAATCTGGATGTCTTGGCCACCCTCTAGGGACAATGTCTTACGGACCTCAAGGTTTGACAAAGCTTGACGAATTGCGAATTGGAGCTTTTTTTTCAAATGCACAAACGACATTATTCTTCCTTTGTATTCTCGTGTTCACTAGTGTAAGAGTGGTTGCCGTATTTATAGCGCTTTATATTGTGTTAATTTAATAAGTGATTTGTAGAATGTATTACGCTCCACAAAACATCAATGGGCTGTACTCAATGCAAATGCGTGCCCCATTAAAAATGCTGTCTGGTTATAAATTACTCGGCTGTAAACCTCTTGATACTGGTGCGTTTCTACGATGTTTGTCGTTAAAAAGCTGTTATAAAACCCCTCTGTTGGCAAGATACGGCTTTAGAAATCGTGTCGAAATTTCATTTACTCCCATATAAACTGCGTTTTCTCATGATTTAAGCCTTGTCTCGCACTCACTTGAGGGGTTTTTAAACGGTTTCTAAATAGCTTAGGCTATTCGGGACCGATCAAATTACGGGTGGTTAACTTTACATATGCATCCCTGCGTCGCCTGTGTGGCAAGGGATACATTTTGCAAGACACGCTGCAAATATTCTCAGCGTGTCTTGCAAAGCAGCTGCCATACCGGGCTGAGTCGTTAAGATCGAAATACCTGCCACAATCACACTGGCCGTCGCTGTAATCGTTTAACTCCGGCCGGTTCCGAGGCTAATAAAGGTCAATTGGGTCAACATCGAGTGACCAGCGAACCTTGCGTGCCCCCGGAATTGAGCCAAGTAATGGGATCCAATCATTCAATAAACCCATGAGCAAGCGGCGATATTTGGTGACCACCAGCAGCTGCGCTCGATAGCGGCCTGCTCGGCGTTCCATAGGGGCCGGTGCTGGACCCCATATCTCGAGTGCCGTGTTGCCCTGGATGGGCGCGGCAGTATGAGCCGCGCCAAGAAAATCTAGAGGAGCAGCGCGCTCAGTAGCCTCAGCACGCAGTAGAGCCATATGTCGGTGAGGGGGCAATCCTGCGATTTGCCTTTCCTGGAGCGCGGCCGCGCAAAACATGCCATACCCACCTGAGAGCAAGGTTTCGAGCAATGGGTGAGTGGGTTGGTGAGTTTGCAACACGACCTTGCCTGGTTTACCGGCGCGGCCTGCTCGCCCCGCGACTTGCACGATCAACTGGGCCATCCGTTCCGTGGCACGAAAGTCAGTACTGTATAACCCTTGGTCGACATTAACAATGCCTACTAGGGTGACCTCTGGAAAATCATGCCCTTTTGAAAGCATTTGGGTTCCGACTAAGATACGGTGTTCTCCTCGATGAATTTGCTCCAGTTTCGATTGCATCTCGCCTTTACGCCGGGTTGTGTCACGATCGATGCGGATGATCGGAATTTCAGCAAAGTGACGTTTGAGTGCCTGTTCTACGCGTTCCGTGCCCTCGCCAACAACTCGCAGGTCGGAGCTGTCGCAGTCTGGACAATGGAGGGGTGGTCCCCGGTCAGCCCCGCAATGGTGACAACACAGGCGATAATTGGCTGTATGTAGTGTCATGTGAGTATCGCATCGGTCACAGCTCGCAGCCCAGCCACATTGATGGCAGATCAAGATAGGAGCAAATCCCCTTCGATTTAAAAACAATAAAACCTGACCTTCGCTCGCTAAGTGCTGACGTATCTCATGGAGCAGAGGTTTGGAGAGACCTTCTTCAATGGTCTGACACCTAAGATCGATTACATCTAGGCTCGGAGGTTTTGCCTTTCCAGCTCGTTCGGGGAGATTTAACAGCTGGTATTTTTGCTTTTTCACGTTGTTAAAGCTCTCCAGCGATGGCGTAGCCGATCCTAAAACCACCGGAATGCCATATTGCCTGGCACGGAAAACCGCGATATCTCGCGCATGGTATCGGAAACCGTCTTGCTGTTTAAACGAAGCGTCGTGTTCTTCATCAACAATAATAACACCAGGCTGGGCTAGTGGTGTAAATACCGCTGAGCGTGTACCAATGACCACCGATACGCTGCCTTTGCGTGCCAAGTCCCAAGCACAATGGCGCTCGAGCTCGGACATTCCTGAATGCATAACAGCCAGCGGCACATCGAAACGGCTGCGAAATTTTCCGAGTAATTGGGGGGTAAGACCAATCTCGGGAATGAGCACAAGGCTTTGCCGTCCTAGCGCCACTACCTCTTCCACGAGCCTTAAATAAACCTCGGTCTTACCGCTGCCAGTGACGCCATCCAATAGGAAAGAAGTGAATCTATCCAGGTGGCCGAGTATTGTATTTACTGCACGGAATTGATGTTGATTGAGTTTCTCAGGGGATTTGAGGTTAGCCTTGTTGTGTTGTAAACAGGGTTGTAGTCGCTGCTTGGTCAACCCTTTCCGGGACAGGGCCTGCACGGCCTGGTGCCAGTTCTTTGGCAACCCATTCAACTGTTCAAGGTCAAGGCCTTCAGGATATTTGCGTAATAGTCTCAATAAAGCAGTTTGTTGAGGTGCGCGCCGTAACGACTTAATATCAACCGACTGTCCCTGCTTGGTGATTTCCCAGATAGGTTTGCCTTATACTGTAGCAGCGTTTCCTCGACGTAACCGTTTGGGTAAAGCGGTGTGGATGACTTCGCCTAAGGGGTGGTGATAATAGGCACTGGACCACCGTAAGAGCTCTAGCATCGCTTCGTCAAGTATTGGGCCGCTATCTAGTACGTCAATTATCCGCTTAAGTTGGGTGGACTTGACTCGGCTGGTGTGGCTTTGGCCCATGATTAGGCCTATTACTCGGCGGTGACCAAAACTAACGCGCACTCGTACTCCAGTTTTTAAGAAGCATTTTAGGTGGTCGGTTGGGGGTAGGTAATCGAAGGTTCCCTGCAATGGGGTGGGAACCGCAACCTGCAGAATAGGTGTATCTGACATAAGAAGGAGAAAAAGACTACGTTAAGCAAATATAAAACAGGATACCCAAGAAAAGCTATCTACCTATTGAAAAGTAAGCACAAATTTGGAATATCCACAAAATCTGTGGATAACTTTGTGGATTAATTGCAATAATTACCGGACGAACGTTGATTTTAAACCTTTTGTATTAAATTGTAGAAAAAACATTCAAAAAAATATTCATTAAAAACAGTTATTTATAGAGTTTTTGCTGGTTTTCATAAACGTTAGTAACTGACCCTGTAGTGAGCTTTAGGACAAATGTTAAATGTGAATAAACTTTAAAGTATTCGATCATGATGTTGACAAAATCAAATATTAGTGGGCTCTTATGATATAAAGATTATAATGCAAACTTTTTTAGCACGCTGATGCCAAATGAGTGGATACTATCGCGATTTTATATACTTCGAATAGTCATAAAGTAGGCATTTTGAGTGAGCAATAAGCATTGAGAGCAAAGTGCGAGGGCGAATAATCGCCTGCTTCTATTTCAAGCCTGAGAGCTTGTGAAAAAATCCCGCACGGCTGCGGGCACCCCTGAACATGTCTGGCGGCGTTGCAGGTCCCCCAATATCTGGTCATGTAGAGCGCGCTACACTCCCAGCTATTGGAACTCCCGCGCCTTGCCAGACATGCCCAGAAGCACCCTCGCTTCGCGCAGGGATTTTTTCACAAGCTCTAAGCTCTGCCGCTATCGATGTTAAGAGCCAGCAAGCAAACCTAATTTAGGACGATTGTTAGGACGATTGTATGAAGTGGGATGTAACCCGGCTTCTGCTTTTTAGCACGGTAAGGTCTGGGAGGCGCCTGTCAGGGGACGCCGTAAATACCACGGAAGGTGAGCCCTGGCCCTGCGAGCGAAGCAGGACCGCAAAGCGTTGCAGGTAGTTACAGCGTGTCTTGTAAAGCATCTGCCATACCCACCTGAGTAGTTACGAGCATTTTAGCGATCATGCGAATTTCGGGAGGGAGAGGATAAATAGGCAGAAGTGGAAAATGCGGATAAGTCACTGTAATAGCTCGAGAAGTCTGTAATCGGAAGGGGTTTGCAAACTAAAGTGATAATGTTCATTATAGAACGAGTTCGAGAGGTTTGAGCGAATTGCGTAAGCGGGTGTGTAGTGTGCTTCGATGTCATATTCAATGGAATTAAGACGCTGTTTTAAAACTCCTCAGGTGAGTGTGAGACAAGGCATAAATCGATGAGAAAGCGTAGTTTATCTGGGAGTAAATGAGCATTTCGAATCGAATTATAACGCCTTATCGTGCCAGCTGAGGGATTTTAATACAGTTTCTAAAGAGTATGTCTGGTAACAAATGATTCGGGATTCAAATTTCCAAGAACGGCCCTTTTCCAAGAACGGCCCTATTTTCCGATCATTTTCGTAAAATGGGGCCAGCTTATCGCCTGAAATGATCGAAAAATGAACATTGTTTGGGAACATATTCGCTTCGATCCATTGTTACCAGACAAGCTCTAACATACTACCTAGGAGGTGGGCATTGTACGACTTGAGTCAACAGGTTTTGCGGACCGATGTGGCTGGTATGCCTTTAGAATGGATCAATTATCAGGATGCCGCTCGGCTCTATCATGCCAAGCAGGTGGCGTATTCTTGTGGTATGCTTTTGTATAAGATTCGTGGCGGCGTAAATGCCTGGACGGGGCAGCGAAGTATCATTAATGTCAATTCCATTATCGCCACCCATGGCACTAACAAATCGCTACATCAAGACTATGTGCCTCCATTGAATAATCCAGCCCTGTTTAAACGTGATGCCAGTTTGTGCCTTTATTGTGGTGGAGTGTTCACGTTCAGGCACAAGGACTTATCCAGAGATCACATAAGGCCTCTTAGTAGGGGAGGAACCGATCATTGGAACAATGTAGTGACGGCCTGCAGGCGTTGTAATAACCATAAAGCCGGTCGAACGCCGGAACAGGCGGGCATGGAGTTGCTAGCAATACCTTTTATCCCTACGCATGCAGAATACATTTATCTTCAGGGGCGCGGGGTTTTAGCCGACCAAATGGAGTTTCTTCTCGCTCATTTTCCACGTACTAGTCCGCTGCATGAACGTCTGCGCAATCAAATTTAGTTTCGCAATAATGCTTTTTAGTAATGAAATACCGAGGTGAGGCTTATTACCGTCACGGCAGTGCTGCTCAATCGGGTGTTTTGCTGGTCAACCTTGGTACACCCGATGCCCCCACACCCGTCGCCTTGAGACGTTACCTTGCAGAATTTCTCTGGGATCCGCGTGTGGTAGAGACACCGCGACTACTGTGGTGGTTTATACTGAATGTTATCATTCTGAGGGTTCGTCCAGCGAGGAGTGCAAAACTGTATCAAAAGGTTTGGCAAACGGAAGGTTCGCCACTACTGGTTATATCGCAAAGGCAACGAGATGCCTTAGATCGCTATATGAAACGGCGATTCAAAGACAAAGTAAACGTGGTATTAGCGATGCGTTATGGTAATCCATCGATTGCTGCGGGTTTAAAACAATTGCAAAAGGCTGGGACGCGACGTTTGCTCGTAGTTCCCCTCTATCCCCAATATTCGGCAACTACGACAGCGTCCACGTTCGATGCGGTTACCGATGTATTAAAGCGCTGGCGATGGTTACCCGAAGTGCGTTTCATTAACGGCTATTGTGACGATGCTGCTTACATCAATGCACTTGTAGCTAAAATAATACATCATTGGGCAACGCATGGCCGCGGAAAATTATTGCTGTTCTCCTATCATGGCCTACCCAAACGCTATCATCTGCAGGGTGATCCTTACCATTGTGAGTGCCATAAAACAGCGAGAATGGCCGCCGAGGCTCTAAACTTAGAGGCCAATCAGTGGCGAGTGTGCTTTCAATCAAGATTTGGTCGCGAGGAATGGCTAAAACCTTATACCGATCAACTACTAAAGAAATTGCCTGAAAAAGGTATCGAAACAGTCGATGTAGTATGCCCGGGTTTCGCCGCTGATTGCCTTGAGACACTTGAAGAAATTGCCGGGCAGAATCGAGAGTTGTTCTTGCGGTCCGGCGGCAAAAGGTTTAGCTACATCACCGCAATGAATGACTCGCCAGAGCATATCGACGCCCTGAATAAGCTTATTCTACGACATATGCAAGGTTGGCCGGAGATTTCTCCTGAATTGGATTATGACAAGGTTGAGCAAGCGCTTGAAAAATCTAGACAGTGTGCATTGGCATTAGGTGCGAAACAGTAGTTTATTTATAACTTCTCAGCCAGATATGGCAAATGCTTTATACTTCGAACGGTTGTAAATTGGGAAATTTTGGGTGAGCCATGGGCCTCGAGAGCAAGGCGCGAAGGCGAGTAAAAGCCAGGTCCTATTGCGAGCCTGAGCAACACGGCTCTGCTTCGTTTGCAGCTGGACTCACTCCTTCTGCGCGATGTGATTCTGCATCGTTTGAAGGCCCAGGGCCGGCCTTACCTATGCACGCTCGACACGGGCCGCTCAGGCCTCCGACGGTCTTGCAAGGTGGCCGCCATCCAGAGTTTTAAAAATTGCTGAGTAATTACTATAAAAATATATAATTCTAACAATGCAAATAATTTATAGGTGATGTGTTCGGATGAAAAATCAGGCTTTAGTACAAAATTTTAGCACACAGTATAGCGAGGCCACATTTTGGAAAAAAATGAAGTGCTTCGCAAGCAAGGCCGGAAAGGAAGTTCTCGAAAAGGCGCTTATCCTTTATTATTGTATGAAGGATCCGGATACCCCTCCTAGGGCCAAAACGGTGATAATGGGGGCATTGGGTTACTTCATTCTCCCATTGGATGCAGTTGCTGATATTACTCCGGTTGTGGGTTTCAGTGATGATCTGGGTGCCTTAGTGCTAGCTTTCACTATCGTTATAGCCCACATCAAACCGGAACATAAAGAGCAGGCAAACGAACAGCTTAAAGAATGGTTCAGTAATGCCGCTGATTGAAATTACTTAACGAGTTACGTGATTACCGTTTTCATTTTTCATCGCGACTATGTAGCTATCATTAGCTAGATGAATGGTCACTTTTCGTCTATTATTGAAAGGTCTCGCTGCACGTAATAAACCTCTGTTAATTGCTCAAGAATATTAACCAGAGCCTCGGCTTTATGAAGAAATCGGTCAATTCGGTGAGTGTCGAACCCCCGTCCTTGGTAGCTATGATTAGCAAGGAACCGGTCCGAGTGAACAGTGTGCCAGCAGAACTTAAGGTGGTCAAACCCTATCCGAAAGGACATCTATTATGTGTTGATCGTGGCGTTTATGATCATGTAGGAATCTCAGACGGTAAAGGCTATGTCTACGAGAATTCGTATAGACGAAATGGACGAGGTAAGGTGAGTTATGATGAATTTTCAGGTGGAATGCCTATCATTGACCTGGGGATACTGCAGGGAAGTTGCCATCCTGACACAATGATCAGTCGAGCGGAAAAGCTCATTCAGGATAAGAAAAAATATAATCTTTTGTTTAACAACTGCGAACATTTTGTCAGAGAAGTATGCGATGTGAATGTACGAAGTCCCCAGGTTCAAAAGGCGATTGTGTCGACCATTAGCGCGGCAATTGCTTTTAAGTTTAAACACCCCGCATTGAAAGGTTTTGCATGTGGAGCCGCGATTGGGGCTTTGTTGAAGAATAATTCCAATGAGGTGATTAAGAATAGTCTTAGTGGCGCCTCTTTTGGATTGTTGATTGGGTTGATCCTAAGTTACAAAATCAACAAAAACGAATCTAACGGCGCTGATGTAATAACCCAAGAAGCAAACTTACATAAGGAATGCGGACGAAATAAGTTGACCAGTTTGCACCGTATGATCGTTCGTCTTCAAGGCGCGACAACAGGCGCATAGCTGGGGGCTATGTAACTGTTGTTGCAACGCCGAAGAGGGGCGATCAGGCAAGCCAGAGGGGGAAGTTATTTCGGTAGCATTCCCAAGATGGTTTGGGAGAGTAAAAACCGGTTTGATGCGATAGCGACTGGTTGAGAATTTTCCGTAAGAAGCTGTTTTAAAATTAATCAGGCGGCACATTACGGCGCTAACAATCTAAGCAAAAGGCTCATTTACTGGCTCGTAAACTGCGCGTTCTCACCGATTTATGCCTGGTCTCGCACTCACCTAAGAGGTTTTAAAACAGCTTATAACGGTCTTGAAAATGGTTTGCAAATTAGGGTTTTCCGGCGATTGCTAGTAAGTGACATTCTTTAAAGATGTCAATCTATGAGAGAGACTGCGCATTAGATGTTCCAATTGCTATTTTGAAACCTAACCGTTCAATCCTATTGAAGCGAACGCTTAACGCAATCATTTCTTAGACCTTTCAACCGCTAGAAATTGGCTTGATCCACCGCGCAGTTTTTGACCATGTCGGCGACTTCGACGGTTCGTCGTTAGCGTGCATGGATTATTTCAAAAGCCTCCGTAATGGCATTGTCCCATGATCCGTTTAGTTATTGCTTTAACCGCCGAGGCGAGGCCGATAATTGAATACTTTAATCTAAAAAAACATTTGTCTCAGAGACTTTTTCCTATATACCGTAACCGTGATATCGCACTAGTGGTCTCGGGTGTAGGGAGGATGGCAGCGGCTGCGGCTACCGCCTATCTTCATTCTGAGACGGGCGAATATCGCGATTGCGGTTGGCTTAACATCGGTGTAGCTGGCCATGCGAAATGGCACTGCGGGTTGGGTGTTTTAGCCAATAGGATTATAGATTCGAGTACACTTCGATGCTGGCATCTTAACCAACTTCTCGGTATCCCGATCGAACTTGCACCTCTTATTACGGTTGATTCACCAGAAACTGAGTATTCAGAGGAGGGGATGTATGATATGGAGGCCGCTGGTTTTTGTTTCGTAGCAAGTCGTTGTACGGCTTTGGGACTTGTGCAGTGCTATAAAGTTATCTCTGATAACCACTTTACTTCGAACTCTACAGTAACCCCGTATCGGGTCCGACAGCTTATAAGCGATCGAATGGTAGAAATCGATAACTTGATGCGGTGTATCATCAATCAGGCTGGGTAGGTACCTTTTCTATTCGAGCAGCTGCTCAACCTTGTCTGACAAACACTTTAAAAGAATAAGCATCATGCGTACCTTTATCGTTACAGGGGTTAGCTCAGGTATCGGGCTAGCGATCTGTGAGCGGCTTTTAGCAGAACGTCACCAGGTTATTGGTCTAGCCCGCAATGTCCCAACAGCCGATTTTTCAGATCCTCACTATCATGCATTTTCAGTTGATCTTGCCCAACTTGATGAGTTGCCCGACAGACTCATTAAAGTGGCCCGTGAATTTCCGAATATAAGCGGAGTGATCTGTTGTGCAGGTGTGGGTCGTTTCGGATCTCTGGAAGAATTTTCCTACGGCCAGATACGTGCCCTTGTGGAGCTTAATCTCATCAGCCAGATTTATATTACACGAGCTTTTCTGCCATTGATGAAAAGACAGGGCAAAGGGGATTTAATCTTCATCGGCTCGGAGGCTGCCATGACGGGTGGACGTCGAGGTGCAGTCTATTCGGCGACCAAATTTGCCTTGCGGGGGTTGTCTCAGTCGCTTCGCCAGGAATGCGCCGGCAGCGGTGTGCGGGTTTGCATCATTAATCCAGGCATGGTTAAGACAACGTTCTTTTCAGAACTCGAATTCGAACCCGGGATAGCCCAAGATAACTATCTTCTTCCACAAGATATCGCTGATACAGTGATTCATGTGCTTTTCCTTAGGCAGGGCTCAGTGGTTGATGAAATCAATTTATCCCCCCTGAAGAAGGTGATTAGGTTTAAGAAGCCGTCGAAAGAGTAAGTTTTTGCCACTCTCCGGCAGCAGCATCCTTCATGAACTGAATTCCGGAGCAGAGATCATAGACCGACCGATTATTAACGCGTTCTCGGAGCCTGATATGGCAGACGCTTTTCAAAAAGTACTATAAGCTTCTGAACAAAAGTTGATTAATATTTCTGCGAATCTTTTTTCGACCCTCTGTGTTGTCGCTCCATTCACATAGGCCCAGCTATGTTCGTTACGCTGCGCCTTGATGGCCACCAAAAATCCTTCACAGCTTATGTTAAAGAACTTATGCTCAGCTACTTATAGCGGAATTCAGTTGCACAGCGCAATAAACTCATTCTTCTACGCTTAACAAGCAGTGAACATTAAACATAGATACCCACGGCGCATGGGTTTTGGGTGTAGAAATTGTGTTGAGATTGTCACAGCGCGAGGCGGTATGTGCAAGGCATAGTTTTACCTTATGGACTTCGCATTATAACGCCGCTATGTGGCAATGGTGACTTGGCAGTTAGCGTGCAATTCCATTCGTTATGGGTATGATGCACAATAAGGGGAGCCTTTAGAAGCTGTTTGGTTGAAAAGTGATCGAAGCGAAAAGACCTTGAATGGAGGACGTTTATTGGTTGTTTGGAGGCGAATAGCCTAAGCTGTTTAACAACAAGCATCGAATAAGTGCACTAATGCCTAGAGGTTTGCAGCCGATTAATTTTTAATTTGACAGCTTCTTAAACTGGTAAAGTGATAGTGCGAAGTGGCACTATAAGGATAAGGTGATTAGTGAACCAGAGACCAAGCAAGGAAAGTCAAATGGCTGAAGACCGAATCAGAGATTAGCTTATTCGCTTTCAAATCGAATTAGGTGCTCGTCATCTAAAGATATAGGACATCCCAGGCTAATTAAGCCAGTTCCTGTGAGAGGAAGTTCTTGGCCGGTTAAATGAGCCACGTCTCCCTGCTCCCACATTAGGTAGGTTCCATTAGTGCTTTGATCTTTAACAAAAATCAAGCTATCGCGGAATTCAAATCGGGCATGTTCACGAGAAGCATATTTATTGTTTACTCTAATATCGCACTCCTTGCGTCTGCCGACAACAATTAACGGGTTGGTAGCGGATAACCACTGAGTAATACCCTGGAATGTGAGCAGTAACTTTCCGTTAAAACGACCGTATGAACTAACATGCGATTCATTCTCAATAGTGATTGAGCGACGATCGATGATTTGTCGTCGGTTTTCAGTCACTAACTCCCCGCTACTATCTGTAAGAGGGTAGGTGGGAATTATCTGCGGCTGAATGTCGGTACTATTCATTCGACGATCGAGGATTCGGCGCCGGCTTTTCGTAACTACCTCTCCGTTACAATCAGTGAGAGGAAAACCGGGTTTCCCTACCCATTTCCGCCGTTCGCTTTTCCTGCGCTCTTTCATATTGAGTATCCTCTGATAGGTTATGGCTTCCTTGTTGGGAGTTTAGTGTAACTTTGTGCAAAAAATTGTGCGTTATGTCTAAAGACATTGTCCATAAGTTGCCGTCTGTTGATTCTTTATTCGGCTGCGAGCCCCTTGAGGTTGGTTTATTTTTTTGATGCTTCTCGTTGACCGGTGATAACTCTTCACGTCGGGCTCCAGTAGCTTGTTGGATCCAGGCGATCATAGCGAGCAGACGGTTTGAAACAAATGTTTCGTTTGTTTAGAGCGAATCGCCATAGCTCTTTAATGAAAAGATTTAGATACCTGTGCAAAGCTGGTTTTTTCGCAGTAAATCAATCCTCAGCCCGATTGGTTCCGAGACTAAAGGCCCTCGATTCAAGAGCTTGTCGCATCGTGTTAACTAAACAGATTCTAATCGACTCATTTTAAGCGCCGTCAATGTATATAAGGCACTTCTAAGCCAGGTTTTAATTTTAAAGGTAGGTGTTACACTAAACGGGGTAAATATGTACCGATATTTCGACTGATGGTATTAAACTGCTGATAAAACAAAAAGATACATTTATCCCGGATAATTCATAAATTCGCGTGAAGATCGTGCAGTCTATTGGTTTCACAAGGAATTTTCCGAAGGAGTAGCGTATCAATGATTACGCTCGAATGAGGAAAATTTTCTTGTGGAATCAATAGACAAGTGAGAACACGCGCTAATTTGTGAAATATCCGGGTTAACCACTTAGTCTAGTTCGACATCTGCTAGTCAAGTATGTAGGGAGCCGCTATACCTCGTTTTAACTTATTTTACAAATTCAGCAAGACGGCAAGCGACTAGAGGCTAGTCGCGAGAGTGTAGGACTGATATATTTTAACTTGCAACGAATTGTTTCAGAACGATTTTTTCTGGACCAATTCTTGTCGAAGACATCAGACTTTATGTTTTTGGCCAGGAAATTAACATATACGGTCTAGCTCTAACTGATGCGAGCGAGCTTTGAAGCTGTTTTAAAACCCCTCAGGTGAGTGCGAGACAAGGCATGAATCGATGAGAAAGCGCAGTTTACAGGGGAGTCAATGAGCAATTTCGAACCGATTTATAACGCCGTATTGTGCCAGCTGAGGGGTTTTAAAAATAGCTTCTTAGGACGGCGGATGAGAAGTTACAAGATATTTAACCTGAGCGGACGGGTTCCAAGTCGCGTGGTTAGCCCCCGCAAAGGCAAACCGCAATTCAGCTCTTG
>JAAUXY010146161.1_pt1 | contig 12767 bp, 11 predicted proteins | sample 7278121 | NCBI WGS metagenome assembly JAAUXY01 (sample SAMN14350117, study PRJNA611818) | marine sediment metagenome | isolation source: surface marine sediment (1.8m) | place: French Polynesia: Moorea | collected 2018-08 | reverse complement strand
TGTCGGACTGGCCGACGTGCTCGAGTTGGGTCAGCGCCCGTTCCTCGGCCTCGGCCCGGCCCAGGCCGAGCACCTTGATCAGAGAGAGAGTGACGTTCTCGATCGCCTTGAGGTGCGGGAACAGGTTGAACGACTGGAACACCATCCCGGTCTCGCGTCGGATCTCCTGGATGTTCCGGACGTCGTTCGACAGCTCGACGCCGTCGACCACGATCCGACCGGAGTCGTGCTCCTCGAGGCGGTTGATGCACCGGATCATGGTCGACTTGCCCGACCCGGACGGGCCGCACACCACCACGCGCTCGCCGAGCCCGATGGACAGGCTCACGTTCTTGAGCGCCTGGAATTCACCGAAGTACTTGTCGACCCCCTCGAGCCGGATGATTGGTTCGGCCATGGCCCACCTCCCGCGTCTCGACCACCCGGCGGCTCTTGCCGGCATCGCGGATGGCCGCGCCCATTCTACGAGACCCCGTCAGCCGCGCACAGCCACGTCCGGACCGCCGGCACCATCCGCGGCTGACTCGACGGACACCGGCCGCCGGTGGAGACCCGGCGCTGCGTCAACCACAGGCACAACGATACGATCCTGGCAGATCGTGGTGCCGGGGAGCCGAGTTGCGGCGCCCCGGACCAAGGGAGGGCACCGAGATGAATCGACGTCATGTTTGGAGTTCCGCCTTCGAGACCGACGGTCGGTTCGGCGAGATCGAGAACAACCCGTTCGCGAAGAAGCAGCGGGAAGAGGGAGTACGCGGCCTCGCAAATCTCGTGAACCCGCACCGTCAGTCAGCTCTCTCCGTTCGAGCGGGTGCCGTGCTCGCGGTAGGCGAGATAGGCCGCCCCGGCGAGGATCATCGCCATGCCGAAGCCGCTCACCGCGCCGGGCACCTCGGCGAACAACACGTAGCCGATGAGCACGGTCCACACGAGCCGCAGGTAGTCGAGCGACATGACCAGGCTGGTCTGGGTCGCTTTCATGGCCATGGTGAACAACAGCACGCACAGCGCGTTCAGCACGCCGAGTGCCACCAGCTCCGCGAGCAGGCCCGGCGAGGGCCATTGCCACACCGAGATCGCGGGAACGAGCAAGATGGGGCTCTGCAGCAGCATCCCGTACGCGGTCACGGTGACCGCGGAGTCGGTCCGGGTCAGCATCTTTATCAGAAACAGCATGATCCCGAAGAGGCAGGTGGAGCCGAGCATCACCAGCAAGCCGATGTCGAAACCGGACGGGCCGGGTCGAAGCACCAGCATCGCGCCGACGAAGCCGACGCCCAGCGCCGCCCACCGGTGGACCCTCACCGTCTCGTGAAGGTAAACCGCCGCAAGCAGCGTCGTGAACAGCGGAGCCATGAAGCCGATGGCGGTGACGGGCCCGAGCGGTGAGCGACTGAGGGCGAAGTAGAACGTCAACAAGGACGCGGCACCGAGACAGGCCCGCAGGAAATGCAGACCGAGGCGGTGAGTGTGCAGGACCGCGATTCCATCGCGCAGATAGAACGGAACGAAGACGAGCAAACCGAAGAAGCTGCGAAAGAAGGCGACTTCGAACGGGGGCAGGGATCGCGTCAGCACGCGCACCAGCGCGTGTGAGGCCGAGAATCCCACGGTTGCGAGCAGCATGAAGAGAACGGCCCGCAGGACATGCGACGAGTCGGACTCGCGCACCTCGGATTCGGCCGGATCACCCTTGCCCGGGGACTCGCTCACCCGCGCCGCCGCCCGCTTGACGCGGACCGACGCACCGTTGGACACTGCCGCGAGACGAAACGAGGCTCCATGAGAGTCAATATGACACGATACCGGGGCTGGAGCGAGATACGGTCATGAGCGCCACACCCGAGCATCGGGCCATCCCCTACAACGGCTACCATCGGCGCACCGCCGGCGCGGAGGATTCGGAGCTCACGCGCGTGGGTCCCGACACCCCGTGCGGGGAGTATTTCCGGCGCTTCTGGCTGCCGGTGGCGATGACCGAGCAGGTGTCGGCGCTTCCCCTGTTGATCAAGGTGCTCGGCGAGGAGCTCGTGCTGTTTCGCGATCTCGAAGGGCGCTACGGCTTGCTGCACAAGCACTGCAGCCACCGGCGCGCATCACTCGAGTACGGCATCGTTGCCGAGCGAGGTATCCGATGCTGCTACCACGGCTGGCTGTTCGATGTCGACGGCCGCATCCTCGAGGTGCCGGGGGAGCCGGAAGGGAGTCCGATACCGGCCAGGCTCTGCCACGGGGCCTACCCGGTGCGCGAGTACAAAGGCCTCGTGTTCGCCTATCTCGGACCGCCCGACAAGCAGCCGGAGTTCACGCTGCTCGACACCATGGAGCAACCGGACAACGACATGGTGCCCTACGCCATCGACTATCCGTGCAATTGGCTGCAGGTGGCCGAGAACCCGATGGACCCGTTTCACAGCGTGTTCCTGCACACCCGGGTGACCCGCGCTCACTTCAATCCGGCGTGGGGCACGCTGCCCGAGGTCGAATGGCACCCCATGACCGACGACGTCGGCATCTATCTCACCAACACCCGGCGCTGGAACGAGTTCGTGTGGGTGCGAACGGCCGAGGTGATGTTGCCCGCCATGGCCCAGCCCCCGGACATCTACCAGAACCCCGACCGCGAGAAGTTCTTCCCCCGGGTCGGCATCACCAAGTGGACGATCCCGGTGGACGACACTAGCTGCAAGATTATTGCCTGGCGCCACTTCAACGACACCCTCGATCTCGACGGCAAGGGCGATCGCGCCAAGGTCGGTCTGAACAAGGTGGACTTCGTCGGCCAGACCGGCTGCGAGCGCAGCTACCGGGACGGGCAGCAGATGCCGGGCGACTACGAAGCGCAAGTCTCGCAAGGCCCGATCACCATCCACGAAGACGAGCAGCTCGCCACCACCGACGGCGGCGTTGCCCGCTATCGTCGAATGCTGCGCCGGGCTATCAGGGCCGTGCGCTCGGGCGATGATCCGCCAGCGCCCAGCTGCAACGCCGACGGCCATGTGCCGACGCTTGCCGGCGACGTGATCGTTCGCGTTCCCCCCTCCAGTGCCGGCGATCGAGCCTGGCAAAGAGAGCTGGGGCGACGCATCGGCGAGATAGTGGCGCAGACCCTGCCCCTGTCTGCGGCCGAGCGTTCGAAAGTCATCGAGAAGCGCGTGCGCTCGCTCCTCGAAAGCGACACGAGTTGACGCCGCCCGACGACCAGTGTTCCCGGCTCGACGCGAACCGTCGAGCGCACGCGGGATCTTACGTTCGAGATGCTCGGAGCGGCCATCGCAAACCATGAATCCTCCACCGCCGGTCGTGTTCGACACCGAGTTCCCGACCTGTCGCGAGGGCGTCTTCGTGCCACCGGGCTTCGCGACGCCCGAGGAGATCGCGGGCGTCGTGAAGCTGTGCGAGGACCTTGGCTACCATGCGGTGTGGGGAACCGATTTCGTGACTCCCACGCCGGGCTACGGCGTGCCCGAAGGTGAGAGGCCCGATTGGTACGAGCCGCTCGCGACCATCGCGTTCTGCGCCGCTCGAACCGATCGCATCAAGCTCGGTACCGGCGTTCTGCTGGCCCCGCTGCGAGAGCCGGTCATCCTCGCCAAGCAGGCGGCAACGATAGACCGCCTGAGCAACGGCCGGCTGCTCCTCGGCCTGGGTCTCGGGATGTGCCGGGACGAGTTCGAGGCGCTCATGCCGAATCGACGCGGCGCGCATCGGGGGCGCATGCTCGACGAGTGCCTGGAGCTGCTGCGACGCCTCCTGGACGAAGAGGAGGCGGTGACGTTCTCGGGCGAGTACCATGCGGTGGATGAGGTCAAGCTGTATCCCAAGCCGCTGCAGCGCCCGCTGCCGATGTATGTCCCGTGCCGTCGCGCCACCGCCTACGAGCGAATCGCTCGGTGGGGCCTCGGCATCACGGCACCGGCGGCGATCCTACCGGGGCATCTACAGGCCCTGGCCCCCTATCTCGAGCGGCACGGCCGGGCGCTGTCCGACATCGATGCGATCGGGGAAGGCGAAGTCCTGCTCGGCGCGACCCGCGAGGAGGCAGTCGCGCGCTACAGACGTAGCCGTCACGGGCAGTTTCGACTCAAGCGCCAGGATCTGGCGTCTTTCCTGGAGCAGAACTGGGTGGGCACCCCGAGCGAGGTGATCGACAAGATCGGCGCCCAGATGGATCTCGGCATACGCCACTTCACGATCCTTCACGTGCCCTGCGACACGCTCGCGGAGCGACGCGAGCTCCTGCAACGTTTCGCCGAAGAGGTCGTTCCGGCGCTCACTTGACCGTTTCGACCGCGGGCGTCACTGACGCCACCAGCGCTAGGGAGGTGGAGCAATGATCTACGAGCTGAGAACCTATCGATGCCTGCCGGGCGGCATCGGCGTGCTGCACGACTTGATGGAGAACCTCGCCATCCCGGTATTCGAGAAAGTCGGCATGACGTTCGTGGGCGCGTGGACGCCGGAGGTGGGCGGCGACGAGAACAGCCTGATGTACATTCTGAGCTACGAGGACATGGGCGCACGCCAGAAGGCGTGGGACGCCTTCTGGCAACATCCGCAGTGGAAGGAAGGCCGGGCCAAGTACGCCGAGGCATTCGGAGGACCCATCGTCGCCAGCTCCGACAGCGTGTTTCTCAAACCCGCCCCCTACTCGCCCCTCGACTGAGTGCACGCGCACGGGACACCATGGACCACCTCGCTCCGGGTGCAGAGATTGCATGCAACGTTTCTCGATAGTTTCCCTGCTGCGAAACGCCATGGGCTACCACGAGGGGTGGCAGCGCATGTGGCGAAGTCCGGACCCGAAGCCGCGCTACGACGTGATCATCGTTGGTGGCGGCGGACACGGCATCGGCGCCGCGTATTTCCTGGCCAAGGAGCACGGCATCAAGAACGTCGCGGTCGTGGAGAGAGGCTGGCTCGGTGGCGGTAATACCGCGCGCAATACCATGACCATCCGCTCCAACTACGTACGCCCCCCGAGCGTGCCGTTCCACGAGGAGTCGATGGCGCTCTATCGCCGGCTGTCTCGCGAGCTCAACTACAACCTGATGGTGAGCCGGCGCGGCATGATCAGCTTTCTGCAAAGCTCGCAGGCGGCACGCACCGCGGCCCGCATGGCCAACACCATGCACGTATATGGCGCCGAGTACCGGTTTCTCACGCTCGAGGAGATAAAGCGCGAGATCCCGGTGTTTCGCTATCCGGAGAAGCCCCGCCTGGAGGTCGTCGGGGGCGTCTATCAGCCGAGCGCCATGCTGGCGCGACACGACGCGGTGGCGTGGGGCTTCGCCCGCATGGCCGATGCCCACGGCGTCGACATCATCCAGAACTGTGAGGTCACCGGCATCTTGCGAGACGGCAACCGCGTGACCGGCGTGCAAACGACCCGCGGCGACATCCATGCTTCCAACGTAGGCATGGCGGTCGCGGGTCACGGCAGCGTCGTGGCCGCGATGGCGGGGGTGCGCCTGCCCATCGAGACCCAGCCCCTGCAGGCCTGGGTGTCGGAGCCGCTCAAGCCGGTTCTCGATCACATCGTCGTCTTCAGCGGCTACGGCTCCTACATGATGCAGTCCGACAAGGGGGAGCTCGTCGTCGGCGGCCCGACCGACCCCTACCCCTCCTACGCGCAGCGCGGCACGTTTGCGATCGTCGAGCAGGTGACGGCGGCGGTGATCGAGATGTTCCCGATCTTCAAGCGCGTGAAGCTGTTGCGCCAATGGGCCGGGATGCTCGACATCGTCTACGACGGCACGCCGATCATCTCGAGGACCCCGGTGGAAGGCTTCACCGTGGACGTGGCGGGCGCGGGAGGTTTCAAGACGACACCGATGGCGGCGCGCATGCACGCGTGGCTCATCGCCAAGGGTGAGCCGCACCCTCTGGCGGAGTCGTTCGGCCTCGACCGCTTCGCCCGCGGACGTCTGGTATTCGAAGGCGGCGTCTCGTTCAATCGCTAGCGGAGCCTGCGGCCATGATGATCATTCCCTGCCCGCACTGCGGGCCGCGCAACGAGGACGAGTTCGTGTGCTGGAGCGAAGCCGAGCCGCGTCGCCCCGCCGACCCGGGCGCCTTCAGCGACGAGGCGTGGGCCGACTACGTGTACAACCACACCAACCCCAAGGGCTGGTCGCGCGAGCGCTGGTGGCACGTGCACGGCTGCCGGCGCTGGATCGTCGTCGAGCGCAACACGGTCACTCATGTCATCCGCGGGGCGGAACCCGCAAGCCCTTGAGCGTCCGCGGGCCTTTTCGGCTCGCCGCCGGCGGGCGAGTCGACCGCGGGCAGCGGCTGCAGTTCTCGTTCGACAGGCGGACCCTGCACGGGCATCCGGGCGACACGCTCGCCTCCGCGCTCCTGGCCAACGGCATTCGCCTCGTTGCACGGAGCTTCAAGTACCACCGGCCGCGCGGCGTCGTGACGGCAGGTATCGAGGAGCCTAACGCGATGGTTCAGCTCGTGGGAAACGACGACGAGCCGAACGTGCCCGCCACCGTGCTGCCGCTAAGGGACGGGCTGAGCGCACGGAGCATCAACCGCTGGCCGACCCTGCGCTGGGACCTCGGGGCGATCAACGATCGGCTCGCGCCGATGTTCCCGGCCGGCTTCTACTACAAGACCTTCGTGGGCGGGCTCGGCTGGGACTTCTACGCCTGGTTCATCCGGCGCCTGGCCGGACTGAGCCGCTCGCCGAGGATACCCGGACCGCACCGATACGAGAAGCGGTTTCATCACTGCGACGTGCTGGTGGCGGGCGCCGGCCCGGCCGGGCTCGCGGCGGCCCTGGTCGCGGCGCGAAGTGGCGCGCGCGTTCTGATCGCCGACGAGCAGCCAGAGCCCGGTGGCAAGCTGCTCGACGGTCCGGCGCGAATCGGGGGAGGGCCGGCCGGCCAGTGGGTGGACGACGCCACGTCGGAGCTGGATTCCTCGGCCAACGTCGTGCGCCTACCGCGGGCCACGGTGGCTGGATACCACGACCACAACTTCCTCACGGTTCTCGAGCGGCAACCGGCACGTGCCTGGCTCGAGGAGCGGCTCTGGAAGGTGCGAGCCCGGCAGGTCGTGCTCGCCACCGGGGCCATCGAGCGGCCCCTGGTGTTCGCGGACAACGATCGGCCCGGCGTCATGCTCGTCCATGCCGCGCGCGCCTACGCACATCGCTACGGCGTGCTGGTCGGTCACCGCGCGGTGGTGGTGACCAACAACTCGAGCGCGTACGAGGCCGCGTTCGACCTGTCGCGCTCGGGGCTTTCGATTGCCTTGATCGCCGACTTGCGTGAACGAGTCCCGGAGTCGTTGCTCTCGGCGGCAGGCTCGCTCGGGATCGAGGTCCGCGTCGGACACGGCGTCGTCGCTGTGCACGGCGCTGGCGGCGTGACAGCCGCTCGAGTCGCGCCGCGAACCGCGCCCCGCCGAGATCGCACAATCGACTGCGACGTGATTCTGGCCTCGGGTGGCTGGAGCCCCGCCGTTCATCTGCATTCGCAGTCGGGAGGAAAGCCCTCGTACGACCCGGGCCAGGCTTGCTTCGTGCCAGGCGCGTCCGTGCAGGCCGAGCGTAGCGCAGGGGCGTCCCGCGGGACGTTCGACCTGGCGGGGTGCATTGCCGAGGGAGAGGCCGCGGGAACGGATGCGACGCTCGCACTCGGGTTGCGGGCACGCCCCCTCGATCGACCGGAAATCGACGGTGCGCGACCCCTCGATATCGAGCCGTGCTGGGAGCTGCCGCGCACTTCGCGTTCGGCCAAGGCGTTCGTCGACTACCAAAACGACGTGACTACCGATGACCTACGTCTGGCGGTGCGAGAGGGCTTCACATCCGTCGAGCTGCTCAAGCGCTACACGACGACCGGAATGGGCACCGACCAAGGCAAGCTCGGCAACGCCAACGCCATTGGTATCCTGGCCGGGATCCTGGGTCTCGAGTCAGGCGAGGTGGGCACCACGACGTTTCGCTTCCCCTACAGCCCGGTGAGCTTCGGCGCCATTGCCGGCAACGACCTCGGGGCGCTACTCATTCCATCGCGACGCACGCCCATCACGCAGTGGAACGAGGCGAATGGGGCCAAGATGTTCGAAGCAGGGGCGGCGTATCGACGGCCGAGCTACTACCGGCGCGAGGGGGAGAGCGCCGAGGAGGCGATCCAGCGCGAGGCGCTCGCCTGCCGCACGTCGGTGGGCATTTACGACGGCTCTCCGCTGGGGAAGTTCGAGCTGCAAGGCCCGGACGTCGTCGCCCTGCTCGAGCGCGTCTACACGAACCGATGGGCCGACCTCGAGATAGATCGAGGCCGCTTCGGGTGGATGCTGCGCGAGGACGGTCGTCTGCTCGACGACGGGGTGACATTTCGACTCGCCGAGGATCGCTTCTGGATGTTTTGCGGCACCGGCGCGGCCGCGCATGCGCACGCGCACCTCGAACGCCTGCTCCAGCTCGAGTGGCCGGAGCTGCGCGTCTTTCTCACCGTGGTGACGGCACAGTGGGCCAACATCTGTGTTTGCGGTCCGCGCGCGCGTGATGTTCTGACCGGCGCCGGCACCGACATCGATCTCGGCGCGCAGGCGTTCCCCTTCATGGCGCTGCGACACGGCACGGTTTCGGGCATCCGAACTCGGGTTGCCCGGGTCGGTTACACGGGCGAGCTCAGCTTCGAGCTGAACGTGCGGGCGCGAGAGGGGCTAGCACTGTGGGAAGCTTTGCTGAGGGCGGGTAAGCAGTTCGACATCACGCCGGTGGGCTCCGAGGCCAGCCTGGTGATGCGCTGCGAGAAGGGCTTCGTATCCGCCGGCTACGAGGGCGACGGCATCGTCAACCCGTACGACGCGGGCCTCGCCTGGATGGTCGACGAGACCAAGCCCGACTTCATCGGCAAGCGCATGCTCGTCAGCAACCGCAACGAAGGAGGAAAGCGTCCGGAGGTCATCGGGCTGCTGCCCGTCAGGGAGGAGTTCGTCCCACCCGACGGTGCGCCACTGCTCGACCCGACGCCGGCCGGGAACGAGCCGAACGTCGTCGGCTATGTCTCCCAGGGATGTCGCAGCCCGAGCCTCGGGCGCTCGATCGCGCTCGCGGTGCTCGATGATGGCCGCGCCCGCATGGACGGGGAGGTAATCGTGGCCGCCATCGACGAGCGCTGCCCGGCTCGGGTGACCCGACCTTGCTTCGTCGATCCGCAGGGCTATCGCATGAGGGGGACGACATGAGCTACGACGCCGAAGTGACGCGCCCTCCCGCGCCGGCCCTCGTTACCGTACATCTCCATCCCCGGGCCAGGGAGGCGGTGGAAAACGCGATGGGGCTCTCTCTACCCAGCTCGTCCAGGGTCGCGAATGGTCCCGGCAATTCGATTGCGTTTCGCATCGGCCCGCAAGAGTGGCTTCTTCACGCGTCGCCAGAAGAGGAAGATACACTCGTCGACCGGCTCGAATCGGCCGTTGACGGGGAGTTCGCATCGGTGGTCGTCGTCACCGATGCGCATGCCAGGTTCAGAGTCTCCGGTCCGGACGCGCGCGAGGTGCTGTGCCAGGCGGTCGCCATCGACCTCGATCCTCGCGGGTTCGAGCCGGGTCGTGCCTGCCGTTGCGCCTTCGGCAAGACGAGCGCGCTCGTGCACTGCGTGAGCGACGAGCCTGCTTATGACATTTACGTCGAGAGCACGCTCACCGAGTACGCGCGCTGCCTTCTCGACGTCGCTACCGGTGACAAGCTCGCAACGTAGATGCGACGTCGGCCCGTCTCGGCTATTGGCCACCACCCGCACCCGTTGGCGCGTCCCGCCGCAGCTTCAGCTTCTGCTCGCCGCGCCGGAACTCACCGGTAGGAGCCCAGCCGAGCTTTCCATAGAAACCGTGAGCTCGGATGGAAGGGTCCGGATTCTCCATCAGCCACAGCTCATCGTCCTCCGATTCTCGCGTGTCGAGGCGCGCAGCTCGAAAATGGCAGCCGTATCCTCGTGCTGCATCTCGCGGAACTTCGTTCGCACTCCCATTCGAAGACACACGCACCTCAGGCGCCCGCTTGGGGCTCGTGATCTCGCAATCGGGTTGGTGTCCATTGCTGGAGCCGTCTCGCGGCCCGTTCGTCGGCCGACTCCGCCGAGTAGTCCATCGGCTCACCGGCGCGTTCCGCGAACGGCGCACCGTTCAGGGCGTTGACGTTCAAGGTGGCGACGCGGCGGCCGTCGCGTTCCATGACCGCGGCGACATAGACGCCACAGCTACCGCACACGAGGAACTCGGTGATTCCCGTACCGAACGAGTATCGGGACACCGCTTGCGGCTCTTTGACATCGAGTTCCAGCGTCCCGTGCGGATCGGCCGTCGTGCGCACGGCATGCTTTCGACAGAACGTGCACTGGCAGTCCCGAAGGGGGAGCTCTTCGAGAGGTTTCGAGCTCCTGAATACCGCGAGGACGTTGCCGCAATGACAGCCTCCACGCAGCTCGGTCATCGGATTTCTCCGTCGCGTCTGGCCGGCGAATCGCATGCTACTCGAGAATATTGGCCCCGCCGTCGTCGAGCTTCTCCGGACGCCGCCAGTAGCTGTACTGCGGCGTCCAGTCCTCCACCCCGAGTCCGGCAAGTCCCAGCAGACTCCACATCGAGCAATAGATGTCGCCCGGTCCGAACACGCAGTGGTGCTTGCGAAAGAGCTGCTCGCCCTCGCGTTCGTACACGACCGCACCCGGCATGTTGTCCGAGCCGTCCATGACCGTCTGCTCGCGAATGTAGTCTCCACCTCCGTGCGAGGCGAGACGAAACCGCCACCCCCTCGAGTTGGCGAACTGTCGCTGCGTCCGTGGCGAGTCCTTCGATACGAGAACGACCGACATCACGGATTCCAGGTGAGTGAGGAGTCCGTTGAAGCCGTCGGCCCACAAGGTGCAGTAACGACAGCCTTGGCCCATGTTGTGAATCACGAGCAGCTTGTCCTTGTCCCCGAAAAGCTCCCACAGGGAAGTCTCGCCGTTCAACGTGGCGAAGGCATAGTTGCAGACTGCGTCACCTCGGCTCGCCTTGCGTAGCTCGTTGAGCTGCGCCATCAGCTCGTGGATCTTCTGCTCGAGCGCAGCGATTTCGTTGTCAGCCACCGTGACTCTCCACCGGGTATCGCGCTGCCGGCCCGTTTTTCGGAACCCCATGGTACCACGAGCGTGGCGCGGGGCCGCGCCGCACCGGCGAGGCTCAGCTCGGCTGGAAGCGCTCGACCACGTTGCGTGACGGATCCAGGCACAGGGTCTGCTTGCCTCCCAGACCGTCCAGGATCTCGTTCTCGAAGCGAACGCCGTCCTCTTTCAATCGCGCGACGAGGGCGTGCAGGTCATCCACGGTCAACACGAACCGAGACCAAACTCCCGGCACCGGCTCGGTACAGTCACAGTTATCCACAGGGAGTCGACTTATCCACACTCCCGCGAAAACACTTCCTCGAAACTGGATCAAGTAGACTCGGTAAGTCGGCAATCAGCGGCGAAGCACCCGACGGCAGTCTGACCATGCACGACAAATTCGGGACTCGAACGTGCATGATACGCCTCGCCAAGGGCAACCCTAGAGCGCCGCCGCCGAACCCGACTGCGTTGCACGAACGAAATGATCGCACATACAAAGCGTCGCCTGTAGGATGAGAGCGTCGCGCATGTCGGCGATCATCCCGGTTTGCAGGCGAAGCCTTGCGCTTGCGTGGCTTGCGCTCGGCTGCCGCAACAAGCGCCGGCGAGTGCCACTGCGGTAACGTCGCGCACTCGATCGAGCGTCGACGCGGAAAACTGGCTATTCACCAAGACATGACAATGAACCCGAACCGAGCACCCCGCGTCAATGGCGAGCGGCTGTGGCGCCGACACATGGAGCTCGCCGCACTCGGCGCCACGCCGAGAGGCGGTGTCAACCGCGCCGCCCTGAGTCCGCAAGACATCGAGGTGCACCGGCGAATGGCGGCCTGGGCCTCGGACCTTGGCTTTACCACCTTTCTCGACGACTACGGCAACACGTTTTTTCGCCGTGCGGGCCAGGACACGCAGCGAGTCCCGGTCGTCAGCGGCTCGCACTCCGACACCCAGCCGACCGGCGGGCGATTCGACGGTATCTTCGGGGTGCTGGCTGCCTTCGAGGCACTCCAGGCCATCGACGAGGCCGGGATGGAAACCGCGTGCCCGCTCGAAGCCGTCATCTGGAACAACGAGGAAGGGGCCCGATTCCAGCCGAGCGCGATGGGCTCGGCGGTCTACACCGGCGCCGCGGAGCTCCTGCCCATGCTCGATGCGGTGGACGGTGACGGCTGCACGATGCGTGCCTCAGTGACGGCGCTGAAGAACGCGCTGCCCGATGCCGGGCGACGCGCTCTCGGTGAGCCCTTCGCCGCCTTCGTCGAGGCGCATATCGAACAGGGTCCAATCCTGGAGCGGGAAGGGATCCCGATCGGTGTCGTCACCGGCATTCAGGGTACCCGGAAGTTCGAGGTCGAGGTCATCGGCGAGGAGGCGCACGCGGGCACCACGCCGCGGGCCGGCCGACGCGACGCGTTCGTCGACGCGGTCGCCATCGTCGACCGCTTACACGAGATCTTTCACGACGACGCGGACGAGGTTCGGTTCACCATCGGCCGTTTCGAAGTGCACCCGGGGGCAGGCGCGGTCGTTCCGGGGCGGGTACGATTCTGGATCGACTTTCGCCATCCCGAGAGCGCGACGCTGGCGCGGCTCGGCGACCAGGTGGAGCCCGTCGCGCGAGCCGCCGCAGCGCGCTGCCGGGTGGGCGTCACC
>JAAUXY010037993.1_pt1 | contig 12772 bp, 8 predicted proteins | sample 7278121 | NCBI WGS metagenome assembly JAAUXY01 (sample SAMN14350117, study PRJNA611818) | marine sediment metagenome | isolation source: surface marine sediment (1.8m) | place: French Polynesia: Moorea | collected 2018-08 | reverse complement strand
TGATGGGACCGCTGACCATCCAGCTATGGCGCGTCTCCCCGGGTCACGGCCTGGCGGCTCTGGGTGCTTTCTACAGCATGCTGGTCGGTCTGCTCACCGTCCAGCTGCTGGTGTTTTCGTACGCCAGGCGTCTCGGACCCAAGTTTGCTCGCGCCGGCACCTGGCTCGGCATCGTGCTGCTGATCGGCTTCGCGATCCTGCTCATCTTGTTCGGAATCGGCGTGATCGATCGCTACGGCCTGTGAGACCCCCTGTCGGGTCCTGACACGCTCGTCCCGAAAACTTGTCGGCTCACCCCTCAACGGGCTTCGACGCTGAACCTCCTTCTGCATCCCGGCGTATCCCGCCTTGAATCCGAGCTCCTGAAAGGCGCGGCGGCGATCTCCGCCGCGCCTCTTTTTATCGATACGATGAGGCAGGCAGCAAAGGCGCGATAGCGTCTGGTCATTCAAGCCGTCAGGTCACTCAAGAAAAGGCCGCTCATGAACAAGCTCTCCATTCACCGTTCGCTCGCATGGATGGTTGCCGCGCTCGCCGCGACCGGCTGCACGCCGTCGGCGACCGACCCTTCGACCGAAACCTCTGAGGTGGTGAACATCCGGATCGAGGAGGTCCCGCTGACGACCTCGTCCGACACCGCCCGCCAGCTGTTCAACGAGGGCCAGTATTTGCTCGACGTCGGCCGCGGTGGCAAAGCGCGAGAGAAGTTTCGCGCCGCGCTCGCCGAGGATCCGCACTTCGTCCGCGCCCATCTCAACCAGGCCAACAGCGCATTATCGATTCCTGAGTTTCAGCAGTGCCTGGACAAGGCGTCCGAGAATCTGGCTCACGCCAACGACGGCGAACGGCAGATGGTGGAAATCACCCGCACCTTCCTGACCAATGATCCGGCCCGCGGCGTCGAGTTGGCCAGACAGCTGGCCGAGGCCTATCCCACCAGCCCGCGCGCCAGACTCGTGCTCGGCGCCATGCTGGCTGCCCAGAACGACAACATCAGCGCCCGAGCCGCTTACCAGGCAGCCCTCGAGCTCGAGCCCGACGCTCCGGCCGCGCTTTTTGGCCTCGCCAACAACTACCTTTTCGGCGAACCCAAGGATTTCGCCAAAGCCGAAACCTGGGCCGAGCGGGCGATCGCCGCCTACCCTGACGAAGCCAAAGGGCACGAAGTCCTGGGGGACGTCAAACGGGCACAGGACGATCTCGAGAACGCCCTGGCCGCCTACAATCAAGCCACTGAAACCGATCCCACCCTCGAGGTCGCGCAACACAAGAAGGGGCACGTGAGCTCCTTCCTGGGCCGGATCGACGAAGCGCGAGCCGCCTACGACGCGGCGATCTCAGCCGCGCCGCCCGAGACCAAGGCGGGTTATGCCGTGTTCCGCGGCTTCACTCACATTCACGGCGGCGACATAGCTGCCGCCCTGGACGAGTTGGAAGAGCTCGCCAATAACATCGAAGCCATGGGCACGCCCGCCGATCAGGTCAAAGGCCTGCAGGTCTTCGCCTTGACCAGTGCCGCCAACGCGGCCCTACATGCCGGTCTCATCGACCGCGCCAAGACTTTCGTCGCGCGTCGAAATGAGCTTCAGATGCAGATCGCCGAGGAGGTTGGTACCGAAGACACCCGGCGCCTCCAGGAAGCCAACTGCCACCTGTGGAGTGGCCTGGTAGCGGCCTACCAGGGCGACTCGCAGGGTGCCGCCGAGCACGCGGCAAAGATCACTGCCCTGGTCGAGAACGACGAGAATCCGCGCAAGATGGAGCCGGTCCACTGGATCCTCGGGATGAGCGCACTCCACGCCGACGACCATCTCAAGGCCGTCGAACACCTGCGCCAGGCGAACCACGTCAACGATATGTTCATTCGCTACCAGCTGGCGGTGGCCGAGGACGGAGTCGGCAACGCCGAGGCCGCGCGTAAGATGTTTTCTGAGGTGGCGAGCTTCAACTTCAACTCGGTCGGCTTCGCCCTGGTGGGTCGTGACGCTCGAGCCCGTACCGGCCGGTCGTAGTACGATCCGCTCATGGCCCGCCGACAGACGAACCAGGGCATCACCGCCTACGACGTGCCGAAGCGCATCGCGTCCTACGACCGCGATATGGACCTCATGCATCCGAACCGGCACAAGATGGTCAGGGTGGCGCTCGAGTTGCTGCCGTTCGAGCCCAACCATGAGTTTCTGGCCCTCGACGTCGGCTCGGGCACCGGTTTTTTGACCCAGCGGTTGCTCGAAGCCTTCCCGAACGCCCGGGTGATCGCCGTCGACGGCGCCAGCTCGATGACTGAGACTGCCACCGAGCGTCTCGGCCCGAGGGCTGGGAGCGTCGATTTTCGAACCGGCGACTTCCGTGATCTCGACTTACTACTAAAGCCCGGGGAGACGGGGGCCGTGGTCCTCTCCGCCTACGCGCTCCACCACGTGGACCACGCCGCCAAGGTCGAGGTCATCCGTCGCTGCCTGGACTTCCTCGAGCCCGGCGGCTGGTTCCTCAATGCCGATCTCATCGTCGCCGAGTCCGAACGGCTGGAGAGTCGAATCCAGGAGCTACGGGTCGCGGGCATCGTCCACCGCGCCGGCTTGGACACCCGATTCAACGACCCCTTGAAGGTCCGCGCCTTCCTGGACGATCTGGAAGCGAACGAGGGCGATCAGCCGCTGCCGCTCGTCGAGGATCTTGAGATCCTGCGCGAAGCCGGCTTGAAACACGCCGGCGTCTTCTGGTCGGAGCACCGCGAGGCGGTGACCGGCGGCGTCAAGTCGTAGCTTCAACGCCCCGTCCTTTTCATCTACAAGGCGAGTCGAGAAGCTATGATCGTCAGCGCCAGAGACATGACAGCCCGTGAGAGAAGGACATATGCCCGTTAGGAAGGCTGAGCGGGAGCCTATTCCCGATCACTTCGCCAACCTCGACGAAGCCGCAGAGTTCTGGGACAACCACGATCTGGCTGACTATGAAGATGCGACGCTCGAGGTCCGATTCGAAGTGGATCTCAAGAAACGGACTTTCCTGACCGCTCTGGAGCCAGAGCTGGCCAAGAAGGTCGCCGAACACGCCCATCAGCAGGGGGTGTCGACGGAGACGCTGATCAACGTCTGGCTGGCCGAAAAGCTATTGACCGCAAGATCGAAAGTTTGAGCTGAACGAAGAATCAGACTCCTGTCTCATCACGGCGGCTGACGACCGAAGGCCGACAGGCTCTGTTCCATCGTCCGACTCAAAAGACGAACGTACCCGACTCGAGAATTCCAGCCGGATCCCACCGGGCCTTGAGTCGCCGCATGACGTCGAGCGCCTCAGGCTCGTAGCCCCAGCGGTCCAGGCAGGCATCGAGCTCCGGCGGCGTGCTAAGGACGACAGCGTAGCCGCCAAGCTTCGCCGCCGGCTGACGCACCGCCGCGAGCCGAGCCTTGGCGTCGTCTGCGCCCTCCGGTCGCCAGGCGCCATAGGCCAGGCCGGAGGCGCAGTCCACCAACCAGCGGGCGGGCTGTTTGGGCAGCGAGGCGAAGTAATCTGAAAGGTCCTTCACCGGCACGCCGACTCGCACCAAAAAGCTACTGTGACTGGCCGCGCGGAGGAAATCCGCCCAGAACTCGCTGCCTGTCAGATCGGTCTCGGCGACGTTGCCGAGGCCGGCGCGCCTCCAGATCGTTTCGACCGCGGCGAGCTCGACGTCGACCTCTTCCGGCATACCTTCGGCGGTATATAAGAGGGTATAGCCGTCCTCACCAGGAGCGAGCGCAATAGCCGATGCCACCAGGGCCTGGGCCAGCGCCTCGCCGCCGAGCTTCAGCCCGGCCTGCAGATCGGCCACTGGCAGAGCCAGGGTCCGCCGGGCGCGCGGCGCGGCGGCGAGCTTGAGCGTGACTTCGACCAGCACACCGAGGGTGCCGTATGAGCCGACGAAGACCTTCGGCAGATCGTAACCCGCGACGTTCTTGACTAGCGGCCGCCCGACGCGGATCACGCGGCCGTCAGCGAGGGCGACGGTGGCGCATAGGGTGAGGTCGCGTAGCGCACCATAACGCATGCGTTGTGGCGCGTTGAGGTTCGACGCCACCAGGCCGCCGAGACTGGTCCCGGCAAACGGCGCGAGCACCGGCGCGATCAGGCCGTGGGGCCACAGATGGGACTCGAGATCCGCGATCGGCGTGCCGGCGCCGGCGGTGAGGTAGAGATCTTCGGGAGCGAAAGCGCTGACGCCGTGTAGCTTCGAGGTCGAGAGCCATGCATCGTCGGGGCCACCGCGCCGCGACGGCCCGGCACCGACGCGAACCGGCTGCCCGGCCCCGCTCAAGGCGCGGAGAATGCCCGCGGTCTCCTCCGCATCTCTCGGAGCAGCGTCGCCTTCGACCTCGATCGGCTTCGCCAGGGACGGTGCGGGCAACTCGTCGGGCAGCACCTTGCCGGGATTGAACAGGTCGTCCGGGTCAAAAGCCTGCTTGACGTCGTGCAGCGCCGCCAGCTCGGCGCCGTTGAACATCAGGCTCATGTAGTGACGCTTCTCCATGCCGACGCCATGCTCACCGGTGATGCTGCCGTCTTCGGCGACGCATAGGGCGGTGATCTCTTCGATCGCCCGGTGGGCGCGATCGGCCCATCCTCGATCTCTGGGATCGTATGGAATCAGGGGATGCAGGTTGCCGTCGCCGGCGTGGAAAAAACTGGCGGTCTCGACCTCGAAACGATCGCAGATCTCGTGCACCTGGCCCAAGACAGCCGCCAGGCGACTGCGGCGCACGGTGAGATCGGTCAGGTAGTACCTGGGGGCGACTCGGGCCATGGCACCGGCGGCGCTCTTTCGGCCGTACCAGATGCGCTGCCGCTCCTCTTCGCTACGCGCCACCCGCAGATCGTAGCCGCCGTGACGCTCGAGGATCGCCGCCAGCTCCGAACGCTGGGACTCGAGCGCCTCCTCGTAGCCTTCGACCTCGACGATCAGCGCCGCGCCGGCGTCAACCGGGAGGCCGGCCTGGCAGGCGGCCTCGATCACCGTCATGCCTCGCTGGTCAATCGCCTCGAGGGTCGCCGGCACCAGCCCGGAAGTGATCACCGCCGACACGGCCTCGCCGGCCTGTTCCAGGGACTCGAAGGAGACCATCATCGTGCGCACGCCCGGAGGCTCGCGCAGCAGACGCAGCCAGGCGCGAGTGACGATGCCGAGGGTCCCCTCGGCGCCGACCACCAACGCGCAGAAATCGAGCTCCGGCGGGTCGACGACCGGCCCGCCGAGACGCACCTCCCGGCCGTCGGCGAGCACCACCTCGACACCGGTGACGTAGTTGCTGGTGACGCCGTACTTGAAGCAATGAGGCCCCCCAGCATTAGTCCCCAGGTTGCCGCCGATCAGACTCGAGCGCCCGCTCGACGGATCCGGCGGATAGTAGAGCCCGGCGCCTCTCGCCCGGGCCTCGAGCTCCAGGTTGACCAGGCCGGCCTCGACTTCCGCAGCACGACCGGCGACGTCGAGCGACAGAAGGCGATTCATTCGCGTGAGCACCACCACGATGCCGCCACGTTCAGCGACCGCACCGCCCGCCAATCCGGTGCCGGCGCCGCGAGCCACCAAGGGCACTCGATGGCGCCGTGCCCACAGCACGATCCTCTTGACATCATCCACCGACCGCGGGAAGAACACTCCATCCGGCAGGGCACTGTCGAATCCAGCGTCGGACTCGTAGGTCAACCGCTCGACCGGATCGGCGACCAGCTGCCCCGATTCGAAGTGCGAGATGGGCAGACGACTCATGACTCGTAGGCCTGATCCAGGAGCTCGACCAGGTGCATGACCCGCGCCTCGAGGCCGGCTCGCCGGACGCCGGCAGCCATCTGCAGCTGACACCCCGGATTGGTGGTGACGATCACCTCGGCACCGGTCGCGCCAACGTCCGTCATCTTGACGTCCAGCACCCGGTCGGCGTCATCCGGCCGGAGCAGGTTGTAGACCCCGGCACTGCCGCAACAGAAGTCAGGTCGCGGCTGTTCGACGAACGTCAGCCCCGGAATGCGCCGGAGCAGCTCGCGGGGCGCGGCGGCGACCTTCTGGCCGTGCCGCAGGTGGCAGGAGTCAACGTAGGTAACCCGCCTCGAAGTAGCACCGCCCGGCGGCACTGGTAGATGATCGGCAAGGAGTTCACTGACGTCGCGAACCTTGTGAGCGAACGGCTCGGCCCTGGGATCCCACGCGTCGCCGTCGTCACCATAGGCGAGCAGGTGCGAATACTCTTTGAGCATGGCGCCGCAGCCGCCGGCGTTGGACACGATGGCGTCATACTGGTTCGGGTCGAACGCCTCGAGGTTGCGCCGCGCGAGCTCGCGTGCCAGCTCGGTTTCTCCCAGATGCAGGGCCGCGGCGCCGCAGCAGGTCTCGCCCTCCAAGACGTCGACCTCGTAGCCAGCCCGCTCGAGGAGGCGAATCGTCGCGGCGTTGACCGACGGCAGAAAAGCATCCTGCACGCAGCCACGGAAGAGGGCTACCTTCCCGCGACGGGTGTCAGGCGTCGGGGCGCGACGGGTCCCGGCGGGCTCGGTGTCCGCGGGCGGCAAGAGTGCCGTCGCCCGACGCAGCCAACCGGGCGCCAACGTACTACGAGCCAGCCGATTCAGCCCCAACACCCGGGCGACTCGCGCCAGTCGCGCCAGCATCCGAAGACGACCGCGGTGGGGCAGCAGCTGGCGCAGACACAACCAACGCATGAAACGTTCCAGTCGAGATTTCGGCCGCTCGGCCTCGATCGCTTCGCGCGCCTGCTCGAGCAAGGAGCCGTAGCGAACCCCCGAGGGGCAGGCGGTCTCGCAGGACCGGCAACCGAGACATGAATCGAGGTGCTCCCGAAAAGCACCGCCGACCCCGACCCGGCCGTCGGCGGCGGCACGCATCAAGGTGAGGCGCCCACGGGGTCCTTCCATCTCGGTTCGCGAGACCTCGTAGGTCGGACACGCCGGCAGGCACAGCCCGCAGCGGATGCACGCATCCAGACCGGCTCGAAAACCGGCAGATTTCAGGACGTTGGATGGGGCGCTCAAGACAGGCTCCTCGCCTGGAATCATACTCTCAGGCAAAGGTTGCCAGGCACACCAAGCAGGGGTGGACACTCAAACCCCCTAACGTACAATGTACACATGAAGCTCATAGCCGACACGAAGAAGACCCCGAAGTCCCCCTTTGATGTCCCAGGCATCAAGACCGAGGCGACGACCCAAGACATCATCGATGCTGTACGGGAGTCTAGATCGCGTGAGTAAACAGTCACGTAGATGGCACTCTTCACCATGACCTCGGTCTGGAAATTATTGTGAGGTGCGATTTACTGTGACTTGCTTGGTCGATGAAGAAGGCGTCACCATCCTCGATGCTGTCGCTTGACCGCCATGGCGCCGCGGTACATCGCCTGGGCTTTCTTGCCGGCGGCTCGTCGCGCCGCCTTGTCGCGTCGGATCTCGAGAGCGCGCTGCTCTTTTTCTAGATCGCGATAGTTGCGCAGTCGACCGGCTTCGAGACGGCCCGCGGTCACCGACTCGGTGACCGCACAGCCCGGCTCTCCCTGGTGAGTGCAGTCGCGAAAACGGCAACCCACGGCCAGCGCTTGAATGTCTTTGAAAGCGCCGCCCAGGCCTTCGACGCCACTCCACGGCACCAGCTCGCGGATCCCCGGGCTGTCGATCAGAAGCGCGCCGCTGGACAGAGCGATCAGCTGCCGATGGGTGGTCGTATGGCGACCGCGATCGTCACCCGCACGTACCGCGCCGGTGTGCATGACCTCCCGGCCAGCGAGTCGATTGATCAGACTCGACTTGCCGACGCCGGAGGAGCCGATCAAGACGACGGTCTCGCCGACAGCCAGGAAAGGCTGGATCGTATCGATCCCGCGACCCGAGACGCAGCTGGTCATGAGCACGTCGACGCCGGGCGCCACCGTTTCCACCGCCTGGCGTTGGCCGGCGAGATCTTCCGCGAGGTCCGCCTTGTTGAGCACTACGATCGGCCGCGCACCACTCTCCCAAGCGGTCACCAACAGGCGCTCCAACCGGCGCAGGTTGAAATCACCGTCGAGACCCATGACCAGCAGGATGGCGTCGACGTTGGCCGCCACCATCTGCTCGACAGTGCGCCTGCCGGCGGCTTTGCGCGACAGCTGGGTCCGGCGAGGCAAGACCGCGTGAATGATGGCGCCGGGATGGCCCGGGGGATGATCGAACGCCACCCAGTCGCCGACTGCCGGCAGCTCGGCGACAGCCTCAGCATGGTGCAGCAGACGGCCGGCCAGCTCGGCTTCGAGCTCGCCGTCGAAGTGGCGCAGGGCGTAGCGGTGCTGCTTCTGGAGCACGACGCGGCCGGGCTGCAGGCCGCGCTCGGCGTAGGGTTTGAAGGGTCGGGCGAAGTGAGGGCTCCAGCCCAGGGATTTCAGACAACTCTCTTCGTTCGACAGCCCGTGGGCGATCGAGTCTTCTCTCAAGCTCATTGGAAGCGTCTCCGTATCTCTCAGGACTTCGCTTCGCTAGGCGAAGCATTGGGATCCGTGGGGACACAGACGTGCAGTGCCCGCCGGATCGGCGATCCAGCTCTTTTCAGAGGGGACGGGGAGAGATGAGCTTCAAACAAGCATAAGCCGAAAGGATCTTCGCACACGGCAAACCCGGGCGCAACCTGCCGCTCGTGGAAGATGTCCAGGCCAGATGACGGGATGAGCGCTTGAGAGGACGCGTCGGCGTCAGGCCTCCGGCTTTTCCGGGCGCCCCAGGTAGATCGTCCGCCCCAAAGCCCTGACGTACTGTAGGTCGCCGTCCGCCGGGTGCAGGCTGCGCAGCTGGTTGAGCTTGGAGTCGAGATTGTCGATCAGGTGCAGCACGAAAGCCTCGGGAGTCGAGGGCTCGATCGGGCTGCCCCACTCCCGGCGCCCATGGTGCGAGGTGACCAGATGCTCCAGGTGCAGCTGGAGATCGCTGGGCATTGACTCGATGGCGGCAAGGCACTCGCGCAGCATCTCGAGACCGATCGTGATGTGGCCGACCAACTGCCCTTCGAGGGTGTATTCGTTGTTCGGCATGGCCCCGATCTCGCGCAGCTTGCCGAGGTCATGAAAGTAGATTCCGAGCAGCACCAGATCGCGGTCGATCTCCGGGTAGTGCCGGCAGACGTCGACTGCCAACTCCGCCATCTTGACCACGTGCTCCAACAGGCCACCGCGATAGGCATGGTGGATCCGCTTGGCCGCCGGATGCACCCGCAGCTGACTACCAAAACGCCGCTGGGCCTCTTGTGCCAGCTGCTGGAGCACCGGCCTTTCGATCGCTCCCGGCAACAGCGCCGCGAGCCTTCGCTCCAGATCGCCGATGTCCTCGGGCGTCGACGGAATCAACAGCTCCGGATCGAAACCGTCCTCGCGATCGCTGTCACGGACAGCGCGGCAATGATCGATGTTCAGCTGCAGCTGATCGCGATATCGGCGCACCGTGCCCTTGAAGGCGATGAAGTCCTTTTCCGCGAAGTGGCTTTTGATCGCCGGGCTATCGGGCCAGATCTTGGCGGACATGCTGCCGCTCGAATCGGTCACCTCGATGTCCATGTAGTCACGACCCTTGCGGTCCTGGCGGACATCTTTGCGACTCAGGAGAGCGAACCCCTGAATGAAGTCGCTATCCTCCCAGCTCGATATCGGTTCGTTGCGGCGTACCACGCCCATGGTGATCTCCAGTTATGGATAGAGGATTCGGTCGTTCCCCTGCATCTTCTGCCTCAGCGCCAATGCTCGGATAGTATAGAGGGCCGCTCACGGCGCTGCCAGCTTCCCGCGCCAGCCGAAAGCGTTCGGCCCCCGCCATCGCGCATTTGATCCCAACGCCACCTTGCCAAGGTACCGATGGCATTTTCTGTGCAGAAAGGACCGCACATGCGACAACCCTATCGATTGAGACGCGACGTCTTTCTGCTTCTGTTTCTGGCAGCCGTCGCCGTATCGGCGCCGGGCAACCTGCCCAAGGTTCCCTATGATCTGCCGCTGCTGTGGCCCGAGGATCAGCGCGCTTTCCTCCAGGACGGGCCGGGGCTTCTGCTATCGGCCAACCAGATCGAGACCCTGCTCAACCAGGACACCATCGGGCGCGAAGAATTCATCGTCCGCTTCCTGGACGGGGACCCGATCCCCGAAACCGAGGACAACGAGCTGCTCGAGGGCATTCACCGGCGCCAGGCGCTGGTCGACAAGGAGTTTCCTTCCTACCTCGACATCCGCGCCAAGCTGCTCTTTCTGCACGGCCGGCCGGACGTCCGCACGGTGGTCGACTGCGCCGAGACCTTCAAACCGCTCGAGATCTGGAGCTACCGCGACGCGCCGGATTCCGAAGCTGAGGAACTGCGCCGCAAGCTCATCCCCTCCAAGGTCGAGCGCCTGAGCCAGGCGCTCGAGGATTCGGAACAGGCCAGAGCGAAACGGGAACGGGAGCGCGAGCGTGCGCGACAACGACAGGCGTCCGGCCTGCCGCCGGGAGCCTATCGGCCAAGAACGCTCCCCGTGCCCCTCGGCGAAGAACGACCAGATCTGACCCCTGAGGAACTGGCGAAGAAGTTCGAGCTCGAGCGGCACCGGCACCTGGTGGTCTACCGCCCAAAGAGCGATGAGCCTTACCGGCTGTGGTTGCCGATCGACTCCAAGCGGGAGATCTACAACCCAGAGATGGAGTACTGGCTCGAACAGTGGGAGGAGCTGCGCAAAAGGATTCGGGGCGGCCGGCGTTTCGATCGCACGGTGTGCGACTACTCCATGATCGTCGACATGGTCACCGGCGTCGACGGGCTGTTCGGCTTCCAGCCCAACCGCCCCAAGAACGCCGAGCTCCAGGCCTTCCTCGTGCCGCCGGACGATCTCGCCGGTTGGGCTCTGGCCGCGTCACAAACGCCGGTCAGCGAGACACCGCAACTGGAGGGGGGCGAGCTCGAGATCTTCTTTCCCGAGCGCGAAGGCCAGCGCATGGTCACCCAAGGCGTGGTGACGCTGCCACCCGAGGTCGAGATGGAGCCTTTCGAAGAGGGCGACAATGCCGAGTTGCGACTGAAGATCGAAGGCTCAGTGGAGCGCGACGGCAAAATCTTCGATGAGTTTCGAATGCGCTTTCAGCTGCCGGTACCGCCGGAGGGGGTCGACATACCCGTCGCCCTGGTGTTCAACCGCAAGCTGCGTCCAGGTAGTGATTTCCTGATGCGCGCCCGGGTGATAGAAGAGATCTCGGGCAAGGAGTTGCTGCTGTCCCGCGGCTTTCGGGTGCCGTCCGTGCCGACGGAGATGGACCGCCCGCCGATCCCCGACGAGGTCCTGACCGCCATCGGCCAAAGCCTGGACAAGCAGCGCATCCCGGGCTACGACAGCCTGGTCCTGGTGCCGCCCGAGTCCGACGTCGTCTTCGGCTTGTGGCGGGCCGAGGCCCTGGTCACCGGAACACGCATCGCTAGGGTCGCGTTCCTGCTCGACGACAAGGTGCTGCTCACCCGCCGTCGGCCGCCGTTCACCGCCGAGTTGCGCCTCAGCGAGTTCCCGGTCGAGCAAACGGTGCGGGTCGAAGGCTACGACGAGGCCGGCGAGGTGGTGGCTTCCGACGAGGTGGTGATCAACCAGCCGCGGGGCGAGCTGCGGGTGCGCATTCTGGAACCGAAGCGGGGCCTGACCGCCCAGGGTAGCGTCAAGGCTCGGGCCGAAGTCGTGGTGCCCGAGGAAAAGCATGTCACCCAGGTGGAGTTCCTGATCAACGACGATCTCCAGATGGCGGTCGAGAAACCGCCCTGGCAGGCCCAGGTCAGCGTGCCTCCGGGCCAGGAGCTGGTGTACTTGACGGTCGTCGCCACGCTCAACGACGGCGCCAAGGCCGAGGACGTACGCTTCCTGGTCGCGCCGGACTACATCGAGGAAGTCGCGGTCAACCTGGTCGAGCTTTACACCACCGTCACCGACAAGAACGGTCTGCTGATCCGCGGGCTCGAGCGCAACGAATTCCAGATCTGGGAAGACGGGAGGCCGCAGGAGATCGCCAAGTTCGAGCTGGTGGAAGACCTGCCCTTGACCCTGGGCATCACCATCGACACTTCGGGCTCGATGTTCGAGTCGTTGGGCGAGGCCCAACGGGCCGCCGTCGGATTTCTCGAGAACATCATCACCTCGCGCGACCGCTGTTTCGCCCTCGCCTTTGCCGATCGTCCGGCGCTCTTGATGGAGCGTACTTCGGACGTTGGCGCCGTCGCCGAAGTGCTTGAGAACCTGGTGGCTAGCGGTTCGACCTCGCTGCATGACGCCATCGTCACCAGTCTCTATTACTACCGCGGCATCCGCGGGCGCCGCGCCCTGGTGCTGCTCTCCGATGGTGACGACACGTCGAGCTCGCTGGAGTTCGAGGAGTCCCTGGAGTACGCCAAGCGCAGCGGCGTGTCGGTCTTCGCCATCGGCCTGCGGATCGGCAAGACCGACATCGGGGCCCGACGCAAGCTCGAGAAGCTGGCCGAGGAGACCGGCGGTCGCACTTTCTACATCAAGGACGCTTCCGAGTTGGTCGGAGTCTATGAGGACATCGAGCGCGAGCTGCGCAGCCAATACCTGGTGGCTTACAACTCCGACCAGCAGAACGAGGCTGGTGAGTACCACGAGATCGAGGTCAAAGTGCGCGGCGGTAAATTGAAGGCGCGCACCATCCGCGGTTACTATTCTTGAGGGGCAGCGCTGACGTCGTCCTCGAATGATTCCGTAGGGGCGACGCCCGCGTCGCCCTGAAGACCGCGTTGATTGCCATG
>JAAUXY010053969.1_pt1 | contig 12774 bp, 12 predicted proteins | sample 7278121 | NCBI WGS metagenome assembly JAAUXY01 (sample SAMN14350117, study PRJNA611818) | marine sediment metagenome | isolation source: surface marine sediment (1.8m) | place: French Polynesia: Moorea | collected 2018-08 | reverse complement strand
TCTTCCCTGTCAGCCCATTCTTCTGAATGAAGGAGCTGATGGCTACCCTGTCCGACTGGCTGTGGTCGAAAGTCTCGGCATAGGACCACGGCATCACGCGGCTGTCTCCGCCGCGTCCGAACCGACGATCTCCTTTCCCGCCTTAAAAACACGTAGCCTCGACTTGTCTTGAAGCACGCGGATGTCGTCGATCGGGTTGCCGTTGACGAGTACAAGATCGGCCAGTTTACCCGCTTCGATTGTGCCGGCCTCTATCCGAAGCAGCTCGGCCCCAACCCTGGTGGCGGCACCGATTGCTTCGACAGGCGAAAGACCGCCCTGAACGAGCAGCTCCAATTCTCGGGCATTCATTTCGCCGTGTGGAATCATGTAGCCGGCATCGGTTCCACAGCCGATCTTCACACCCGCTTGACGGGCCGTCTCGAGGCTCGTCCATTTGGCTTCGCGGGAAAGATCGAGCCAACGCCACTGCGCTGCCGTGCCACCAAGCTCTTCGCGCGGAAAGTCAAAGTTGCGCTCGTTCACCAGCAGTGTCGGTACGTAGACCGTGCCCCGTTCCGCCATCAGATCGGCCGTCTCCCGGTTCAACCAGTGGCCGTGCTCGATTGTATCCACGCCGGCGCGAACCGCGGCCGTGAGGCCGGGTCCGCCGGATGTATGGGCGGCAACGTGCCGTTCCAACACGTGCGCTTCGTCGCAGGCCGCGCCGAGTTCCTCGTCCGTCATCTCCTGCCGGTAGGGATGATTGGGATCCATGATAGAACTTACGCAGGCGTTGATCTTAATGAGGTCAGCACCGCGCTTCACTTGGCGGCGCACGCCCTGCCGGAAAGCCAGCGGCCCGTCGCACGCACACGTCATGCCGTCCAACTGCACATGGTCGCCCCAGCCCGGCTGGTCCATATGCCCACCCGTAACCGACAGGCCTGTGCCGCAGGCTTTGATCTGCGCGCCGGCAACATGACCCGCTTCGATTGCTTTGCGCAGATCGATGATCACGCCACCCGGCGCATGCACGTCCCGCACGGTCGTGAAGCCAGCCCGCAGCGTCGCCAGGGCGTAGCCGGCCGCACGCAGTGCGATCTGCGGATAGCTCATGCTCACGGCCTCGGTTCGAAACGTGTCCCGGTCCTTCGCGCCGCTGTAGGATAGGTGTACGTGAAGATCGATCAGGCCCGGTATCAGCGTTGCAGAAGGCGCGTCAATCACCTCGGTGTCCGGCGGAATGTCGACCTCGCCCTGGGCGCCAACGGCTTGGATGCGGTCACCGTCGACCAAGACCGTGCATAATTCGCGCGGCGCAGCGCCTGTCCCGTCAATCAGCCGGCCCACAACGAACGCCTTCACGATGGTGCCCCCTGGATCACATGGTCGACCTGGCCACCTTCGCTGAACCGCACGATATTGGCCATGATATTGCGCGCATGCTTGACCCGCGCCCCGCCGGAGCCGCCGCCCAGATGCGGCGTCAATAGGATGTTATCGAGCCGTAGCAGCGGGTGGTCATGGGGAACCGGCTCGTACAGGAAGACGTCCAGTCCCGCGCCGGCGATTTGTTTCGTTTCCAGGGCGTGCACCAAATCATCTTCGTTGATGACGCCGCCCCGGCATGTATTGATGATGTATGCGGTCGGTTTCATCCGTTCGAACGCACGACGGTCGATGAGCTGCTCCGTCTCCTCGGTCAAGGGAACATGAAGGCTGACAATGTCGCTTGCAGCGAGCAGGTCCGAGAAGCCCAAATAGCCGACGCCTTCCTCGGCCTCGATGGTCGGGTCGAGGCGCGTCCGCTTGTAGTAGTTGACTGTCATGCCAAAGACGCGGGCGCGACGGGCGACTTCCGTTCCAATCTCTCCGAAACCAACAAGCCCCAGTGAGCAGCCGTTGAGTTCAAACAAGCCAGGTAGCTTCATCCATTGGAAATTGTGCTTCCGTTCTTCCGTGCGGAACGGTTCGATGCCAAGGTCCCGATAGGCGCCCGAGACCGTCGCCGCATGGCCCGGCACAACCTTTTTTGAGAGGCCGAGCATTAGTAGCAGCGCGAGTTCGGCGACCGCGATACAGCCGACCTGCGGCATCAACGCCACGGTCACGCCGTGGCGCCACGCCGCTTCCAGGTCGACATGGTCACGACGATTGGACCAGAGTTGAACAAGACCGAGATCCTCGCCGGCGGCTTCGATGAGTTCTTTGGTAACGAGGCGCCGGCGGCTGACAACCGCATGGGCACCGCGCACGAGTTCCGTGAGATCATCTTGGGGACCACTGGGTCCGAGCAGGTCGACCGTCGGCGCAAGTTCCTGCAGGGCCGCCAGTTCGTCCGCTCCAATCAAGTCAAGTAGGACGACCTTCATCTCACGCCCATCCATCCTTGCGGAGCTGCTCGGACAGCTCCCATGCGTTCACATACGTGTCGTTCAAGCCGTCCGGCGATTGCATCGCCAAATGGACAAAGGCCGGCGTAATCTCGGCGGGGTCTTTCCAGATCTTGCGCTTGTCCGGCGTATAGGTGATCTCGCTCATCGCGGTATGGACCGGCGTACCGGGCGTGATTGTGTTCACGGCTATGCCATGCGGCGCCAGCTCCAGCGCCAGTGCCCGACTGAGCCCTTCCACGCCGAACTTTGAGGCGCAATATGCTGTCAACTCGGCGAAGCCCATGGCGCCAGCGCGGCTCGATACGTTGATGATCGACCCACGCTGTCTTTCTTTCATGGCCGGCACAACCGCACGCGCGAACAGAAACGTTCCCCTAAGATTGATGTCCATAATGCGGTCCCACTCGGCGACCGCAGTATCGTCGATGTTTTGATACGAGATGACGCCAGCGATATTGGCGAGACAATCGATACGGCCGCTCAATTCCATGGCTTGGGCGACTACGCTATCCGCCGCATCAGGGTCCGCAACATCGGCGGGCAGGGCCAGTACAGGCTGAGGGCCACCCTGCAGTCCGGCGACCACTTGCTCCAAATCTTCTTGCTTCACATCGACGGCGAACACCGCTGCACCCTCGGCCGCATAAGCTCGAGTCACCGCGCGACCGATTCCACGCGCCGCGCCCGTCACAATCGTCACCCTATCATCCAGGCGAGCCACTAGGTCGCCACCCGTCCGCCGTCTATCAGCAGCCCGATACCGGTCGTAAACGAGGATTGATCGGAGGCCAAATACAACACCGTTTCGGCAACCTCCTCGGGCGTGCCCATGCGACCCAACGGCGTCACCCTCATCCACCGCTCTCGTACGGCCTCCTGGTCATCTGCCTCTCGCAGGTTGCGGCGATTCATTTCTGTATCGATCACCCCCGGATTGATCGCGTTGACTCGGATATTCCGGTCCGCGTACTCCAGCGCTAGAACCCGTGTCAGCGACATCACGCCACCCTTCGATGCCGCGTAGGAAATGTTGCCGCCGACGTTGGCGAATGCGCTGACCGAACTGTTGTTTACGATGGTGCCGCCGCCCGCGCGCAATAGCGCCGGGATCGCATGCTTGCATCCGAAGAAAGTGCCCTTCAGATTGACACTGATGACGCGGTCAAAGAGGTCTTCTGTAACCTCGTGCGACGGGGTCACCGGCTGCTCGATACCGGCATTGTTGAAGATCGTATGCAGAGCGCCGTATGTCTCTTCCGCGGTCGTGATCAATTGCGCGACATCCGACTCGTTACTAACGTCGACCCTCAGGAAAGTAGCGTGGCCGCCCGTGTCGTTTATCTCTTTGCAAACCGATTGACCGGATGTCTCGTCGCGCTCACCAAGGACAACAAAAGCGCCCTCGCGCGCGAATAATTCGGCCGTGGCCCGTCCAATGCCGGCGCCCGCGCCGGTTACAACCGCAACCTTATTGGTCAGGCGATCCAAGTCCTCCCGCTCCCCCCGGATCAGGGTCCGGGTTTGTTGCAAATGCTAGGGGAGCCCTCCAACCAGCGTCAACCAAGATGTTGAAAAAGTTTGAATTTGGGCGCTGGGCCGGGACATCCTATGCAGATCTGCACGCTGCCAGAGGTTAATCATGCAGGGTCTATCAACCGACCTGGTCCTGTCCGTAGAGAACTTGCGCACCCAATTCAGGACGGAAACCGGCGTCGTTCAGGCGGTTGATGGTGTCTCCTTCGATGTGCACCGAGGCGAAACCCTAGCCGTGGTCGGCGAGTCCGGATCGGGGAAGTCCGTAACCAGCCTATCGATCATGCGCTTGATCGCGTCACCGCCCGGCGAGATCACCGATGGCACGATTCTGTTCCGCGGTAAGTCAGGCCAAGTCGAAGATCTTCGCGCTCTGGACGAAGCGGCGATGCGGAAGGTTCGCGGCAACGACATCGCGATGATCTTTCAGGAGCCGATGACCAGCCTGAATCCGGTCTACTCAATTGGTGATCAGATTGCCGAGGCTATCCGGTTGCATCGCGGCAAAGACCGCAAGGACTCGCTCGAGCTGGCGGCACATATGCTTGGTCAGGTCGGCATCGCCGAGCCGAGGAAAAGAGTCCACGAATACCCGCACCAAATGTCCGGTGGGATGCGGCAGCGCGCGATGATTGCGATGGCGCTCTCCTGCAGCCCGACCCTGCTGATCGCGGACGAACCGACAACCGCCTTGGACGTCACCATTCAGGCGCAGATTCTCGATCTGATGCGCACCCTGCAACGGGCGAGCGAAACCGCCATGAGTATCCTGTTCATCACCCACAATCTCGGCGTGGTGGCGGATATGGCGGACCGGGTTATTGTGATGTATGGCGGCCGGGTGATCGAGGCAGGCACGGTTCTCGATATATTCAAGTCACCCAAGCATCCTTACACGATGGGCCTTCTCAACAGCGTACCGCGGATGGATCGGGCCGACCGTCATGCGGACGGCTATCGGCTCGAAGCCATTCCTGGGAACGTGCCGAACCCGAGCAACCTCCCGCCGGGCTGCGCTTTCGCGCCGCGCTGCGGCCACGCCAATGATGCCTGCAGCGCAGCGATTCCGGAACTTTCCACGGTGGCATCCGGCCATCACACGCGCTGCCTGCGATGGGCCGAGCTGTGAGCACCGCGCACGTGGAAGCGCCGCCATTGGCGGCGCCGCACCCACTGTTGCAGGTGGCGGATCTAACGAAGCATTTCCCGATCCGGGGCGGCTTGCTGCGCCGCGTCGTCGGCTATGTCAAGGCGGTCGACCAGGTTTCGTTCGACATCGCCCCTGGCGAGGTCATCGGGTTGGTGGGCGAGTCCGGCTCGGGCAAAACAACGGTCGGCCGCACCTTGCTCCGGTTGCTGGAACCGACCGACGGCGCAGTCTGGTTCGACGGAGTTAACGTCACTGATCTGTCAAAACGTCGCCTGCGCGAATACCGCCGGCGCATGCAGATTATCTTCCAGGATCCGTTTGCGAGCCTCGACCCACGGATGAAGGTGCGCGACATTATCGGTGAGGCGCTAGAAATCCACGCACTCGCCACAGGCGCGGAAAAGGTCGAGCGGGTTGCACGGTTGTTGCAACGGGTCGGTTTGGACCCCGACCATATGCAGCGCTATCCCCATGAGTTCTCCGGCGGGCAACGACAGCGCGTCGGCATTGCGCGCGCGCTAGCTGTGGATCCTGATTTTGTCGTAGCCGACGAACCGGTTTCCGCACTGGACGTATCGATACAGGCGCAGGTGATGAATCTGCTGCAGGACCTTCAGGACGATCTCGACCTGACGATGCTGTTCATCGCTCACGATCTGAGCGTCGTCGAATACATCTCCAACCGCGTTATCGTCATGTACTTGGGCCGGATCATGGAGATTGCCCCGCGCCGCGAGCTGTATCTGAACCCGAAGCATCCCTACACGGAAGCACTGCTCTCGGCGGCGCCGATCCCGGACCCGACGGTCAGGCGAGAACGGGTGATCCTCAAGGGCGACATCCCGAGCCCAATCGACCCGCCAAGTGGCTGCGTCTTCCGGACGCGTTGCCCCTACGCGACTACGGACTGCGCCAACACGACACCGGATTTGCAGGAGGTTGCGCCGATGCACCTGAAGGCCTGCATCCGTGATGACATCCTTTGAGGGCTATAATACATCGCGCAATCTATCGGCGACAAACTCGCAGTCCTCAACGTCGAGATGCGGCCCGATCGGGAGACTCATCAGGCTATCACCCAGGTTCTCGGCGACCGGGAACTGCCCGCGGGTATAGCCAAGGTCGCGAAACGCCGGCTGTAGGTGTAGCGGCGGCGCGTACGGCAGGGCGGTCGCGATCTGCCGCTCGGCCAATGCCATCTGCACACGCGGTCGATTCGGCAGATGGACGACATAATTGCGGAAGGTGTGCCTGAAGCCCGGCCGGACGATCGGGAGTCGGATGTCCGCGCCCGCCAACCGTTCCGAGTAGATGCGCGCGCAGGCGATGTATCTGTCGATCCGCTCCGTCAGGGCCGACAGTTTCACCTGCAGCAACGCAGCCTGAATTTCGTCAAGGCGTTCGTTCAGCCCTCCGACGACATGCCGCAATTCAAGGCCGTGGAAACCGCCGGCATAGTGGCGATCGCGCTCCTGGCCGTAGGCGATGATGGCCTGGAGCCGCCGCGCAAGGTCGGGTTCGTTGGTGGCTGCGGCGCCGGCGCTGCCATAGGCGCCGAGATGTTTGGTCGGCGCAAAACTGAAGCACGTGATGTCGGCCCACTGCCCGACCAGTTTCCCGTCGACTGCCGCCCCGAGCGCCAGACAAGCATCCTCGACAAGGGCGAGCCCATGCCGATCGCAGAGTTCCCTGAGAGCCGGCAGATCGGCAGGGTGGCCGTAAAGGTCGACGGGTAGGATCGCCTTCGTTCGGCTCGACACGGCATCTGCCGCGCGCTGCACATCGATGTTACCCGTATCCGGTTCCACGTCGACCCAGATCGGGCGCGCACCCACATGTCGGATCGCCGCGCTCGTCGAGATATCGGAGTTAGGGACGGTGATCACTTCAGCACCGGGCCCGATGTCTAAGGCTAAGAGCGCCGCCTTTATCGCTGCGGTCCCCGAGTTCGTGCCGACGACATGAGATACGCCAAGCCAGCTTGCAAGGGCCTGCTCGAAGGCGGGGACTTCCGGCCCCCAGTCGATTTGCCCGCTGGCGAGCACGCGCGCAATCGCTCGGTCCAGCTCGGGTTTGAGACGATCGTATGTCAGTGCATGATCATACAAGGGGACAAGTATGGCTCGGGTCATCAGGCGCGTTTGGACCGAGCACCGCGCCACGTAGCGCGGTCAGCCCGCAGATATTTGTCGACATCGGACAAGGCGAACGCCCGTTCTGCCTCCGCCTGCGCCTTCCCTATGACGTCGGAGACATCAACGCTGAGAATACGCCGATCGCGCATCAGAACCCGGCCGTCAACCACTACGTCTGCCACGTCGTGTCCCGTCGCGTAGTAAGCGAGCAAGCGCGGTATGGATGTTCTTGGCGTAAGGTGGGCGGCCGCGAGATCAACCGTGATCACATCTGCTTTCTTCCCGACCTCCAGTGACCCGATCTCGTCGGCCATGCACAGCGCCTCGGCCGCTTCGATCGTCACCATCCGCAGCACCTTGCCAGGCGGCAGCGCGCGCTGATCGCTCAACGCGATCCACTGATTCCAGGTTGCTCGCGACAGCTCACGCCAAAGATCGAACGAAGCATAAGGCGCGGCGCCATCGGTACTGATCGTCACCTTGGCACCGGCGTCGATCAGCGCGACGATTGGGGCAACTCCGTACCATATGTTCTCGTGCGTAAAAGAGACGGCAGCGACGCCACACCGGGCAGCGCCGATCGTTTCAATCTCCGTAGGACCAAGCCCATTTCCATGGGCAATCAGCACGTCCGGTCCAAGCAGTCCCTCGACTTCCGCGCGCCCGAAATGCTGCAATGCAAAGTCGACGGACCCCCGAAACATATGCGTGTGCAAGAGGATACCGAATTGATCGGTCAGCGCACGCATCTGTTCGGCGTGTGCGCGCATCTGAGGAACATCACGCGGCCCAGGCAGCCGATGGCGCATTCTCGCATGGTGGACGTGACGGCCGAACAGGTAAGGGCACGCCATCGCAACCCTGATCCGACCGTCGGCGGCCCCGTTCCAGACCCGAATAACTTCGGTACTGTTGGCGATCGTATCGTCGTAGGTGAATTCGCGCTCGACCCAGCGTCCCCGTTCGAGGAAACGACCCGTCCAACGCTCCGGCAGATGCGAGAAGACGGGATCGGGCGGTCCGACGCCGAGCACTGCCCGCACACCGACTTCGGCGTACGCCTCCGCGTTCTCGATCGCGAAGACTGGGCTATCCATGCGCGCGGGTGACGCCCCAATAACCGACATGCCGGTCGTCACCCCAAACCGCAGCCGCTCAACTGCTGCCAGCCGCGCCTCGGCAGCCCACCATTGAGGCGTCGTCGCATGCCAATACAAATGCTGGGCCGGCCAGCCCGCATCGGGATCAAACAGACCTCGGATGAGGCCGTGACCGGCGTGTCCGTAGGTGTCGATGAGTCCCGGTAGCACGACCTTGTTAGCAGCGTCGATCACGTTGGCCGGCTGATATTGGGCGAGTAACGTGTCGCCATCACCGACATCGACGATCTTGTTGTCGTGTATGGCCACGGCACCGCGATCGACGACCCGATCCGACCGGTCCATTGTGAGGACAGTACCGTGGACGATCATGAGGTCCACTGTTTCCCTGGCGTCCATCTTGCTACCGTTGGCCCGGATAACACGTTGAATGAAGGTCATAATGCGCTTCGAATGGTGGCACGTCCACGACGCGCCACGCGGGCCAACTTGTCACAACCGATAAACAAGTCCTGACTGCGCGATGAAAGGTGATATTGAGGCGGATGTCGCCGTAATCGGCGCTGGAGCCACGGGGGCGGCGGTCGCCTGGCGGCTGGCCTCGGCCGGACTGCGTGTCGTCTGTGCCGAGCGGGGTGACTGGTTCGATTACGCGAAGGTGCCCGCGGACGAGACTACACGCGAGCAACTACAAAGCGGACCACTTAATGCCAACCCGAACATCAGGCAGGTGGCCGCCGATTATCCGATCGAAGATGACGCGTCACCTATCAAGCCGCTAATCGGCAACGGTGTTGGCGGGGGCACGTCCGCCCTCGCAAAACGGGATGGCCAGGCCAGTGCCGACGTAGTCTGGCTTGTGCTGCTAACCGGGGCACGGCGTGGCGAGGTGCTGCAGTCCAAGTGGTCCGATTTCGATCTCGAGTCCGCAACTTGGGTGAAACCCGCCGCAACCGTCAGAACCAACCGCCTCCACAGAGTCGCTCTATCGCAAGCGGCGGTTGCCGTCATGGGGCGCCGTCGAGAGCGATCGAACAGTTCGAGTCCTTGGGTCTTCCCCGGGTGTGTGAGGGGCCACAGGGTGATCTCAAGAAGTTCTGGCGAACATTGTGCCGAGATGCCGATCTAGTTCGAGTCCGTTTGCACGACGTTCGTCATACGGTTGCCTCGATCATCGCCAGTCAGGGCGGATCCCTGCCATTAATTGGTGCTGTGCTCGGCCACACCCAGGCCAGCACGAGCGCCCGCTATTCGCACCTTTTCGACTCTGCGCAGCGTGCGGCGGTCGAAGCTATTGCCAGAGTTGTGACTGATGCCTGACGTTCGCTTCCTCGGAATGGCGGATAACCTAGCGCTCGATCCCGAAGAACTTGAGGACTACATCGCTAGCCACGAGTTACAACCTCATCTTGAGGGAAAGGAGTCCAACGCCGCTGATCTGGCCAAGTTCATCGCGGCCCAAATACACCGCCAAGCGCAAACCCATCCGAACCAGAATGAGCAAGAAATCCCGAAGTGGTGGGAAGCGGTGTAATTCGTCAGTTCATATCCTGACGATCCATCACATACGTAAATCAGACGCAAAGTGTGGCCAGACGGAAACGGAAGTACAAAGTCGTAAAGGACTGGCTCAAGCAGCCGGAGTTCCTGTTCTGCGTTGCTTTTGCGCGCTGCGTTAAAGGCATGGTCCCAATGGAAGAGTTCGATGACTACGGCATTGCAGACGCGATATCTGACGTGCCCGCCGCCGAGTTTCGCTGCGAGGCTCTCAAGAAGTTGCCTGATAGCTCGTATACACTGGAGTGCAGAGAGCTCGATCAGATTCGTCGAACCATCCGGTCTGATTGGGCGGTTGCGCCGCGCGACGATCTTAGCGCACGTTGAGCGCTGCTTGCACGGCGGTTGGGTCACTAAGGTGCTTTAGTGTCACGACTCCTCAAACGCATGCCACTTCAGCCGTAACGCCTGGGCATTCTCGTTGAAGATGCTCTGAATACCATCCGGTACCCAGTCGGGGACCTGGGCTTCGAATACACGAACCGAGCTGTTGGGTGGTCGTCAAGTGCTGAAGGATCTTTTCTGCTATCTGCCCATGTCATGGCTGGCTCGGTCAGGGTTGATTTCGTTGGTCCGGAAGGACCGACGCGGCAGGCGTGTCCCCGGAGGCTCTTCTTCACCCGATTCGCCAACAACGCCCGGGTTGAAGCAGCGGACGCACGTCTGCCTTTGTCCTCGTTTCGCAACTTCTAGTGACGATGTCTGCTTTCGAGCGGATTCCTTCTGGTTAGCTCCCACGTCCGGACGCAACCGTGGATACCCACATACGGCGAATCATGACCCTTTCCGGACGTGTTTGTTGCTAATGATGTCGGAATGAATTCTCTATAGCCAAAGATGTCGGAACGAACTGATTCCACTCACTGTCGGGTCAGCGCATGCGCAATTGCGTTAGCCACGACCCGGTGTCCGGTGGCCGAATAGTGTACGTTAGTCGGGAAATAGAGGAGCTCGTCCGCCCGCAAACTCCCGGCCGCCTCTTGCAACGCAGGTGTAAGGTCTATGAACAGATAGCCGAACCGGTCCGCTGAATTCGAGAAATAATCACGTTGCATTTTGCTGTAAGCCCGCATAATCGGTTCTAGATCTGGGTCGGAAAACCGGACGTACTCGCCGTATGTCGTGTAGGCCGAAGGTGAGTAAGTAACAACGGGCGCAAACCCTTTATTTCGGGACAAATCGACAAAATCGCGTAAAGCCGCGTCGAACATATCGGCTAGCATCACGGTGCCGTCCCATAGGGCCCGAGCGTGGAAAACCTCGTCCAAATCAGTGTTCTCGATATTAAAAGGGACTTCTTCGTCTCCAAAATCCAGAGTGTAACGGAAGTCAATGGTCTCCATACTTTCGTCCAAAAGTTGAGCGAGCTGATTCTTAAATGACGCAAAAGTCAACTTTGCCGAGGCTACGAGCAAGTTGATGCTATAGCTGTGACGGGCGGCGCTGCTGCTGATGGTGGAGTACAGGCTCTTGAGTGAGGTTTCGAGCGGGACACGGTGCTTTGTGGTTTCCTCTGACACCAGGGGCCCGGCGGCAACATCGGATGTCTCGCTCCGGTATTTGTGGTATCCCCAAGCATCGCGCAAATCGTTACCTTCGTACACGTTCATCACCACCGTATTCGCATTCATTGAGAGGCCAAAGACCTTGAGGTATTGGAGGTACTCGTACAGACCGATGAATGGCTGACCCAGGTTGTAGGTAGTCGTCGACAGTATGTCGGACAGGAGGTTCGGCCATGTGTCTTCAGGATGGACCGTTGTGCACCATGTAAAGGAGTCCCCAACGGCCAAAACTTTGGCCTGGAAGTCTTCCTGCCCCTTTTCTGGCGGATTGCAGAAACCACGACCGTCCATGACCACGCGGTTAACAGTTCCCTGATCGCGAAAGCGATTGGTGACGACCTGGCCTGGAGCGTACACCCATAGGGAAGGACCCCCATCGTCGCGCACAACGAGTTGCCTATTCAGCTGGTTGGGAAGGTCGAGCCGTTCTGCGATTTCCGTCGATGTTTCCGAATTAAATTCGGCTAGCAAGACTAGAGGAATGATGCCCGGGAAGATCCGTAGCATGGCTTCAATAATCCCAAGGGTGATCGCGCAGATCACGAGAAAGGTGACAACGGTTCTCAAGATGAAATCCTTATTGTACGAACTCGACTAGATAACTCGGAGAGACCCCACATCTCGAAGGCGCTATGTCAGCAAGATCCGAGGTGCCAGGCAACCTTGTCCAGACTGGTCGACCAATCCGACCCCGCTCTTGGATTGTTAGGTATTGCTGTTGAAGCGCGCTGCAATACATGACATCCCGAAACTACGGAGCGGCGATCGTTCTACTGACGGAGCAGCCGTTGCTGACCGTGAGCCACGGATGGCGCGGCACCCCAGCCGTACGCCAGTGTGTAGAGCCACCTTCAAGGCACAGACGAGCTCTTACACTCGAAGGTGATCGGCAAGCCGCAGGCTAAGTTGCGCGATAGTCAAGGTCGGGTTCGCATGGCCGCTTGTCGGAAACACGCTCGAACTCGCGATGAACAGGTTCTCCGTACCGAAGACTTTGCAGTTGGCGTCAACGACGCCGCGCTCCGGGCCGTCGGCCATGCGGGTGGTCCCCATGTGGTGATGGCCGGCAACTTCGTCGATATCGAGGCCCGGGAACCCTACACTATCGTCCATGAGCCTGTCGGCCAGCTTTAGGCGACCGTTGTCGAGGCTTATCAGTTTCTTTCCGATCTCGATCGCGCTCTCCCGTGCCGTCCGCCGATCAAGGTCCGACAGCCGCCAATCCAGAACAATGCGGCGAAGTCCGTAGGCGTCCGACTCATTCGACAGCGTCACCCGGCTGTCGGGGTTAGGCATCTGCTCGTAGGCTGCTTCCAGTCGGCCGTTGAACGCGTCGCCGCCTCCGAGGCCGGCGGC
>JAAUXY010068061.1_pt1 | contig 12777 bp, 5 predicted proteins | sample 7278121 | NCBI WGS metagenome assembly JAAUXY01 (sample SAMN14350117, study PRJNA611818) | marine sediment metagenome | isolation source: surface marine sediment (1.8m) | place: French Polynesia: Moorea | collected 2018-08 | reverse complement strand
GTCAGATTGTTTCGCGCAGAGCAAGGAAGGGGTCGACAAAGCCACCGCGGATTCGAAGTGTGCCTGGTCGATCGGCGCAGGCTTCCGGGACTTACGTGGTCCCCGATTCGGTCGTGTTTTCGACGATCTCGGGTCCATCTCGAACCTCTCCAACCCTCGACGCGCGGTAACGCAGCAGTGCTTGTTACCGCCATTGCAACGGCAGCGTGTTACATATACTGTATACAGTATGCAATTGGTGACTAGGAGCATTGGCGCGGCCGCCGCCGACGAGATTCGCGACATGATCGTCGATGGTCGACTCGCTGATGGAGCGCGTGTCAACGAGGTCCACCTCGCTCGGGCGCTCGAAATTAGTCGCACGCCCTTGCGGGAAGGCCTTACGCGACTCGTTGCCGAAGGGGTCGTGACAACCGAACCACGACGTGGTTTTTTCGTCGCCCCTTTGACGCTGGATGATTTTCAACAACTCTATGAGATCCGCCCGATCCTGGATCCAGAGGCTTTACGACTTGCCGGCATCCCTTCCCCGGTCGAGATCGATCGACTCGAACGGATTAACGCGGCCATGGTTGCGGCGAAGAAACCGGCCACCGCGATCGATCTCGATGACCAGTGGCACCGTGCATTGCTGGCGGGTTGTCCCAATCGCGTCCTTCTCGAGATGATCGATCAGATCATCGGTCGCACACGCTGCTACGAGCATGCGCTGTTTCGCGAAACCGATCACGTCTGGAATGCGAGCGACGAACACCAGCAGATCATGGACGCGCTGCGTGATGGCGATCTTGACGGCGCCTGCGCCGGACTCAAACGCAACATGCAGAGCGGCGCGGGCCCGATCGTCGACTGGTTGACGCAGCGCAAAAAGCACTGCAAAGGAGTGGCCTAGTGTCGCAATTCAGGATGGCGGCCGCGGTCTCGGCGCTGCTCGTCGCCGGGGCTTTGACCAGTATTGGATGCGCCGATGAGAGTACTCAAGGCAAAGGCAGCCTGTCGGGCGTCTGGGTCGCGGAGGCTGAATTCGGGCCGCGGCTCCACGGGCCCGTCACTCTGCATCGGGTTGAGAGCGGCTGGATTGCCGATATTCAGAGCGAGACCGCGCCTGTTGTAAGGACATCGCTAGACACCGGATCGACCGAGTGGTCGTTCGCGTTTAGGGGCCAGGGTCGATTTGTCGGGCTGCAAGCTGCGGATGATTCGGCGATTGTGGGTCATTGGATCCAGCCACCGGGACGCATCGAGGGCTACCCGTTCGCGACTCCGGTATCGCTCGTGCCGGCAGGGCCGGACGACTTCGCGGGCACAATTCGACCCTTCATGCAGAGGGTGTCGCTGAACATCCCGCTTATCCCGGATGCCGGTCGTACGGCATCGTCCACGGACCGCTATCGTACGTATCTTCGGAACCCGGAGCGCAACCTGGGTTGGTGGTTCCCGATCGAGTCCGCCAGCTTTCAGGGCAACTCGCTAACGTTCTACGACGGCGACGGCGAACGTCTCGCCACTGCAGAGGTCGTCGAGCAGGGGCGGCATTTCACCATGCTGTACCCGCGCTTTGGCAGAACCATGGTCTTCACGAGGCGCCCCCGGCACGATGCGCCCGGCTTTTACCCCATTCGCGATCCATCGCCGGTCGAAGCTCTGGTCCGACCCGCACAACTCGATGACGGATGGCAAACGGCCGCTCCCTCCGTGTCTGGCCTTGATGAGCAGCCGCTGCTCGATCTCTTGAACTCGATAAGGACGTCCGAGCCCAACCAATTACGCGAGCCCTACATCCATGCGTTGCTCATCGCGCACCAAGGGAAGCTGGTTTTCGAGTCCTACTTCCACGGCTATGACCGCGAGCAAACTCACGACTCCCGGTCGGCCGGCAAGTCACTGGCATCCATCCTCTTAGGCAGTGCTATTCACTCTGGTGCAATCGAGCGTCTTGATATGCCCGTCTACTCGTACTTTGGCGGCGTAGACGCCTACGCGAACCCGGACCCTCGAAAGGCGCGTATGACGTTGCGCCATCTCGTCACGATGTCCCCCGGCTTCGACTGCGACGACGATGACTACGATTCACCCGGCAATGAGGGCGTCATGCAGGATCAGGACGCGCAGCCGGACTGGTACACATACACGCTGGACCTGCCGATGCGCAACGAGCCTGGCGACGCAGATATCTACTGCACGGCCGGCATCAACCTGTTGGGCGGCGTGATCAGCAAAGCAACGGGGCAGAGCCTCCCGGCCTACTTTGACGACAAACTTGCCGTTCCCCTGCAAATGGGCCACTACCAGATGAACCTGTCGCCGATGGAGCGCGGGTACATGGGCGGCGGAATCCGGCTTCGCCCGCGCGACTTCATCAAACTCGGGCAACTGTACCTGGACGGAGGCGTCTGGAATGGAACGCGAATTGTCTCGGAAGACTGGGTGCGCGAATCCAGGGCAGCGCACAGCAGCTTGAACGAGGAAGATGACTACGGTTACGCCTGGTGGCGACGCAGCTTTCGCGTCGACGACAGGGACATCGAGACCTACTACGCTAGCGGCAACGGTGGCCAGCTGCTGTTCGTTGTGCCGACGCTCGATCTCGTGGTGCTGATCCAGGCCGGAAACTACAGCGACGGACGTACGCGCAGCGAATTCCGTGACCGGTTCATGAAGGACTCAATCTTGCCTGCCGCACTGGCGTCAAACTAGGTCGTATGGGGCGGTCCGGGGCGATTCGTATTTGCATGTTCGTCGGGGGCGCCTGTCAATTGGCCACAAGTGGCCGTTTACACAGAGTTGGCCGTCGCACTCCGTATAGGTACTGTCATGCCCGATCAGTCACTTGTTGAGAGTTCTGGCGCGCGTTATGCCACGATACGACGATAACGATAAGCCCAAAGAATCGCGGAGCTTTCGCTTCACGCGTGTATTTCCCGTTGAGCGTTTGGCATGAAAAGACTACTCACCTTCCTGCTAATTGTCGGACTCGTTATCGGAAGCTATTACGCCTTCCGACTGTCTCCGCTCGTCCTGACGGACAACGCCGGTAGTGACAAGGTCGTCTTGCTACACGGACTCGGCCGCAGCGAAATGGCAATGCTGCTGATGGAAAGTGAGCTGACCGAAGCGGGATTTGATGTCCACAGCATAGGTTACCCGTCAACCGAAAAGTCGCCCGATGCACTCATCGAGATTATCAGCAAGGAAATTAATAACTGCTGCGTCGCCGGCCCGGAAACCGTTCATTTTGTCGGGCACTCGCTGGGCGGCCTTTTGATCCGTGCCTACCTGGGTCAGCATAAGCCGGACAGTCTTGGACGGGTTGTTCTGCTGGGCACACCCAACAAAGGCAGTGAGCTAGCGAACGCGGAAGCCCATCAATCCGTCCCGAATTCAATCCTCGAAATGGCTGGACCCACGGCTATGGCTTTGAGCACGGGCCCGACGGGTTTTCCGGCAAGCTTGCCGGCACCCTACTACCCTGTCGGCGTGGTCGCGGGGACACAAGACACAGCCGTGGCGAACAAGTGGCTGCCGCTTCCCAATGACGGCCTGGTCAGCGTAGAGAGCGCACGCCTGGAAGGCATGAGCGATTTCATCACGTTCGACGTTACTCATTGGGAGCTGCGCAGTGATCCGGGTGTCGTAGAACAGGTTGTCGCATTCCTTTCGAACGAAGCGTTCGACCGTACCGCGCCCTGACTCGCGGGAGAAAGTTGGGAAGAACCAGATTTCCCGGCGAGACGCCTTTGTCGATGTAGGTGCGATTTCCGTAGCCTGCTCCCAATTCCAATCACTTGCAGAGACGTAGGGTCTGACCCCTGGCACAGACCACGGCGCCCTACCCTTACACTCGGCGTGTATAGCGTTAGGTCACACCCATGGAATCAGTCCACCTGATTCTTAAGCCCTAGAAAGCCGTCCACGACGTTTCGACCAACTGCCTCACCGAGACGAAGACCCTCAATCGAGTCGTACCGAAAATGGATCCCCAGATAGATCCGCGATAACCCGCATTGCATAGCAGCATCGGAGAAGCTCTCGAAATCTCGCGTTGGCGGATGCATCTCGATTTTTCCCGACATCGGGCCTGCCACATCAACCATCGGAGTACGCATAGTGAATGCGTGATCCTCGCCGAAGACATCGTCGAGTGCGGTCACGGCGGCGGCGCACGCCGTGCCGTGCGCCGACGGATAAGACGGAAATGCATAGGTATGCCGGTGCGTGTTTGTCCAGGTTACTTCGGCCTGCGTATCCGGATTGCCGTCGTTCTCGGCCCAGCGTATGGCTGTGTACGGCCGCCAATGGTTGTAGTGAAACTTGTTATCGAAACTGCTGACGTAACCGTCGAAGATGGCCATGTTCAGCAGTGCCAACAGCCGGACGGCTTCCTGCAACGGCAGGTCTTCCTTCTTGATGAGGTCGCGCGCTAGACGGTTATGCGAATTCTCGGCAAAGTCCTTCCACCACAAAGCGATATGAGTCTGGTCCGGCGTGCGATTCATGCTCTGGAAACGACCGACCGCCTTCACCTCATTGAACGCCTGCGTGTAGGCATCACTCGATATCTCGGGTGGCGGCGGCGCTCGAAATTGGTCGGGGCTCGCCAAGGCGAATCCTCGCGCTTTCGCCCAACCGGCACCGAAGACAAATCCCTGCGGCGTTCCGCTGTGTTCCTCGAACTCGGCGTAGACACCCGGCGCCATCGGATGCCAGCGATACTCGGCCTCTGCATCCCATCCATCGTCCTTCCGACGGGCAAGAATGGCCTGCGCCGCTTCGCTGCCCAGTCGCTTACCGGTTTGCTGCGCCTCGCCCGCATCGATACCGCGCAACCATTCGTCGCGTAGTGCCGCCAACTGCTCTCGCCTATCGGGATACTGGTCTGCCGCTACGTAGAAAGCGGCTTGAGTGGCTGCGGCAATCGAATCTGCCTCAGGCGCGACGCCCGCAAACGCATAGATCTCATAGTGGCCGTCGATCGAGTTCAGGGCATCGTGCATTGCGATATGCATCATCGTGACCGTTCGGAGCCCCTTCAATGTCAGGAAACCGTCCTCGGCCTCGGCGATTTCGAGCACGGTCTCGTTCCAGTCGGTCGCTAAAGCGGCGTCACCGCCGAGCGCGTTTGCGCTCGGCAGGCTTAAGGCAATGATAGCCAGGCTGGTAATGATCTTGTTGGTGCTCATATGCATCCTCCCGCCTTCTCAAAGCATGCAATAACCCTATCGCCCATGCGATCCATGAACTACTCTTATTTTTGTAGTGCCCGTGGCGGTTGAACCTATGAAGAATAAAGACAGAAAATCATCGACTTACGGCCAGTACTGCCCTCTTGCACTGGCAGCGGAGCTGCTATGTCGGCGTTGGACCATTCTCATTGTCAGCCGACTCGTCGATGGCTGCAGGACGTTCAACGAGATTCACCAGGGCGTGCCGAAGATCTCACCGAGCCTGCTCTCAACGCGACTCTCCGAGCTTGAGCACGCCGGGCTCGTCGAGAAACGCAAGATTCGCAATGAGAACCGCTACCGGTACGAGCCGACTCAGGCGGCACTCGAACTGACCGAATTGATCGACATGATGGCAGTCTGGGGCCAACACTGGTCGCGTGACATGGACATGGAAGACCTTGATCCTGCGTTCCTCGCGTGGAGTATGTCCCTGCGCATGAACACCGATGCAATGCCCGACGGACGAACTGTCGTCGAGTTCGAATTCTCAGGGACACCCACCGAGTTTCGACGATTTTGGCTAGTGAATAATGACGGCACAGTCGACATGTGCCTGAAACACCCCGGCTACGAGACCGATTTGCACGTCCGGTCTGATATGCGGCGCTTCGTGGAGGCATGGCGCGGCTTCCGTGATCTGCGTCAGGAGATTCAGGCGGGCAAGATACGCCTGGCCGGGCCGCGGCAACTGATCGCGTCGTTTCCGGACTGGTTGCTGATGAGTGCGCTGGCGCCATACCGACGCCGCGTGAACGGGCGGGAGCGCCGACTCTATGCGGCTGAGTAAAAAGTAGAGCAATCAGTCAAGGCCCGTCTGGGCGCGAGGTTGAACATGACTGCCCGCAGACTCCCAGATGTCCTTTCGCCCGTCCTGTTCTTTGCGGTCTGGGAAACCCTATCCGTTGAATCAACGAACGGAAAATGACGCAGTAACCAGCTTTTTTCCAGCTTTTTTCCAGCCTTTCTGCCGCGCCAGCCCCTAGTCCGGCTGACAACAATGCACCCCTCACGCTCGCCAGACGCCGGGCTTTCAGCAGGAGTGCAATTTTGGCTACCACATCCGAGAAGAGACAAAACAAAGGTCTCAGGGCCGCGGGCCCAAACATCATCCTGTTATTCGCCTCGCTCATGCTGTCCGCCTGCGGCAAGAACGGCGGAAGCAGCGGCAGCGGCGACGAACCGGACAACCGGGCTCCAGCAGCCGTCAATGACGGCGGCGCCCTCTTCACAGTTGCCGCCAACGCGACGCTGACCACCGGCTCTGTACTGGACAATGACTCGGACCCGGACGGCGACCCCGTGACGCTGCAGTCCGTCAATACCGGCAACACGCTCGGGCGGCTGACCAACAACGGCGACGGTACGTTCGACTACGATCCTGATGGTGCCTTTACGTCACTTGCAGCCGATGAGACCGACACAGATACCTTCACTTACACGATCAGCGACGGTAACGGCGGCACCGCGACGGCCGAAGTAAGTATCACTGTCATCGGTGTCGACGACGCCCCTGCGTTGGTCAGTAACGAGAAGATCAATGTTGACGCCGGCGGTGTGTTCACCATTGCGTCGGAAGACCTGAGCTTTAGTGATCCTGATGATCCGACTGCCGACCCGGCCGAAATTCGATACGACCTGCGGGGCGGGCCTATGATCGGCACGCTGGAGTTCGCCGACAATTCGGGCGTCGCGATCACGACGTTCACCCAGGACGACATCATTGCCGGGCGCGTCCAGTACCGAGATGGAAACGGCCCGAACCCGTCTGCTGGAGTGCCCGCGGACGTAGCGATCCTGGCCGTGACCGACGGCACGGGCGCCGTACTTGAGGAACAGTATTTCCTGGTGGAGCGCAGTGGCGATCCTACGCGCGGGGCCGGCTCCGTTGCGTTTTACGTACCCGGTGGTGGAAACGTGACGTTTGTCGATGACGACCCGGCGGATGAAGATGCCTTCGTTGTCGTTGGCCCTACAACAGGTGCAACTTTCGCTCTCGAGCCGTCATTGGACGGCACGGCGATGGTATTCACGATCACAACTGACGACCGTACCGAGACTGCCACGGTCAGTGGGTACGAAGACGTTGTGTTCCTGCGAGGCGGAGGACCGAACACGCTCGAAGTGCGGGGGGACCTCAGCAACACTGGTTTGTCACAGGACACGGTGCGTTACCTCGGCACGCCGGACTTTCCGCCGCCGGACCCTTTGATCGAGCGAACGGAAACGGGTGACAGAATCGTAATCGGTGGTGCCAGCCAGGTGATTCCGGGCGTGGAATTCGCTGTCGATTGGTACGTCACGACCGGGGACGGGGAGGATACCATCATCATCGGGACGGGTGTCCGCGACGTTTTTATCGACACCCGACGGGGCCGTGACATAGTCACGATAAACGGAGACGAGGTTCGAGACGCGCTCATCTATCCTGGCGCGAGCCCAGCCGGTCGCGGCGAACCCGATTACATTGACTTTGTCAACGCGCCCGATACGCGGGTGCTTGTAAACGTCGACGAGGTTGCTTCAGGATCGACGTTCGCCACTGCCGGCCCCGACGCCGGCTCACTGAACTACGAGCTGGAACTCTCTCGCATCGAGGACGCGTACGCGTGGCTTGATCCCAATCTCGAGAGAGTGCCGTTTTTCATCGCAGATGGCCTTGAAGAATTCGTTTCCAACGCGGTCTTTTTCGATGTCGGGAGCGATGAAGTCTCGGCCATATTGATCCAAGACGATTTCGAAGGCGACATCCGCATCGTGGATGATCGAATTCCGGATGAGCTGACCGCTCGAGAGCTTGCGTGGACGACGTTCACTAATCTTGGCCCGAAGCTATGGGTCGATCAGGTGTTCAGGCTTCGCCAGGATGCGGTACCCCTCGCCTTCGATGCCGACGGCAACGTTATACCGTTCAGGTTGGGTGAAGTGACGGTTGACACGCAGGATCCGCTGGCGTCGGTTCAGATCGCGGGTGGTATCGCAGACCGCTATTTCGACGTTGAAATTGATGGCAATGTGATTAGTCTGGTTCGCACGAATGACCGGGACTTCGTCAATGAATTGCTGTTTCTGCCGGTACCGACCAATCTGATTGTTCGCATTCTCGCACGCGATACGAGGGGTCTGAGCGATACCGTGGACGTCATCGTCGAGCTTCGCTCCGATGGGACGCTGCCCGTCACGAAGACCAATCCTGGTGTGCCACCGCCGCAGGAACCGGAACCCCTTGTCGTGGTTCCTGACAACGCGCTGCAACTCGCGCTCGGCAACGATTTCTTACCGGTGGCAGCCGCTCGTCCAAACATCGTTATCGGGTCGCTCGCTTATAAGGTGACCTTCGAGACACTGACCGGTAGCGACGCCAATGACATCATCTATGCGGGCGACAGTGATGATATAGACCCGGCTCTCTTCGCGGACTTGCCTCAAGGCGGTGATCAACTGGTTGGCGACGACGGCAACGACATACTTATTGGCGACAGACTCGATAACATTCTCGACGGCGGTAGGGGCCGCGATCGCATCGAAGGTCGCGACGGCGACGACCAGGTTCGCGTTAGCAGCGGACAGGACACCTACCTGGGCGGGGCCGGAGCCGATACCCTGACCTACCGATTTGTAGACACAGGAGTCGATGTATCGCTTTCGGACGGCGACGATAGCCTGGGCAGTAGATTCTCGGGGTTCGAACACGCCAATGGATCGCTGTTCGACGACACCATCGAAGGGAGTGCCGACGCTAACCGGATCGACCTCGGCAGCGGCGACGATACGGTAACCCTACGGCTTAATCAAAACGCCGAAGGAGAGTCGGCTGACGAGCTATTCGGTGCGAACGGGATAGACACGCTGCGTCTTGTCGTCGGCGATTTCGGCTTGATTGACGCTGACGTGCTGGCTGCGTTTGCAGCATTGCGGCAGCACCTCGATCAGTCTCCGGGCGACAGATTCGACTCCGAGCAACTTGATTTAGCCCTTATCGGCATTGAGCGGCTCGAGTTGATTGGTGCGAACGGCAGCCCGTGGGACGAGGCCGCCGAGGTGCCACGGGCGCCGACCGCCATCACCCTCAGCAACCAATCGGTTGACGAAAACAGGGCCGGTGCATTCGTAGGCCTATTGGACGCCCAGGACCCGAATGACGTCAACGGCGACGTGCAGACCTTCACCGTCGTTACGTCGGCCGTATCGCCCACGATCCGTTTTGAGATTCGTGACGGCAACGAGCTGTATACGATTGACGCCTTCAATTTTGAAATCGAGACCTTTGTGCCCGTTACGATTGAGGCAACTGACCGCAATGGTCTGGTATTGACCCAGACCCTGTCGATAAATGTCAACGACGTCGACGAGGTTGTCGCCTCGCCGCCGACCGACATACTGCTGAGCAACTCAAGCGTCATTGGCGGCCTCGCGGGCGCTCCTGTCGGATTCATCGAGGTCATCGATCCGAATCCGGAAGACATCCATACGCTCACATTGTCGGAGGTCGGCTTCGATCCGTCACGATTCGTAGTTGACAGCCTGTCCGGCCGACAACTGCTCAAGCTCCGGCCCGGAGTTTCTGTCGACGCGATGCAAGAAACAAGCATCAATCTGACGATCGTTGCAGAGGACCCGGGCCAGCTCTCGGTCACGACGATCGTCCAGATCGACGTCATCGAACCGCCCTCCGATGACTTCGCTGATACGATCAACGATCTCGATGGCTCCAACGGCTTCACGTTCGCCGACGGTCTTGGGGCTGGCGTTATTGGCAGCTCGATGGCTGCGCTCGGAGATGTTATCGGCGATGAACTGGAGGATATCGCGATCGCTTCTGCTCCCGAATTCTTCGGCAACGACGACAACCGGGTGTACCTGATCCCTGGTAGCCTGACGCCGTTTCCGGCCGCGATGACTCCGGCTGATGTTCTCAACCGCGGCGGTATAGAGTTCCTGCTGCCGCCCGCCGGATTCGCTGGCGCTGGTACAACCATTGTCTCGATCTCGGGAATCGGTGACATCGATGGCAACCGGCAGCGCGACTTCGCCATTGCCCTCCCCGGCTTCGGGCAGAACGCCACCAGCGGACTGGTACTGGTTGTTCTCAATGCAGGTGCTTTCGCAGGACAGACTGTCGATCTGACAGATCACCTCTCAGATGGCGTTACGCCGAACGTCAACGTGAACGGCACCGACATCCTGAGTTTCAGCGGCCCACCGCAGTCTGAAGTCGGGCTGGGTGTCGAGGTCGGTCCGGAAGGCGACATCAACGGAGACGGGTTCGCCGACCTGATCATGGGATCGAGGCTGGGGCGCGCATTCCTGGTCTACGGAGCGGCCAACATCACCGGCATTCGAAACTACCGGATCGACAACGTGAGATCGTTTGGTCTTCGGATGAGTGAGATCACCTACGACGGCGGCACCGCTGCCTTAAGCCCGGTCGGCGATACGCAAGGCGATGGCCAGGATGACTTCTTCGCCGGATACAACCTCTCAGGCGCCACGTTGTTCGAGAGCTTTGGACGCGTGGTCAACGGCATCGCGGGCGGCTTACCGGACGAAACCAGCGCACAAGGCTCGCCTGGCGTGACGATCCGGGGGAGCGCGCAGCTTGTCGGCATACTACCGGGCAGCGTCATGCCTGCCGGCGACATCAACGGCGACGGCTATGCCGACGTTCTTGCATTGACTGACAGCCAGATCGATTTGACTGCCAACGAGGTCATTGTCTACTTCGGCAGCGAGACTGGCGTCAATCCGCCGCTCAACATCAACGGCACCGACGCCGTTAGTTTCGTCGCCGGCGCAGAGTACACACCGCCAGACTTCAGCAGCCCTAACACGATCACCGGGGCACAGCCCGTTGGCGATGTGAACGGCGACGGATTCGACGATGTGCTCGTGCGTGCCCGAAACCAGGTCACCAACTCGCAGGATCACTTCCTGGTGCTTGGTCGCGTGTTCTTTAACCAACAGGCAGAAACTGAGCTTGACCGGGTAACGCTCACGCCTCCGTCAGGGCTCTACCTGTCCGGCTACCAGTGGCCAACCCCATTGACCGACAACCTGTCGCTGAGTGCAGCCGGGGATCTGAACGGGGACGGCTATGACGACATCCTGCTATCGGATCCGTTCGTGCCCGATGCCAATGCGCCCGGGAACCTTGGTCCGGGCACGGTCTACGCACTCTTTGGTGCCGATCTGTCCGGTTTCGTCACGCATCAGGGTACCGATGAAGCAGATTTCCTGCTGGGGACGTCGAATGCTGACGACATCTTTGTTGGCGGACCCGGCGATGACGAGATGATCGGCAACGGCGGACGCGATTCCTACAGCGGTGGCGAAGGCAACGACGTGATCGTGCTTGCCGGCACCGGCGGTTATCAGCGAATAGACGGCGGGCCTGGCCTCGACACGATTCGTCTGCTCGCAGACCTGGGCTCGCTGACGCTGGATTTGACGACCAACGGCGGCTCGAATCTCGTCGCCGGCGGCACTGACCTCGTTCGAGGCATCGAGGAAATCGACCTGGGCATCGGAATCGACAACCCGGCAACGCTGATCTTCGAAGCCGAAGATGCTCAGCGAATCACAGACGACGGAGGGCGCCTGACGATCATCGGTGATGCAGAAGATACCGTTTCAGGCGGGACTGCACCGTGGGAGTATGACCGCACGGAGCCTTACGGAGATCGGGAGGTCAACGTGTTCACACTGCCGAATACTCCGGCCGGGTTCGAGGTGGCTATCGATACGGCCATTATCAACACGGCGTTGCTGCCGTGATGCCTGTTGCGTTCAACGGGTGTTCGCGCTTTCCGCGGATACACGGTAAAGCAAGGCGGTTCACACGGTTCCGGCGTGCTACAGACGAGCGCGCGCCGCGGACCATTTTGAGCATTGGTAGCGGTGCCTCGATGACTCCGAGTACGACCAAAAGGTCTAATCCTGAAGAGACTCGACGCGAAGCTGGCCCATGAGACCGTCAACAAATACTCGCTCGCGCTGCAATCGATCCAACAGGCGCTGATAGCCCGGTTCGGAGGTCAGCGTTGACAGCGTCGGATCTCGGGACGCGCAGTCAAGGCACACGAAACCCTCATCTGCCGCCACGCCGAGCCGCTCGATGGCGCGATCTGGTGCGTCCGCCAGCGCAAAGAGCTGCGCCTGTTTGAAGGTGACCTCACCGTCAACCGCACCCCTGATCTGTCGTTCGAGGATGTGTTGCTCGAGTCGATCAATCGCAGCACCTGGTTGATCGCTCATGATCAGGTGCAGAACGCTTGCCAGTTCGGCAAAGGTCCCGGACTCGGTAAGTCTTCGCTCCGCGCTGACCGCTAATAAATCAGTAGCTCTTTCAGGCTGGCGCAACACAAGCATGGAGTAAGCTGCGTAGAAGTCCGTCATGCTGTCGTCGATGTTGGGCATTTGTGCCCGATAGCCCTCCACGTCACCTGCGTAGAGCAAAGCCAGCGGCGCCTCGTAGAGACTCGCGAGGTAGACTTGCGAATCCAGTTCAATGGCATTGCGCGCGGCCATTGCAGCCTCGTCTACCAGGCCTGCGTAG
>JAAUXY010115326.1_pt1 | contig 12784 bp, 7 predicted proteins | sample 7278121 | NCBI WGS metagenome assembly JAAUXY01 (sample SAMN14350117, study PRJNA611818) | marine sediment metagenome | isolation source: surface marine sediment (1.8m) | place: French Polynesia: Moorea | collected 2018-08 | reverse complement strand
CGGAACAGCTCGAGCCGCTGGCGGATACTCAACCGGCGATCGTCGCAGTAATCATCGATGCGAACGCCCTCGACGTACTCCAACACGAAGTAGGGCAGTCCATTCTCGGTTGTGCCGCCGTCGAAGAGCTCGGCGATATTGGGATGAGCCAGGTTGGCCAGAATCTGTCGTTCGTGGCGAAAACGGCGGACGATCTCGTCGCTATCCTTGCCTCGCTGGAGGACTTTGATCGCGACCTCCCGCTCGAACTCGTCGTCCGCTCGACTCGCCAACAACACCTTGCCCATACCACCGCGCCCGAGCTCACGCAGAATCTTGTAGTGACCGATGAGATCGCCTTTCCGACCGGTACCGGGACTCGGGAGACTTGGAGAACTGCTGGCCTCAACCCGCGTCTCGACCGCATCCGGGCGCAGCGACAGCACCGGCTCCTCGATGAAAGCCCCCGCTTCATCGCTGACATCCAGCAGCGACTCCACTTCTTTTCTCAAGTCCGGATCGTCGCCGCAGGCGGAATCGAGAAACTTCGGACGATCATCCCAGCCCAGGGTCAGGGCTTCGTCAAGAATCTTCTGAACGCGTTGCCAGGACTCGGGCGTCAATGGATCACTCCTCGGGGAATGGCGATCCCCTCCAAAGATTGAGCCGAGGCGGCGCCGCGCCTCGGCTCGAAATATAAAACAATCGGGTAGTGGATAGTGCCGTAGATCCTTGCGTACAAGGCCCTCAGAAACAAGATAATCCGAGCTCGATCACATCACAAGAAAGGACACCAAAGCACTCTTGTCTCGCCGCGACAGATGCCACGACTCCGGACCACGGTGACCGAGCTGAAACCGACAAAACTGCCAGCGCGAGGCGCGGTCAAGAAAGAGATCATTTGACGACTCGGCCACCGACACCCAAGGGAGCCAGCGGTGAATTGAAACACTATCCACTACCCGAAACACATTCCCTCCAGATCAGTTCGCCGGCTGAACGCCCTCATCGTATGGGTCGACCCGGGGCACCAACCCCAGGCCACCGGTAAACACGTCGACCAAAGCTTTCAAGAGTCTGGCCTTCTCGCTGGCCAGCCTGGCCAGAGCCAACAGCGTCTCTTTCCGGCGCTTCGCCAGCTGTTCCATCGCCCCGGCCTCAGTGGAGCCGCCAACGTGCTCCAAGGCGGGCAGAAACTCGGCCACCGCCAGCAGTAGCTCTAGCAAGTCCTCGTTCCGATCCGGGCCGACGAACATCGAGAAGATCTGAGCGATTTTCAACTCAAGATCAGCGGTGTCGTGGACCATCGGCGGAAATCCGCACTCTTCTAGGACCGCGAGCGCCGCCGAGACGAATCTCTCGCTGCGCCGCAGCTGAAGAATCTCGGTATCGCTCAGACGTGCCTGGCCGTCTTGATACTCGGATGGCTTTTGCGCGACGCCGATCTCGCTCAGCTTGGCCTGCAAGATCTCCGTATCGCTCAGCCGCGACTGAAGAATCTCCGTATCGCTCAACCGCACCTGAAGGATCTCGGTATCGCTCAGTCTCAACTGAAGGATCTCGGTATCGCTCAGCCGCAATTGCAGGATCTCCGTGTCGCTCAGGTTCAGCTGAAGAATCTCGGTGTCGCTCAGCCGCACCTGAAGGATCTCCCGATCACCGAGCTTCAACTGAACAACTTTCCGCTGGCGCCCTTGCGAAAGATCGGAGTCGATCACCTGGATTTGCAGGATCTCGGTATCGCTCAGCTGGACCTGCACGGTGTTCTGGTCGCTGAGCCTGACCTTTAAGATCTCATCCTCACATAGCTGGATCTGCAGGATTTCGGTATCGCTCAACCCGACCTGTAGGATCTCCGTGTCGCTTAGCCGCAGTTTCAGAACACCCGAGCCGCCGAGCCTCGACGCAAGGAAATCGTTGATGCTTTGCTCGATCGCTTCTTTCGAAGCCTGCGCCAATTTCTTCAGAAGGGCATTGTCCCCAGCGAGTTGGACCACCAGCTGGGTCCCGTCCGTGCCAAGCCCCGGTCGATCGACTTTGCCCCGATGCGCCACAATCGGTGCGACCTGTGCGAAGTCCGCGGGCTCGACCGTCCGGGTACCGTACACCAGCGCCGAGGCGACTCGAATGGCGTTCTCATGTCCCTCCGCCATCGCCGTGACGACTTCCGACACGTCCGCGTCCTTCTCCACCAATGCCGACAGCACCCGCGTCAAACTGGTTTCCCTCACCACCATTTCGTGCCTCCCCCTTATCGTCTTGTTGCCACCAGACTGTAGTGCTCCCCGCTCCTGGGTCCTCTCATGTCGCCCCTCTATTCATAGACGCGGCATTGCGCCCCAAATGTGTTCAACCTTCTACAAAAAACTCTACGAATCAGGCCGAGGAGACATTCACGGGCTCTTTGAGCGCAGCAGGAGGCACGGGCCTGAAGACCCGTGCTACCGAGGGAAAGCCGGCTGGAGCCGGCAAGTCAGTCGCGTTTGAGCTCGCGGTACAGCCAGAGCCTGGCGGCTGTCCAGCGGCGCCGGACGGTCATCTTGGAGATTTTGAGAACCTCGGAGATCTCGTCCTGACTGAGGCCGGCAAAGAACCTCATGACCACCACCTGGCAACCTTCGGGGTCAATCTTTGCCAGCTCGCTCAAGGCGTCGTCCAGGGCCACCAGGTCGACGTCCTGGGCTTCGGCCAGATCCAGCGCCTCTTCGAGCGACGCCGCCGGAATGCCTCCGCCCCGCTTGTCTCGGCGGTGTGTGCGAGCGTAGTCCACCAGGATACGACGCATCAGATTGGCCGCAAAACCGAAGAACTGGGTGCGATTCTCCCACTGGACCTGCTCGCGTTCCAGCAACCACATAAAGACTTCATTGACCAGCGCCGTGGGCTGCAGGGTATGCCCCGGTCGCTCGCCGGCAAAATAGCCCCCGGCGACGCGGCGCAGCTCACCGAGCACGATCGGCGCGAGACGGTTCAGAGCCTGCCGGTCGCCATGACTCCAGTCCTGTAGCAGCGTCGTGATATCTGGATCAGACATCTGCTACCGCTCTAACGAATGCGCCTGCCATCATCCATAGCAAAGATTCTAGTCGTCTCCGACGCCGAAGCCCGCGTCGGTGGCCAGGAACTCGCAGATCGCGATCTCAGCTATCGCCGGTGGGCATCTTTTCCAGCAGCTCGAGACGCTCCAGCGCCTGTCGGGTCTCGCGGGCGTTGGGGCCCTTCTTGGCCTGGATGATGGGATAGCTCTCGGTCAGCAACGCCCTGGCTTCCTGAAGCCGCCCGCGCGCCATCAAACAACCTCCGAGCACGCTTTCCGCGTCGGCGATGCGCCAATGCTTGGCCGCCTGGAAGCTGGTCTTGAAGATCTCGAGCGCCTGCCTCGCCATCGCTTCAGCGGTTTCGACCTCGCCTTGCTTTGCCAACACGCTCGCCAGGTTCTTCATCACCACCGCGACATTTCCGTGCCTGAGCCCCAGATTGGCACGAAAAATACGCAGCGCGGTGCGATACTCCTTCGCTGCGCTATCGAAGTCTCCAAGCAGTTGGTATTGAAACGCTAGGTTGTTGTGGGCTAGGCCGGCTTGAATAGAATCTCTACCGTATACCTTCCGGCGAATCGCCAGACTGCGGCTCATCAGAGGCTCGGCTTCCTCAAGCCGGCCAATGTTCTGATAGAAGGTTCCGAGGTTGTTCAACGCCAGAGCAACATCTGCGGACTCGAAACCATAGACTTCGATCTTCAAATCCAGAGCCTTGCGGAAAAGGTGCTCCGCTTCTTCATATTGCCTCTGAGCCGCCAGCACGGAGGCGAGATTGTTAATGCTAGCCATCGCCTCCGGATGCCTCTCACCACCCAGTCGCAAATGCATTGCGAACGACTCGCGGAACAAGATTTCGGCAGTCTTTAGCCCACCAGCATCTTCTATCTCGTAGGCTTGATCGCTAATCAGATCAGCTAGCTTGTGCTTGTCATACTGCCGAACTTCAGCACGAAAACTCTCAGCGAAGCCTTCCTGTTCGCCGGCCTTCGGATCGAGCTCGCGAAGGCCCTGGATGAGTCCCGCCAAGGATTCTGAGATCTGCTCCTCGTGATTGGCTCGCTGCCTCTCTGTCACTGCTTGATTCTGCGACACCATCAATAGAGAGCCGAAGATCAGTATCAGGAAAATGGCCGCGACTTCCGTACGGTTACGGCGAAAGTACTTACTTGCCTTATAGACAAGAGTGCCTTTCCGAGCCTTCACGGGCAAGCCCTGGAGGTGGCGCCAAATATCATCCGAGAGCTGTTCGGCCGAGACATAGCGGTCCCTCGGTTCTTTGCGCAAAGCCTTGAGCACGATGGCGTCGAGGTCACCAGTTAGCTGACGTCGAACCGCCGACGTGTCGCAGCCACGGGCGGCGGCGACCGACTCCGGCGTCATCGACACTTCGTCTCCAATCGCCGACGGAATTTCCTCAGGTCGCGAGGCGGCTTCACTTGGCGGTACAGGATCTTCTTCGCGGACTGCATCGAGCAGTTCGACTAATGATCGATTAGCCAACCGATAGGGTGAATAGCCAGTAAGAAGTTGGTAGAGCAGGACTCCGAGAGAATAGACGTCGCTGGCCGTGGTAATCGCCTTACCTTTGGTCTGTTCTGGACTAGCGTAGAGAGGAGTCATCGGCGTGGCGCCCGGCAGTGTAAGCTGCAGCAACGTAGAGCACTGCGTCGCCAATGCCTTTGATTCTAGGAGCTTAGCGATACCGAAATCCAGCAGTTTAGATATACCGTCGTTATTGACAAGGATGTTGTTCGGTTTGAGATCACGGTGAACCACGAAGTTCTGATGTGCAAAGTGAACTGCTGAGCAGACCTTGAGGAACAGCTCTAGACGCTGGTGGAGCGTCAACTTGTGGTTGTCGCAATAGCGGTCAATTGGCTCGCCCTCGACACTCTCCATGACGAAATAAGGCTGGCCGTCCTCTGTACTGCCACCATCGAGCAGTCGGGCGATGTTCGGATGGGCAAGATTAGCCAAAATCTGACGCTCGTGCTGGAAACGACGCACAATCTCTGCATTATCCATACCCCGCTTCAGAACCTTGATGGCTACTGACTGCTTGTAGTCGTCAGTCCTAGCAGCGAGGAACACGCGGCCCATCCCGCCGCTGCCAATCTGACGCCGGATCACATAGTGGCCGATGCGCCGAAAGCCGGTATCTTCTTGCCTTGTCTGGGTATTCAGCGACAGCACAGGCTCTTCGATGAAGTCGTCCGCCTCGTCTGCCTCGGCCAATAGAGACGCTACTTCTTGTTTGAGTTCCGGTTCTCCTGAACACGCTTCATCCAGGAATGCCGCTCGATCGGCCGTGGGTTGCAGCAGCGCTTCATCGACCAGCATCAGAACTTTCTGCCAGTCTTCCTGTTTCATAATTTCTACTCCTTGGGGGCCAGGTCTATAACAAAGCACGCCCGCTCAACTCCGATTATCTACGCGCAGATCGACCGCCGGAGTGCTCAAGGTCGCATTTTGCTCAGATCCGGACAAACTCGCTAGTCGCTGCCCAAGAACTAGCTATCGCCGGCGGGCATCTTTTCCAGCAGCTCGAGACGCTCGAGCGCCTGTCGGGTTTCCCGCGCATTGGTGCCTTTTTTGGAACGAATGATCGGATAGCTCTCGGTCAAGAGGGCCCGGGCCTCGTCGTGACGTCCACGCGCTACAAGGCAGGCCCCGAGCACGCTTTCGGCGTCAGCGATACGCCAATGTTTGACCGCTTGGAAGTTTTTCTGGAAGATCTCGAGTGCCTGTCTCGCCATGGTCTCGGCGGTCTCGCCCTCGCCCTTCTTGGCCAGCACGGTAGCCAGGTTCTTCATCACCACCGCGACCTGCCAATGATCGAGGCCCAAGTGGGCGCGGAGAATCCTCAAAGCGGTGCGATATTGCTCTTCCGCGCCGTCGAAATCGCCGCTCAACTGATGCTGGAACGCCAGGTTGTTGTGGGCGACGCCGGTTTCGAGAGAATCCGAACCGGTAACCCTCTGGCGAATCTCCAGGCTACGCCTCATCAGCGGCTCGGCCTCCTCGAGTCGACCCGTATTCTGATAGAGCGTGCCGAGGTTGTTCCAACCTACCGCCACATCCAGGGACTCCAGGCCGGAGACTTCGATCTTGAGCTCCAAGGCCTTGCGGAAGAGCTCTTCCGCCTCTTCATACTGACCTTGAGCCGCGAGAACGGAGGCGACGTTATTGGTACCGGTGATCACCTCGGAATGCTGATCGCCACCCACCCGCTGATCCATGGCGAGCGACTCTCGAAATAGGATTTCCGCGGTCTTGAGACCGCCAGCGTCTTCGATCGCCAGGGCCTGTTCGTTGATGATCTCAGCCAACTTGTGATTGTCGACGTACTTTCGAACGTCCTGCCGGAAGCTCTCGGCGAAGCCTTCCTCTTCGCCGGCCTTCGGATCGAGCGCACGCAAGCTTTGAATGAGCTCGACCAAGGATTCCGAGATCTGCCGCTCACGATCCGCCCGCTGGCGTTCCGTTGCCGTCTGATTCTGCGACGCCATCCAGAGGACGCCGAAAATCAGCATCAAGAAGATCGCGACCGCGGCGGTGACCTTGAGACTGTGGCGGCGGAAAAACTTGCTGGCCTTATAGAGGAGGGTCCCCTTGCGGGCCGCGACCGGCAGCCCTTGGAGATGACGCGAGATGTCTTCAGAGAGCTGCTCGACGGAGCTATAGCGCTCCTCGGGCTCTTTGCGTAAAGCCTTGAGAACGATGCTGTCCAAATCGCCGACCAGCCGGCGGCGAATAGTCTTCAGGTCGCTGCCGCGGGCGGCGGCCACCAACTTCGGAGTCACCGAGACCAGCGAACCGTCCCCGGCCTTGTGCTTGGCCGTCAGCAACAAGGCGTTGCTGGGCGGGATGGGATCGTCCCGACGGATCGCATCGAGCAATTCTGCCATCGACCCCGTCGTCAGCTGGTAGGGTGAATGACCCGACAGCAGCTTATATAACAGGACCCCGAGAGAGTAGACATCGCTGGCGGTGGTGATCGATTCGTTCTTGGCCTGCTCCGGACTGGCGTAGCGCGGTGTCATCGGCGTAGCGCCCGGCATCGTGAAGTCCGGCAGGGTGGGAGTGTGTGCCGAATGCTGCCCGGAATCCACGACCTTGGCGATACCGAAGTCCAGAAGTTTGGGCTCTCGGTCGCCATTGACCAGGATATTGCCCGGTTTGAGGTCGCGATGAACGACCAGATTCTGATGTGCGAAATCGACCGCCAAGCAGACCTTGCGGAAAAGCTCCAGGCGCTGACGCAACGGCAGCTCATGACTATCGCAATAGCGATCGATCGGCTCGCCCTCGACCCACTCCATCACAAAGTATGGCCGCCCGTCGTCGGTGGTGCCGCCGTCGAGTAACTTGGCAATATTCGGATGATCGAGATTGGCCAGGATCTGGCGCTCGTGCTGGAACCGGCGACCGATCTCGACGGTATCCATCTCCGGCTTCAGAATCTTGATCGCCACCGGCTTTTCATAGTCATCGGCCCGGGACGCGAAAAAAACACTGCCCATGCCACCGCTACCGACCTGACGTCGGATCACATAGTGACCTACTCGGCGCCCGACCAGGAGAACGGCGGTATCCTCAATCTTGGGTTCGGATCGGATCGGCAGGAGCGGTTTTTCGATAAAGTCCGTCGCCTCATCCGCCTCCGCCAGCAATGACGACACTTCTTCTTTGAGCGCCGGTTTTCCGGCGCAGGCTTCTTCGAGAAATGCTTCGCGCTCCGCCTCTGGGCGCTGCAAAGCACTGTCGATCAAGATCTCGGCTTCTTGCCAGTCCTCAGGCGTCACGATCGTCTCCCTTAAGACAGTAAAGTCTAGCAGCTAGCTGCTAGCAGCTTTCGCTACTATAACTCGACCCGTGGACCGGCAAAAGAATCACAGGAAAATGGCCGGGGCATGAACACAACGCAAGTGATACCGCGTACGGTCAACAGAGGAAATATTTTTAGGCTTCCGGAGGTGAGTCCGTAACCAGACTACAACTGGCAGCTATCCCCTGATTCACACTACGACCGCTAGAGTAATACTTTAGCACACACTCTGACGACAGCCTCAGCAGAGCAGTCTTCCGCCGCCACGATGAACTTCATCCATGCCCCGGCCAAGTCATTTAAGGCTCGACAGGCGCCGGCAGCGTCCGCCAGTCGAATTTACGTTCAGCTAGTCGCCTGAGCTCGTCGAGAATAGGCGACTGATTGCCCAACAGATGGTCAATTGCCATCAATGTTTCAGGGCCCAGCGTCACTTCCGGCAAATTCTTGGTGACCAGTTGCAAGATGTCGCGCTGGGTGCCCTCCTTGGTGTAGTCGTCAAGGGACCAAGGCAGCTTGCAGAGGACCTTCTCGATGTCAGGTCGATCTTTGCCTCGTAGCCCCTTGACGATGGCGTGAGCGCACAGGGCATCCCGCATCACCAATTGAAGAATATCGCGTTCGGTGCCTCCTTTGAAATGCGGCATGTCTCTCTCCGTCGACAGGTTATTCTCAACATTGCTAGGCTGCACCTTCTTCTCCTTCTTAGTCAGAATTCCACTCGTCATACTCTTGCTCCCTACCTTCTCTTCTCACTACGCTCGAGGCCTCCGACAGATTCGCACTCATGATTTTCTCGGTTGATCGAGGCTCTCTGTCGCCCTCTGACCAAGAACGCGCAGGACGGATGGCAGAGTGCTCAAGATCGGTCTTTTTTTGCAGGCGGTGTCTGTCGACCGAGCCTTTCGACCCAGCAACAGCCTTCCGATCAAGAGCTCTTCTTGAGCTCTCGGTGCAGCCAGAGCTTGGCGGTCTGCCACTGGCGGCGGACGCGAATCACCGGAACATCCAGGATCTCGGATATCTGCGGATAGGTCAGGCCGAAGAAGAAACGAAGCTCGACCACTCGGCTGGCCTCGGGATTTTCGGTAGCCAAGGCGTTTAGGGCGTCGTCGAGAGCCACCAGATTGAGATCTCGCGCATCGGCGACCGCCAGAGCCTCGTCTAACCGCGCGATCTCCTGACCGCTGCCGCGTTTTGAGGCATTGTGGTTGCGAGCGTGCGATACCAGTAATCGACGCATCAACTGAGCTGCCGAGCCAAAGAAGTGAGCCCGATTCTGCCAGTTGACCTGACGCCGACCTAAAAAGTGCAGATAAACCTCATTGACCAGCGCCGTCGGCTGCAGGGTGTGGCCGGCACGCTCCGAATCGAAATAGCCGATCGCGAGCCGCCGCAGATCGTCGAAGACCAGAGGCATCAGCTTGCCCAGGGCATCCGGATCACCCTCAACCCATCTCTGGAGTAGAGTCGTAACGTCAGGGTCAGACATTCCCAGATGCCCTTTCAGCAACCCTTGAAATGGCAATATTGCCATTCGTCAATCTTGGCGTTCGCGGCTGTCCCGCAGTGCCGCTGAAATCCCTCGGGTCACTCGCCCTTTGCCAATCGCCGCGCAATCACTCTCCTCGTGGCAGTCTAGGATTCTGTTCTAAGGTAAACTTGCACGGCTTTTTACCACGATTACGGAAGCTCAGTGCTATCCAACCGACCATCCGGTGGAATTGAGACAACAGATTGCTCAAGCTGATCCGGTCGTCCGATCCGGGCGTGGTCGTTGACCAGCCCCCATCCGTATGCCAGAGTAATATGGCCAAGATTCGATACCTGGGCATGCTAACCTAAGAAGATACACCCTGGAGACGCCCATGACACCTGAATCGACACCTGACTCAAAGCCAACGTCAACCCTACGTTTTTGCTGGCCGGTGTTGCTGGTCATGGCGCTCTTGATGGCCCCCTGGACCCCGGCCCAGGACGAAGTCGCCGAGGCCTCCGCCGAAGCGGCGCCCAAGAGTGCCGACGAGGAGCACGAGGCGCTATTTCTCGAGAACCGCTTCCCGGCGGCGACCACCTGCGCCACTTGCCATCCGGATCACTACCGCGAATGGTCGGTCTCGCCCCATGCCTATGCCCAGATGAGCCCGGTGTTCAACGCCATGCACGGCACCATTCTGAAGCTCACCAACGGTACCAACGGCGACTTCTGCATTCGCTGCCACACGCCGGTGGGCATGAATCTGGGCGAGCCGGAGTTCATGTCGAACATGGATCGCCACCCGACCTCGCGCGAGGGTGTCACCTGCATCGTCTGTCATCGGGTGAACAACGCCTACGGCAAGCTCTCGGGCAGACTGGCGATCGTCGAGGGCGATCTCTTCGAGCCGGTCTATGGCCCCAAGGGCAACGAGGAGCTCGAGCGGGTGATCGACAGCGGTGACTACCGGGTCAACACCGAGCGCGGCAAGGCCGGGCGCGCCATCCATACCCAGGCCGAGAAGTTCTTCCAGCTGGAGACCTCCGGCTTTTGCGGCACCTGCCATGACGTCAACCTGGTCAACGGCTTTCGCCTCGAGGAAGCGTTCAGCGAGTTCAAGAACTCACCGGCGGCCAAGGACGGCACCTCGTGCCAGGACTGCCATATGAGCACCGAGCCGGGCGTCGACTCGGGCTACGCCGAGGCGCCGGCGGCGATCGTCGGCGGCAAGCCGACGATGCCGCGCAAGCGCACCAACCACATGTTCATCGGCCCGGACTACTCGGTCATACATCCCGGCATCTTTCCCCACAACACGAAGGCCTCGGAGCTGGCGACGATTCGCGAATGGCTCACCTACGACGTCGAGGCCGGCTGGGGCACGGACGAGTTCGAGGACAATCGCCCGGACGACTATGAGTTCCCGGAGCGCTGGCAGTCGGCCGACGACCGCTATGACGCCCGCGACATTCTGGACGAGAACATGGCTTTGCTCGACGAGGCTCATGTCGAGCGGCGCAAAGTGCTGCAGGCCGGTTATCAGTTCGGGGAGCTCGAGATCGTCCGCGCCAACGAGAAGCGCGGCATCGAGTTCAAGGTCGAGGTCAAGAACGCCACCCCCGGCCACGGCGTGCCCACCGGCTTCGACGCCGAGCGCCTGGTCTTCGTTCGGGTCACGGTCACCGACCGCGAGGGCACGGAGATCTACAAATCCGGCGATCTCGATCCCAACGGCGACGTCCGCGACCTGCATTCGCTCTACGTCCACAACGGCGAGTTACCGCTCGATAAGGATCTGCTGAGCCTTCAGTCGCGGTTCTTGACCCGGATGGTGCGTGGCGGTGAGCGCGAGCAGGTTCTGGCGCTCAACTACTCACCGGATCCACTGCCCTTCCTGCGTCCGTCCACCTCCTCGACCATCCTCACCGGCCGACCGCTCGGTGCCCGCAAGCACAAGCAGAACATCGCGCCCGGCGACAGCGTGTGGGGCAAATACAAAGTCAAATCGTCGGCGCTCACCGGCAAAGGCCCCTACACCGCCCGCGTCCAGCTGATCGCCGGCATGGTTCCTGTCAACCTGATCCACGAGATCAAGGGCGTCGGCTTCGACTACTTCATGAGCGCCCGCGAGGTCGCCGAGAAGGTCGTGGAAGGGCACCTGGTCTTGTGGGAGACCGACCTCGATCTCGGCCTCGGCGGCCCCGTGAAGCCGAAGCAGGTAGTCGCGGCATCACCCTAGGCGCCTATGAATCCTCTGGCACTATTGCTGGTCCTGTTCCTGCTGGCGCCGTTGTCGGCGTTGGCCGGGGAGAAGAAGGGCGGCCATCACTCCAGCCGACTCTCGGACGAAAAGATCCCGCTGCAGACCGAGGGTTTTCCGGAGCGCCCCCAACCACTCCTCGAGCTCGGCGAGCCGTTCCTCGGCACCGGCACCCTGAAGCCCGGCTTCCGGCTGTGGACCGGCGCCGTCTGGCAGCCGTCGCTGTTGCTCTTCGGCACCTATCGCACGGCGATCCAGTCCTTCGAGCCCGATGACATTCCCGGCGCGCGGATCACCGAGTGGACCAACCGCCTCGACCTCTTTTTCAACCTGCAGCTCTCAGGCTCCGAGCGGCTGGTGGTCGGCATCCGCGCCCTCGACGAGGACGGCCGCTTTTCGGGTTACTTCTTCGAGCACCCGGACGACACCCTAGAAGGCGACTTTCAGGACGCCTTCTCCGCCGATCTCGAGGCGCTCTATTTCGAGGGCGACTTCGGCGAGATCTTCCCCAATCTCGACCGTGACGACTTCGGCTCCACCGACATCGGTTTCTCGGTCGGCCGCCAGCCGATGTTCTTCCAGGAAGGCATGCTGATCAACGACACCCTCGACGGCATCGGCTTCACTCGTAATACCCTGCTGCCGAAGAACACCTCGAACTTTCGCTCGACGCTGTTCTACGCCTGGGACAACATCAACGTCAACAACGCCGAACGTCGCTCCGCCAACCTGTGGGCGCTCCTGACCTCGACCGACTTCCGCAAATCGACGGTCGACGCCGACATCGCCTACATCCAGAACTTCGACGGCGACGGCGACCTGCTCGCCGGCGGCGTCAGCGCCGTCCAGCGGCTGGGCAAGACCAACAGCGCCTTTCGCGTGCTCGGTTCGATGGCCACGGGTGATGAGACATCCTTCTCGACCGACGGCTGGCTGCTGTTCAGCGAGCTGTCGTGGGTCCCGCATTACACCCACGATCTGATCTACCTCACCACCTTCCTGGCGATCGACGAATTCACCCCGGCGGCGCGCGGCGTCGGTCCCGCGTCCAGCGGCCCGCTGGGCCGTGCCGGCATCAACTTCGCGGCGGCCGGCATCGGCAGCTTCGGAGCGCCGCTCTCGGGCCGCGCCCGCGAGGTCGCGGGTGGCGCCGTCGGTTATCAGAGGTTCTTCGACCACACCCGCAAGCAGCTGCTGAT
>JAAUXY010019049.1_pt1 | contig 12787 bp, 11 predicted proteins | sample 7278121 | NCBI WGS metagenome assembly JAAUXY01 (sample SAMN14350117, study PRJNA611818) | marine sediment metagenome | isolation source: surface marine sediment (1.8m) | place: French Polynesia: Moorea | collected 2018-08 | reverse complement strand
TCACCGATGCCCGGGACAGACAGTTCGACGAACTGGCCTGCCTTGAATGGCATCTCGACTTCAGGATGAATCTGGACTGTCTTTATATCCGGAGTTTCGTCCTTTATCTCTTCAATGACTGCCGCTACCGGCATGTAGAGTGCTTGATTCATCTACAGCTCTCTTCAGTACACGACGGATATCGATATCGGCGATGCACGCTTCGGTGCAGCGTCCGCATCCGTCGCACGCGTACCTCCCGAGTACTTGCGGGAAGTACGAGAATTTCTTGTCAAAGCGGTTCCGCAATCGTTCGGCGCGGAATGGTCTCGGTGTGCCGCCGCCGGCGGTGCGCGCGAAGCCCGAATACAGGCAGGCATCCCAGAGCTTTGTCCGCGCCGGGACACCCTGTTCGTCCATGCCGTCCGCCAGTAGGAAGCAGTGGCAGGTGCAACAGATGTAGTTGCAGGCTCCGCATTCGACGCAGTCCCTGGCGAACTCACCCCACAGCTCCGATCCGAAGGCGCCCTCGACCGCGGCGCGAAGGTCGGTACCGGGAGCCAACCCGTGCGCCTCGCTCTGTTCCGTGAGTTCCCGGTAGCGGCGCACGCGCTGTTTCTCCACAGCCGCCAGTAGACCGTCGCCAGCCGGTTGCAGGTACTGCTCGGCGGATCGCAGCAGTTCCTCACCACGACCGGAGCCGCTCTCGATCAGCACGCCTTCCGGCGTTTCTGCGATGTTGATATCGAAGCCCTGCCGGGAATAGGGCTGCTCGCCGACCGCCGGGCAGAAGCAAACGTCGAGTTGGCCGGAGCAATCAGTGGAGACCAGGACGGTCTTTTCGCGGGCCTCGGCGTAATAGGGATCCCGGACGACACCGTCCAGGAAGACGTGATCGAAGATCGCGAGTGACGACAGATCGCAGTTCTTGACGCCGTATACGATACGTTCCGGCATCGGCTGGCGGGTGGCTTCCTCCTTCCAGCGGCCGATGAACTCCCGGGGCGGGAAGAACAGTGCTTTCAGGGGTTCAGTCTGGCGAAAAGCGCCGAGCGTGTGACGACCCGCCTGCCAGGCGGTGTCTCTTGACAGCTTGTAGCGGCCGTCATCCTGCGTTTCGAGGGCATAAACCTCTCGACCCTGGCCCAGGACGGCCAGAACGTCGTCAAGGCTATATCTGTCAGCCAGTGTCCACGACATCGGCGACACTCCACTTACCAACATGAGTATAGGCCGTCCGTATGGGAACCGGACTAGTGGTTTACCGATAGGCGCCTTCGCTTCGCTCAAGCTCCCCAGACCGTCTGGTGTCTGAATCGGGCTGCTGCGGCGGGAATCAGTGTCAACAAAACGTTTGGGAACTAGCGGGAGGTCGCCGCGGAGGTCAACCAGGTTCGTTCACCACCGTTCTTATCGGTCTGCGTCAAGACTGGTAGAGGACTGAGTGAACACAGAAAAGCACCAGCTTCCTCAACCGTGCATTTCTGTATGCGTTCACCTATTGTTATGTCAGCGCTACAGTCCTGGGTAAGGTGTTGGAAAACAACTCGATTGACATCGTCGAGCTGCTTATCGGACTGCTTGGTGGTCTTGCCGTATTCCTGTTCGGTCTCGATCAGCTCACGACGATGCTCAAAGCAACCGCCGGCGCGCGACTGAAAGCAGTTCTTGCCCGCGCCACGACCAACCGGTTCTCGGCAGTGCTGGCAGGCGGGTTCACAACAGGCGTCATCCAGTCGTCGTCGGTCACGACGGTCCTGGTGGTCGGCTTTGTATCTGCCGGTCTGATGTCCGTGCAGCAGTCGATCGGCATCATCATGGGCGCAGAGATCGGGACGACGATCACCGCGCAGATCATCGCGTTTAAGGTCACCCAATACGCACTTGTTGCGGTCATCATCGGCTTCGCGATGCAGTTTTTTTCCGGTTCGCGCCGCATCAAGCAGTACGGCGTCATCGTGCTTGGGTTGGGCCTCGTGTTCTTCGGCATGAACATGATGGGCGATGCCACGCGCCCGTTGCGCTCCTACCAGCCGTTCATCGACATGCTGGCTCAGATGGACAATCGGGCGCTGACCATCTTGCTCAGTGCGGGCTTTACCGCACTGGTCCAGAGCTCGTCTGCAACGACGGGCGTAATCATCGTGCTTGGCAGCCAGGGCCTGATCTCGCTCGAACAGGGCATTGCGCTGGTCCTTGGTGCCAATATCGGCACCTGTGTCACGGCCTTGCTGGCCTCGATCGGCAAGGCTCGCGAGGGCCTGCAGGCAGCGCTCGTCCATGTAACGTTCAACGTCTCGGGCGTTTTGTTGTGGTTTAGCTTCATCGATGAACTGGCGGCGCTATCGCGATGGTTGTCACCGACGGCACCGGCACTCGCCGGCATGGACCGGCTGGCGGCTGAGGTGCCACGGCAGATTGCGAATGCACATACGCTGTTCAACGTAGGCAATACCCTCATCTTCATATGGTTTACCGGTGTATTCGCCTGGTGGGTGATGAGACTCGTGCCGCTCCAACCACCAACTGGTCCTGGCACGATCAAACCGAAGTACCTCGATCAGTCACTCATTGAAACGCCGTCGCTGGCGCTCGACGCCGCGCGCCGGGAGATCGTCAGGATGGCGAAGTATGTTCGAGCCGTCGTGCGTGAAGCTGCCCCTGCTGTTCTCCGAGGGACCGAGGACGACCTCGAGCGCGTACATCTCCTCGATAAAGACATCGATGTACTGCACACGGAAATCGTCAACTACCTGGGCAGGGTATCGCGCGAAGAATTGTCCGACGCCGAAACGGCGTATCTTCACAACTACCTGAACATCGCGACGATGTTCGAGAGCATCGGAGACGTTGTCGAAACGGATCTCATCAAAGCGGGCGAGGAGCGGCTCAAGAGAGGCATCACGATCAGCGAGGATACGCAAGAACTGCTGATATTGATGTCAAAGAAGGTTCTGTGGGCGATCGGCAAAGCGAGAAAGGCCGTCCGCCATGACGATCCGGAGCTTGCGCTCGAAGTCGTTCGTGCCAAAGAAGATGTACACGACATCGCTGCTCAAATAGACGCGCGACTCGTAAGCCGGCTGATAGCCGAGGACCCGCATCGCACGGCAACCTATCGGATGGAAGCCCAGCTGATCGAGAACTACAAGCACATCTACTATTTCGCCAAACGCATCAGCAAACTCGTTGCAGAGGTCGGCACGCCATACCGCGGCGTCCGCGACCCTGTGCCCGACGCACTGTAGTCGCGCTTGCTCGTGCGGGGTTGCTCCGCTCGAGTTTGGGTCTGGCATATAACTTCAAGAGTATGGTGCATCCGAGAGGAAGGGCGCACTGCTTTGCGGTGACGCCTGTCGCCGCGGTTGATTCCTCGCTTCGCGATATGTCGACACGATGGTACGCCGCCCTGTCACTTGAGAGATCACGCTCTCGCATGATTGCCTGTGGCGTTGCCCGACAAGAGCCGTGTTCTATTGGAGCTCGCGGGCGCCCAGCCGATATGAGCGGGGCGTCTGGCCTGCCCAGCGCTTGAAAGCTCTCGTGAAGCCGCTCTGCTCGGCAAAACCGGTAAGGAATGCCACTTCGGCGAGACTGTAGTCCGTTTCGCTCAGTAAGCGTTGAGCAAGATCCTTCCTGGCCATATCGACAACGCCCTGAAACGAATGGCCATCTTCAGACAGCCGCCGCTGTAGCGTTCGGCCACTCATCGCGAGTTCCGAGGCGATAGACGACACAGTGGGCACACCTTCGCTGAGCGCATTGGCGACGGCGCGCCGTACTCGGAGTTCGAGCGTACTGTCTTGTGTGAGCGAGGCCAGTTGCTGCTCGAGATGGCGATCGAAAAAACCCGCTATCGTCTCGTCACCGAGTTTGTTCGGCGCATCGATGCTTTCCTCACTGACCAACAGGGCATCGCGCCCGGATTCGAAGTGAACCGGGCAGCCGAAATGCCCTTCATACACCGAGATATCCCCCCTGGGCGCATGTTTGAAATATACCGCCAATGGTACGAAGTCCCCGGTGCTCACTTCTCTGCTGATCGTATCGACTGCCGACATGCTCGCTTCGTTCGACAGCAGCATACCCATCCGACCATCGCCGGCCTTTTCAAGGTTAAAGAACAGACCACCGGGGGCTTTCTCAACCGAGTAGGTCTCGGCGCTGCCAAGAACATGGCCATACCGCTCCGATCTCGCGAAGGACCCGCGCAGACTAGGTGCAGATTTCCATGCGAGGCCAAAGGCGCCGTACTCATCGCTGCGCATAGCCGCACCGATTCGAAGCGGGAGCGCCAGACCGTTCGGATCTCGGTCGGCAAGTGCGGCAAAGAAGTCGTAGTACGCGGACGAGGAAACCATCCTGGCCGGATCGATTGGGCCGTTCGGGTCAAGACCAAGCTGTTCGACAAGGTCTGCGGTGTCGACTCCAGGGCTCGCCTGGCCGACGACTTTATAGACATAGAGAGATGTTATCTCGCTCATTCAATCACTCATACAACGACGAGAAGCAGGCAGTGACCAGAATTTCCAGTCCTCCGTTCAAGACCCTGTTTGGCGTATCCAGCCAAAAAGCTGGCGCCACCGGTCAATAAGCAAACTCGCTGGTTCGCGAAGATACGGTCATACGCTGACCACACTTTAGGAGCATTCGCATGACCACACAAACTGACACCGCCAGCAACAACGAACTCGTCCTCGTCCTGGGCGCCACCGGCAAGACCGGCCGCCGCATCGTTGCTTCTCTCGAGAACCTGGGCGTCCCCGTGCGGCGGGGCTCGCGATCTGCCTCGCCCTCCTTTGACTGGAACAACTCCGCTACCTGGGATGCATCCCTCGAGGGCGTAACCAGGATCTACATCAATTATGCACCCGATCTCGCGATGCCCGGCGCGACCGACGCAATCAGCGAACTTGTTCGCCGGGCACGGGCGGCCGATGTGAAGCACCTGGTGCTGCTTTCAGGGCGGGGTGAAGAGGAAGCCCAGGCCTGCGAGGCGATCATCCAGGCCAGTGGCATCGACTGGACCATCGTCCGCGCAAGCTGGTTCAACCAGAACTTCTCGGAAGGCGCGTTCGTCGACATGGTGCAGGCCGGTCAGATCACGCTGCCCGATGTGTCAACGCCGGAACCCTTCGTCGATGTCGATGACATCGCAGAAGTCGCGGTGGTTGCACTGACTCAGGAAGGCCACTCCGGCGAGCTCTATGAAGTAACGGGCCCGCGAATGCTGACACTGGCCGACATCGCGGATGAGCTGTCGAAGGCTACCGGTCGTACTATCAGGTACACGCCGGTACCGCACGATGCATTCGTACAAAGTCTCGCCGACTCCGGCGCGCCGCAGGACGTACTGTGGATGCTCGATTATCTTTTCGCGACCGTGCTGGACGGTCGTAATGCCTACACTACGGACGGTGTGCAACGCGCTCTGGGCCGGGAGCCAAAAGACTTTGCTGACTACGCCAGAGACGTTGCTGCCACCGGCCTCTGGAATGCTGCTGCGTGATCCCTGGGCGGGCGCTGCGCCTGCGTGGCGCCCGCACTTTTCATAGATTCAATACACGTTAAATCGGAGAGTGCATCATGAGTTTTCTTGAGATCGTTTTGATCCTTGCAACCTTGCTGGTTGCTCTAGTAGCAGGGTTCGTCTTTGCGTTCGCAACTGTGGTAATGCCAGGAATTGGAAAGCTGAGCGATAAGGAGTTCATCCGTTCGTTTCAAGTGATAGATGGCGTCATCCAGGCCGGCCAGCCTGTTTTTGGCCTGGTCTGGTTGGGTTCTGCTCTGGCGATACTGGTATCGGCGGTGATGGGTGTCCTGCAACTCGACGGCATAGAGAGAGCTGTCATTGTCATCAGCGCGCTCGTCTACATCTTCGGAGTACAAGTGCCAACGATCACGATAAACGTGCCGATGAACAATAACCTTCAGAGACTGGATGTCGACGCGATGGATGTAGATGCGCTGGCATCAGCCCGAAGCGCCTTCGAGAACCGCTGGGTCAAATGGAACACAATCAGAACGATCGTCGCATCCCTGGTGAGCGTCGCATTGATGGTTGTCTTGCTCTGGCTTTGAGGCGACTCACGAGCTCCGAGATTAACGACACTAAAGGCCGCAACGGGTCAGAACCGGTCATCCCATCGCTATTTGCCGGGATGGCTGGTTTCGGCCAGATTCGGCCTCTCGGTTTCCCTGTAAGAGCCCGCCATGTGGGCGATCGATTTTCGGAGGCACGCCTCCACTGTCAAAATCCCACTAAAGATCAATCTGCACCGATCAGTGAACCAGGATTACCTACCGAGGGCGGATTGGGAGCCCGCCTTGCGGGCGATCGGTGCGTCCGCTTCTGGCCAATAGCGGTCATTCGTAGGCGGCTTGTCTGGGTGAGCAGGAGTCAACCTACATCAAATCACCTGAGCGGCTGCCGTCAGCCAGAAGCAGCCTCGACCAATTCCTGCAGTGCCTCGACATGGCGCAAGATGGCGCTCCGGCCTTTCGCGGTGAGCCGATAGCGGCTCTGCGGACGTCTGCCGACAAAGCGCTTCTCCTCCTCGATGTACCCGCTACTGAGCAGCTTGGCGAGATGGCTGCCAAGGTTTCCGTTTGTGGTGCACGCCGCCTCGCACAGTTCTCCGAAAGGTACCCATTCCGCTGCCAATAGCTCCGCAACTATCGAAAGACGAACCTTCGACAGGAGCATCTCATCCATTAACCCGTTTCCAGGCCAGAATCACTCCCGGAAGAACCATGCCGGCGAACCATCCCAGTGCCAGTAGGCCATCGACGAACCCGGGGAACCACGCCGTCGAAAGACAAGCGAGTAGCAATAAGGACCCACCGATCAGTAGCGGACGACTGGCCTCGATGCCGACAACGATCAGCGCGATCGCGAAGCCGAGGCCCCAGAAAATGCCAATGGCTTCGTAAGGCACTACCTTGTGCTGCAAGATGATGCTGGCAAGCAGCATCACTCCAAACACCACTGCAAACAGGGTGCCGGTATGTTGGTCGACCAGGGTCTCTCGGCGACTCTCTTCCCTCAGGCTCATCACCACCGTAACGCCGATGGCGATCAAGAGGAGCGGGAGCTGCATCGTTGAATCGCTTGGCAGCTCAAAACCGGCAACACGCAATTGCTGCAACGTGTTTACCGTGGTGCCGAAAAGCCCCCAGACGATAAAGACCCACGCCGGGAAGTTCAGTCGTCGATCCGCGTGCCTAAGAATGGTCGCCGCTGAATCAAGGTGGTCTCGAGCTTGATTGGTATCCATGCCGAAATCCTCCTACCGTTTGACAATTACAGAGTACTCTGTAAAACAGACTAAATCAAGTGAGATCGCCTTATTTCCAGCTAAGGAGCGGACAGCAGGGGTGCTGAGGTCTGACCGGGTCGCGCCAAGCAGGTCCAAGTCGGATTCCCGGAGTTGCAGATTGCGACGCCCGTCTTCGCCCCCCGGAGCTGCCGGTTCCAGCCCGAAGAAACGACGCGCTGCGCGCATTCGCGGGAGCGGCTTCCAGCCGCGATGAACGACATCGCTGCACATTCGGCGACGGATCGCGGCTGAAAGCTGCTACTAAGGTGCATCGTCGGAAAGCGCTCTCCGGGAAAGACAGAGTGTCCGGCTTGCCTTGCTCTACCCAGAAGCAGAAGGCGCTCAGAATCAGACACCTGCAGCACTTGAGCCTGCCCCCTTCGTCTTCCTACGCGCTGCTCCCGCCGATTGGCTTGATAAGCAAAAAGGCTGGCGCCGCGGGTCAATATGTCAGTCCGGCACTCCGCGATGATGATCACACGCAGATCAACTCATCGAATGGAGCGGAACAGTGCAACTCTTCTTCAGAAAGCTCAGCTGGCAGGAGATGCGGCGCGTGAAGCGCGCGGCTGATTATCTGGGAATGCCGTGGCGAGCCATCTGCAAGCGGCCGAGTGTCGCGCGACTGTTCTATAGACGCGTCGAGACGGAGAAGCGAGCGCAGGCACTCAAGCTGCTGGCGTTGGCCGCAGCGATTGAGTGATAAGAGGAATATACGAAGGGGCTTACCTAAGTAACCCCTTCATTTTTCGGCGCGCCCGCTCGGCGAAAGCGGAAGCACCTGACGAGGAAACGGCCGTAGCGGGCAACACCCGCTACGGCCCAAAGCTCCTGCTACTCGTATCTCAAGGCCAGCACCGGGTTAGCGCGCGCAATGCGGATCGCATGCGCGGCTACGGTGCCCCACGCGAGCATTAGTGCGATCGCGCCGGCCACCACCAGAATGACGAGCGGCGACTCTATTCGGTCGGCGAAAAAGTCCAGGTAGATGTTCGACGCCAGGAATGCAGCGGGCAGCGCAACTGCGAGCGCCCACAGCACAGGCTTCGAGAATTGCCATACGAGCAACCGTGCGATCTGCAGCGAACTCGCGCCCAGTACCTTGCGAACGCCGATCTCCTTCGTCCTCTGCGCGGCCATGAACGCGGCGAGCCCAAACAGGCCGATCAATGCCAGCGAAAGTGCCACGGCTGCGAATCCGCCCAGAGCCATGTTCATGTACTTGAGGACGTTGTAGACACCGTCGAAGACCTCGTCGAGGAAACGACCCTGCATCGGGTAATCGGGTATGACGCGCTTCCAGACGCGTTCGACCTCTTCGATCGTACCCAGCATGTTGCCGCCAGTGATGCGAATCGACGCAGTCCCCAACGCTTCAGGAGCGTATGTAAACACCCAGGGCTTCTCCTCATTGAACAGACCGAGGATGTTCTGTGTAGGCACTACGCCGACGATTACGAGCTCGCGCAGCGACCCTTCTTCTTCGTTTCGGTACAGACGCTGGTTGATTGCATCTTCAGGCGTAGCGATACCCATCCGCGCCAACGTCAGCTCGTTCACCAGCACGTTGATCACTTCAGACTCTTCGAAGACATACTCATCGTTGGCGATGTCGCGGGTCAGGTTGCGCCCGGCAAGCAGCGGGATATCGTAGGTATCGAGGAACTCCGGCGACAGATGGAGGCTATTGACGCGAAACTCACCGGCAACGTCCCCCGGCGTAGTCGAGTAATCGCGCTGGCTGTTGCTTTGGTCGTAGGGTACCTGCGACGAATACGAGACGCTGGCGACATTCGGCAGTGCTTCCAGCTCGTAGCGCAGAGTTTCCAGGCGATCGCGGATATCCTCGACACCGAGGCGTTGAAGCGTATAGATCTCCGACCGCGGGAAGACGTAGCTGGATTCCTTCACGCGCTCGTTCTGCATGTAGACGATAGCGACGAGCGATAGCATGAAGGCCGAGATCGCGAACTGGACGCCGATCATGACCGCACGCATTGCCGAACCCTTCTTGCCTTTGCGCGCCACGTCGCGCAGCGCGTCGATCGGACTCGCCCGCGTTATCAGCCAGGCCGGGTACAGGCCGGCGAGCAGGCCCACGAGCCCTGTCGTTGCGACGAGCCAGGGCAGCGTCCGCAGGTAGTCGAGCGTCATGGCCTTGTTGGCCGCGTTGTTGAACAGCGGTATGAGCACCTCGAGCGCCGCGATGGCGACGACCATCGCGATCGACGCGATCACGAGGCTCTCGACGAGGAACTGGGTGAGCAGCTGGCGCCGGTCGGCGCCCATCGTCTTGCGCATCCCGACTTCGCGGCTTCGACCCAGCGACTGAGCCGTAGCGAGATTCGTGTAGTTGACGCAGGCGATCACCAGCACGAGGAAACCGAGTAGCTGGATGATCGTGATGACGGGCATGCCGATTGCGTCCCAGATCGCGGTATTGGCACGGTTCAGCGGATCGACGTAGAAGCTCGCGACAATCTCCTTGACCTCCTCGTCGATCAGGCGATCGTAGATGCTGTCGATCTGAGCCTGCAGCCACTGCTGGTCGAGTGACTCCGGCAGCATGACGTAGGTCATGTCGCCCAACGAAATGTTGTACCAGTTGCCCTCCAGCGGCTCGTCACGCAGGGTCACGAGCGCCGCCATGGGCGCGAAGACGCCGAAGCTGCCCTCGAGAACCGGCGACGACGTCAGGTGCGTATTCTGCGGCAGTTCCCGGATCACGGCGGCAATCGTGAAGTCGTACTCGTTATCGAAGGTGAGGATCTCGCCGACGACGTCCGTGTCGCCGAAGTACTTGATCGCCTGCGCTTCGGTGATCAGGAGGTTCGTCGGCACGTCCAGCGCGTTCGGGCCGCCCGCGATGTAGTCGAAATCGAACATCTCGAGAAATGCGGAATCGACGAAGTGCACGGACTCGTAGAAGCTGTTATCGCGCTCGGAAATCAGATACTCGGAGCGGAGCAGGCGAGCAACGGCATCGACGTCGGTAAGCTCGGCCTCGACGATCGGACCGAGCGCGGTCTGTACCGAATTGATCTTCTCGATGCCGACGTTGAGCCCGGGGGCGGCGTTGATGCCGAGCGTGTAGATTCGGTCGCTGTTGGCGAAGAACTCGTCGTGCGTATTCTCGTACTTCGCGATGAGACCTGCCAGAACGTAGATCGTCATGCCGAGCGCGAGCCCGGCGATGTTGATCGCTGCGAACAGTTTGTTCTTGCGCAGATTCCTGATGGCGATCTTTACGTTATTCCAGAACATATCTCCAGCCTCTGAATCAGGCCGCGCGCATTGCGTCGGTGACCACGTGGCCGTCGAATAGGTTGACGGTGCGACGGGCGTAATCGGCATGTGCCGGCGAATGCGTCACCATGACGATGGTCGTGCCCTCGGCATTCAGCGTGCGCAGCATCTCCATGACTTCCTGCCCGTGGGCGGAGTCGAGGTTGCCGGTCGGCTCGTCGGCGAGGATCAGCGGCTGGTCGCCGACCACTGCCCGCGCGACGGCGACGCGCTGTTGCTGACCGCCGGACAGCTGTCCGGGCATGTGTTTGGCGCGATGTGCGATACCCATCCGGTCCATGACTTCGGCAACACGCCGCTTGCGCTCCGCACCGGGCATGTTGTGATACAGCAGCGCGAGTTCGATGTTCTCGGCAACGTTGAGTTCGTCGATCAGATTGAAGCTCTGGAAGATGAAGCCGATGTTCTTCTTGCGGATATTGCTGCGTTTCGCTTCGGAGTATCCCGCGACGTTCTCGTCGAAGAAGAAATAGTCGCCATCGGACGGGTTGTCGAGCAGGCCAATGACGTTGAGCAACGTCGACTTGCCGCAGCCGGAGGGCCCCATGACGGCGACGAAGTCACCCTGGTCGATCTCGACGTTCACACCGTTGAGTGCGACGGTCTCGACCTCGTCGGTGCGATAAACTTTGTACAGGTTGTGTAGCTTCAGCATTCTGAAATCTCCCGGGTCAATCCAGCCTAAGTCGGTCCATGCCCACGAAACTCGTGTAGGGCGATGTGATAACTCGCTCGCCGGGCTCCAGGCCGTCGAGCACTTCAATGAAATCGGTATTCCGGCGACCGAGTTGCACGGTGCGTTTCACCGCCTCGCTGCCGTCAGGCGATACCACGAAGATCCAGTTGCCGCCTGTCTCCTGGTAGTACGAGCCGTTGGGGATCAATATCGCGTCCGAGTTGTCGCCGAGCGTCAGGCGAACCTGCATGGTCTGGCCGCGCCGCAGCCCGTCCGGATCCTCCGCGAAGACCATGTCTACCTCGAACTGGCCGTTGTTGACCTGCGGATAGATCTTGGTCACGCGAAGCTCGTAATCGTTCCTGCCCTGCTCCGCGATGGCGACCTGCTCGAGGTCGACGCGACCGAGATAGAACTCGTCGATCCGAACGTTCAGTTTGTAGCCGTCCGGATCGTCGATCTGCCCGAGACGGCCGCCTCGCTCTATCGACTGCCCGATCTCGATGTTGAACCCCGACAGCCTGCCGGCTACCGGCGCCCGCACGCTCAGGTCCTCGAGGTTGTCACGTGCAAACGTGAGACCGGCCTGGAGTTGATCGCCGGCTTCGCGCAGCTGGCGTAGTTGCTGCTCCTGCAGGCGCATGTCGGTCGCCTGGCTCTCGAGCGTGACTTCGCGGCGGGCCTCGTAGTACTCCAGTTCGTCCTGCAGATCGACGACCGTCGACTGCGAGACGAGATTCTGCGCGGCAAGGTCGCGCTGCCGTTCGATGCTGCGGGTCAGTCGGACAATCTGGTAGTCGATTTCGACGAGATTGCGTCTGTGCGACAGGCGGTTCTGCTCGAGCTGCAGTTCGATCGTGCGCATATTGTTGAGCTGCTCCGTGACCGCCGCCTCCCGGCCAAGCACCTCGAGCTGCAGGTTGGTATTGGAAAGTACCGCGATGAGATCGCCGGCCTCGACCATCGCACCGTCCTCGAGAAGAACCTGCTCGACCCGACCGCCCTCGATCGCGTCGAGGTAGACCGTGCTGCGCGGCACGAGGCGGCCGCGGAGCGGAATGAAATCCTCGAAGGTCCCGGTCGTGACGTCGGAAATGAAGACCCGCTGCGAATTCACGCTGAGCGTGCGGCCCCCGAGCAGCATGCCGGCGAGCCAGATCACGAAGGCGATCGCGGCGAGACCGCCGATGCCGTATCCGATCAATTTCGAGCGCGGAATCTTCTTCGCTACCACACGGTCCATGCTCTGCCCGGAAATGCCGATATTCTTCGTGTCCCGATTCTCTGCGAGTTGACTGATTTTGCTCACGGTGCCCTCCTTACCCTGTGTATAGCAAGTGCCGTGCCAACCTCTAAGTCTCTGTTTTTAGGGGATTCCGGGCCGGGCCGGGCCCGGAAACTGTGCGATTCCGAACATTTACTGTACGATTTCGGACACTTGAACGAGGCCGTCGATGCCGGACAGCGCGCACATCCTGATCGTCGACGATGACGATGACATCCTGAC
>JAAUXY010187885.1_pt1 | contig 12788 bp, 11 predicted proteins | sample 7278121 | NCBI WGS metagenome assembly JAAUXY01 (sample SAMN14350117, study PRJNA611818) | marine sediment metagenome | isolation source: surface marine sediment (1.8m) | place: French Polynesia: Moorea | collected 2018-08 | reverse complement strand
CTCGGCGAAGGCCTGTTCGGCGACAGCGAGGAGCACAAGATGTACGAGGGCATGCTGGACCAGCAATTCGCCCTCGAGATGGCCAGCGGCAAGGGGATCGGTATCGCCGAGATGCTGGTTCGCCAGCTCGGTGGCCAGCTGGACGACGCAGCCACAGCCACCGACACAAACGCCGCAACAAGCGTTGCGCCGCCGGCGCAGAGCGTACCGCCGGCGATCCGGCGGCCCGCGATCCAGTACGCGCCGCCGGCCGTTGCCGAGACCGGCGCTGTGTCGAAACCGGCACCGGCCCCGGCAGCAAACGAGACCGCCGCTGTGCCGGATGAACCCGACTTCGATTCGCCCGAGTCCTTCGTCCGCGAACTTTGGCCGCACGTCAAGCGCGTCGCGAGCGAGCTCGGCGTCGAGGTGCGCGCGATCCTGGCGCAGGCGGCGCTCGAGACAGGCTGGGGGAAGCACATGCCGGCCGACGCCAACGGCCGTTCAAGCAACAACCTGTTCGGTATCAAGGCGGATTCACGCTGGGACGGCAGCTCCGTCTCGAAACCGACGCTTGAATTCGACGACGGCGTGCCCCGGCAGGAGCGGGCGCGCTTTCGCGCCTACGACTCCATCGCCGACAGCGTGCGCGACTACCTCGACTTCCTGCGCGGCAACCCGCGCTACTCGGGCGTAAGCACGACAGACGGCACGCCCGGCGCGTTCGGCCAGTCGCTGGCCGATGCCGGCTACGCGACTGATCCGGATTACGCTAAAAAAATCGATCGCGTGGCCGATAGTGAACCTATGCAGCGGGCGATACGCGCGCTGGATCACGAGACACCGTCCACGGGCCGCGTCGGCGGCTTCAACGGACCGTGGTAGAGGACTAAGAGACAATGGCAGACCTCCTGAATGTGAGTCTCACCGGGATGGCCGCGTTCCAGCGTGCCCTCGAGGTGACGAGTCACAATATCGCCAACGCCAATACGCCCGGCTACAGCCGCCAGGTTGCCGATTTCGGCACGCGGGAAGGGCAGGGCTCCGGCAACGGCTATGTCGGCAGCGGTACCAAGATTACGACGATCAAGCGCATCTACGATGCGATGCTCGGCGTGCAGATGCAGACCTCGACCACGGCGCTGGCTCGCTACGAGGCCATTGCCGGCCTTGCGGGACGCGTCGACTCGCTGCTCGCGGATCCGAACACTGGTCTCAACGACGGCCTGCAGTCCTTCTTCAATTCGGTACAGGATCTCGCGAACGACCCGGCCTCGATCCCGACGCGACAGGCCCTGCTCGGTGAGGCCGAGGGGCTGGCATCGCGCTTCCGCTCGCTCGACGGCCAGCTCCGCGATATGGATACCGAGATCAATTCGCGCATCCGCGTCGCGGTAGATGACGTCAATCGCCTCGCTGACTCGATCGCCAAGGTCAACGACAAGATTGCTCTCGCGAACGGCCTGGGTCAGCCCCCCAATGACCTGCTCGACGAACGCGACCGCCTCGTGCTGTCACTGTCGGAGCAGGTCTCCGTCTCGACGGCTATCCAGGACGACGGCGCCATGAACGTGTTCATAGGCTCCGGGCAGCCGCTCGTGATCGGGAGCCAGGTGAATACCCTCAGCGCGCTGGGCAGCGAGTTCGATCCGACGCGCACCGTCGTCGCCTACGAAGGCACTGCCGGCGCTACGGTGCTGGATACGGCCCTCACGGGCGGCACGCTGGGCGGACTGATCGAATTCCGCTCGACGCTCCTCGATCCGGCAAGGCAAAGCCTCGGGCAGACGGCCGCGGCATTCACGAGCCGCTTCAACGAACAGCACAGCTCGGGGATGGACCTTCGCGGCAACCTGGGCGGCGACTTCTTCACGGTCAGTGACCCGGCCACGCAGTACTCTGCGAACAACACCGGCACCGGTACCGTTGCGGCGACGATCGTCGACGACACGCTCCTGACGGGTGCGGATTACATCCTCGAATTCGACGGCGCGGCGTACTCGCTGACGCGGGCGGATACGGGCGAGGCAATCGCGCTGAGCGGCAGCGGCACACCGGCTGATCCCTTCCTCGCCGAGGGGCTCTCGATGGTCGTCGCAGGCGCGCCGGCGGCGGGTGATCGCGTCCTCGTACAAAGTGGTACAGGCATCGCGGGCACCGTCCGGACGGGTATCAACGATCCGCAGGCCGTCGCCATGGCAGCGCCGACCCGGTCGTTGGGCGACTTTGGGAACACGGGCGAGGCGAGCATCAGCCCGGCCCGTGTCGTGGATCCCGCCGATCCGGCATTACTGACGAGCGCCGTCATCGAATTCACAGGACCGGCGACGTATTCGATCAATGGCGCGGGCAGCTTTGCCTATACGGACGGCGATCCAATCATCATCAACGGCAGCGAGGTCGTGATCAGCGGTGCGCCGGCGACCGGGGACCGCTTTACGATCGAAGCAAACTTCGGGGCTGGCGGCGACAACAGCAACGGGCTCCTGCTTGGCTCCATCCAGTCCGTTGGCGTCCTCGACGGGGGCACGATCAGCATCAATGAGAATTACGGTCGCCTCGTGTCGGGCGTAGGTTCGGTCACGCGCCAGGTGCAGGCCAACGTCGACGCGGAGTCGGTGCTGCTCAAGAATGCACAGGATGAAGTTTTTGCCACATCGGCCGTTAACCTCGATGAGGAAGCGGCGAAACTGATTCGCTATCAACAGGCCTACCAGGCCGTGGCGCAGGTTGTCGGGGTGGCAAGCACCCTGTTCGACAGCCTGCTTGACGCGACGAGACGTTAACGCATGCGCGTATCGACACAAGGCAGTTACCTGACCGGCTTGACGGCGATCCAGCGCCTCCAGGCGGCGCTGGACCAGACCCAGCGGCAGATCTCCAGCGGCCGGCGCATACTGACGCCTTCCGACGATCCGATCGCGGCATCGCGTTCGCTCGAGATTCGCGAGTCGCTGAGTCGGCTGACGCAATTCGACCGCAATGCCGGTATCGCCAACAACCGGCTTGCGCAGGAAGAGGCGGCCCTCACCTCCGTCAACGACGTGCTGCAGCGGGTCCGCGAACTTGCACTGCAGGCCAATAACGCCACCCAGAGCAACGAATCCCGCGGCCAGATCGCCGTCGAGATGCGGCAGTTACTCGACAATCTCGTGCAGCTTGCGAACCAGAAAGACGGCAACGGCCGCTTCATGTTTGCCGGCAACCTCGAGGAAGTCGTGCCCGTGACGCGCAGTGTCTCAGGCTTCCAGTACAACGGCGACCAGGGCCAGCGCCTGCTCCAGGTCGGCGAAAGCCGCCAGGTCGCCGACGGCGACCCGGGTTCCGACGTCTTCTTCCGGATCCGGCGCGGCAACGGCGACTTCGTGCTGTCACCGAACGCCGGCAACACAGGCTCCGGAATCCTGGGCAGCGGCAGCGTCATTGACCCGACCGCCTGGGTGCCGGACCAGTACACGGTCACCTTCCTGGCTGCAGATAACTACGAAGTACGGGATTCCGGTGGCGGCCTCGTGTCCAGCGGGACCTGGCAGGATGGCGACAACATCCGTTTCAACGGGATCGAGTTCAAGCTGAACGGTGCCCCCGCCGTCGGCGACAGTTTCGACGTCGCGCCCGCCGGCTTCCAGGATGTATTCACAACTGTGGAGCGTCTCGCCGCGGCCATCGAATCGGACGTCATCGACGATACCTCCCGGGCCGTGATGTCGAACGGGATCAATGCGGGCATCATCGACGTCGACCAGGCGATCGGCAACGTCCTCGACGTCCGCACGCGGGTCGGGTCCCGTCTCGCCGTCATCGAGAAGCAGGTCGACACCAACGGTGCCTTCGCGCTGACGCTCGAGGAGACGCTGGCCGGCATCGAGGACCTCGATTACGCCGAGGCGCTGTCGCGCCTGAGTCTCGAAGCGACGACGCTCGAAGCGGCGCAGCAGTCCTTTGTCCGCACCCAGCAACTGTCGTTGTTCAATTATTTATGACGATCTTTGCGGACTGCGTCACAGTTCACGCAGATCGCGCTAAAGCCTGACGCCTAGCTGCCGGTCCCGGCGCCCGTCGTGGCGGCATTTTTCTTCCGACCTCGCTCAAGCTTTCTCCCTGCCAACCGATAACCACTGTGTACGGTGGTCCTGAATGGATATCGCGGCCCTGTCAATCCGCGGCATAAGCAGCCCCGGGTAAATCAGTTCATCAACAGGAGTTATTTGAAATGGCACAGACGATCAATACGAATGTTGCATCTTTGAATGCACAGCGTAACTTGAGTCGTTCGCAGGGTTTGCTTAATCAGTCGCTGGAACGGCTGTCCACTGGCCTGCGAATCAACAGCGCAAAGGATGACGCGGCAGGTCTCGCGATCTCCGAGCGCTTCACCACCCAGATCCGCGGGTTGAACCAGGCGGTTCGCAACGCTTCGGACGGTATTTCCCTCGCCCAGACGACGGAAAGCGCCCTCGCCGAGCTGACGAACAACCTGCAGCGTATTCGCGAGCTGGCTGTCCAGTCGGTCAACGCCACGAACTCGGCGTCTGACCGTGCTGCGCTCAACGCAGAAGTGCAGGAGCGTATCAACGAGGTCGACCGCATCTCGAAGCAGACGAACTTCAACGGCGTCAAGGTCCTCGACGGTTCGTTTGGTACGGCTGTCTTCCAGGTTGGCGCGAACGTCGGTGAGACGATCTCCGTGTCCCTGACGACCGACGTCACGGCTTCTGCTATCGGCACCGTCAATACGAACGCGACTAACGGTACGTTCGCCATGGATGACGGGACCGACGTTGAAGACGTCACGCTCGAGTTCGGTGACGGTACGACTGCCGACGAATATGGCAGCGTCGTCATCGCTGCAAACTCGACGGTGCAGGAAGCAGCAGACGCTATCAACGGCGCCAACCTGACGGGCATCTCGGCATTCGTCAATGCCTCGTCCGAGCTGCAGATCCTTACGGATGTAGGTGGCGATGTCACCTTTACCGAAACGGTAGCTGCCGGCACCAACACGGTCGGTCTTGACGGCATTACGACGGCCGACGAGACGGCATCGGCTACGGCCTCGGTCGCAGCTATCGATGTCGCCACGGTTGCAGGTGCTAACTTCGGCATCGCTCGCGTCGACTCCGCCCTGACGGCGGTCAACGGCCTGCGCGGTAACCTGGGTGCTATCCAGAACCGCTTCGAGTCGACGATCGTGAACCTGCAGACGGTCAGCGAAAACCTGGCGGCCTCTCGTGGTCGTATCCAGGACGCTGACTTCGCTGCGGAAACGGCGAACCTGACGAAGGCCCAGATCCTGCAGCAGGCAGGCGTGTCGGTCCTCTCGCAGGCCAACGCCCAGCCGCAGCTGGCCCTGAGCCTCCTGCAGTAATAAAGCAAATGTAAGACCCCCGACCCCGGCGGCAGGGACGCCGCCGGGTTCGGCATCAGGGGAGAAGGACAATGTCTGATCTCGACGTCAACGCAGTTTCCGGCACCGGCACTTTTGCGGTACTGAATCCGACCGCAGGCGCCAACGGGTCGGACAACGAAGAACAAAACGAGGGGGGCAGGGAGCTGCCGGCACCGGCAAAACCTGACCTCGAAAAACTGACCGCGAAACTCAACCTGGCCAGCGAAACGATCGGCCGGGACCTGCGCTTCCAGGTCGACATGGAGAGCGGGCGCTCGGTCATCCAGGTACTGGACCGGGAGACGGGTGAAATCATCCGGCAGATACCGCCGGAGAAAGCGGAAGTCACGCTCACGAGCAACGGATTTGTAGAACTCAGGCTGTATGACGGGAACGCCTGAGCAACGACACTGCCAGGCAGGATTTGGCATGTTTCTTGTAAATACTTCGGACATCGAATCGGGATTGACCGCGCGAGGCGCGAAGTAGGGAAGTCAACATGGCGAGCATCGTTTCATCGGGCATCGGGTCCGGCCTGGATATTGCGGGAATCGTGCAGCAGCTCGTTGCTGCGGAGGGCCAGCCGGTGGAAAGGAGACTGGGACAGCAAGAGGTCAGGGCGCAGTCCAAGCTGTCTGCCTTCGGCAGTCTCAAGTCAGCCCTGGCCGACGTTCGCGATCAGCTCGAGACGCTCAAGAACCCGACTGAATTCCTCGTTCGCAAGGCGTCTTCCAGCAACGAAGACGTCTTTACGGCAGCGACGACCAGCGCGGCACTGCCGGCCCGCTACTCGCTCGACGTCGACCAGCTCGCACAGGCACAGAAGCTGACCTCCGGAGCCTTCGCCGACGCGGATGCCGTGGTCGGGACGGGCACTCTGACACTCGCTATTGGTGCGGAGAGCGTGGATCTGGAGATTGACGCCGATAACAACACGCTCTCCGGTATACGCGATGCGATCAACAACGCGAGCGATAATCCGGGCGTATCGGCAACGATCGTCAACGCCGACAGCGGCAGCTACCTGATACTGACGTCCGACGATACCGGCGCAGCCAACACGATAACCGTGACGCAGACCGGTGGAGACGGCGGACTCGCCGCCCTCGAGTACGATCCCGGCGGCGGCCTCACCGCGCTGACCGAATCCCAGGCAGCCCAGGACGCGCTCATCCGCATTGATGGATTCGACGTTGCCAGCTCGACCAACACCTTCGACGGCGCCGTCGAGGGCGTGTCGATCACGGTATCGGGCCTGACGTCCGGCGTGTCGGCGACGCTGTCGGTCGAGAACGACGTCAACGCGGTCAAAGGCCTCGTCAACACCTTCGTCGAGAGCTACAACGCGTTAATGGACACGCTCGATACGCTGACCGCCTTCAACGCGGAGACCGAATCCGCGGCACCGCTACTCGGCGATTCGACTGTGCGCAGCATCCGCGACCAAATTCGCCGTGAAATGAGCACCGCGGTCAGTGACTCGACGCTGCCCTTCAGTACGCTGTCCGACGTCGGCATCGAAGTGCAGCTCGACGGCAAGCTCTCCGTCGACGATACGCGCCTCACGACCGTGCTCGGCCAGGACTTCTCGAAGTTCGGGCAGCTCTTTGCGGTCGAGGATGGATTCGGCACGCGCCTCTTTGACCTGACCGATGGATTCCTCGACACCGACGGAATCATCGAAACACGCACCCAGGGACTGAATACCCAGATCGATGGCATTGCCGATCAACGCGAGTCGCTCAATGAACGTCTCGCGTCGCTCGAGCAGCGCCTGCTTCGTCAGTTCAACGCACTGGACTCGCTCCTCGCGCAGCTGTCGTCGACAAGCAATTTTCTGACTCAGCAACTCAACAGCCTGCCTGGCGTCGATCGACCTGACACGGGCCAGTAAGAGAATTCTAAAGGAAGCATACGGACATGATGACCAACCCCGGAGCCGCCCAGTACCAGACACTCGATATCCAGAGCCGTATCGAGTCGGCGACGCCACATCGCCTGATCCAGCTGATGATGGAACGCGTGCTCGCGAAGATCGGCCTTGCCAAGTCGCAACTCAGAGAGGGCGATATCGCCGGCAAGGGGCTCAACATTGGCGACGCCATCGAAATCATCAACGGTCTGCAAGCCAGCCTGAATTACAAGGCCGACGAAAAGATCGCAGGCAATTTCGATGCACTGTACGACTACATGATGCGTCGCCTGCTCGAGGCGAACCTCCACAACGATGCGACGATTCTCGACGAGGTCGCCGGACTGATGCGCGAACTGAAAGAAGCCTGGGATGCCATCGCAGACCAGGTCGAGGCCATGGAGGCCGAGGGCGCCGAATCGGCGCCATAGCAGGAGGAAGACAATGGAAGCAAGCCGACCATTGATTCAGGAAAGCCCGCGCGATACCGCGCTCGATATGGCCCGCGAAATGCTGACGCTCGCTCAGCATGGCGACTGGGAGCGCATCGAGCGGGTCGCCATCATGCTGCGAAGCGCGATCCTCGACGTCCCGGAGGCGGAGCGTCGCGAGATTGCAGCCATGGCCGAGAAGGCCACCGAGCAGGTACGTGCGCTTGCCGAGAATGCCCGCGGTGATGTCGCATCCCGGCTCAAGGCCCTGCGCCGCGGCCAGAACGCAGCGCGCGCCTATGGCGTCAACACGGGCCACCATCCGGTGCTCAGCGAGGTCCGACCCGGCGCCTGAAGCATTACGTCAAATCTGCCGGTATTTGTGATGCCAGTCACAAATCCGGCAGTTTGTTGGCGCTATGATCGTCCCAGACTTCACGTACAGCGGGACGAAGCATGGCAGCAGAGACTGCAGCAGGGGAGAGAACGATCTGGGTCGTCGACCAGGACGGCCAGCGTAGCGAGGAGCTTTGCCAGCGCCTCGAGTTCCTGAAGTACTCCGCCAAAGCCGGCACGGTAGAGACAGTAGACATCGAGTCTGCGGTTGCGATCGTCGCCACGACGGCCGATGACGTCGCCGCCTTACGGGCGACGAATCCTCATATCCCGATCCTGTCTATGGGCTGCACTGTAGACTGCACTATCGAATGCACTGTCAGCTGCACGGTTGAGGGCGTCGCGGCGCCGGACGCCGGCCCGACCTGGCCTCTGGAAATGCCGCTCAACAAGGGCCAGCTCGAACGCCTGCTTGGCCGCGCCGAGCGCTATCGCGGCACCGAGCGCCGCCACCGCATTACGGGCGGATCTCACCCGATACGGGAAGTCCGCCGCCTGATCGAGCAGGTAGCCGATTTCGACACCAACGTGCTCGTGACCGGGGAGTCCGGCACCGGCAAGGAACTCGTCGCTCGCACGATTCACGACTTGTCCGATCGCAGTGACAAGCCCTTCGTGCCGATCAACTGCGGCGCGATACCCGCGGACCTGCTCGAGAGTGAACTCTTCGGGCACGAGAAGGGCGCCTTTACGGGTGCCGTGTCGGCGCGGACGGGACGCTTCGAACTCGCCGAGGGCGGTACGCTGTTCCTCGACGAGATCGGCGACATGAGCCTCGATATGCAGGTCAAGCTCTTGCGTGTCCTGCAGGAACGCTGCTTCGAGCGCGTCGGTAGCAACAAGACACAGGCCTGCGACGTTCGCATCATCGCTGCCACGCACCGCGATCTTCCGGAGGCGGTAGAAAAGGGCGATTTCCGCGAGGACCTGTTCTTCCGCCTCAACGTTTTCCCGATCGAGATGCCGCCGCTTTACAAGCGGCGGACCGATCTGCCGCAACTACTCAACGAGCTCTTCATCCAGTACTCGGGCGACACCGCAGGCGAGTTCCGTATGGCGCCCGACGCGCTGGCCGCGCTGTCGGCGTACCGCTGGCCGGGCAACATCCGCGAGCTCGGCAATCTCGTCGAGCGCCTCGCGATTCTCAAGGCGGACGGCGGCGTCGACGTCGACGAGCTGCCGCAGCGCATCGTCAGTGGCCCAAGGGCCCCGGCCGAGGCACCGAACGAGGTGGTCCAGGCCATGCAGATGACCGAGGACAATCTCAAGGATCACCTGGCGTCACTGGAGCAGGCATTGATCGCGCAGGCCATGGAGGCAGCGGACGGCGTCGTCGCCAAGGCGGCCCGCTTGCTGAACCTCCGCCGCACCACCCTCGTCGAGAAGATGGGCAAATACCAGTTGAACTAAGGCAAGGGCAAAGCCCTTGAACGCTTCCCCCTGACTCGCGCAGCTTCGGCTGCGCTTTTTTTTTGGTCGGCGCGTGTATCTGGCTGTAACAGCATGTATCGCTTGATTTCCGCCGCTGGTGGGAGCCGTGCTGCTTTGTTCTACTCGGAGCTAGAAAACCGCCGCACACAGATTAAGGAGTTCCTACATGGCAAACCACACCAACGACTGGCCCGAGCTGGCCATCGCGCTGTACGACAAGCTGACCGGACGCAACGCAGAGATAACCTACGAAGCCGAGAACATGGAAGTCTGGGTACCCAGCGGCGTGGGTGACGACGCGAGTCATGCCAAGTGGAAAGTAAACGGTGCCCTCAAGATCCGTGCACGCGACGGTGTCAACGCCTGATCTTCATCTTCCGGTCGAGGCGCAGGGTCACTTGCGCCTTGACGCGCCGTCCGGCCGAACGCTCGATTTCGTTGCGGACGGCGACGCGCTGACGCTCGACGTACCGACTTGGGCGGAACTCGACGGCCTCTCGCCGACCTCGTGGACCGCGCGGTCCTCGGCAGTGCAGAAACTGTCTGCTGTGTTGTCGACCTGCGCGCTTACCCTGAGGCTCACAACCCGGGGCAAGGTGTTCCTGGAGCTTGGCGCTAAAGTCCGGCCGAACTGGTTCGCGCGCCTGGCCGGATTGGGACCCGTGCGCCTCAAAAGCCCGGTGATCGGGCTGTTCTTTCGGCGCTAAGCCCTGATCGCTCATCCTGCGATCGTCACTTTGTCGGTCGAGATAACGATGACGCCGCGCGGCGCATCTGCGGCCTGCTATCGACCAGTAGCAGACTGCGCTGCGTTACTGTCATGCCGATTTCAGACACGAGCTGCCGCGGTCTGAGATAGTAAAGTCAGGCCTTCACTAGCGAACCACAACACTTCATAGTTCCCTGGTTGTTCATCTGTGCCGCTTATCTGCTGCGAGGACACTATTGCATGCGATAGGTTCTGATTCGGATCGCGTCACTGCCTTGGAGTGTCGAGTCGCAGATCCTCGACACCATTAAACCAGTCGGCAACGAAGAAAGCGGTTTCCTGCTCGAAGTCGTCTGCGGCCGGGGGCATCTTGTAGCGATCGAATGCCTTGGCAGACGGTCGCGTTTTCTCAGCCGCATACTTTGTCGAAAACATGAAATGCGGCGATCCGTTGATCACGAGCGGGTGCCCGCTGTTTGTCTCAATGAGCGTCGGTGCGAACCCGTAGCTGATCTCGCGTGACTGGGCAATGGCGATCCGTACCGAGGCCGGCAAGGTGTACTTGCCGGGACGCAGGTCGACAATCTCTGACGCGAGGCGGGCCGGCTGTTTGTACGGCTCGTAGGGCGGGTACTTCTGAAAGCTCACGACGGCCGCAGGAAAGACCTCGCCGCCCGCAATCTCAATCTCGCAGGGCACTTCTACCGTACGCTTGCCATTGCCGTATACATCAATCGGGCGGGCGCCGATCGCTCGCGCGATATCGAGATGTTCCGGCGTCAAGACCTGATCGGCCCCGGACCAGCGCTCGAAGAGGTCAAGTTGGTGAAGCGGCAGTGCGCAAGCGGTCTGCTCATAAACGAACCAGCGTCCCCCGCAGCTCTTGCAGGTATACAACTCGCCATTCTTGATCTGGCCGAAGTGCTTCAGGGATCGCCGATAGCCGCCAACCTGAGATTCCTGCTTCTCGCCCGCAATGCGCCAGTTATAGGTGATCGTCCTGCCGTGGCCGCACATCTCGCAGGCACCAGGCTGCTTCGGGCCGGTCGTTGCTCCATGAGTGAAAACCGACATCGCGATGTTTCTCACTGATTTGGCATGGAGTAACGATGACCGCTTCTGGTGGCGGATTCAATGGGTCGGCCGAGCCACGTGTGGGATGTTATTCACTGCGCGCGGCACCTGAAGTGAATTCCAGGAATGATTACCCAGAGGGCACGCTGTCTGCGGAAACGAGCAAGCCTGCTTCCAAGGGAACCGGTCACTAACGCGCATCCCCTGCGGCCGGCTGCAACCTCCAAGTACAGACACTGGATAAAGGCGCTGTAGGAGCGGCTCTTCAAGCCGCGACCCTCCAAAGGTCAACACTTGCGCTGTCGGGGCTCGAGAGCCCCTCCTACAGTCGAGCGGCGCCAACGGGTCACTAGCGGGCATCATACCCAAGTTCCTTCGCGTGACTCCTGTTCGCATGATGCGGCCGTTGGAAGGCAACGAACATCGCGTGATCCCAGTCGATGTTTGTTCCAGCGTCCCATTTTGCTGCACAGACGTCGCTATCAAGTCGGTACTTGTCGAAGCGGCGGTACATCCAGGCAAGTGATTCCTCGAGGCTCACGGGCTTCGCCTGTTCATATTCCTCTATTCGGCGCTGCCGCTGGTCTACGAAGTAGATTTCACCGTCCTCGGCCTTGCGGCAGTCGAATCCACCCTCGTGGACGAGCCGGTGATGGTGCCGGCACAGCAAGATGAGGTTATCGAGGCGGGTTTCACCGCCCTTACACCAGTGCTCGATGTGGTGACCGTCGCAAAAGCGATGGCTCGTGCAGCCGGGGAAGCGGCAACCGCCGTCGCGGGCGATGAGAGCCCGGCGCATCGGTGGTGGAATGGTCCGGGAACGTCGGCCGATGTTGAGGGGTTCGCCAAAACGGTCCTCTTCGACGGTCGTGACCGAACAATCACAGGCGATCCTTTCTGACGTTTCAGCGGAAACACAGGGGCCGTTCTCGAGGTGTCCGACTGACGGCGCCGCAGCATAACCAGAGGGCACGCTGTCTGCCTGAACGTGGATCACGACCTGGTAGCGATCTGCGGTCGAGGCCGCATTCTCAGGATGGTTCAGGTAAGTCTCCGCCACTTCGCACAGCGCATCGGCCCGGCGCGCCGCAATCGGCTCTCGCTCCTGCTCATCGTCCTCTCGGCAGTCGTCTTGCAGCTCCATGGCCCTTTCGAGAGCTTTGACCACCAGTTCGCCCTGCTCTGGTGGAATTCGGGCTTTGATAACGAGGCAGCCGTCACTGTCGTAGTAGTAGGACGCTTCACGCTGCTCATACTGGTCTTGTGCAATGCCCGGCTCCTGCAGTTTCTCGATACGCCGGTAGTGCGAGACGAAGCGCTCGACGTGATAGGCCGTGCCGTGATGGGCAATGTTGAGCAGCATGTCTTCGTTCTCTTCAGTGGCCACTCGCGTCATAGCTCGCACCTTGGAGAAGCTCAATGTCCCCTCGGCGAAGCACGCCCGGATCTTCGGCAAGTCGACGAGTG
>JAAUXY010119413.1_pt1 | contig 12788 bp, 13 predicted proteins | sample 7278121 | NCBI WGS metagenome assembly JAAUXY01 (sample SAMN14350117, study PRJNA611818) | marine sediment metagenome | isolation source: surface marine sediment (1.8m) | place: French Polynesia: Moorea | collected 2018-08 | reverse complement strand
CGAAGGGCAGGCCGTCGCGCTGGCCCTTCGAGCACGTGCGCACGATCGCGGGCTTTGCGGAGGTCGAAGATGGTGCGCCGGGTCACGACCTCGCGGCGGTGCGCGAGGAACGCCTCGAGCACCTGCTTCAGGTTCAAGAGCTTCGGCTGGCCCTCGTGCAGCGCAACCATGTTGATGCCGAAGACGCTCTGCATCGGCGTCTGCTTGTACAGGTTGTTCAGCAGTACGTCGGCAGACTCACCGCGCTTCAGTTCGATGACGATGCGCATGCCGTCTTTGTCGGACTCGTCGCGCAGGCCGTCCTGGGCGATGCCCTCGAGCTTCTTCTCGCGGACCAGCTCGGCGATCTTCTCGATGAGCCGGGCCTTGTTGACCTGGTACGGCAGCTCGGTGACGACGATGCGCTCACGGCCGCTCTTGCCCATGTCCTCGATATCGACACGGGCGCGGATGTAAACGCGACCACGGCCGGTGCGATAGGCGGAATAAATGCCGGCGGCGCCGTTGATGATGCCGGCCGTCGGGAAATCCGGGCCCGGCAAGTGCTCCATTAGCGCCGGGACGTCGATGGACGGGTCTTCGATCAGCGCGAGGCAGGCGCTGATGACCTCGTTGAGGTTGTGCGGCGGGATGTTGGTCGCCATGCCGACGGCAATGCCGGAAGAGCCGTTGACCAACAGGTGCGGCACCCGCGTGGGCAGCACCGTCGGTTCGGACTCGGAGCCGTCGTAGTTCTCGACGAAGTCGACCGTCTCCTTGTCGATGTCCGACAGGAGCTCGTGGGCGAACTTCGACATCCGCACTTCGGTGTACCGCATGGCCGCTGGCGCATCGCCATCGACCGAGCCGAAGTTGCCCTGGCCGTCGACAAGCAGGTAGCGCAGCGAGAACGGCTGTGCCATGCGCACGATCGTGTCATAGACAGCCGAGTCGCCGTGCGGGTGGTACTTACCGATCACGTCACCGACGACGCGTGCCGACTTCTTGTAGGACTTGTTGTAGTCGTTACCGAGCTCCTTCATCGCGTACAGGACGCGGCGATGAACCGGTTTCAGGCCGTCCCGGACGTCGGGAAGCGCGCGGCCGACAATGACGCTCATTGCGTAGTCGAGGTAGGACTGCTGCATCTCCTCTTCGAGGCTTACAGACAGTAATTCCTGGGCAACTTCAGCCATACGTACTCAAAGTCCTAGCGGGACCCCGTGTTTCAAACGGCGTCCGAATCAGCAAAAAATGTGCGGTTTCAGGTCAGAATTTCGGCTTGGTTTTTCGTCGACCGGGCGGCCTGAAACGGGGCCGGAAAACGGTCGGGAACGGGCTCCAAAACTAGGCCGTAATGATACCACAGGGACGGTATACTGCGCCTCCCATGGAGCACTGCGACACACTGATTTCGGCCGCCTGGGTGGTCCCGGTCGAGCCTGACGAAACGGTGCTCGAAAACCACGCCGTGGCGGTCACCGACGGCCGGATTATCGACGTTTTGCCGGCCGACGCGGCGCGCTCGAAATACCAGCCCAGCGTCGTCCTCGAACGCCCCGGGCACGTGCTGATTCCCGGGCTCGTCAACGCCCACACCCACGCGGCAATGACGCTGATGCGAGGCCTCGCGGACGATATGCCGCTCGAGAGCTGGCTGCGCGAGGGCATCTGGCCCGCCGAGAAGCGCTGGGTCAGCGCCGAGATGGTTCGCGACGGTACCGAACTCGCCATCGCCGAAATGCTCCGCGGCGGCGTGACCTGCTTCAGCGACCAGTATTTCTTCCCGGAGATCGTCGCCAAGACGGCCGAGAAAGCGCATATGCGCGCCAATGTCGGCACGCCGATCATCGAGTTCCCGACCGCCTGGGCCAACGACGTCAGCGAATACCTCTCGAAGGCCGCCGACCTCGTCCACGATCCCTACGTCGACCACCCGCTGGTCACTTCCTGCTACGCGCCGCACTCGACCGCCGCGCTCTCCGACGAGGGCTTCACGGAGCTCCGGGTCATGGCAGACCAGCTCGACATCGGGGTCCAGATCCATCTGCACGAGACCGCGACGGAGGTCGAGAATGCGGTCCGCGAGACGGGCCGGCGCCCGTTTGAGCGGCTCGACGATCTCGGCCTCGTGAACTCGTCCCTGCTGGCCGTGCACGCCGTCCACATGCTCGAGGCCGAAGTGGAACGGATGGCCGACGTCGGCGCCGCGATTGCGCACTGCCCGAAGTCGAACCTGAAGCTCGCGAGCGGAATTGCGCCGGTGGCCGACTACCTGTCCGCGGGTGTCAATGTCGGCATCGGCACGGACGGCGCCGCTAGCAATAACACGCTGGACATGCTCTCCGAGGCGCGAACCGCGGCGCTGCTGGCCAAGGCGCGCTCCGGGGACGCCGGCTCGCTGAGTGCCGCACGGGCACTGCGCCTGGCAACGCTGGATTCGGCGGCCGCGCTGGGGCTCGATGCCACGATCGGTTCGATCACGCCCGGCAAGTGGGCCGACCTCGCCTGCGTCGACCTGAGCAGGCTGCACAGCCAGCCGCTGTACGACCCTGTCTCGCAGCTGATCTACACGGCTCGCGCTGACCAGGTCAGCGATGTCTGGGTCGGCGGCCGGCACGTCCTTGAGAGTGGCGAATTCACCCACATAGATATCGAGGGAATAGTCGCCCGCGCAGGGGAATGGCGCGCGCGGCTCGCAAAGGAAACAACCTGAAAATGGCTACCGAATACACGATAAACGTCGACGACGCTGAAGTCGCGAAATTCAATTCCCTCGCCTCGCGCTGGTGGGACCCGGACGGCGACTTCCGGCCCCTGCACGAGATCAACCCGCTGCGCCTCGACTGGATTCGCCAGTCGGTGAACCTGGCCGGCAAGACCGTCGTCGACATCGGCTGCGGCGGCGGCATCCTCACCGAGGGCATGGCCGGCGCTGGCGCAACGGTGACGGGCATCGACATGGCAGAGGGACCGCTGACGGTCGCGAAGCTGCACCAGGCCGAGTCCGGCGCCGAGGTGAGCTATCACAAGATGACTGCCGAAGCGCTGGCCGCGGAGAAGCCCGGCAAGTTCGACGTCGTGACCTGCCTCGAGATGCTCGAGCACGTGCCGGACCCGTCGGCCGTCATCCGTTCCTGCCACGAACTGGTGAAACCCGGCGGCGACGTGTATTTCTCGACGATCAACCGCAATCCCAAGTCCTTCCTGTTCGCGATCGTCGGCGCCGAGTACGTGCTCAGGCTGCTGCCCAAGGGCACGCATGAGTACGAGAAGCTCATCAAACCGTCCGAACTGGACGAGTGGGCACGTGCAGCGGGACTCGAGTTCCGCGAGAGCATCGGCCTGCACTACAATCCGATCACCCGCAATTACTCGCTGGGCGGCAACCTGGACGTCAACTACCTGATGCACTACCAGCGCCCGGAAGCTGAGTAGTTGGCTACCGGCCTCACCGACTTCGACGCCGTACTGTTCGATCTCGACGGTACGCTGATCGATACGGCCCCGGACATGGTCGCCGTCCTGCAACTCATGCAGGCCGACCACGGCCGTGACCCGGTCAGTTACGAGTTCGGCCGCTCGAACGTCTCGAACGGTGCGATCGGACTGCTCAGCATCGCCTTTCCGGACCGCGAGATCGTCCCGAACTCGCCGCTGCACGTCGAGTACCTCGAGCGCTACGCCGAGCGCATCTGCGTCGACTCGACGCTGTTCGACGGCCTGGATCTGCTGCTGGAGGCGCTGGAGGGCGGCGATCGCCCGTGGGGAATCGTCACCAACAAGCCCGAACGCTATACATCGCGACTGCTGGAAGCGCTCGGCCTGCACGAACGCAGCGCCGCCACCGTGAGCGGCGACACGCTGCCGGAGCGCAAACCCCACCCGGCACCGATGCTGCACGCCTGCGAAATCGCGTCGATCGACCCGCAACGGACGCTGTACGTCGGCGACGCCGCCCGCGACATCGAGGCGGGCCGCGCCGCGGGCATGCGCACGATCGCGGCGCTCTACGGCTACATCACCGCCGACGACGACCCTGAAGGCTGGGGCGCGGACCACGCAGCCGCCGACACCGCCGAACTCAAGCAATTGGTGCTCAAAGCGGTTAGTCTTTCGAGCTGATGAGGTCTTTAGCTTCGATCACGCTCGACCCGGTTCTCATCGAGGTCGGTCTGCCGGCATTGGCTGTCGGCCTGGCACTGGGCGCCCTCGCCGCCTGGCTTGTCACGCGCAGCAAGCGGCTTGCGCTGGAGCGTGACGTCGAGCACCTCGACACGCTGGTCAAGAACCAGGAACGGCTCACCGAGGAGCGCGCGCACGCGTTCGAACTCGCCGAGGCGCAGCTCACCCAGACCTTCTCCGACCTGTCGAGTAAATCGCTGAAGCACAACAGCGAGAACTTCCTGCGGCTGGCGGAGCAGCACCTGAACGTCCACAACGAAAAGGCCCAGCAGGAACTCGGCAAGCGCGAGCAGGCGGTCGAGAACCTCGTCAAACCTATTCGCGAAGCGCTGGATGCCTCCAAGCGCCAGATCGATGCGCTGGAACGCTCGCGCAGCGAGGCCTACGGTGGTATTCGCGAGCAGCTCGAAGCCATGCGCGCGAGTCAGACCGAGCTCCGCCAGGAAACCCAGAACCTGGTAAGTGCCCTGCGCCGGCCCGAAGTGCGCGGCCGCTGGGGCGAGATCACGCTGCGGCGGCTCGTCGAGCTCGCCGGAATGGTCGAACACTGCGATTTCCAGGAGCAGGTGCACATGACCGGCGAAGGCCAGATCATTCGCCCCGACCTGATCGTGCGCATGCCCGACCAGCGCGAGCTGGTCGTCGACGTGAAAACACCGCTCGATGCCTACCTCGAGGCCGTGGAGGCCCAGGACGACGCGCAGCGGCAGCTCGGGCTCGAACGGCACGCGAAAAACGTCCGCGCCCACATCCGCATGCTGGCCTCGAAGGCCTACTGGGACCAGTTCGACGAGAGCCCGGAGTTCGTCATCCTGTTCATCCCGGGCGACCAGTTCCTGAGTGCAGCGCTCAACGAGGAGCCGGACCTGATCGAGTACGCGCTGTCCAAGCAGATTATCCTCGCGACGCCGACGAGCTTCGTGGCGCTGCTCAAGGCCGTCGCGTACGGCTGGCGTCAGCTCACGCTCGCCGAGAACGCGCGCGAGATCCGCAAGCTGGCCGAGGACCTGCACGGCCGCCTGTCCACCTACGTCGGCCACATGAGCCGCATGGGCCGACAGCTCGCGAGCAGCGTAGAGACCTATAACAAGGCGGTGGGCTCGCTCGAACGCAGCGTACTGCCGGGCGCCCGCAAGTTCGTTGAGCTGGGCGTGCATGAGAAACGCGAGATCGAACGCCTGGAGACGCTGGACCCGGTACCGCGGACAATGATAGAAAGCGCCGCCGAAGACGACGACAAGCTGCTGCAGTAACGAATGGACCCGAGAACCTACAGCGCGCCGCCTGAGCTGCTGCGCGACCGAATCCTGTTGATCACCGGCGCAAGCGACGGCATCGGCCGCGCGCTCGCGCTGAAGTGCGCCGAACTCGGCGCACAGGTCATCCTGCACGGCCGCAACGTGGCCAAGCTCGAGAAGGTGTACGACGAGGTCGAGGCCATCGAAGGCGCGCCGCGCCCGTCGATCGCCGTGATGGACCTCGCGACCGCCGATGCCACGGCCTACACGTCGCTGGCCGAGAGCCTTGCGGAAGAGTTCGGCCGCCTCGACGGTCTCGTTCACAACGCGTCGATCCTCGGTGAACGCTGGTCCATCGAGCAGTATGACGCGGCGCTCTGGCAGCAGGTCATGCACGTCAACGTGACCACGGCATTCGCACTCACCCAGGTGCTGCTGCCGATGCTCGAGCAGTCCGATGACCCGAGCGTGATCTTCACGAGCAGCGGTGTCGGCCGCACCGGCAAGGCGTTCTGGGGTGCGTACGCGGTCTCCAAGTTCGCGACCGAGGGCCTGTCGCAGGTGCTGGCCGACGAACACCGCGAGCGCAAGCTGCGCTCGAACTGCGTGAACCCGGGTGCGACGCGCACGAAGATGCGGCTGGAGGCCTACCCGGCCGAGGATCGCAACCTGCTCAAGACGCCCGAGGAAATCCTCCCGGCCTACCTGTACCTGCTGGGCCCCGACAGCAAGGGCGTGACCGGCGAGAGCTTCGACGCTCAATGAGAATTAACTAGAGGAAACTAACGTTTCCTTCTGTTTTTAAACACTTTCTTTCTTGGCGCAATCGTGCGTGGCGGCGGTAGCCCCGCCGCCTGGTAGAGCTGCCTGACCTGCCCAGGCGTCGGCTCGGCCGTACGGCCGCGCTTCAAGCCCCGCGGCAGCTCAATGGGCCCGTACGCGGTCCGGATGAGTCGACTCACCTCGTAGCCCACGGCCTCCCAGAGACGCCGGACCTCGCGGTTGCGGCCCTCTCGCAGGGTCACCTCGAACCAGCGGTTGCTGCCCTCGCCACCCGTTGCCTGAATCGTCTCGAAGGCGGCTGGGCCGTCCTCGAGCTCGACACCGCGCTTCAGGCGCTCGATTTCCGCGTCCGACGGATTGCCGTGAACCCGGACCGCATAGCGCCGGACCAGCTCGCCGGAGGGATGCATGAGCGCATTGGCGAGTTCGCCGTCGGTCGTGAAAATGAGCAATCCGGTCGTTGCGATGTCCAGGCGGCCAACAGTGATCCAGCGGGCACCGGTCAGCCTCGGCAGCGCATCGAAGACAACCGGCCGACCTTCGGGGTCACGGCGGCTCGTCACCTCGCCGGCGGGCTTGTGGTAGATGAGATGGCGGTGAGCCTGTTTTGCGGCGGGCAGTGCCAATCGCCGCTTGTCGAGCATGACCTGCTCGTGGCCTTCGATCGTATCGCCCAGCACGGCAACGCGGCCGTCAATCTTCAGCCGGCCCTCGCGAATCCAGCGCTCGACCTCCCGGCGCGAGCCGTGCCCGGCTGCAGCGAGGACCTTCTGGACCCGCTCGGCTTTCGATTCCCCGGCCAAGGGACTCAGCTACCCGCTGGCCTTCGCGTCCTGGTCGTCGTGCGGATCGTGGGTGTCGAGCGTGGCAACGCCGGCCTCTTGCGCCGGATCCGGCCACTCGGAGACCACCAGTTCCTCGACGCCGGCATCCGGGCTCGTCTCGACAGGCTCCTCGGCGACAGGTTCGGCGACCGCCGGTTCGACCACGGCTTCCGTATCCGGCTCCGCCTCGTCGACGTCGGCCGCCTCGGCGCTCGCCTCGTTGGCGGCCGCCTCGACGCCGATCTCGGGCACCAGCACCGCGTCGTCGGGGGCTACCTCGCCCGTGCCTTCGACCTCGGGCAGGTTGAGCTGCACGCGCAGGCTCTCCCAGTCGGCAAGGTCCGAGAGTTCCGGCAGGTCGTCGAGCTTCTTGAGCCCGAAGTAGTCGAGAAATGCCTTGGTGGTGCCGAACATCGCCGGTCGCCCCGGTACATCGCGATGGCCGACGACACGTACCCAGTCACGCTCCATCAGGGTGCGAACGATGTTGGCGCTGACCGATACGCCGCGGACCTCCTCGATCTCGCCGCGCGTGATTGGCTGCCGGTAGGCAACCAGGGCGAGGGTTTCGAACAGCGCCCGCGAATACCGCGGCGGACGTTCTTCCCAGAGCTTCTGCAGCCGATCGGCCATGGCTGCCTTGACCTGGATGCGGAAGCCCGACGCCACCTCGTTGATGACGATGCCGCGCTCCTCGTAGTCCTCATTGAGCGCCTTGATGGCGGCGCGGATCTCGCTCTTGTCCGGCGCCGAGCGGCCGTCAAACAGGCCCTTGAGCGCATCGGCGTTGAGCGGGCGGCCGGCCGCAAGCAGCGCCGCCTCGATGAAGTGTTTGATTTCTTTCTGGTCCATGGGATTCCGGGACAGTAATCAGGAGGCCTCGGGGCCTGCGGCATTCTCGCCCTCGACGAGTCGCACGGACGAGGCCGCGCGCACGTGCAGCGGCGCGTACTCGTCGGACTGCACGACCTCGATGACTGACTCCTTGAGGAGCTCGAGGATGGCAATAAACGTAACGGCAACGCCCATGCGGCCCTCTTCCGGGTCGAACAGGTCGCCGAAACCGGTGAAGGTGCTTGCCTTGATCCGGGTGAGGATCTCGGACATGCGCTGGCGAACCGACAGCGGCTCACGCTGGACGTGCAGGTTGGAGAACATCTCGGCCCGCTTCAGCACATCGTGGAACGCGATCAGCAGTTCCTTTAGCGTAACGTCCGGCAGCTTGGTGACTACCTTGCGCTCCGGCGCATCGGCCGATGCCACGAAGGTGTCCCGCTCGAGGCGCGGCAGGTCGGCGATGTCTTGCGCCGCTTTCTTGTAGCGCTCGTATTCCTGCAGGCGACGGACGAGCTCGGCGCGCGGATCTTCCTCTTCCTCCTCCTCGACCGCCGGCCGCGGCAGCAACATGCGAGACTTGATCTCGGCGAGCATCGCGGCCATGAGCAGGTATTCGCCGGCCAGCTCGAGCTGCAGCTCCTTCATCAGCTCGATGTACTGCACGTACTGCTTGGTGATCTCGGCAATCGGGATGTCGAGAATGTCGATGTTCTGGCGCCGGATCAGGTACAGCAGCAGGTCGAGGGGGCCCTCGAAGGCCTCCAGGAATACCTGCAGCGCGTACGGCGGGATATACAGGTCCTGCGGCAGCGTCGTCACGGGCTCGCCATCGACGACCGCGAAAGGCATCTCGCTCTGCGCGGGCGTCTGGTTCTCGTCCTGGGGCGGTTTTGGGGCGTCGTCGGGGGTCAGGACTTTAAGGTCTGGCTTCATCGTGGATTCCGTGGGATTTGGCGCATTCTAGCTCAAATCCGCCCGCGGACGGCGGCAAACTCAGGCAATCGCGCTGACGTCGCCCCGCCCCTCGCGAAGCACCTCGACGGAGCCGTGGGACAGGTCGACCACGGTGGTCGGCTCGATACCGGTCGCGCCCGCATCGATGATCACGTCGACCTGGTGGCCGATCCGCTCCTCGATGTCCATCGGATCCGTCAGCGGCATCTGGTCCCCCGGCAGCGACAGCGTCGAGCTCATGATCGGCTCGCCGAGCGTGTCGAGCATGGCGTTGACGAGCGGGTGATCCGGCACGCGGATGCCGATAGTGCGGCGTTTCGGGTTCTGCAGGCGTTTCGGCACCTCGCGGGTGGCCTGCAGGATGAACGTGTAGGGCCCCGGCGTATGTGCCTTCAGCAGGCGGTAGGCCCAGTTGTCGACCCGGGCGTAGAGGCTGATTTCCGACAGGTCGCTGCAGACCAGCGTGAAGTTGTGGTTCTTGTCGGCCCGGCGAATCCGCCGAATGCGGTCCATCGCCCGCTTGTCGCCGATGTGGCAGCCCAGCGCATAACTGGAGTCGGTCGGGTACGCGATCAGCGCCCCGGCGCGCAGTGCCTGCACGATAGCGGCGACGAGCCGCGGCTGCGGGTGCGTCGGATGGATTTCGATGAGCCTTGCCACGCGCGGATTGTAGGGCAGCATTCACGCTACGCAAGCGGTTTTTCCAGCGGTTTTTTGCGGCCGATCGGGCTATCATCGCCCTCCCGATCACCCCGGACCCCGGAACCCGATGCACGTACTGTTCGAATTCCTGCCGCTGATACTGTTTCTCGGTACCTTCCTGTACTCGCGCGACATGTATATGGCGCTCGGTGTGCTGATGGTGGCGATGCCAATCGGCTTCGTGATCAAGTACCTGAAAACCAGGAAGGTCGACAAGATGTACATGTGGTCGACGATCTTCCTGCTGGTGTTCGGCGCGGCGACCTTCTACTTCAAGGACCTGAACTTCCTTTTCTGGAAGCCGACCGCGTTTTACTGGGTCGTAGGCCTCGCATTCCTCGGCAGCACCTGGATCGGCGACCGACCGCTCGTACGCCGGTTCTTCGATATGGCAGCGGACCTGCCGACCGACCAGCTCACCAAAGCCGAGTGGAAAACAGTCAACCTGAGTTGGGTGGCGTTTTTCGCGGCGATGGGTGTCATCAACATTTACGTCGCGATGAACTTCTCACAGGAATTTTGGGCGTACTTCAAAGTCTTTGGACTGATGGGCATTACGTTCGTATTCATGATCGCGCAGACCTTCTGGATCGTCTCGAAATTTCAGGATCCCGAAGAGGCCGAGAGCGCGGAGAGCGACTGATGTGGTACGCCGTCATCTGCGAGGACGTCGAAGACAGCGCCGCGGCACGCGCCGCTGCGCGCCCTGCTCACCTTGCCCGCCTGCAGTCACTGCTCGATGAAGGCCGGGTCCTGATCGGGGGGCCGCACCCGGCCATCGACAGCGAGGATCCGGGCGATGCCGGTTTCACGGGCAGCCTCCTGGTCATCGACTTCCCGTCGCTCGAAGCGGCGAAGGAATGGGTCGACGCGGACCCGTACATCGAGGCCGGGGTCTACGAGAAGGTGACGGTCAAGCCCTTCAAGCTGGTGGTGCCATGAGCGCGGAACGAGTTGCACGGATAGAGGGCCTGCTCAAGGCTGCACTTGCACCCAGCAGCTTGCGCGTGAAGGATCAAAGCCATTTGCACGCCGGTCACGCAGGTGCACAGGAAGGCAAGGGGCACTACGACGTGTATATCGTGTCCGATACGTTTTCGGGCCGATCACGAATCGCCCGCCACCGAATTGTCTTTGACGCCCTTGGCGACATGATGGAGACCGACATCCACGCCCTCAAAATTCGCGCCCGGACACCTGACGAGGCCCAGGCGTAAACAAACCCACAAGCCCATCCGCGAAGTCGGATGGTTTACGATACCGCTTCCACCCCCTGAGGAAATAACCATGAAGACGCTTCCAGGCTTCGGCCTTGCCGGGGCCATCGCCATTGGCGTGAGCCTCTCGACCTTCGCGAACGCCGAGACGGTGCTGACCGTCAACGGCGCCGACATCGACAGCTCGGTCATCGAGCTATACATCGAGTCGCGATCGCAGCGACCGGCCGCACAGGTCGTTGGCGCAGAGCGCGATTCGCTCATCGAGGAACTAACCGACATCTACCTGCTGTCGACGCAGCCGCGCGCCGACGAACTGGCGAGCGAAGGCCGCACGGCCGCCCAGCTCGAGCTGCAGAAGCGCGGCATTCTCGCGCAGGTCGTCGCAACGGATTTCATTGCCAACAATACGGCAACCGATGAAGAAATCCTCGAGGAGTACGGTCGCCAGATCGAGCTAGCACCGCCCAAGCAGTTCAAAGCTCGCCACATCCTGGTCGAGTCGCAGGCCGCAGCCGTGGACCTGATCACGCAGCTCGACGAAGGCGCGGATTTCATCGAGCTCGCCAAAGAGAACTCGACCGGCCCCTCGGGACCCAACGGCGGCGATCTCGGCTGGTTCTCTCCGAACCAGATGGTGAAGCCTTTCTCTGACGCTGTCGCCGCGATGGAAGACGGTGCCTACACGCCGGAACCCGTGCAGACGCAGTTCGGCTGGCACGTCATTCTGCGCGAGGAATCACGCGACGCGGAACCGCCAACGCTCGAGGGTGTTCGCGATGTGATCAAGCAGCGCATCGAACAGCAGAAATTGCAGGACTATCTCGAAGGATTGCGCGGTCAGCTAGAGGGCACGGGCTAGTTAACTTAATACAGCTAAGTCTTTGATGTGAGGGCAAAAGGGATTTGTGATGATGATCACATCATCGCAAAGGGAACGTCCCTAACATTGCTTGCGAGTCGTCCCTAATCGCTCGGGGGCGGCTCCTCCAACCCTCGCATCTCCTTTCATAGGTTGATACGAGAACTAAGTCGGCAGGGACGCCGACTTTTTTTTGCCCAAAGAAAAAGGCCACCAACACGGTGGCCTTTTCTTTTGTTTAGGTCAGGACGTCCCTGTCCTTGTATTGGCCCGAAGAGCGCTTCCAGGCCAAAGCTATTTAATCGGCTATCAGTTTTGTCTGTCCAAGATAGCTAACGCCCTTGAATCCTGCCAATCCGCGTGGAGTCGGATGTCGGCCTTCCGACAGTGTTGCCGAGTAGTCGACTTCGAGCGTCCCGATTTTTGCGGTGGCGCTGGACTTATCCACATCGGAAGCTATGCCGACAACCACAATTTCCGAGGCGCCCGGGACATATTCGGTGAACTTCTGAATGTGATCAGCGAACAGTACTCCAGGTCCGGCGACTGAACCGTAGACAGCCACGTAATCGCCGACATCTAGATGGTCGAGAACGGATGCAGAAATCATGACCACTTGGCCGGCTGCCAAGATTGTTCCAGACGCTGTATCCACCTCTGCAACTACGCCTTGGAGAACAAGCGCATTGCCGCCACCGGTAGTTATCTCATCGATTCCACCAGTTGTGATCTCGTCTATTCCACCAGTGGTAATTTCTTCAATACCACCCGTAGTGATCTCATAAATGCCACCGGTCGTAATCTCGTCGAGACCACCCGTCGTAATTTCGTCGAGACCACCGGTCGTAATTTCGTCAAGACCGCCCGTGGTGATTTCGTCCAGACCACCGGTTGTGATTTCGTGGATGACCGTACTCGTGAGTGCTACGAGGCCGCCGGTCGTAATCTCGTCGAGGCCACCGGTCGTGATCTCGTTGATTCCGCCAGTGGTTATCTCGTTAATGCCACCGGTCGTAATCTCGTCGATGCCGCCTGTGGTGATTTCGTCCAGACCGCCCGTGGTGATCTCGTCCAGACCGCCCGTGGTGATCTCGTCCAGACCGCCCGTGGTGATCTCGTCCAGACCGCCCGTGGTGATTTCGTCGATGCCGCCCGTGGTGATTTCGTCGATGCCGCCCGTGGTGATTTCGTCGATGCCGCCCGTGGT
>JAAUXY010085432.1_pt1 | contig 12788 bp, 15 predicted proteins | sample 7278121 | NCBI WGS metagenome assembly JAAUXY01 (sample SAMN14350117, study PRJNA611818) | marine sediment metagenome | isolation source: surface marine sediment (1.8m) | place: French Polynesia: Moorea | collected 2018-08 | reverse complement strand
TGGTCAATCCTGGAGCACTTCCGGCGCAACTGGGTCGAGCCGCTCTGGCTCGGCTGCGCCATGGAGCGCTACGAGGAGATCCAGTCCTACGACGACTTCATGAGCTGGCTCGACGAGCGCCCCGAGCACGCCAACTCGGATCTCGGTCTCTACTGGCGCATGGGCATGGACATCGGCCTTCAGAACTTCGGCCGCGGCCATGGCAAGTTCATCTCCTGGGGCTACCTGCCACACGAGGACAAGTATCAGAACCCGACCATCGAGGGCCGTCAGGCCGCGGTGATCATGAAGTCGGGCGTCTATGACGGCGCCAGCGACAGCCACAAGCTGATGGACCAGGCCTTCGCCCGCGAGGACATGACCCACGCCTGGTACGACGAGACCGGCGAAAGCCATCCCTTCGACCGGGTGACCAACCCGGTCGGCAAGAACCCGGTCGACGTCGACGGCAAGTACTCCTGGTGCACCGCCGTGCGCCACGCCGAGAACGGCCGCCTCGAGGCCGGCCCGCTGGCCCGGCAGCTGGTCGCCGGCGGCGCCCACGGCGAGGACTGGCAGCACAGCGATCCGCTGGTCCTCGACATGTACCGCAAGATGGGCGGCCCCTCGATCCTGCTCCGTCACTTCGCCCGCATGCACGAGCTCTGCAAGCTCTACCGCCAGGCCGAGCGCATCCTGCGCGAGTTCAAGCTCGCCGACGAGTGGTACATCAAGCCGACCGAGAAGGACGGCCAGGGCTGGGGCGCCACCGAGGCGATCCGCGGCGCGCTCTGCCACTGGATCGACGTGCGGGACGGCAAGATCAAGAACTACCAAATCATCGCGCCGACCACCTGGAACGTCGGCCCCCGCGCGTCGGACGGCGAACGCGGGCCGATCGAGGAAGCCCTGATCGGCACCCCGATCAAGGATTCCAGTGACCCGGTCGAGGTCGGTCACGTCTGCCGCTCTTACGACTCCTGCCTGGTCTGCACGGTCCACGCTCACGATGCCAAGTCGGGCAAGGAACTGGCCCGTTTCCGCACGGCGTGATGAAATCGGTTTGACGGGGGGTGGTCCGCCACCCCCCGTTTGCCGAAGAAAACGATAAGAAGAAACGTCCTGGGGAGAGAGCGATGGCCGAGGTTGCCGACAAGGATCCCGTGGTCGCCGAGCGGGAGGACTACGTCACGCGCTACGGCGTGGCGCCCTCGGAGGCCGATCACGCGACCTTGCTGCGGATGATCGAAGACCTCATGACCGAAGGGCTGAAGACTGAGGTCGAGCCCTTTCCCGAGACCGACAGGGAATTCGCCGGAATCCTGGACGAGCTCCGCCACCTCGACGCGGATCAGCTGCGCGCCAAACTTGTGGTCAGCGGCTGGCTGCTCCAGCCCTACGGCGAGGACGAGATGCGCTGCCAGGAATGCATGTACTTCCTGGTCCACAAGCGCTGGTGCGACCTGCCCGAGCTGAGCCTGCCGGCCGAGCCGGATTGGTGGTGCCGGCTCTGGCGGATCTGAGGACGCCGAGATGACCGAGGCCGGCACCACTGCCGAAGACGAGGCCCTGCGGGACGAGATCGCGGCCAAGCTGAAATCCGGGCTCGAGACGGAAGTCTGGCCGCGGGCCGAGACCTCAGAGATGGTCAATGAGGTCGTGGCGCGCCTGCGCAGGGAGGCCGGCGAGGACCTGACCGCCAAGCTTGTGATCGCCGGCGTCACCGGCCACCCAATCGAGGCGGACGACATCGAGCAGCCCTGTGAGACCTGCATGTACTACCTGGTGCACCGCGGTTTCTGCGAGCTGCCGGAGCTGATGATCCCGGTGGCGCCGGAGTGGTCCTGCCGGCTCTGGCGGATATGACCCTGGCGGTCATCGGCTGCGGCAATCCCAACCGCCGGGACGACGGGGTCGGTCCGGAGGTCATCGCCCGGCTGCGGCGCCAGGCCTTGCCGGAGGGCGTCGCGCTCTACGACGCCGGAACCGACGGCATGGGGGTGATGTACCGGGCCCGCGGCGCCTCGCATCTGATCATCGTCGACGCCCGGTCTCCCGAAAGCGCCCCCGGGACGATCTACGACGTGCCGGGCGAGATCCTCGAGGCCCCGCCGCCCCGGAGCCTGAACCTCCACGACTTCCGCTGGGACCACGCGCTCTTCGCCGGGCGCAAGATCTACGGCGAGGCTTTCCCGGCGCAGGTGAAGGTCTTCCTGGTCGAGGCCGGCTCCCTGGACCTCGGACTGGGGTTGACCGAGGCCGTCGAGGCCGCTGCCGAGGCGGTCGCCGCCCGGATCGCGGCCTTGTCGAAGGCCTACGCCGCGGGAGACTGGACCGGAGGTCCTTCGGCATGACCGCCCGGGTCGACGTGCGCCAAGGCTCGGTCTACCTCTCGGCCGAGGTCTACGAGACCTACTTCGCCGGTGTCCGCGCGGTGATCGTTCTGATCCGGGACGGCAGCCTGCAGGTTCTCCCCGTGCGCCAGATGGCGGCCGGCGGCTGCCTGCTGAAGATCCGCAATGCGGCCGGGGACCGGGTCGCCACGGCGCCCGATGTCTTCCAGGCCAAGGGTCTCGCCGAATGGTGTGGGGCAGGCCTGAACGCCCGCTGGTCCTCGGAGCAGAGCGCCCTGGTGATCGATCTGCCAGCCGAGGCAACTGCAAACTAACTTTGCATCTTGAAAAATTAGTAGACAGGTTTCTGTAAGCAGGCTTTACTAACTGCAAAGAAACTTGCGTGGCGTGAATTGACTCGCCCGCGCCTTTGGGAGGGAGTTCACGCATGGCCGCGCGCAGCCGAACCGAGGATCAGGTCAAGGCCGCCCTCCGGGCCGTCGAGGAGGCCGAGGCCTCGGCCCAGGAAAAGGCGGAGATGCTGATGGAGATCGCCATGGGGCTGCAGACCAGGCCTCGGGCGGTCGAGGACCTCGAGGCGGCCGTCGGGCTTTACCGGACCGCGCTCGATCTCTGCCCCGCCGATCTCGGCCTGCTCGCCGCCCGAATCCGTGCCCGCCTGGGCACGGCCTTGATGGCAATCCCCGCCGAGGATCCGGGGACGCTGGAGCAGGCGCGCGACACCTTCCAAGCCGCGCTCGAAGTCCTGGACACCGAGGGGCTGGGCGAAGAGATCGCCGAGGCCGAGATGAACCTCGGCCTGGCGATCCAGAACCTGGCGGGTCTCGGCCGGGCCCGGATCCAGGACGCGATCTCCGCCTATCAGCGGGCGCTCAGGACTTTCGACAAAGGGCGCCATCCCAAGGAGTTCGCGATCCTGCAGAACAACCTCGCGACCGCCTTCCTCTCGATCCCCTTCACCGACGAGGCCTCCAAACTGCGCGAGGCCCTGGCGGTGCAGGCCTTCGAGGAGGGCCTGTCGGTGGTCAATCTGGTCGACCATCCCTCGGAGTACGCGATGCTCCAGAACAACCTGGGCAACGCGCTGCAGTACGTCTCTTCCAGCCACCGGATCGAGAACGGCTTTCGCGCGCTCGATGCCTACGACGAGGCGCTCAAGGTGCGGACCTGCCGCGACACGCCGGGGGCCTACGCCAACACGGTGGCGAACAAGGCCAACTGCCTGGCGAACCTGCCGGACGACCCGGCCCGGCCGGAGGCCGGAAACCTGGCGAATTCAGCCGCGGCGCTCGCGCTCTATCGCGAGGCCACGGCGATTTTCGAGTCCCTGGGCGAGCGCGACAAGGTCGCCAACGTCACGGCCGCCATCGCAGAGATCGAGGCGGCCTTCGGGCCGAAAGCGGGCCAGATCAACGGCTCCGCCTGAACCCACGGCCAATTCAACAAGAGGGTGAACATGGGAATCCTGCTTTTCGTCATCAGTCTCATCGTCGGCATCGCCGCGGCCATGGCGGCGGGCGCCGGCTCCGGCATGCGCATCGGCGGCGAGGCGCTCGGCAACGAGCTCGCGGCCTACATGGGCTCGCTCTATGGCCTGCTCGCCGGTGGGACCGGGGTTGCGCTGGGTCTCGTCGTACTCCTGCTGATCTGAGGAGGCTCGCATGCTCAGCACAGCCGTCGACTCCGCGAAGCTCCTCTTCGCCGGAAAGCTCTTCAAGGACAACGTCAAGGCCCTGCGGCAGCTCGCCATCGGCGCCGGTGCCGGCGCGGTGACGGTGGTCGTTGTCGGACTGTTTGCCCCGATTTGGGTCGCCGCCATCGTCGGGGGCGCGGTCAGCGGCGGTCTGCAGCCGATCCTGTTCAAAGACCTCAAGTACGCCTGACGCCATGCCGGAGGGGACCCGCAATCCCGGGACCGTTGTCGAAGAGGAGCGCGGTCTCGCGGCGCTCCTGAACGACCTCGCGGCCCTGGAAGCCCTGGCGGAGGGCTGGCCAGCGGAGCAGCGCAACGCTGCGGCCGCCCGCGCCGAGGCGGTCGAGGCCCTGAACGCGGCGGCCTTTCGGCGCCTGATCCGCAGCCTCAAGACGGTGCCCGGCATGGCCGAGGCGCTGCGCGAAGCCGCGGCGGACGAGCTGGTCTATGCCGTGCTGCGTCGGCATGGAATCCTCAAGCCCTCGCTCTTCGAGCGGGTCGAGGCGGCCCTCAATACGATCCGCCCGATGCTCGCCGGCCACGGCGGCGACGTCGAACTGGTCGCCGTGGAGCCGCCGGTCGCCGAGGTCCGGTTCCTCGGCGCTTGCGACGGCTGCCCGGCGTCGGCGCTGACCTTTTACGGCGGCGTCAAGCAGGCGATCCAAGACCAGGTGCCCGAGATCCGAGAGGTCAGGCAGGTCAAGGGGCTCGAGGGCGGCGGCGCGGAGGCCGTCCATTTCTCCTCGCCCTTCGCCGACTACCTCGCGGGCGACTGGATCCGGGCCGGTGAGCTTGCGGAGCTGCCCGAGGGCGAGACCCGTGTCCTGGAGCTCGGCGGCCATTCGGTCCTGCTGTCGCGCTTCGGCGACCGGGTGACGTGCTTCGAGAACGCCTGCGCCCACATGGGCATGGCGATGGACGGCGGCGAGATCCAGGCCGGGCTGATCACCTGTCCCTACCACGGCTTCCAGTACTCCCTGGAAAGCGGCGAATGCCTGACCGCGCCGGAGGTCCAGCTCCAGCCTCACGGCGTGCGCGTCGTCGGCGACCACATCGACGTGCGACTGACGAGGTGAGGTGATGCGGGTCGCGCTTTCGCCGGCTTTCGAAGCGGTCAAGGCGCCCGGGACCGCGACCCCCGGCGCACCCTTGCTCGACCCGTCCGGTCCCGGCGCGATTCTCGGCTGGACGGCGGACGCGCTCGCCGCGCCGATTGCGCCCGCGCAGAGCACGCTCTTCGGCCCGCGCGGCCTCTGCCTGCATCCCGACGGCTCCTTCTGGGTGGCGGACAGCGGACACCACCGCCTGCTCGGCTGGCGCCGGGTGCCAGAGGCCGACAACGCGCCTGCCGAGATCGTGATCGGCCAGCCCGACTTCACCCGTGAGGGGCGCAACGCCAAGGGCTCGGCGGGGCCGGCGACCCTCAACGTCCCGACGGGGGTCTGCGCCTGGGGCAGGGGCCTGGCCCTGGCCGACGCCTGGAACCACCGCGTGCTCCTGTGGCGCGAGACGCCCGCCGAGTCCGGTCAGCCGGCCGACATCGTCCTGGGCCAGGCCGAGCCGACGGCCGTCCGGGCGAACCGCGGCGCAGATCGGCCGACCGCGGCCACCTTGCACTGGCCCTACGGTCTCGCCGAGATCGATGGCCGGCTGGTCGTGGCCGACACCGGCAACCGCCGCGTCCTGGTCTGGGAGAACCCGGAGCGCAACGCGCAGCCGGCGGACCGCGTCCTGGGCCAGCTTGACTTCGAGACCCGCGACGAGAACGCCGGCGGCGAGGTCGGGCCGGTCGGCATGCGCTGGCCCCACGGCATCGCATCGTGGCAGGGTCGACTTGCGATCTCCGATGCCGGCAACAACCGGATCATGCTGTGGGACGGCCTCCCGTCGCGTCCAGGCGCAGCCTGCGATCAAGTCCTGGGCCAGGCCAACTTCGCCGCCTGCGATCACAACATGGCCGCCTACTACCCCTGCGCCGCGGCCCTCAACATGCCCTATGCGGTCGCGGCCGCGGGCGACCTCCTGATCGCCGCCGACACCGCTAACTCGCGGCTTCTCGGCTGGTCCGAGCTCGCCACGGCGGCGCCGGCCGAGCGGCTGACCGGCCAGCCGGACTTCGCCTCCAAGGGCGACAACGGCTGGGGCCTGCCCGCGCGCGATACCCTCTGCTGGCCCTACGGACTTTCGGTCAAGGGACGCCGCGTCGCCGTCGCCGACAGCGGCAACAACCGCGTCCTGCTCTGGGATCTGGCGCATGAAGGGTGAAGCCATCACGGTGCGCGGCCAGGTCCAGGGCGTCGGCTTCCGCCCGACTGTCTGGCGCATCGCGACCGAGCTGGGCCTCGCCGGCGACGTGCGCAACACCGGCGACGGGGTCGAGATCCGGCTCTGGGGGGCGGGGCTGGAGCGCTTCGCCGAGCGCCTCAAGTCGGAGGTTCCCGTCCTGGCGCGGATCGACCGGATCGAACGGGCGCCCCTCGACGATCCGCCGCCGCAGGGCTTCGAGATCGCCGCCTCGGTCGGCGGCCCCATGCGCGCCTCGGTCGCCCCGGACGTGACGGTTTGTGCCGACTGCCTGGCCGAGGTCCGCGATCCCTTCGCTCGGCGTTATCGCTATCCCTTCGCGAACTGCACCAACTGCGGGCCGCGGTTTTCCATCGTCGAGGCCGCCCCCTATGACCGCGATCAGACCACGATGCGGGGCTTTGCGCTCTGCCCGGGGTGTCGCGGCGAGTACGAGGACCCGGCCGACCGCCGCTTCCACGCCCAACCGATCGCCTGCCACGCCTGCGGGCCGCGCGCCTGGATCGAGCATCTCGGCGGCGGCGTGGTGAACCACGAGGCCTTCTCCATGCTCGACGACGTCGATGCCGCCGGCGGCATGCTGATGATGGGCCACATCGTCGCGATCAAGGGCATCGGCGGCTTCCACCTGGCCTGCGACGCGACCAGGGCCGAGGTGGTGGCCCGCCTGCGCGCCCGCAAGCGCCGGCGCGGCAAGGCCTTCGCGCTGATGGCCCGGGATGTCGCGGTGATCCGGCGCTACTGTGCGGTCTCCGAGGAAGAGGAAGCCTTGCTGCGCAGCCCGGCGGCGCCAATCGTCCTTCTGGAGGCCTCGGGCGCGCCCTTGCCCGGGGCCGTGGCGCCCGGCCTCGATCGCCTCGGCTTCATGCTGCCCTACACGCCGCTGCATCACCTGATGCTGCGCCGCATGACCCGGCCGGTGGTCATGACCAGCGGCAACATTTCCGGCCGGCCGCAATGCGTCACCAACGCGCAGGCCCGGGATCAGCTCGGCGAGGTGGCCGACTTCGCCCTGATGCACGACCGCGAGATCGCCAACCGGATCGACGACTCGGTCCTGCGCTTCGACCTCGGCCGGCCGCGGCTCCTGCGCCGGGCCCGGGGCTATGCGCCGACGCCCATTCCGCTGCCGGAGGGTTTCGACGATGACGCGCAGGTCCTGGCCCTCGGCGGCGAGCTGAAGAACACCTTTTGCCTGATCAAGGAGGGCCAAGCGGTCCTGAGCCAGCACATGGGCGACCTGGAGGACGCGACGACGGCCGAAGACGTCGCCCACAACCTCGCGCTCTACCGCCAGGTCTACGAGCATGCGCCGGATCTGATCGCGGTCGATCGACATCCCGACTACCTCTCGACCAAGCGCGGGCAGGAGATGGCGGCGCAGGCCGGTCTGCCGCTGGTCGAGGTGCAGCATCACCATGCCCACGCCGCGGCCTGCCTAGCCGAGAACGGCCGGCCGCTGGACGCGGCACCGGTGCTCGGCGTCGTTCTCGACGGCCTCGGCTTCGGTGCCGACGGGACGGTCTGGGGCGGCGAGTTCCTGGCCTGCGACTACCGCGGTTTTCGGCGCCTGGCCTGCCTCAAGCCGGTGGCGCTTCCGGGCGGGGCCGCCGCTGTCCGCGAGCCCTGGCGCAACGCCTACGCCCACCTCATGGCCGAGATGGGCTGGGCCGAGTTTGCGATGAACTTCGGCCACCTCGAAGTTTTTGCCCGGCTCGAAGCGGCGCCGCGCAAGGCCCTCGACGCGATGATCGCCAAGGGCTTGAACTCGCCACTGTCCTCCTCCTGCGGCCGGCTCTTCGACGCCGCGGCCGCGCTCTGCGGTCTCGCCTGGGAGACCCAGGCCTACGAAGGCGAAGCCGCGATGCGCCTGGAGGCGGCGCTGGATCCCGACGCCCTCGGCGAGTCGGAGGAGATGGCCTATCCCTTCGCGATCCCGCTGCTCGGCGGCAAAGGTTTGCCTTACATCGAGCCTCTGGCGGTCTGGCGCGCTTTGCTCGGCGACCTGCACCTCGGGACGCCGCTCGGCGTGATCTCGGCCCGTTTTCACCGCGGCCTGGCCAAGGCGATCGTGGCCATGGCGCTGCGCGTGGGGGGCGAGGATCGCAGCTTTTCGACCGTTGCCCTCAGCGGCGGCTGCTTCCAGAACGCGACGCTTTTCGCCCTGGTCCACGAGGGCCTCGTGGCCCAGGGCTTCGAGGTGCTGAGTCACGAGAAGGTGCCGGCGAACGACGGCGGCCTGGCGCTCGGCCAGGCGGTGGTCGCGCTGGCAACCGAACAAAGAACTTCAGGAGAGAGCCATGTGCCTGGGGATCCCGGGGCGGGTCGTCGAGATCAGTGACCCCGAAAAGAAGCTCGGCCTGGTCGAGGTCGGCGGCGTCCGGCGCCAGGTCAACCTGGCCTGCATCGTGACCGAAGACCATCCCGTCGAGGCCTGCGTCGGCGACTGGGTGCTGGTGCACGTCGGCTTCGCCATGAGCCGGATCGACGAGGCGCAGGCGGCCGAGACCCTGGAGATCCTGACCCAGCTCGGCGAAGTGCAAGAGGAGCTCGCGGCCATGCGGGCCTCCGGAAAGGCATGAGACCATGACCGGAACCTTGGAGAGCCTCTATCCCTTCCTGCACGGCCGGAAGCAGGACCAAGCGGCCGTCCGGGCCGGCCTGCTGGAGTCCCTGCGGCAGAAGGCCGAGCACTCGGTCGAGACCAAGCGCCGCTTTTTCGACGACAACGCCGAATCGCTGGTCGCGGTCGCCCGCGCCGTCGCCACGGTCTACAGCAAGCAGGGCCGCCTCTTCACCATGGGCAACGGCGGCTCCTCCTGCGACGCCGCACACATCGCGGTCGAGTTCCAGCATCCGGTGACCGCCGGCCGTCCGGCGCTGCCAGCCGTGAACCTGACCGCCGACGCGGCGGTCATGACGGCGCTCGGCAACGACCTGGGCTTCGAGCACGTCTACCTGCGCCAGATCGTCGCCCACGGCCGGCCAGGCGACGGCCTGATCGGGGTCTCGACCAGCGGCAACTCCGGCAACCTCATGGCCGCCTTCGACAAGGCCAAGGAGATCGGTCTGACGACCATCGGCCTGGCCGGCATGGAGGGTGGCGAGATGGCGCGCAGCCCGAGCCTGGACCATTGCCTGGTGGTGCGCACGGACAGCATCCACCGCATCCAGGAATGCCACGTCGCGATCTATCACATCCTCTGGGACCTCGTGCACACCCTGCTGGCCGACGATCGCGGCGGCCTCGCGTCAGAGGCGGAGGAGACGAGCCGATGAAGTACGTCGACGAGTTCCGCGATCCGGCCAAGGCCAGGGTTCTGTTCCGCGAGATCGAGGACCTGGTCGGCCGGATCGAGCTCTGCCAGAGCCGGCCTCTGCGGATCATGGAGGTCTGCGGCGGGCACACCCATTCGATCTTCCGCTACGGCCTCGAGGCCATGCTGCCGAAGCAGATCGAGCTGATCCACGGACCGGGCTGCCCGGTCTGCGTCCTGCCCATGGGCCGGGTCGACGATTGCGTCGCACTGGCCGAGCAACCGGACGTGATCTTCACCACCTTCGGTGATGCCATGCGGGTGCCGGGCTCGAAGAAGAGCCTGATGCAGGCCAAGGCCGAAGGGGCCGACGTCCGCATGGTCTACTCGCCCCTCGACGCCCTGCAGCTCGCCCGCGACAACCCGGATCGCGAAGTGGTCTTTTTCGGCCTGGGCTTCGAGACGACCATGCCAAGCACGGCCCTGACGGTGCTCCAGGCCGAGGCCGAGGGCATCGCGAACTTCTCGCTTTTCTGCAACCACATCACCATCATCCCGACGATCAAGGCGATCCTCGATTCGCCGGACCTGCGGATCGACGGCTTCCTCGGGCCCGGACACGTCTCCATGGTGATCGGCAACCGTCCCTACGCCTTCATCGCCGAGCGCTACCGGCGGCCGGTGGTCATCGCCGGCTTCGAGCCGCTCGACATCCTGCAGTCGATCTGGATGGTGCTGAAGCAGTTCGACGAGGGCCGCTGCGAGATCGAGAACCAGTACGACCGGATCGTGCCCGGCGAGGGCAACGACCAGGCCCTGGCGGCGGTCGGCGAGGTCTTCGAGCTGCGCGAGTACTTCGAATGGCGCGGCCTGGGCTCGATCGACCATTCCGGCGTGCGCATCCGCGAGGCCTATGCGCGCTTCGATGCCGAGCGCAGATTCGCGGTGCCGCAGCTCAAGATCGCCGATCCCAAGTCCTGCCAGTGCGGCGAGGTCCTGAAGGGTGTGATCAAGCCCTGGCAGTGCAAGGTCTTCGGCAAGGCCTGCACGCCGGAAACCCCGATGGGCGCCCTGATGGTCTCGAGCGAGGGCGCCTGCGCCGCCTACTACAATTACGGCCGCCTCGACCTCGCCGCGCTGGCCGCGCAAAAGGAAGAGGCGCTGCCGCGATGAACATGCCCCTCTCCAAGGGCGACGTGCCCGGGTCGCCGCGCCGCCGCGCCCGGGTCAGCCTGCCGAAGGTCACCCTGGCCCATGGCAGCGGCGGCAAGGCCATGCGCGATTTGATCGACGACGTCTTCCTCGGCGCCTTCGACAACCCGGCGCTGGCGCCGCTGGAGGACCAGGCCCGCTTCGACCTGGCATCCCTGCAGGCCCAGGGCGACCGCCTAGCCTTCACGACCGACGGCTACGTCGTCGATCCCTTGACCTTTCCCGGCGGCGACATCGGCAAGCTGGCGGTCTGCGGCACGGTCAACGACCTGGCGGTCAGCGGCGCCCGACCGCTCTACCTCAGCTGCGGCATGATTATCGAAGAGGGCTTTCCGGTCGAGGACCTGCGGCGCATCGCCGCCTCGATGCGCGCCGCCGCCGATGAGGCCGGCGTCGCCATCGTGACCGGCGACACCAAGGTCGTGCACAAGGGCGCGGCGGACAAGCTCTTCATCAATACGGCCGGGGTCGGCGTGATTCCCGCCGGCTGCGAGATCGCCGCCGAGCGGGCCCGGCCCGGCGACCTCGTCCTGGTCAACGGCCTGCTGGGGGACCACGGCGCGGCCATCCTCGACGCCCGCGGCGACTTGGCGCTGGACTCGTCGATCGAGAGCGACTGCGCGCCGCTGAACGGCCTGATCGACGCGATCCTGGCCGCCTGTTCGGAGGTGCACTGCCTGCGTGATGCGACCCGCGGCGGCGTGGCGACCGTGCTCAACGAGTTCGCCCAGGCCGCCGCTGTCGCGATCGAGATCGAGGAGGCCGCCCTGCCGTTGCGCGAGGAGGTCAAGGGCTTCTGCGAGATCCTCGGCCTCGATCCGCTCTATCTGGCGAATGAAGGCAAGCTGGTCATGGTCCTGCCGGAGGACCAGGCGGCGGCGGCACTTGCCGCGATGCGCGCCCACCCGGCCGGACGGCAGGCGGCCGTGATCGGCCGCGTGCTTTCGGAACCTGAAGGGGCCGTCGTCATGAAGACGCTATTCGGCGGTGCGCGGGTGGTCGACATGCTGGTCGGCGACCAGCTGCCGCGAATCTGCTGAAGGGGTGAGGGTGTGGAAGGATTTCTGGCGCTCGGACTTCTGATCGGCATGCAGCACGCGCTTGAAGCCGACCACCTCGCGGCGGTCGGCACCATGGCGGCCGGCCAAGACGGAAGCAAAGGCCGCCTTGCCTTGCGCGGCGCGGTCTGGGGGCTGGGCCATACCGTCACGCTCTTCGCAATCTGCACGGCCGTGATCCTCTTGGGGATGAGCCTGACCGAACGGATGGCCGCGACGCTCGAGTTCGGGGTTGGCGTGATGCTGGTGTTTCTCGGTCTCGATGTCCTGCGCCGGATGCGTTCGCAGCGGATTCATTTTCACGCTCACGAACACGACGGCGGCCGCCCGCATATCCATGCCCACAGCCATCTGGGCGCAACCGCCCCCCACGGCCAGGACCCGCACGAGCACCGCCATCCCGAAGGTTTCCTGCTGCGGGCTCTGGTGATCGGCCTCGTCCATGGCGCTGCCGGCTCGGCCGGGCTGCTGGCGCTGGCCGTCGCCGCGACCCGGGACCCCTGGTCGGCCCTCGGCTACGTTGCAGTCTTCGGCCTCGGCTCGATTCTTGGCATGGCGGCGCTCTCTTTCGTCGCCGCCTGGCCCCTTAGGGCTGCGGAGCGCCACGCCAAGTGGCTGCACGGCGGCCTGTCGCTCGGCGCCGCGATGCTCGCCGTCGGTATCGGCTTCGACGTCATGGCTGAAACGGCGGCCAGGGCCTGGGGAGGCATTTGATGCACGAGCTCGGCCTGACTCGGAACGTCGTTGCGATCGTCGCGGAGCACGCCGCTGGGCGAAAGGTGCGACGCGTCCGGCTCGCCATCGGGCCGCTGGCCTGCGTCGAGCGACGGGCCTTGAGCTTCTGCTTCGACATCGTGGCCGAAGGGACGCCGCTGGCAGGCGCCGCGCTCGAGTTCCTCGATGCCGAGGGCGATACCTTTCTGATCAAGGA
>JAAUXY010030704.1_pt1 | contig 12793 bp, 9 predicted proteins | sample 7278121 | NCBI WGS metagenome assembly JAAUXY01 (sample SAMN14350117, study PRJNA611818) | marine sediment metagenome | isolation source: surface marine sediment (1.8m) | place: French Polynesia: Moorea | collected 2018-08 | reverse complement strand
GTCAAGGTCTGGGCCATGGGCCATGGAACCAAGGTTGGCGAGGGCAATGCCGAGGTGGTCACGCGCAAGGACCTGATCGTTCGCCTGCAGGCGCCGCGCTTTTTTGTGGAAACCGATGAGGTAGTGCTGTCGGCCAATGTTCATAATTATCTAAAAAGCCGTAAGGCCGCCAAAGTCCTGCTGGAGCTTGACGGCGGCTGTTTAAGCCTGACGAAGGGCCAGAAGCAAACCCAAACAATTTCGATTGCCGCCAACGGTGAAAAGCGTGTGGATTGGCGTGTTAAGGCGCTTAAAGAAGGCGAAGCGGTGGTGCGGATGAAAGCCCTAACCGATGAAGAATCCGATGCCATGCAAATGCGCTTTCCGGTCTATGTGCACGGCATGGTCAAGCAGGTGCCCAAAACGGGCGTAATCCGGGCCAACCAGAACCGGGCCCAGATCATCTTCAAGGTCCCGGCGGAACGGCGGGTGGCGCAATCCAGACTGGAGCTGCGGTATTCACCGACCCTGGCCGGCGCCATGGTGGATGCGCTGCCGTATCTGGTCAGCTACCCTTACGGCTGCACCGAGCAGACCTTAAATCGCTTCTTACCGACCGTCATCACCCAGCAGACGTTACGGCGTTTGGGCGTTGACCTGGAAGTCATCCGTAATAAACGCACCAATCTCAATGCCCAGGAAATCGGCGACGATCAACAGCGCGCCGGCCAGTGGCGCCGCTACCGCCACAACCCGGTGTTTGACGAGGATGAGGTTGCCGCCATGGTCCGTGCCGGCGTCAAGCGTCTGGCAGCCATGCAGCTGTCCGATGGCGGCTGGGGCTGGTTTAGCGGATACGGTGAGCAATCCTATCCCCACACCACCGCCCTGGTGGTCCATGGTCTGCAGATCGCCCGTGAAAACGGGGTCGGCATTCCTGACGGAGTGATGGAACGGGGTGTCCAGTGGCTGAAAGATTACCAGGCCAGGGAAATTAACCGCCTGATCCTCTGGGACCGCACCAAAAAGAAGGGAAAATCCCGGGCGGATAATCTGGATGCCTTTGTCTATATGGTCCTGACCGATGCTGCCTTTGAAAATAAAACAATGCGGGACTATCTGTACCGTGATCGCAATTCGCTGGCCGTGTATGCCAAGGCCATGTTCGGTATGGCCCTGGTCAAAGCCGAAGACAGCGCCAAACTCGATATGATTATTAAAAACATCGAGCAGTTTCTGGTGCTTGATGATGAAAACCAGACCGCCTATCTGAATCTTCCCAACAGTGGCTACTGGTGGTACTGGTATGGCTCCGAATATGAAGCCCATGCCTACTACCTGAAACTGCTGGCACGCATCGCACCCACCGATAAAAAAACCTCCGGTCTGGTCAAGTATCTGCTCAACAACCGCAAACACGCCACGTACTGGAACAGCACCCGGGATACGGCCGTTGTCGTGGAAGCGTTTGCCGACTATCTGGCCGCCAGCAAAGAGGCCGCACCGGACCTGACCCTGGATATCTTTTTTAACAATCAAAAAATGAAAACCGTTCGGATCAATGCGGATAACCTGTTTACCTTTGACAACACATTCGTTCTGGAAGGCAAACAAATCCCCACCGGCACCCACACGATCACGCTCAAAAAGTCCGGCCGGGGTCCAGTCTATTTTAATGCCTATCTGGATTATTTTAGCCTGGAAGACTTTATCACCCGAGAGGGCCTCGAGATCAAAGTGCAGCGCCGGGTGTTTAAGCTGATCGAGGTCGATAAGAAAATCAAAGACGCGGGCTCCCGCGGTCAGGTGGTGGAGCGCCGGGTTGAAAAATATGAGCGCGAGGCGCTTGAAAACCTGGCGGCTTTAACAAGCGGCGACCTGGTTGAAGTGGAGCTGGTGATTGAGAGCAAAAACGACTACGAATACCTGGTCTTTGAAGACATGAAAGCCGCCGGTTTCGAGCCGGTGGCAGTGCGCAGCGGCTATACCGGAAATGAAATGGGCGCCTACGTGGAATTTCGCGACCAGAAAGTGGCCTTCTTTGTGCGCCGGCTGGCGCGCGGCAAGCACAGTGTCAGTTACCGATTGCGGGCGGAGGTCCCGGGTAAATTCAGCGCTTTACCCACCCGGGCCTATGCCATGTATGCACCGGAACTCAAAGCCAATTCGGATGAAATAAAGCTGATCATCAACGATAATTAAAGCAACATCTCTGGGAGCCGTCCTTTTTGCCGCGATATGGAGGGCAGCATTTAATTAATTAAAATAATATAAAATTTCTAGAAGCCTCATTTTTTATTTGACTAGTTTTATTTCTTTGGATAAGAATTTTCGTATATCCTTATTAGCCCCCCTTGCCTCTTTACCTATCGCTGATTTTTATCGTGTAACGGCCTTTTTATCATTCAAATCAAAGGAGTGTTTCCAAACCGATAAAGGGCCGGCCGAATACCCAATAAAATGTAAATCTTAGACATTGTGGGGAGGTCATGATGAAATCACCGAACATCACCCTGACAACAAGAAGCTTTAAAGTGGGTCTTGCAGCGATCGTCTTATTTTTGAGCCTGGCGCTGGGTTTGGGCGCCGCCATCGCCGAGGCGACCCAGGTAAGACCCAAAATCAGTCCCAAACAGGAGATATTGGACCGCTACATTGTTGTATTACGAGATTCAGTTGATGATCCTGAGAGAGCTGCGAAGCGAATGTCCAATAATCATCGGTTTAAATTGCGCCGTTTGTGGCGACGTGCGCTCAAAGGATATGCGGCACGCATACCGAAACCCATTCTGTCGCGTCTGAAAAGAGATCCCGATGTCGCCTTCATTGAACCGGATCGGATGGTTTATGCCCTTGACCAGACGCTTCCCACCGGTGTGGACCGCATCCAGGGAGACCTCAACAACACGGCCAACGGCAACCCGGTCGACGTGGATATCGCCATTCTTGATACCGGCATCGACCTGGATCACCCGGATCTTAATGTGATGGTCGCGCAATCCGTCAATTGCGCCACATTTTTCGGGGGCTGCACCACCGGGGGGGAAGACGGGCATGGCCACGGCAGCCATGTAGCGGGCATCAGCGCCGCCCGCAATAATGATATCGGGGTCATCGGCATGGCGCCCGGCGCCCGTTTATGGGCCGTGCGCGTGCTGGATAACAGCGCCAGCGGTTATCTGTCCTGGATCATTGACGGAATCGAATGGGTCACCGCCCATGCAGATCAAATTGAGGTGGCCAACATGAGCCTCGGCTGGCAGGGCTATAGCGCCGCTGCCCGCACTGCGATCCAAAATTCGGTTGCCGCGGGGGTCGTCTATGTCGTTGCCGCCGGCAATGACGGCCAGGACGTCTATGGTCCCGACGGGACTTTTGGGACCGGTGATGATTTTTGTCCGGCCGCCTACCCCGAGGTGGCCGCCATATCCGCCTTTATCGATTCGGACGGGATATACGGTGGTGCCGGTGAAACTACCGGTTATGGCCCGGATGACACCTTTGCGCCTTTCAGCAACTACAGTGACAATTTGGTTGATAATGAAATCCCGGTGAATTCACCGGGGGCAGCCATTGATTTGCTCTGTCCGGGGGTTAGCATTTATTCGACCTATAGAAACGGCGGCTATGCCTACGGTAGCGGCACCAGCATGGCTTCACCGCATGCGGCCGGCCTGGCCGCCCTGTATATAGCGGCCAATGGCAGAGCCACAGATGCTGACGGGGTGTATGCCATCCGCCAAGCCTTGATTGATAACGGTATCGAACAGGACAGAGCGGAGGGATTAATCAACGGATTGCCCGAAGAAAATGATCCTGACGGGAAACCGGAGAAAATCGGCTGGGCCGAAGACTCAGACCTGCTGGCAAATGATATTGCCGTGGTTTCGGTTTCATCACCGCCGACTGTCATTGAAGATAATCCCGTTGCCATCGAGGTTACCGTCAGAAACATCGGGACCAATGATGTCGCGGCGTTTACAGTGAGCCTGAAAGATGACACCGGCGTGCTGGATCTAATCTACGAGTTGGATGACGGTCTGGCTTCAGGGAAAAGCGAGAAGGTTATATTCAACTGGACTCCAGGCGCAGACGACATCGGTGTGCACACGCTAACCGCTTCACACGACTTTAGCGACGACAACTCGGAAAACGATAGCAAATCCACGGAGATCGAGGTCCTCAGCAGCGATACACCCACGACCCTGCATGTGTCCGATCTGGATGGGAGCGGTGCCCGCATGAGCTGGTGGTGGGTATGGCGGGCGACGGTGGACATTTACATAGAAGACAATTTGGGTGAACCGGTATCCGCAGCAGATGTTGATATTGATTGGAGCGATGGATCAGTCGACAGCTGCATTACCAACAGCAACGGTATGTGCCGAATTATCGGCTATCAGTGGGGCTGGTACAACAGTATCTCGCTGGAAGTGGTCAATGTTTATCATCCAGACCTGGAATATAATCCCGCTGACAACGATGATCCTGATCCTAACGACAATAGCAACGGTACCCGAATTACTGTTTATCGACCGTAATCAATTGCGGCTATAAATCAAAATCAATTAAAAACAAACGCCCATATGTTTATGCCGGCTAAAAAAGGCATACGCATATGGGCGTTTAGTATAAGACGGCCTTTTCAAAAAAGCCAGCAAATTAGGATGGCTTCCCCGATAGGCAATTTTACATTTTAGAATCGCGGCAGGTGCAGTTGGTCGATGTGTTGTTTGTTTTCCCTGACAAAGTGATTCACATAAGGCGGAACCGCATTGTGGTCTAAATATTCTTTAAAATCCGCTTCGATTTTTTCTTTGGAAACCGAGGCAACCGGCCAGTCCTCCGCAGATTTGCAGAAGACTTCGTATTCGCTGTGCCCGGTTACGCGCGAGATTTTGTAAAGATAAAATTCCATTGACTCCTGGTGCTTGCGTATCTGTCTGTTGTTTAATTTATGCAGGGCCACAACACCCATAAAGGCCAGCAGGGCGATGCACAGACTGCCGATTCCATTTATCATTTGATCAAACATCGTACTATCTCCTAAAGCGCTCTCCTCAGTATATATATCGGCAGAATCGCTCATATTCTTAAGATTATTGAATGGTATCGTTTCGGTGGGCAGCAGGATTATTTTTTACACGGTCCCTGCAGCCAAAACTTAAAACCATACCATAATCACTTTATGACGGATGGCATGTTTTTTTACGTTGGACTCGATTATATAGACGACAGGGGCAAATAAAATGTTGACAGAAGGAGAGATGTCCTTGAATTTTTCAGTTTCTCTTATCCGGAGAAAAAGTATTCTGTCGGACGATATATTCATCCAAGATATTTCATGAGGAAGGGCTTTTTTTACAAATGAGATCAGGTTGGGAAATCTTGGTGGATTTTAAAAAATTCTGGAAAGGTATAGAATCAATTCGGGCCTTGATGAGCATGGTTATTCAAAATGTTAAAGGAGGGAGATAAACTTTCCGCTATCGGGTAACAAAAGCAAAATTTACAGAAAATACACAATATATAATAGGCGTCGGCTTCTTAAGATAACCCTTCCTCCATCCGGGAAAGTTTATCCCCCTGTAAACATGTTGTTCCGTACCTTTAACCGTTTTTCAGATGACACTGGCTTCTCTAAGGAAAGATACGCGCCAACATGATAGGAATCTGCTTAGCAGATGCATACCTGCAGATCAAGAAATAAATTACAATATTTTCAAATGTTTACAATATTTTACAGCAATTGACAGCAATTGACAGTTCCAACCCTGTTTTTATCAGGATGTCAGGTTGAATAAGAAAGATTCTAAATGCTGTTTTCGGGCAGCAATTCGAGGACAAAAAAAAGTATCAAAGGAAATTTATCTGAAATTGGCCGGATCATCGGTCTTATGCACTGAAAATTTGTTTTCATATCCCACATAAATGACGGATTTTATATGTGACCATACCCGCCGAGAAAGTCCTTCAAAATGACATCTTTTTTTACAGTATTTTACTTAATTTTACAGTATTTTACATATCTTGCACGATTTTTAAAAAAATGCTTTTCTTCCCTCATTTTATCATTTAAAGCTTAATAATCACATCCCGTTTCTATTATTTACCAAAAAAATTTAAAGAAAAACAAAGGATTTGCCGATACTAGCTCCGAATAGGAAGCCAAGACGATATTTCCATGTTTAACGTTATCCGGCGGGGAATTTATGATAAATGATCACATAGTACAACGCAGAAGCGGTGTTGATCGGCGAAAAAAGCCCGACAGACGCAGCGGTTTTGACCGGCGCAACGGGGTCTACCCCAATGGATTTGATGAAAACGGCCAGGAGATCGTTTATACCACCAAAGAGGCCTGTGAATACCTCAAGATTTCGCGACCCACCTACCTAAAATACATCGCCGAAGGACGCATCAAGGCCATTAAAGTCGGCCGTGGCTGGCGAACCCTGAAAACCGAGCTGGATCGGTTTTTGCGGGGAGAGTAATAAGTAACCGGCGCATTTCTATTCATGCTTGCCTGTTAACATCCCATTTAAATTAACATGTGATTTAGCTGCCAGCGCAGATGAGTTCAGCTTTGTTGAGTCCAGGTGTTTAGATTCCATAGAGCGCTTATCGGAATTTTCTTATCTTTGTAATTCGACCATCCAATAACGCGGCCATTTTCAGCCGGCCTCATTTCCGATCCGCTGAATAATCACTCCGAATGACTCTGCACCAAACCAGTACACTCAAATAATCGGTTTTTGCTGCGCCGATGCATGAAAAAGTTTAACCGGTGAAGGAAATAGGCGCTCACTAAAAAAAGGGTGAAATTGCGACCTGTTAAGTGAATTGCGCCGTGATTACAGGCCGTGTGGTGCAGGAAAATGCCTACACTTCAGCATATGGATAATGGGAATGGAAATATTAATAAGTTATATAATAATAGATAGTTAAAACGAGTATTATTCACTTGGCATCCCCTTTGCTCTATAGAAAGTCGGAACGCGGCACAGGAAGGAGGTGTTTGATGTGCATTCTTTTAAAAATGTGCCGCAATCCGATAGGCCGAATCAAACACGGCCGGCAACCGAAAATCCAAAAATTCACACTTCTCAAGGAGGTAGCCATAATGTTGAAGAAACCGTTATCCATGTTTTTAGCGTCCCGATTGATCATTGCCGTTTTAATCATTGCGATTGTCAGCTTTGCCCTGACCCAAACCAAAACAGAAACGCGTATATTGGAAGGAACCATTATTAACAAAATGATCGGGCTGGTTACGGTCGGTTCTAAAAATCAGCCTGGCCAGATCGTAACGTTATCCGCGGGTCCTGATATGGATCTAATCGCATTCCACACCGGTGATCAGATTATTATTGAATATAATGCCGATTACATAATCCAATCGATCACCAAGCTGGGTTGAGGAGAATCTGAGCCCGTTGAGACAAATGAATACAGCACGATCATATAAAAAGATACACATATTAAGCTGCTGAAATCACATTATAAATCGCAATTATCGCTCTGGCAGCGTCTATGAATCTGTAGGATAATTCATACAAATCGATTTTTCTCTCAAACGAAAAAAATAAAAAACCTTATTATATTAACTAGATATCTTAACAAGACCCACGTGGCACAGCCCTTGCTTTTTCAATTCCCCGTATCGAACCGATTCCGGATTCGGTGCCGGAATTGAAATGGGCTGCAAAACCGGGAATCGACCCGCATCGAAGGGAGGTGACATCTTTTAGGCAATACGCAAACAATCAATCCAAAAAAACGAATTAAAAATGATAAACAAAAAAGGAGAAAAACCATGCGTCAATTCGTATCAACAAAGCCCATTTCAATGTTAATTATAACCCTGTTTGCAATCTCATTGGCGACCGCCACCGTTTCCCAGGCCGCCGGACCGGCCAAAGTGGTACAGGGTACCATTGTTTCAATCGATCCGGACACCGGTATGCTGGAAGTTAAAAACAAAGAGGGCAAAACCGTTATGCTGGATGCCGGCATGCAAGCCGATGATCTTAAGACCCTGCAAAAGGGTGATCAGGTGATGATCCAATATAACCAGGACAAAACGGTTGAATCCATTCAAAAGGACGGATAAACCGACCCAAATAAAGTTAAAGGGGGCACCCGGTGCCCCTTTTAACAACACCCGTTGCCTGCATTAAAGCCATCCAATTCGGCCCGCGCCTGCAGCGCTGAGTCCACCGGGAAATGCAAAAGGTGGCCAGGTGTATGGATTTTGGGGCCCCATTTGCGGATCCGGCGCTTTGCCCGCTTTATTATCTCCCTTTTTTTCGAATCACAGACTTTTAATCGATGAATAAAAATGAAATTTTCGATTTTTAAACGGCTAACCCTGGGCTACGCGATCATCATGCTGCTGGTTGCTTTTCTGGGCGTATATGTAACCATAAAGCTCAATCAACTCAACGGTCTCAGCCGCGAAATCGCATCTGTGCATGCAACACGCCTAACCCTGACGGAACATGTGCTGGAGAAATTATTTTCGCAGATCAGTTTTGAAAAAAAATATCTCATCTCCAAAGACACTGATTTTTTATCAAAATTCTGGGAAATACAAACACAGATCAGTGAAGATATCGCAAAACTGCGCAAATTCTTGCGTACGGAAGAAAATAAGAAACTATTTTCAGAGACCGAAAGTGATTATGGCAGCTATATTCTGCTATTTAGCGCAGAAGTGGATATGATGAAAAAAAATCCGGATTATCCGCGCCGCAAATTCCAGGAACAAAAAGAGAGCCTGATCGAACACATCAATCAGGGCCTCAAAAAAATGATTCAAATCAGCCGCCGGCAGCGTGACCAAAAGATAAAGGAGTCCAATCAAATTAGTTCCCATGTATTGCGGGTTGCAACGATAACGGCAGCCATGGCTGTCCTGATCGGATTGCTGATCTCTTTTTTTAACACCCGCAGCATTAATCGCTCGATACTGCTCCTGCAAAAAAAAACCCGTGAAATCGCGAAAGGCAAATTCGAAGAAATTCACGATATTTCTGCACCACCGGAGATCAGGGAGCTGGCCGATGATTTTAATCTGATGTGCGAACGACTTAAAGAGTTAGATGAAATGAAAAAAGATTTTATCAGCCATGTTTCGCACACGCTGCGAACACCGCTGACCGCCATGAGGGAAGCTTCCAGTATGCTGCTGGAGGGCACCTATGCCGGTGTTCCTGCCAAACAAAACCAGCTTTTGGCTATCACCAAAAAAGAATGTGAACGCCTGATTGATTCGGTGAATCGTATCCTGGACCTATCGCGTATGGAAGCCAAAATGATGGACTATCATCTAAAAAAAAGCCATCTGTTTCCGATCATTCAACAAACTGTTTTAAAACTGGCCCCCATTGCTCAGCGAAAACAAATTGACCTCGAATTGAGACCTTCCAAAAATCTACCGGTGGTCAATGTGGATGAAGAGCGCATCGGACAGGTCATGGAAAACCTGATCGGTAATGCGTTAAAATTTTCAGCCGGCGGCGCAAAAGTTGTAATAGAAGCCGCCCTCAAAAATACGGGAAACCAATTGATTGAAGTCCGTGTAATGGATACCGGCCGCGGAATCCCGCAAGAAAATCTGGGTAAAATTTTTGACAGATTTAAACGCATCGACCGGGGAAGAGAGACCACCCTGGGAACAGGACTCGGGCTTTCAATCGCCAAATACATCATCACGGACCACGGAGGAAAGATATGGGCGCAAAGCGAACCCGGACAGGGCAGCACTTTTTTCTTTACGCTGCCGGTTTCATGACCCTGACGCTGATGGTCATGGGATGTCTTCATTGGCCGCAACATCGACAGGGCGAGCAGCACCTGGCAGCGGCCGGACAGCTTTTGGCAAGCGGCGATTATCAGGCTGCCCTTGCAGAAAACCAGATGGTGTTGAACCAATATGGGTCGGATCTGGCGGATCAGGCGCTTTTCCAGATTGGGCTCATTTATATGCATCCGCATAACCCGGAGCTGAATTACACAAAATCGTTGGAAGCCTTTCAAGGACTGATCGATAGACATCCCACAAGCCGCCTGCGCCCCAATGCCGAAATTTTAATTTTAATTATTGGGGAGTTCATCGCTCAGGAGAAGCGGATTCAGGTATTAAATCATCGAAATGCGCCTCTGATAAAAAAGCTGAGGATCCAGCATAAAAAAATAACCAAGCTGCGAGACCAGCTCGAAAAATTAAAACGCATCGATATCAAAATTGAAGAAAAAAAGCGTGAAGCCATACCGCAGGCAGAAGAAATAAAGGAAAAGGGTAAAAGTGATGGAAAAGATTCTGGTAGTTGATGATGATCCCAGCATTCTCAAGGTGATACGGATGCGCCTGGAGGCCGAAGGTTATGACGTCACCACCGCAATGCATGCAGAGAAAGCCCTTAAAATGGCGCATGAAAACATGTTTGATTTCGCCCTGGTCGATCTGAAGCTTAACGGCAAAAACGGTATTGAACTGATGGAGGCTTTGCATCAAATCAATCCTGAGTTGCCGGTGATCATACTAACCGCCTATGGGACGATTCAAAGTGCCGTGGAGGCCATGAAAAAAGGAGCTCACAGCTACCTGACCAAACCCTTTAATCACGAAGAGCTTTTACTGCAGACCCAAAATTGTCTGGAGCGCAGCCGCCTCACCAAAGAAGTAAAGAATCTAAAAAAAATTGTGAAAGCACGCTATGGATTTGAAAACATTATTACCAAAAGCGAAAAAATGGAAGACGTCCTGGATCAGGTTGCCCAGGCGGCTGAATCAGATTCGAATGTATATATCGAGGGCGAGAGCGGTACCGGAAAAGAGCTGATTGCCAAAACGCTTCATTTGGCAAGTTCGCGTAAAGATGGGCCGTTTGTGGCCATCAATTGCGCCGCCATACCGGAAACGCTCCTGGAAAGTGAGCTCTTTGGCTACCAGAAAGGTGCCTTCACCGATGCGGCCCATAACAAGAAAGGGCTCTTTTTCCAGGCCAACCGCGGCACTTTTTTTCTGGATGAAATCTCCGAAATGCCGCTGTCCATGCAAGCGAAATTTCTGAGGGTGCTGCAGGAAAAAGAATTCTATCCGGTAGGCGGTCAAAAGACGACTAAAGTCGATACGCGTTTCATGGCGACCTCAAACCGAAACCTGGAAGCGGAAGTTGCCAAGGGAACCTTCCGGGAAGACCTGTTTTATCGCATCCATGTCATCGTCATCCATCTGCCGCCGCTACGCAGGCGCAAAGAAGATATACCCTTGCTGGCCAATTATTTTTTAACCAAATACGCCAGCGAGACGCAAAAGGAGATTAGCGGGTTTACACCGGCTGCTATGCAAAAACTGTTGCTACATGATTGGCCGGGAAATGTGCGTGAGCTGGAAAATACGGTTGAATGCGCGGTTGCGCTGGCCACCCAGGATATAATTACGGAACGGTCCATTCTGCCGGGTCAGGAAGAAGGGGACAGCGGGCTGAAGTCCTTAAAAATGGCCAAAGAAGGCTTTGAGAAAAATTACCTGCTCCAGCTAATAGAGCTGACCCGGGGCAATGTCAGCCAGGCAGCCAAACTGGCCGGAAAATACAGAGCCGATCTGTATGACCTCTTAAAAAAATACGGTATCAAGCCGGCCGATTATCGCAAAAGCGGCAGCTCAATTAATAAAAATGCGTCCACAGCGGACCGGTAAGCCGCTTGCTTGCCTTTGTAAAATCGATGTTTAATCTTTGATGGTTGATCACACGGTCTGATCTGAAAATCAATGACGCCAAAATACTTGACTTTTGGGGCCAGACCGGTGACATAGGATCATCGGAGGTTAAAATGAAAAACATCAAACTGCCAACGATGGATTGTGAACAGGTCTGCGCAGAAATCGGCGGTTTTGTGATCCAAACCGTTCTGGAGACCGGGTCCAGTGGATGTGTGATTGGCATATCGGGCGGCGTTGATTCAAGCACGGCAGCGGCCCTGATAAAAACCGCGTTTGACCGCCATCATACTCAAAAAAATGAACAACTCGAGCTGGTGGGCTATATATTGCCATCCGGTATAAACCCGACCCAGGATGCAAAAGATGCCGAGTCTGTTGCGAAGCACCTGGGTATCCGTTATGAAATCCAAAATATTGAACCACTGGTTGAGTCTTACAAATCAACCAATGCCGAGGCCTTTGACAACCATTTTCATAAAGGCAATATGATTTCCAGAATCCGGGCCAATGTGCTGTCAACCAAGGCCGCCACCGAAAATAAAATCCTGTCCGGTACGGGCAACAAAGATGAAGATTTCGGTATCGGGTATTACACCCTGTTCGGAGACGGCGCGGTGCACATCAGTCCCATCGCCGGTTTGCCCAAACGGCTGGTGCGCGAAATGGCCGCTTACCTGGGTCTGGACAAACAAATTATCCAGCGCGAACCCACTGCCGGTTTGGAACCGGGCCAGAGTGACTATAAAGATCTGGGCTATGATTATGACGTAGTTGAAATGGTTACTGAAGGCCTGAGTCAGGGATTTTCAGGGTCCGAGTTGATCAAACACAAACAGATCGTTCCCCTGGTTGAAAAACAAATGGAAGACTATACGTCCATTTACGGCAACAAGAAATTCAGCTCGGTAGAAGCAATAGTAGAAGATGTGCTCAAGCGGCATCAACAGGCAAAATTAAAAATGAAAATCATCCATCCGCCCACCCCCCAAATTACCCTTACCTATATATAACACCTGAACTACAACGTAGGGATTCAACGATCAGGATGGTTTTTCAATTACTATCCGCGGGGCCAGTTTATCG
>JAAUXY010160069.1_pt1 | contig 12796 bp, 10 predicted proteins | sample 7278121 | NCBI WGS metagenome assembly JAAUXY01 (sample SAMN14350117, study PRJNA611818) | marine sediment metagenome | isolation source: surface marine sediment (1.8m) | place: French Polynesia: Moorea | collected 2018-08 | reverse complement strand
GTGACTGGCTCCGCGACTACGGCGTGGACGAGGGCATCGTCAACGGCACCGTGGTGCTCGCGGTCTACGATTACACCTTCGCCTACCGCTTCGGTGCCACCGGCGACCCGGCCCGCGACCCGAACGAGAACATCGGTCAGCCTGCCCTCGCGGCGGGCACCGCGCTCAAGGGCCTCCTCCAGCTGCTGTTCTTCTATCAGGGCGCGATCTTCTGGGAGCTGGTCGGCGGCATGGGCGACGTCGTGTTCGAGCCCCTCTACACCGTCCTGCGCCAGCGAGGCGTGCGCTTTCGCTTCTTCCACCGCGTGGACGCGCTCGAGCTCTCTCGAGACGGGAACCACGTCCAGAGGATCCGAATCCGGCGCCAGGCCCGCCTTGCCGGCGAGTCCGAGTACGACCCGCTCATACCGGTGGAGATAGAGAACGGACGAACGATAGGGTGCTGGCCGTCGAAGCCCAAGCTGGAGGAGCTGTGGCCGGAGGATAGGCGCGCTCTGGAGGCCGAGGCGGCCCGCCACGGCGGACGCTACGAATTCCTCGAGTATCCGGACTACGTCCCGCCGGGGACGGACGACGACACCCGCCTAACCCTCACCAGGGGCCGGGGCCAGGACCTGGGATTCGACAAGGTCGTCCTCGCCATCCCCGCCGGGGCGTTGGGTCGAGTCACCCGAAACATCGCCGAGCACTGGCCGGCGTTCGGGGAGATGGTGGACCGACTCGGTACGGTGGGCACGGTCAGCACCCAGCTCTGGATGCGGCCCGACCGCGATCAGCTCCTCGCCGACAACCTGGAGTTGAGGAGAGCCTACTCGAGCCCCGGCGCCGCCCCGCTCATGGCGGGCTTCGCCCACGGCCTGAACATCTGGGGCGATTTCACGCACATGGTCCCGCTAGAGCAGTGGGACCCGGCGAACCGGCCGGGCTTGCTCTCGTACTTCTGCGGTCCCTTGCCCGATCGTCGCGGGCGGGAGACCGAGGCCGAGGCGCACGTCCTCGGCTCGGAGCTGGTGCGGAGTTGGCGAGCGCGGGAGCTGCCCCATCTGTGGCCAGCGTTGCGCGGCCACGATGTGCGCCGACAGAACATCCACGTCGTGTCCGGCTACCTGCGGGCGAACGGATCGCCTTCGGGTCGATACGTGCAGTCCCTCCCGGGCACGACCCGGTATCGACTTCGAGCCTGGGCGCCCGCCTACCAGAGGTCGGTGGACCCGGACTCCGATCCCATCCCGCCCGACGGACCCATCCGAAACCTGTTCCTGGCCGGCGACTGGGTGCGCACGTCGCTCAACGCCGGTTGCGTTGAGGCGGCGGTGATTGCGGGGCTCAACGCCGCGGACGGGGTGAGGGGCGTGCCGCGGGACCGACCGCTCAGACGCCTGGTGTCGATCGGCCCTATCCTGCGCGGCGGGTTCCAGGTAGCGCGCGGTCTCAGCGCCGGTGTCGAGGCCGGGAGCGAGGTCGCGACGGGCCTCGTGAAGGTCGGGACCGGCCTGGCCAGCCTACTCGCCCGCGGCGTCGCCAATGCCATCGAGCCTCTGTCGCCGGACCGGCGCAACGACGAAACGGACACCAACGACTGAGCCGCCAGCGCGTGGGTGTCGCCTGCGTTGCGCGAGGTCGGACCGAGCCGCGTGCCGGGTGCCGTCAGCTGGAGGCAGGAGGAGCGTGAACCCGTGAACACTCGACGCGCAGCCATCGTAGTCCCGGGCGACGACCCGCCCCAGATCGCGGACGCTCCGGCGCTCGGGCGGCTCGCACCGTATGGCGACGTCACCGTGTACCGGCAACGCCCGGGCTCGGTCGAAGAGAAAATCGAGCGGGTTCGAGATGCCGAGGTGATCCTCAGCTCGCGATCCGCCATCACCTGGCGCGAGAGCGACTTTGCCCAGCTTGCAAAGCTCGAGATGATTGCCACCTGCTCGGTCGGCACGGACTCGATCGACCTCGATGCGGCTCGCGCCCGTGGCATCGTGGTCTCGAACCAGCCCGGGGTGAACGCACCGTTCGTAGCCGAGCACATGTTCGGCCTCATGTTCGCAGTGGCAAAGCAAGCCGCGGTCCAGACCGCGGCGCTCAAGGCCGGGGAGTGGCGCCTACCGGTCAACGCGATGCTGCAGGGCAAGCGCCTCGGCGTGATCGGGACCGGCGCCATCGGCTCGGAGATGGCGCGCCTTGGCCGCGCGATCGGCATGGAGGTCGTGGCGTGGACATTCCACCCTTCGCCCGAGCGGGCGCGTGCGCTGGGGGTCCGGTACGTAGAGATGGACGAGCTGCTCGAGACCTCGGCGGTGGTCACCTTACACGTTCGGCTGAGCGACGAGTCCCGCCGTATGCTGGGCGCAGAGCAGATCGCGCGGATGCGACCGGACGCCATCTTGCTCAACGGCGCGCGCGGGGACGTCGTCGACACCGAAGCATTGGTCGCGGCGCTCGAGCGCGGGCACCTGCTCGGCGCGGGCCTCGACGTGTTCAGTGAAGAGCCCCTGCCGCCGGACGCGTCTATCCTTCGCTGCGAACGGGTGGTGCTGACGCCGCACGCCGCGGACCAAACCCCGGAGGCGGTGGTGGCCACCAACGAGGGCGCGGTGGACAACGTCATCGCGTTTCTGGAAGGCGCCCCGCGAGTGAACGCGGCGGGCTGAGGTCGTGGCGCAGGCCGAGCCGTCGGCCGAGACGGGCCGGAGCTCATCCCGCCCGGCCAGTTCCGGGAGCGGAGGGCGCAGGAGACGACCCACGAGCTCGACTGAGAAATCCCAGGCCGCGGGATAGACGGGATAGAATGGTGGTCTGCTCAGAATTGAAAACGATATTCGGCCCGGGAGCGCAACATGGCAGCACTGAGCTTCGACGAGCTAAGAGCGTACGAGACCGACGGCTACGTCATTCCGTCATACCGAGTACCCGAGCATCGAATCACGGTGCTGGCCGATGCTTTGGACACGGTCATTGCTGACAATCCGGGGGTTCGCCCCGAGCGGCTAGCCAGCATTCACGTAACCAATGCATCGGGCAGCGAGGTCAAGGGACACCCGGCGTTTCTCGACATCGCGCTCGACGTCGATCTCGTGGACCTCGTCTCCTGCGTGCTCGGCGACGACCTCATCATGTGGGGCGTACAGGCCTTCTGCAAGCCGGGCGGCGATGGCATGGAGGTCCCGATGCACCAGGACGGGCAGTACTGGCCGATTCGTCCGCTCGCCACGTGCACGGTTTGGATCGCGATAGACGACTCGGACCGTACCAACGGCTGTCTTACCGTCGTGCCCGGCTCGCATCGCAGTCGCATCCACTTTCACCACACCGTGCGCGACGACGAGAGACTCGTGCTGAATCAGGCGGTCGACGATCCGCGCGCCTTGCAAAGACCGCCCGTCTGTGTCGAACTCGAGCGCGGTCAGCTATCCATGCACGACGTGTACCTCGTTCATGGCTCGGCGCCGAACACTTCCGGGCGGCGGCGCGCCGGGCTCGCGATCCGGTACATGCCGTCGACGTCCTGGTACCGGCGCGATATCGAGATGCCCTTCAGCGGCTATCGAGTGAACTTCGCGACGCGGCCGATCTGGCTGGTGCGCGGCACCGACGCTTGCGGAAAGAACGACTTCACGCTGGGACACACAAGCGAGCCGGATCGATTAGCTCCCGGGGAAGCGACGTTTGCAGCGTCAGAAAGGGACGCCCGCGCACGCGTTCGCCCCGGATGAGGTGGGTAGCGGGCACGGCAATCGTCAAAGACGGCTCTTTCGCCCACAACGCAGTGCAGCGCGATCGAGATATCGCCTCGCGTCGGCTCGAAGGATTGAGCCAAACACCGCACGAAGAGTACACTGACGAAACCCTCTAGCCTTGGAGCGAGGCACGCGGGAAACATCTGGCGCCAGGCGTCGGCTGACGTGGTGTCCCGGTCAGTGCGTATACGACATGAGAATCGACGCTATACCAATCGGCAGCGACCCGCCAGAGGACATCAACGTCATCGTTGAAGTACCCGTGGGCGGAGAACCCATAAAGTACGAGATGGACAAGGCATCCGGCGCGCTCTTCGTCGACCGGTATCTCTACACGTCGATGCGCTATCCGGGGAACTACGGCTTCGTGCCGCACACGATCTGCGAAGACGGAGATCCGATCGACGTGCTGGTGACGAGCACGCGTGCCCTGACGCCCGGCGCGGTCGTGAACTGTAGGCCCATCGGAGTCCTTCTCATGACGGACGATGCGGGCCGGGACGAGAAGATCGTCGCGGTCCCCACCGTCAAGCTGACCCGTCGCTACGAATCGGTGAGGGACTACACCGATCTACCCAAGATAACCATCGAGCAGGTCGAGCACTTCTTCCAGCACTACAAGGATCTCGAACCCGACAAATGGGTCAAGATGGAGGGCTGGGGAAACGCCGACGAAGCGAAGCAGCTGATCCTAGATGCCATTGAGCGAGGGCGGTAGGCGTGGAGATTCGCCTCCCGCCCTGCAAAGCATCGATTAGTCGTCGATGTTATGCGAGCGACGCTTCGCTCAGAGCGTAGACCAGTCGGGAAGTACGCGCCGGGCACGGCAATTGCGAACGCATCCGAGTAACGCCGCGATTACCCATGGTTACAGCCGTCGTCGTGCAGCGCTTCGTGCTCGCGGTGTTCACGCTGCTGAACGCTGCGATACTGTACCTCTTTCTGCTTCAGTATCCGTTCGGTCCCGAAGCCTTCTTGGCGAGCCTCGGCGACTGGAGCGAGCTGGGGGCACGCGTCGGTGTAGTGCTGAGCATCACTGTAGGGGTTGCCTTGCTGGCGGTGCTCGGCACGCTGCGACTCGGTGACGCACGGAAAAATCAGCTCCTCTACTTCAAGCTGCGACATGCGCACCCCGCCCACTATGCTTTCTTCGGCGGGAAGGAGCCGGGATTCGATCTGACGTCTATCCTTCGCACCCATCCGCAGGTAAGGGACTCCGCCTGGGCGCCGGAGGTGCAATACGAGACCTGGGAGAAACTCCACCGCAAGCACGCTGGTGTCCGTGTCGTCGCCGGGTCGCGACAAACCTGGTATCTCCTGCGCGACATGTACGTCATCAGTGTCCTCTTCCTGGCCTCGTTTCTGATCGCGTGGCCAATCAACTTCGGTATGGTGTTCGCATTGGCTGCCCCCTATCTGTTCGTCTATGGCGCGCAGACGCTGTTTCTGTTGTTCACCGCGCGCAGCGTCGGATGGCAGCTGGTCACGAACGTGCTCGGCACCGAGACCGGGCTGGGCACGCAGCGGGACAAGACGAAGACGAAGCGCAGGCGCCGCTAGCAAGAGACACTCCTCCCACCACCGCGCCCCTGAGCCAGAGTCTCTCAGAATACGACCGTCAGCTCGCCGAGGCGGGGGGCGCGATTGCCGGTGCGGTAAGCGAGCTGAGCCAGCAGAAGCTCGGCGGCGGAGATGGCGTCGATCAGGGCATTGTGAGCGCGGTAGCGCGGCAGGCCGTATCGGCGACGCAGGTTTGCCAGGCGGAGATCGCCCGGCTTGATGGGAGTGTCTCGGTTCTCGAATGCGCGCCGCTCCAGCGCCAACGTGTCGACAACGGGGCCGATGAAGGGATAGCCGTAGATCCAACGGCAGGCGGAATCGAGAAACCGATACTCGATCGGCGCGTGGTGGGCGACCATTACCCGCCCCGCCAGCGCCTGCAGAAGCACAGGCAAGACTTGCTCCAGATCGAGCGCCTCGCGAGTATGGTCATCGAGAATGCCGTGGACGACGGCCGAGGTCTCCGGAATCGCCTGCGTTGGCCGCACCAGGTAGTGCCCGTTCTCGGCCATGAGCAGGGTATGACCCCGCATCAAGGCATAGCCGATGCTCAGAATCTCGTCCTTGCCCGGCGTCAGGCCCGTGGTTTCGAAGTCGAGCGCCAGATAGTCCACTGTCGTGGATGCGGTGCTCGGTGAAGGGAACGGGACTTCGTAGTAGCGCTGCAGCGGCCCCTGCGGCACGCGCTGCAGCCACCAGCGGCGTCGCCTCTCGAGGGAAAAGACATGACTGCAAAGCGGTTGCCGAGCGAGGTGCTCGAGCGCGTTCACGGCTAGGCTTTGAAGCGCTGGGAGAGCACGCGTTGCATCGTGCGTACCACGGCAAACGCGTCTTTCAGGTGACTGCGCTCGAAGTCGGAAAGATAGTGGGGAGAGACGAAGTTGTTCGCGGCCTCGCCTGAGCGCAGCTGACGTGCCTGGTGCTTCAGCCGCACGTCCGCAATAAAGGCCAGGGCATCGATCAGATCTCTGGCGCCACTGCGACTCACCTCGCCACCGGAGACGGACGCAGACAGACGTTCGCGAGTGTTCACCGCTTCGACGCCACTGGCCAAGGCGTAGACTCGCGCCAGGTCGACGATGGGAATGATGCCATTGTGCTTGAGGTCGAAGGTCTGGTCGTGCTCGCCGCCGCGAATCAGAACGAAATTGCGAAAGAAGCCCAGAGGCGGCTGATGAGACAGCGCGTTGGATGTCATGTGGGCGAGAAAGATGCTGTTGCCGCGCGCTTTGTCGAGCACGAACTGGCGTAGCTCCTGGAACAACGAGTCGTCGCCGTAGATGTGGCGAACGTCGAAGAACACGCAGGTCAACATCAAGGACTTGGGCTCGGGCTCGTCGATCCAGCGCGCGAACTTCGCTTTCCACGCTTTCAGCGGCAACCGCCATTCCTCGGTCATCGCCATCATCTCGCCCGGGCAGTGGACGTAGCCGCATGCGTCGAGGCCGTCGCAGACGAAACGAGTGAAGTCCCGAAAGTACTCCTCGTGAGCGCTGGGATCGTAGCTGTCGTCGAGGATGAGGGCGTTGTCCTGGTCCGAGCCCACGGACTGCTCGTTGCGGGCCTGAGATCCCGCCGCCACCCACGCGTAATCCACGGGTGGCGGGCCCATTTTCATCTCCGCCAGCTCCAGCAGACGAATGGTGAACGCATCTCCCACGCCGGTGATCACGTGTCCCACGCGGTCCGCGGTCGCCCCGGCTGCGGCCAAATTCAACAGCAGCTGCGGGGTCCGAGCGCTGGCCGCTTGCAGTCCTTCCACCGTGTCTTGGCGATGAATGTCGCCGGCGAGATAGATTGCCGAGGTGGAGTGGCGCTCGAAGAAGTCCGTGGCGGTGACGACCCCCGCGACCTTCGTCCCGTCGAGCACCGGCAGATGGTGCACGCCGTGGCGCGCCATGAACAGCAGCGCCTCGTACGCGAACACCGAGATGTCCACCGTCCAGGGGGCCCCGGTCATGATCTCGGCCACCGGCCGATCGTAGTCCAGCCCCTGCGCTATCACCCGCAGGCGCAAGTCCCGATCGGTGACGATTCCAAACAGATGCCCCTGCTCCACGATCAGCATCGACGAGACGCGCTCTGCGCTCATGCGCTCCGCCGTCTCGCGAATCGTCGCCGTCGGCGGCAAGCAGATCGGATCGCGAGCGAGCACGCTGCGCAGGGGCGTCGTCATCAGATTGAGCTGGATATTCTGGGACTCGCCCAGGCTGCGCACGGCGTCTCGCAGGCGTTCGCCGCCGATGGGGGCGAAGAAGTACGCGAGCTGGCGATGCTCGTCACAGAGCGTGTCGACCACGGCGCCGGGCAGCTGGTATAGCAGGCAGTCCTCGATCGCCACCCCGCGAACGCCCCGGGCGTCGTCGCGGTGGCCGACGCGGTAGCCGAGCAAGTCCCCTTCGCCGAGTCGTGCGAGAAGCTCACCCTCGCCCGAGCGTATCTCTGCGGCACCGGTGCGGATGACGTTCAACACCGGCTCGCCGGATTCGTTCTCCGGGATATCCTGCTCCCGGCGCACGTAACGGATGGAGAGCTTGGCGGTCAGCGACGACAGAACTTCATCACGCAGCTGGTCGAAGGGCCGCTGGGCGGCGAGAAAGTCTCGCATCTCGAGCAGTTCGACTTCCATGACGCCTCCAACCGACACGGCTCACGCTCCCCGGAGAATGCGGGCTGTGCTGCGCACAGGGTACCTCAGTGAGACCCTTGCGGGCGTATCGGCCTCGCCTCCAAACTGAGACCCCGCGCCGGGCGGCGCGGGGTCCACATTGGAGTCGGCAGTGTGGCTACCGGGCTCAGTGAGCGACGGCTCCCGCGGACCCTTTCGGCACGCGGATATCCTCTACCAGCCGCTGGATGTGCTCCGGCGGCGCCGCGGTGAGCTTGGACACCAGTATCGCGGAGCCGAAGTTGAGCGCGGCGCCCACTGCACCGAACGCCTCCGGGGCGATGCCGAAGAGGTGGTTGTCCGGTGTGTTGGCCAACCAGTTCGTGCCCGGGATGAAGAACCAGCCCTTGTAGATGAAGATGTAGACCAGGGTGGACGTGATACCGACGATCATACCCACGACCGCACCGGTATCGTTCACCCGCTTGTTGAAGATCCCCATCATCAGCGCCGGGAATATGGAGGCGGCGGCCAGCCCGAACGCCAAGGCCACGACCTGAGCCGCGAATCCCGGCGGGTTCAGGCCCAGCCACCCCGCGGCCAGGATCGCGCCGGCCATGGCTATGCGGGCGGCCAGCAGCTCCTGCTTCTCCGTGATGTTCGGAGTGAACATGCCCTTGAGCAGATCGTGCGAGATGGACGAAGAGATCGCCAACAGCAGACCGGCAGCCGTTGACAGCGCCGCGGCCAGGCCGCCTGCCGCCACCAGGGCGATGACCCAGTTGGGCAGCTTCGCGATCTCGGGGTTCGCGAGCACCATGATGTCGCGATCCACCTTGACCATCTCGTTGCCCTTCCAGCCCCACGCCTCGGCCTTCGTGTTGAACGCCTCGTTCTTGTCGTTATAGTACTGGATGCGTCCGTCGCCGTTCTTGTCCTCGAACTTCAACAGACCCGTGTTCTCCCAGTTCTTGAACCACTGAGGTCGCTGCTCGTACTCGAGGTTGGCCGTCTCTTCGCCGACCGGGCCGATCTGAATCGTGTCGGTGAGGTTCAGGCGGGCCATCGCACCGACGGCGGGCGCGGTGGTGTAGAGGATAGCGATGAACAGCAGCGCCCAGCCCGCGGAGTAGCGCGCGTCCCTCACCTTCGGCACGGTGAAGAAGCGAATGATGACGTGCGGCAGGCCTGCCGTGCCGATCATCAGTGACAGGGTGTACAGCACCATGTTGAAGGTGCCACCCTTTTGCGCCGTGTACTGGGTGAAGCCCAGATCCGTGATCGTCTGATCGAGCCGCACGAGCAAGGGAGTGCCCTCGGAAGTGCCGCTGAACAAGCCGAGCTGCGGCAGCGGATTGCCGGTGATCTGGAGCGAGATGAACACCGCGGGCACGGTGTAAGCGAAGATCAGCACGCAATACTGTGCAATCTGAGTGTAGGTCACGCCTCGCATTCCGCCAAGCACCGCGTAGAAGAACACGATGACCATGCCGGCGATCAGGCCGGTGGCGAAGTCCACCTCCAGGAATCGGGAAAACGCCACGCCGATGCCCTTCATCTGACCAATGACGTACGTTATGGACGCCACGATCAGGCAGATGACGGCCACGATTCTCGCGGTGCGCGAGTAGTAGCGGTCGCCGATGAACTCCGGCACCGTGAACTTGCCGAACTTGCGCAGGTACGGGGCAAGCAGCATCGCGAGCAGCACGTACCCCCCGGTCCATCCCATCAGGAAGATGGAGGCGTCGAAGCCCCTGAAGGCGATGAGACCGGCCATGGAGATGAACGAGGCCGCGGACATCCAGTCGGCCGCCGTGGCCATTCCGTTGGCTACCGGGTGAACACCGCGGCCCGCGGCGTAGAACTCGCCGGTCGTGGACGCGCGGGACCACAGCGCAATACCGATGTAGAGCGCGAAGGTCGCGCCGACGACGAGGTATGTCAGTGTTTGAAGTTCCATTGGCCGACCCCCTAGTCTTCTTCGACGCCGTGCTCGCGGTCCAGCTTCGACATCTTGATCGCGTAGTAGAAGATCAGCACCAGAAATACGTACATCGAGCCTTGCTGGGCAAACCAGAACCCGAGTCCGACGCCGCCAACGGGAATGGCGTCCAGAAGCGGTCGCAAAACGATGCCGAAGCCGTATGAGACGACGGCCCAGATCGTCATGCACCAGATGATGACCCTGAGGTTTGCCTTCCAGTAGGCCTGTCCCTCGTCGTTAGCGCTGTTCATTATGGCCCTCCCAGCTTGAACCTTGATCCGATGGAATGTTTGGACGCTTCGCTCCGACATCCCCTTTGCGAGCTCGCCGAGGCTCGAATGCGATCCACCCTGACTACGCTTTCAGATTGACGATCCGACCGCGGGCTCGGTTCGATCCTCGCCGCCGGCATCCCCTCCCTGTCGCCGCGACACGTCACGAGGGAGAGAGACTCCTCCGGCGTGGTCATGCGGCCGGCAAGGCGGGCTCGAGACTATCGGAAAGACGCGTTAAGTTGGTTTTGGGAATGTTTGCAAGACGTAAAAGTCTCGCGAAAATTGTAAATGAGCCGGGTAATCAGTGATTTCGAGGCGGCGCGCCGTCGCTTTGGCCAACAGACCCGGGAGCGGCCACGATCGCCGAGCCACTGTGACCACCCCCGACCGGACGGTCAGGAGGTGACATCGGGCGTGAAGATATACCCCACGCTGCGAATCGTCTTGATGGTCTTGGGTTTTTGAGGATTCGCCTCGAGCTTCTTTCTGAGGTGACTGATGTGAACGTCGATGGACCGCTCGAACGGCCTCAGGGATCGACCCCGAATCTGCTCCAACAGGTCGTCCCGGCTCATCACGCGGTTGGCGTTCTGCAAGAAAACGAACAGGAGATCGTACTCGGCCGGGGAGAGGGCGACATCGGCCCCGTCCGGCGACGTCAGCTGGTGCGTGCGGCAGTCCAGACTCCAGCCCTCGAAGCGCAAGAACTCGGGGGACTCGGTCCTCGAACGCGACTGGAGCTGCTCGGTGCGTCGCAGCACGGCTCCAATCCTCGCCATCAGCTCGCGAGGATGGAACGGTTTCGGCAGATAATCGTCGGCACCGCCCTCCAGGCCGACGACGCGGTCGATGACATCATCGCGGGCCGTCAACAGGATAATTGGAACGGAGCTGTGCTCACGCACCTCCCGCAACAAGGTCAGCCCGTCCTTCCCCGGTAGCCGGATGTCCAGCACGACGAGATCGATTCGATCGTGCCCCAAGACGTCGTGCATTGCGTCACCATCGCCCGCGCAGATAACCGAGTATCCCTCGCGCACGAGGTAACGCTCAATGGTCTCACATACCCCCGGATCGTCATCGACGACGAGAATTCGGCGATTGGGTCCGGCCTTATCCATCCTCAGCGCCACCTCACGAGCCCGATTCGCTCCGGCGACATCCGTTCCAGGAGGGCGTCTCGCATTCGAGAACTGTCGAGATCCGTCCGAGGCGTCCCTCGGTCATCCGCCCCCATCTTGTCCTTGCCTCGAGCCGAACATTGCACGAGGGGGTGGGGAACCAACGCGAGCTTCGCCCGTCTCGTATTCATGCCCGGTAATTCGATCCTGCGACAAAGGCATGTCAGCCCGCGCCCGATTCGCGCTTTCGGGGGTTCGGTTGCGGCAAGTACAACTCCACCGTCGTACCTTTCCCAACCGTACTCCTCATCTCGATGTCTCCGCCCGATTGTTTGACGAAGCACAATGCTATGCTCAAGCCGAGACCATGCCCCGTTCTGGCGTCCTTGGTGCTGAAAAAGGGTTCGAAGGCACGCGCGACCGCTTCCTGCGACATCCCCCGGCCGTCATCGGCAAGCGTCAACCGAACGTACTCGCATCCTGCCGTTCGAGCATCCGCGATCGGACTGCGTCGAGCAGACAGCGAACTGGCCGCGCTTACCGTGAGCTTGCCTCCGGTGTCGGGGACAGCCTCACGTGCATTGACGACGAGCTGGTCGAGCGCGTTGCGCAATTCGCCGGGGTCGGCGATGACCTGAAGGTCATCGCCGTGCGCAGCCACCTCGATTTCGAGGACCGAGCCGAATACCCTCCGCCAGTCGCCAGCCGACTCGGCCAGCAACTCGGCCATGTCGACCACCTCGGGCCTCAGATCTCGGGCTCTGGAGAACGCACCCAATCGCTCGGTGAGCCGAGCGCCGCGTTGCGTAGCCCCCAAGGCAGTCTGCGCTGCCTGTCGGCAATCGGACGGGATACCCGCGGTGTCCGCGACGAATGCCAGATTCGCCATGATGATGGTGAGCAGGTTGTTGAAATCGTGGGCCACGCCGTCGGCGAGCTCCGCGGCGAATTCAACTGCCTGTTGTGCATGGGGCGACGAGACCAATGGCCCAACGGCAGGTGACGTAGTGGCATCGCCTTCGGCCATGGTGTCGCCCCGAGAAGTACCGTCGCTGCTCGATAGGGCCTTGTTTCCGTTCATGGTACCGAGACGAACCGTGCTCTACAACCGTACCTTCGCCACCCAGGTGATTCGGCGGCCCCGGAGACACGATCATTCTCGCGCGCGCCTACCGCGGCGGCACCGGGTCGTGGGCACCGCTCCTGTTCGGTAACACGAATGCGAAGGTGGTGCCCTCTTGCCCGGTGCTCTCTACCCAGATTCGCCCGCCGTGATGCTCGACGATCCGCTGCGATATGGCTAGTCCCAGGCCGGTGCCAACGGACTTGCCTGCTCGTTCATCGCTGACCTGGTGGAATTTCTCGAAGATGCGCTCCGCCTGATCGTGCGGAATCCCCGAGCCGTTGTCTCGGACCGAGACCTTGAAGCCGTTCGAACCGGGCGCGACTCGGACGTGGATCTGTCCCTGGTCGGCCTCGCAGAATTTCACCGCATTGGAGAGCAGATTGATGGC